>Ga0190333_1000346_pt1 | contig 9618 bp, 9 predicted proteins | sample 48720467_MG_FD_161676 | JGI IMG/M metagenome (GOLD analysis project Ga0190333, IMG submission 161676) | Hydrothermal vent sediment bacterial communities from Southern Trench, Guaymas Basin, Mexico - 4872-04-6-7_MG | ecosystem: Environmental > Aquatic > Marine > Hydrothermal vents > Sediment ... | reverse complement strand
GATTGCTAATTGCAAAGGATGTTTTAAATCCTAAAGGAAGCATTTTTGTCCGATGTGATTACAACGGGAATATGTATGTGAGACTTTTGATGAATGAGATTTTTGGTGAGGAGAATTTTAGGAATGAATTAATAGTAAAGAGAGGTAAAATTCAATTTGGTGAGTCTAGTAAATACACCGTAGCAACTGATTCTCTTTTTTGGTACTCCAAAACTTATGATTATCATTTCGAAAAATTTAAGCGTCCTCGATATAAACACGAACCAAAAGGATCTAATATGGTTCTTAGAGGAGAAAGATTTCCAAGGGAGAGGACATTTTATGATGAGAAGAATAGACCCCACAAGATGCTACCTCCAGATAATATGCATTTTAAATTTATACAACCAATAATAGATGAAATGAGTAAAAAGGGACTTATAACATTAAGGAAGAGTAAAAAAGGTCTAGAAAGCGGATACATGGAGCTAATAAAGGGTAAATGGGAAAAAACAGATTTAGTTCCTTATTATGTTTTCGACATAGATAAAGCAATAGATACTAATTGGACTGACATTTCAGGTTACTCTCAAGATTGGGGCTTTGAAACCGAAAATTCAGAAAAACTTTTAAGAAGAGTAATTGAGACTTCATCAAAAAATGGAGAGATAATAGTAGATTTTTTCCTTGGATCTGGAACCACAACGGCAGTTGCACATAAGTTAAAAAGGAAATGGATTGGAGTTGAAATGGGAGAGCATTTTCACACTGTAATATTACCAAGAATGAAAAAGGTCTTATTCTATGATAAGTCAGGTATCTCAAGAGAAAAGGATGTGAAAGAAAAATATAACAAAGACAATGCTGGTGGTTTCTTCAAATACTATGAACTTGAGCAATACGAAGATACTTTAAGAAGAGTAAAATATGAAAGTTCAGATCTTTTTGATAATCCTTATCAAGACCCTTATAATCAATATGTATTTATGCGGGATTTAAAGATGCTTGAGGCTCTTGAGGTTGATTATGAAAACAATAAAGTCAAGGTTGACCTGTCAAAACTCTATTCCAATATAGATATACCTGAAACTCTCTCAAACCTGCTGGGAAAATGGATAAAAAAGATAACTCCTGACTATGTAGAATTTGAAGATGGAGAGAAGATAAATCTAAAAGAGTTAGATTACAAACTTATTAAACCATTAATCTGGTGGAGCAAATGAAAGAGAGAGAAATCGCAAAAAAAGTTATTACAGAAGAACTGGAGAAGGATGGTTATAAAGTTCTAAAAATTATCCTTTTTGGGAGTAGAGCAAGGGGAGATTTTAAGAGAGATAGTGACTGGGATTTCTATGTAATTGTAAATAAAGAAATTGATTTTCATACGAAGAAAAAAATTTCTGCAAGAATAAGGATAAAGATGGCAGAATTTAAAATCCCAAACGACATAATTATTCAATCAAATTCAATTGTCAATATGAGAAAAGACAATGTGGGTTATTTAACATACTATGTTTTAAAAGAAGGAGTTGAGGTATGAACGAAGACACTGCAAAAAACTGGATTGCAAAAGCTGATGTTCTGCTCCCGCCTGCCTGTCGGCAGACAGGTATCCAAAAGTCAATCACGGATTTTGGGACTATGGTTTAAAATCCGCGATTGCTCTAAAAGAAACCTCAAGCCTGCGTTAAAAAGACCCTTATCAAAAAAATTAATTACGGATTTTTCTCTTGACAATTGTTACTCTGAATCGGCAAATTGTTAAAAATATTAGGCATTTTGGGCACTTTTGGGAAGAATTTTAATACACTTGTCAAAAAAGGTATTGACAAAAAAATAAGTTTTATGTTAATAAAATTTAATGTTAATAAAATTGACCGAAAAAATAACTGAAAAGGGCGATATAATAAAAAGAAAATGGGAGAGTAACAATGGAAGGAGGGAGTATAAATGATCTCCTAAAAGAGATCAGAGAGATTAGAGAAAATATGGCTACAAAGGAAGATATTAGAAATATAGAGGAGGACATTAGAAATATAAAGGAGAAGATGGAATGGCTGGATTTTAAATTTAATACCTTTCGTGATGTGCTAAGTGTTTCACCTACTACGAGGCAAAGAAGGCACAGAAATCTCTCCCCGCCTTTGTGCCCTGCGGAGGATGGCATTAACAGCACCAGGGTCACCAAACACTACGAATCTATTCTATAGGTTTCAAGGAAAATTGGAATTGAAGGTCTGAAATTAGCTTCCCGGATGTAAGTTTGTTCATGAGATCGTACAAATTATTTAAAGCAATTTCTTCATAATTATATTTTAAGACCAAGTCATAAATACCTGGGTAAAGGTAGGGTTCCCATCCATTTATTTTAAATTTGGATAAAAGATTCGAGATGTCTGTCCGCTCTCCAGAAAGCCTAATCAGTACATCTGGGGTAGCAATCATGTCTTCGCTTCCTAAAAGAGAACATGGTACCAAAACTGATGTATGTGTTCTTTGAAAGCCAGCGTAGACTAATTCAGTTTTGAGCCTTCTCAAACTATCTTTATAGTTCTTGGATTTCTTAAGTTTTAAAAAAAGCACCCAGTCTGACCAAGCAAAACTATAACCAATCATAACCTCCTCAAAAATACCTTTCAAGTTATTAGCGAAATTCAAAATGCCATTTGGATCTCTATTATCCTTTTCTTTAACCTTCACTATTGCCAAAATAACCTTTAAAGAACTAAAAAATGTGGCAATTAAATTAGGTTTTAATTGTAAACTTTGCCACTCTGTCTCTGCTCCTTTGTAGTAAAGCATACTTGCCGCAATATCTTCTTTGTAAAGTAATATACCCTCTCTTATTGTCCTCCACAAAAAGTCTAACTCTTTTTCCTCGGCTTCATTTTTCAGCCCTTGCCTGTGTCCAGATACCAAGGAATCTAAAATATTCTTTTCCTCCTCATCTAACTTTTTAGGCTTGTCGTGAAAATCGGGATTTATGTGCACCAACTGAAAACCACCTAAATTTAGAAATACATACTTCTTATACTCCTTATACTCCTTATCCTCAACCATCTTATTAAAAAAACTCTGCACGGGATTGGCCTTGTTATCGTAACCATCAAATCTAATTTTCAAAAATCGCACTAGCACTACTTGGGTATTTGAATATAACTTTTTTATCTTTGTCTCTATTTTCTTTATAGGGTCTGTCTCATTTTGATATTCCCCTACTAGCTGTTTTTCAGTATCCTTTATTTTTCCCGGTAGGCATAGATCTTGAGAAAAGTTATCTTTGAAGGCTAATACATATATCCTACCTTCCTTCAGTCCGTGGGGGTCAAGATCATCTTGTTTTTTAAGTCTGTTTAGGATGTCGTTTGTTAAAATTTTGTCAAAGTCTAACCATGGTGCTTCTTTACTACATCTTTGCTTTATTTCTTCATCCCACTTTTTCTGTTTCGCTTGGGCTATCAAGTATCTTGTGTAATCCATTAACAATCGGGATATGTTTTTCTCGGCTGTACACCGATCAATAGCTTCTCGGACATTTTTTGATATATTTGTATGAATGCCCTCTAGAACATTTTTAAAATATTCATAGTATTCCTTTTCCATAAGTTTATATTCTTTAATTACTTCCACACAAGTCCGTAAACGGATCCACCAGTTAGTGATATATTGATGAGAGAAAAAGCATTTAGAATTTTGTCCTCCCTCCTTAGGGGAGCAGGACACAACTGTTTCGTCAAATCCAAAAATAATCCTCCAAAGGGCTATAAAGTAAGATGTGCCAAGGAGATATGTCAAAAGAGCATCGCACATTGTGTCCCTATAGATGGGCCTTAACTGCTCTTGGCCAATGTGAATGCCAAGTCGCTCCGTTAGTGCTACCATATTTATAAAGAAATCAGTTTGTAATTCTTGAATTAAACTCAAAAATGACTCCTTTTCATCATTTTTACAATGGTGCTCACACCAAATCCACAGAAAATGCAAGGCCTCATGGGCTAAGAGAATCCAGAGCGAAGGGCAATTAACTATATAATATGAACCTTTAAAGAAAAAATGTATACATTTACTATCTTCGTATTTGTCGATTGGAAGAAAACGATTTTCTGGGTCAGTCTCCCAATAGACGTGAGCTTTATACTTAGCAGAAAGTTTAAATAAAGATTCCCCAAAAAGTTTCAGATACCCTTCTGAAATTGCTTCAAGAGCTTCGTAAGCTTTCAACTCTTGTCTTGCTCTGAAAACGTTTGGTGCAGGATAGTAGCGGGGAAATGATTCTAAAATGTAGGATGCTTTTCGATGGAAAAAATCTAATTTTTCTAAAGCAATTTTTAGGTTCGTATTTATTTGTAACAATTTTTGGAAACAGTGATAGAAATCTTCCTTTTTATAATAACCATCAAACTTGCTTATATACTCATCTGTGATTTTTAAAGCGTTCCAAACAGAATTAATTACATGTTTTAGGGGTGAGAAATGGTTTCTTAACTCGCTGAATTCTGTTCTTTCAGAATAGGTGCTAAAAAAACGCCATACTAAAACAGTATGTAAAAATTCACGCGATGTTATTCTCTTCCTAGATAAAACTTCTAATCTTAAAAGGCTCCAAGGTATATTTACGTTTTTCATCATTATTATCATCCTCCAAATGATAAAAAAGGAAACACAATCCGCCAAACCGATACAGACTCCCAAGCCTTTTCGATCGTAAGGGAATCTTTTATATCCAATCTTTCTAGCATTGTCCGTAAATAAGGGTGCGTATCATATTCTACGTCATTTTGGCTAATCACTAATAGATAACCATATAAGAGCTTATATATTAACCTATAAATTAACCATGTTTTAAACGCAAATAATAGGAGCGATATTATTGGAATTAAAATGTTAAGGCTCATAAACATGGATAATATTATAAGCACAATCTCTGGATAGAACCGAAGTGTAGCCGATACAGGATCACGATGGCAATAGTCAAATAAAGCTAATGTTGCTCCTATGCTTTTGTATACGCTCTTATCGATTGAGGGCAATTTTCTTTTAAATCGTGTAACACTTAGCACCCAGACGTTAGCACCCGATGGGGTAAAATAATAAAAATCTAAGGATGATATATTGAGATTTGCTAAACCATGGAAAACCAACTTTATTTCTAAGTTTAACCAACTTGAACATAAACGGGCAAATTTAATAATCCAGTAATAAACAACTGGCCATTTTGATAAAAAATCCTTTAATGGTTTCTTAAGGAGCTTATATATAATGTATATAATGAGAAGCGTAATTAAACAAAAGCCAAGGGTAACACAGGCAAGCAGAAAGCTGAGCTTAATAAGAATCAAGAGTAAGATTAAACCATAACACAATCCCACATACAGACCGTGTAATAACCATGTAAAAATACGCTCAGGCTGTAATTTATCATACCAGATACATTTATAGAAAGGTTTTGTTTCTGATATGTCTTCTATATGTTGCATATTAAAAATAAATTATCGCAATTTTTATATCACAAAATTCAAACCGTCAATGATGCTTTCTTAATATTCAAGATCTCGGTTATCCATACCGATTTGGGTTCCCTTTGCCTAAATCCTGCAGTATTGCAAGGCTGGCGGACACAAAATAAAGAAACTCCTCAAGCCTGCCGTCGGGCAGGAATATAATCATCAATGGCTTTTGGAAATAATATCGTCTGTCTTCTGGGAACGCTCTGAATATACTTCATATTCCCCTCTTATCATTTTTTTCTTGCCAAAATGGTATCAATATTTTATTATTTTCCAAGGGTTTTCAGATAATCTGATGTTATGCGACATAGGAGAGTGTAGAGGATGGTAAAAGTTTCTTATGTGTATCCTAATGTATCTGGAATACTTCAAAGGGGTGGGTTATTAGAACGATGGAAATTAGCAAAGAAGTTAGGTTGTACCTATATTGAAATTCCAGCAGATTTTATTAAAAATAAAACAGAGATTAAAAAAACTGGCTTGAAATTGGGCAGTTTCCTAAACGAATCAGCCATTCATATTCTTTACAAGAAGGATTATAAAATTCCTCAAGAATTGAAATACATTTTACATACCGAACCATCTCTTCTACGCAATGATAGTTATGGCATCTTATATCAACCGCCACTAGAATGGTATAATGAGGTATGGGTAAAGAAGTTTGTTTGCATGGTAATTTCCATATCCAAATTTTTTGGTATACCTCCTACTATAATAGAACTTCACCCGGGAGACAGGAAAAATTCATTTGAAGACATTCTCAAGTCAATAATGTTTTTACTTGATAAATACAATGAAGTTTTTGGAGTAGAACCTCTAATTTTAATAGAAAACAGAACAAGGCAGTTTATCTCAAATGGGAGAGATATCAATAGGTTTTGGAAATTTTTATCTGCAAATTATAGAGACTTGAAGAAAAAAGTAGGAATTGTACTGGACATCCAACAACTATATACTGTAACTAAAGAAAACTTTCAAAGAGAATTTGAGATGGTCCCTTTAGAAGCTCTCAAAGGGTTCCATATTCACTATAAGCATAGAGTTCCTGATCTATCCGACGAAATTCCATGGAAACTTGTTTTTGACAGAATATCTAATATGAAGAGCAATATAATAATTAATCCAGAAATTCATCATAAGAATAAGGTAAAGGACGCAATCGAATTTTGTGAGGGTATGCTACATGGTAGAATCTCCTACGGCGTATAACAGCGGGTATGCGGTTCGCTTACGATCACCCAAACCCTTACGGGCTTCGAAAGGGAAGGTGAGGTCAAACCTAGTTTAAAACTTAAGGGTAGGTTTTAATAAACAATTTGTATATCTTTGAGCAATTGGATAGCGACGTCCGTAACCAAAGGCCTTGGTAGTAATCTTTATCCCTGGGGGTGCTTGTTTACGCTTGTATTCACTTCTATCTACCTTACGCACAATTTCTTTTACTGTTTCTCTTGGGAATCCCATAGCCACAATTTCGTTCACGCTACGCTGATTTTCAATGTATTCTTTTAGGATAGGGTCCAAAATATGATAAGGAGGTAAATCATCCTCGTCTTTTTGATTTGCTCTAAGTTCGGCAGAAGGGGGTTTGGTAAGGACACGTTCAGGAATGACTACTGCTTCTCGATTAATATACCGTCCTAGACGATAAACCATTGTCTTTGGGACATCCGATATAACAGCTAACCCACCAGTTAAATCTCCATAAAGCGTGCAATAGCCCACTGCCATCTCTGATTTATTTCCTGTAGAAAGCACAAGATAACCAAATTTATTACTTAAGGCCATAAGGATATTGCCCCGAATACGTGCCTGGAGGTTTTCTTCAGCAGCACTCCAAGGCAATTCATTAAAGGCAGGTTTTAATACTTTTAAATAAGTCTGAAATATCTCTGTAATGGGTATAACTTGATATTTAATTCTTAAATTTTTAGCCAGTGTTTCTGCATCCTCCAGACTCTCTTTTGAAGTATAAGGAGAAGGCATAGCTATCCCTAAAACATTTTCCCTCCCTAAGGCCTGCACACCAATATAAGCAACCAGTGAAGAGTCTATACCTCCACTTAATCCCACAATAGCCTTTTTAAAACCCGTTTTTTGAGCATAATCTCTAGTTCCTAAAACTAGGGCCTTTAAAATCTCTGCCTCTTCTTCTGGTAAAGAAATTTTCTCTCCACTTTCCTTTTCCATCTCTGCTACCACTAAATCTTCAGCAAATGAAATTCCTTTAGCTAAAATACTACCATCTGGTAATACTATCTTGCTATTACCATCAAAAACAATATCATCATTGCCTCCCACCTGATTGGCATAAACTACGGGAAACTGATATTTGTTAGCTAAATGGCTGAATATCTTCAAACGAAAGCTAGGTTTACCAACATGGTAAGGAGAAGCAGAAATATTAACTAAGATATCTATATTTTCTTGCGTCAACTGGGTTAGAGGGTCAAACTCATATTGTTGTCTTGGAAATAGGTCCTTATCATTCCAAATATCTTCACAAATAGTCACCCCAATTTTTATATTGTTCCATTTTACAAACCGTGCCTTTTGACCTGGGGCAAAATATCTTGTTTCATCAAACACATCATAACTAGGTAAAAGTATCTTATAGGTTTTAAGGAATACCTCTCGGTTTTCAAAAAAAATAGCTCCATTGAACAAAGGCTTAGCATGATTTATATTACGTTCTACATATCCACAGATAACTGCAATTCCCGTGGTGCGCTGGATTAATGTTTCTAAAGTTATCAGACTATTATCTATAAAATCTTTTCTTTCCAATAAGTCTTTAGGAGGATAGCCGATTAAAGTAAGTTCAGGAAAGATTATTAATTTGCATTGTTTTTGTTTAGCCTCTTCTATAAAACGACCGGCCTTTTCTAGGTTATAATCAAAGGCACCAATAATGGGGTTGGTTTGGGCAATGGCAATTTTCATTTACCATACCATCCTTACCCTCAATCCTTTGTTGTATAAATATTGTTTAATTTCACGAATAGTATAAGTGCCATAATGTACCATGGAAGCAATCAAAGCCGCATCTGCCTTGGCCTTAGTACAAACTTCATATAAATGCTCTGGTAGCCCTGCTCCACCTGAAGCAATTACAGGAATGGAAACATTTTCAGAAATTAATTTTGTTAAGTTCAGTTCATAACCTGCCTGTGTTCCATCGGCATCAATGGAATTGAGACAGATTTCTCCTGCTCCCAAAGATTCTGCTTTTTTTGCCCACCATAAGGCATCGATACCCGTATAGGTACGTCCTCCATGGATTTGAATCTCATAGCCAGAAGGAATTTTTGATGATGGAGTTACGGCTTTAGCATCCATACCTAAAACAATACACTGACTACCAAATGCCTTAGCCCCTTCTTCTATTATCTTAGGGTTAAGCACAGCAGCGGTATTCACATTTACTTTCTCTGCCCCAGCCAATAACACCTGTCGCATATCTTCTACACTCCGTATACCTCCTCCAACTGAAAAGGGTATAAATATCTGTTGGGCTACTTTATCTACTACATCAATCATAATCTCACGGTATTCAGACGAAGCGGTAATGTCGTAAAAAACAATTTCATCTGCCCCTTCTTCATAATATATTTTAGCCATCTCTACTGGATCACCTACATCTACATTGTTTCTAAACTTGATCCCTTTAGTAGTCCTTCCATCCTTGACATCCAAACAGACAATAATTCTTTTACTCAGCATCATTTGGCCTCCAGCGGCAGAAATTGTCTAATATTTTTAAGCCCGGACGTCCGCTCTTTTCAGGATGGAATTGCACTGCTACTAAACTTTTAGAAGCCACTACAGAGGAAAATTTAATCCCATAATCTGTAATCCCCAAAACATGCTCTGGATATTGTGGAGATGGATAATAACTGTGAACAAAATAAAACTGTGCTTCTGGAAGGATGTTTACAAAAACAGGATGCGGCTTTATGAATTCAACATAATTCCAGCCCATATGGGGTACTTTTAATATTTCGTCTCCTTCTGGGTCTTTAAATGGATAAGGGAATGCTTTGACTGTGCCTGGAAGAATTCCCAAACATGGGGTATTATCTTCTTCACTATATTCAAAAATTACTTGTGTTTCCAGACAAATACCCAAAAG
>Ga0190333_1000343_pt1 | contig 9626 bp, 10 predicted proteins | sample 48720467_MG_FD_161676 | JGI IMG/M metagenome (GOLD analysis project Ga0190333, IMG submission 161676) | Hydrothermal vent sediment bacterial communities from Southern Trench, Guaymas Basin, Mexico - 4872-04-6-7_MG | ecosystem: Environmental > Aquatic > Marine > Hydrothermal vents > Sediment ... | reverse complement strand
AGACATGTGTTTTGTTTCTTTATTACTCATTTAAATCCCCCCTTCTTTTCATGCTTGCGCTCACACCTCCAATTTTTCTCATTCATACCTCACCGCCTCGACCGGACTCATCTTTGACGCCTTCCTTGCTGGATACAACCCCGACATCACTCCTACAATCACTGCAACCACAATCCCGCCGAGCAGAACCTCTGGTCGCAAAATCGCCGGTATCTCTTCTCCGAATGCCGCACCTATCCCAATGCTTATGACGTTTGCACCGATGATACCCAGCACACAGCCACAGACACCACCCGCTACGCTCACCATGCCCGACTCAAGCAAGAAAAGAGAAAGAACATTCCTGTTTTTTGCTCCTATCGCTTTCATTATGCCTATCTCATGCGTTCGTTCCATCACGGACATCAGCATCGTGTTCATTATGCCAATAGAAGCAACGATAAGCGAAATAGAAGCGATAGCAACTAACACAGCTTGCAGTAGTGTGAAAATGGTTTTTAACTGCACGATAGCGCTACCCATCGTCATTGCGCTCGTAAAATCATCAAGCTTATGGTTCTCATCTATTCGCTCTTCTATCTCTTCCGCGATTAATTCCGCTTCCCCTATGTCTCGCACCCTCACCGTTATCTGCGCAATTTCATCATTGCCCAGTATACTCTTTGCATCTCTTTCCGTGATATATATCGAGGAATCCACGTCCGACCTGAATCCACCCTGCTTCTCCAGCACGCCAACCACCCTGAATTTGCTTCCGCCTATATTTATCCTGTCGTTGACCCCTATCTCTTCATCAAAATAGTCATTCGCAATGCTATGCCCAATCAGGCATGCTTTGTGGTCATTATCGCGTAAATCCCTACCATCTCCTGTCTTCACTACTTCCCCAAATATCGCACTGATATCTCGTGTGTCAATACCTATCACTCTCATAACTGTCTTTTCTCCCCGGTATTCCACCTCTTCCATCCCGCTTATCATTGCCGCAGCATCCTTCACTCCCCCTATCCGCTCCACATCTTTCAAATCTCGCTCGTTAAAACTGCAAAGTTCCATGTAGTTCCCGAAATTCGCCTTACCCGGCATTACAAAGATTAAATCTGCCATCTCCACTAATTCCCCTGTTACTGATTGCTCAAAGCCATAGCCCACGGACATTAAAGCGATTACCGCCGCTATCCCTACTGCAATGCCCAGGAGTGTGAGACTCGTACGTGCTTTCCGCTCCTTTATATCCCGATATGCTAACAGAAATATATCCTTCATTCTTCGAGCAACCTTCCGTCTTTCATCCTTATTACCCGCGGCGCGTGAGCTGCAATCTCAGTATCGTGCGTCACCACGATTATCGTCCTTCCTTCGTTGCGGTTCAAACCCTCTAAGATGCCCATTATCGCATCTCCTGTCTCGCTATCCACGTTACCCGTGGGTTCGTCACCGATGATAACTGCGGGGTTATTAGAAAGTGCACGTGCAATAGCCACTCGCTGTTGCTGCCCGCCACTCAGCTCCGAGGGTTTGTGATGCATACGCTCGCGAAGCCCGACCTTTGCAAGCAGTTCTGCAGCCCTCTTAATACGCGCATCACTCTTCACACCTGCGAAGAACATGGGAAGCGCGACATTTTCCAGCGCAGTTAGCGAATGGATGAGATTAAACTGCTGGAATATGAATCCTATCTTTTTACGTCTTATCTCCGCAAGCTCGTTCTCGCTGAGCGAGGCGGTATTCACACCACCGATGAATACCGCACCGCTCGTTGGTTTATCCAGGCAGCCGAGCATATTGAGCAGCGTAGATTTGCCCGAGCCGGAAGGTCCCACGATCGCGAGGAACTCTCCTTCTTCTATTTCTAAACTCACATCTCGCAGCGCCGGCACCTCTATCTTCCCCATCCGGTAAACCTTGCTTAGATGCTCTGCTCGGATCATTCTACGCAGTTCCTCCTTTGCTTCACTTTCACCCTCACCCACACGACTGCAATCACCGCTAACAGGATTACGGGTAGTGCAACGAATGACATAGCTGGTAACGCATCCTTCTGCGGCTCTTTTACTTCTATCCACACTTCGTAACCTGCAGTTTCATAAGTTTTATCGGTGTTTACATCCCTGAACACCAGTTTGAATGCAAATCTGTTTTCTCCTGCGTTCAAATCGCTTGTATCAACGTCAAAAGAAGCGGAAAAGACGTCTCCGGCTTCCATGTCGCCAATAAAATTTTCTGAAGGCAATATTCTCACTCTTTCCACTCCGTTACTTACAGGCACTACGGATACCGCTTTAACGTCTTTTGGCAGTCCATTAGCCACGTCAAAGTCTATCTTCGCTACTTCTCCTTTCAAAACCGACTTAGGCGCATCTACCAGGATGAGCCTTAAGTCTGCGCTACTCCTCACGAATACCGTAGAATCCAGTGTATTTCGATGCGAATTGATGCCATTTTTGTATTCCACTACGAACTGGATGTCTTTGTTCCCCTCGGAAACACCAAGAGGAGTAAACGAGAAATTCACACACCTTTTCTCGTACGGCGCCAGGTTGCCTATGAAGATTCGCTCAGGCGTGAATTCTAACTCATCATTTTCCGGACTCTCTTTCACCTCTACATTTACACCGCTAACTAAATTTGGTCTGTTATTCGCCACCACCACCGTTATCTCCTTTGATTCACTGAGCGAAATCTCGGACGGAACGTCTTTCTCAAGTATCTCCACGCTGCTGCTCTCCACCTTCACAGGTACTGGAAATCGGACGTTGTCGCCATTATCCACTTCTATGCATACTTCGGGGAAGTAAGTGCCATCGCTGGTATACGTAGCAGCTTTTATCGGTATTGCGACTGTTATGCTCTCACCGGGTCCTAAAGCTCCTATGTTGTAATACTCAGAGCGCTGTACGCCTTCTCGCGCCCATTGTATATTTTTATCGCTACCACTCAGCCTTATGCTTTCTATTTCTGCACTTATACTTCGCTTTGAAATCTTCGTGGTCTCAGATGGTGAATATTTACCCGTGGTAGTTGTCTCGGTCTCCGATGATTGTGTGTCCATGTTTTGTACTGTTACGGTAATGATGCCGGTGTCACCGGGCATCAAAACTGCCGGTTCCACTTTGTAGTCCGTAACCATAACGGAAGGTCCTTCTGCGGCTGATACAACAGCGACTGTTGCAAGCAGCACCAGAGCCGCCACAGTAAAACCTGTAGTAATAATCTCATTTGCACTTATCATTTCTTTTCTCCTTCTTTGTTTTCCACTCCTAAATTAGTCCACACTTCCACAGCCTTCCCCTCATCAGGGTCAACCAGAACAGAAACAACCACAGGGTTCGCTCCAAACCGCGTCCACGAAACGCTGAGTAGTGTCTTTGGTAAGTAGAACTTCTCTGCAGTTTCCGGAAGCACCCTCCTGACGGTCGGCGTCACACTTTCCAAACTGTTTTCCTTCAACAGATTCGCAGCTTCTTCATTCTGAAGTGCGACTGAGATTGCCTTTGCTCTCTCGCTCGGCGGTATCGCTTCCAGCGCGTATCTGTTCTGAACTAACTGTTTACGCGCACTATAATACGTAAAATCATAGACATCTGGGTATTCACACGCATCTGAAAAGCAGATAACCCTGAGATCATGGTCTTCACCATTCATCATGGCTGTAATGTTCACCTTATCATACCTCACGCCTTTATAAGGCGTTATATCAGCTAAGACCTTCGATACAATCTCAGTTTTCGTTTCTTCGTTGAGTTCCGTGCCTGAAAATGAAAACTCTGCTGTTGTGGACAAGCCCGAATCTAAACCAGGTCCAGGTGCAGTACGACCAAGCCTGTGCTCGATTTTCGGCAGCCCTAAATAAACGCCAGCAGCAACTATTGCAACTGCTGCAATTACCACTACGATTTTCTTTGCACCTACCATTTCTTTTTTTTATCGCCTCCTTCTCCTCCCGGAAAAATAAAAAAAGAATGAGTTTTTTACTCATCCCCCATCTCTATTGTGTACTCAAAGCTCTTTGCATTCTTCGGCAGTATCTCCAGCGTCCAGACGCCACCCGGTGCGTTAGTTATCTCGTATGTTTCGCTGTACTCCGTGCTAGTCACGTGATACATCCCTTCACTTGATGCTTCCCATGGCGGTAAATAATCCATACCCAGGCTTATGTGCGCTGTTTTCACCGTTTTTGATGGCTCTGGTGTCAATTTCCCACCTTCAAGAGTTGCCAGCATAAGTGCAACATCGAAAGAAGGTTCTTCTTTTTCTTCTGCTCCTCCATATTTATCGTATGCATACTGTCTGGCAGTAACTACAACACTGACCTTCTCGCCCTGTTTCACCGTGAAATCTTCCCTGAACGGCGTTGTGGGCTGTTTCCATACTTCTAAGCTCAAATGCACTTCCTGGTTCCACCGCTCTATCGAAGGGTCGTCTATGTTCAGGTTGATGCCGCCCTCATACCTTCCTTTTGCATCCTCTGGCACATTCACTGCTACCTTTACCGTCGCCTTCGAGTTCGCTTCCACCTTCGCAGGTGCATCTATCGTCAGCCAGTCCTCGGGAATCAGATTATTCTCGAAAGGTCCATACCTTCGTGCTTCTCCACCAATTTCCGGGCTTATTGCAATCGTTTTGTCGCCTTTGTTCTCGATTTGTATCTCATACTCCTGGCTCTGTCCCGCTTCTACCCTGTCATGTATGTGTTGTGGCTGTACCACTATCTTCGGCGGTTCCCAAACTCGTATTGTCAGGCTTAGCGAGTTCACATACACCGGGAACGGTGCTGGATAAGGTGTTGGAATCGTATCATTTGTGAATACGATCTGCGCGCTGTAATGACCGATTTCCGCATCTTCCGGTATTTTTACCGTAACGGTATATTCTTGCTCACCGCCTGCCTTTAGCTCTGCGCTACCCGGTTCAACTGTTATCCAGTCCTCTTCCACAAAATATTCTCCAAACGGTTGGGTTTCAATGCGTGGGCTTGTGAATACTGCCTCTTCGTTCTTGTTTTTTACCTTCACTGTAAACTCTTTTTCACCGCCGGGTTTCAGCTCGAACCACTCGTGCTTCGGCGAGATTTGCAATATTTTGTAATCCACTTGCTCGTGCTGCTCTTCTTCGCTTTGTTCGGATGTCTTTACCAGCGCAGGTTGTGGCAATGATGCCTGACCTGCTGCACCTGCTTCTAACCCTATTACGACAGCACCGAGGTTAAGTATTGGTTGCGGCGGTGCTGCTTGACCTGCGACAGCGGCGACTGAAAAAACGCTCAGGAGAAACACTCCTAACACAACCGCTGCCTTTGCTTTCTTTTCTTCTTCTTCCTTCATCTTTTTCTTTTCACTTCCTTCTTTTTATCTCGCGGTTCGCCTCTTTTTCAACGAACCTGTTCATAAATATACAAGTGTCCCTATTTAAGCTTTTCGATTTTTCGTAAAACCGAAAAACATAAAATTAGGTAATGCCTAATATTATACATTTTGACTATTTATCGTCAAACTTTACAAAAACTCAAGGCAGAATTTACGGGGCTACTTAATCACTCCATTTCTCCAGCGTGAAGATAAAAGTACTTCCCTTACCAGGTTCGCTCTCCGCCCATATCTCCCCGTTGTGGGCTTCTATTATACCCTTACATATCGCCAGTCCGAGACCGGTTCCACCCGCTTCCCTGGTCAGCGTGCTGTCAACCTGGTAAAACCTGTCGAACACCCTATTCAGGTCTTCTGGAGGGATACCAATCCCTGTGTCGCTGACCCTGACTTCTACCTGCCCGTTCAACTCGCTGGCTTTTATACTGATTTCTCCGCCCCTCGGCGTGAATTTAACAGCGTTATTAAGGAGGTTTATGATTACCTGTGTAAGCTTTTCTCGATCCGCCTTAACCGGTGCAAGGTCTTTCGGCAGTTCAATGTTCAGTGCTATGCCCTTTTCAATGGCTGTTTGCCTCACACTTTCGATAGAATCCGCAATTACTGAATCCAATGACACTCTCTCGAATTTGAGTTCCATTCTGCCTGATTCTATTCGGGACAGGTCCAGCAGGTCGTTAACAAGGTTCGTCAGACGGTCTATGTTCCTGAGAATAATGTCCAGCATTTCTTTCTTCGTCTCTGTATCTATGTCTGCTACTTCAAGTACTTGCGCTGATGTTCTCATGGCAGCAAGGGGTGTCCTGAGTTCATGCGATACCATGGAAACAAAGTCAGATTTTAATTTATCCAGTTCTTTGAGCCGTTCGTTTGCCAGTGCGAGTTCTCTATTCGATTGTATCAGTTCGCCTGTCTTCGATGCCACCTCCGCTTCCAGCGTTTTGTTCCACCGGGAGAACATCACGATTAATCCAAGGCTTCCGCCCAGGATGAGTGCGATGACAATGCCTGAAAAAGCCATCTGCTTGGTATAAACCGATTGTATCAACTGGTCAACTTCGCTTGCAGGTACAGATATAGCAACTGACCATAATTGGTCACGCCATCGTACTGGCGCATACGCCACGATCTGTTCCGATTCTGATCCTGATCCTGATTCATCTCCTTCTTTGTGGTAAACAGCAGTCCCTTCTGAGCCGTTCATCTGTTTCTCGATTATATCTCGCCATTCACTTTGATTTTCACCAAGCATCTTGATGTAGTTTTTACCGACTACTTCGCTTCTCGCTCCATCATAAAGCGATTTCCCCTTATGATCTATCATATACACGTATCCAGTTTTATCCTGCATGATTGGTTCGAGGAATCGGTCTGTGATGGTGGACATTTGTATAATGGCGAGGATGACGCCCCTGAAATTATCGGCTTCATCCTCTTCATCTTCATATACTGGAACCCAGATGAAGGAGCCCAGACCTCCCTCGAACAGTGGTATAGGACTGGAAATCTCTGTTTTTCTTAAATCTCTCGCCGAATCAAAGGCATTGCTTCTATTCGCTGCATACAGGTCATACCCAATCGGAGCGCGATGCTCCGGGTAGCCATACACTACCACTCCGCTCGCATTTATAAATTCAATACTGTAAAAACCGCTGGTTTCCTCATAGATTGTTTTGAAACATCTGGTTATGTTGGTGATGGAATCAGCAGACCTATCTCTGGCAAGTATTTCTATAATGGTTACACGCTCATCTGCAAATGCTTCGATGCCCAAAGCTGCCTGTCTCGCCAGCAACAGTTGCTGTTTACTATATTGTTCTTGCACTATCTCTTCCACTTCTCTGTGGGTCTTGAAACCCAAAAAAGCCACAATACAAATAAGGATGAGGCAGACTACAAGAATGATCACTTTATTGTTGCTCTTATCCTTCATATTCGTAATTGCTCTTTCCTTATTCTTATTCTATTCTTATTCTTTTACACTCACGGAGCGGTTCTACGCAGAACTGCCTTTATCCGCGCTTTTAATTCAGCCAGATCAAATGGTTTTGTAACATAGTCATCTGCACCGATTTCAATACCTTCGACCTTGTCAGAAGTCTCGCCCTTTGCTGTGAGCATAATTATCGGAATAGCACTTGTTGCTTCGTCCTGCTTCAACTGTTGGCAGACCTCAAATCCATTTATCTTGGGCAGCATCAAATCGAGAAGCACGAGGTCAGGGATCTCAGCCCTTACCTTCTCCAGTGCCTCTACGCCGTCTTGAGCTTCGATGACATTGAAATCTTCCATTTCCAATGCTCTCTTTAGCGGTAACAAAGTATCCAGTTCGTCATCTACTATTAAAATCTTGGTTCTGGTGTCGGAAAGTCTTCTAATCCTCTCCACCACTTCTCTTTCTGTAATGCCCAATCGCTCTGCTATCACGCCATACGAGAGCGTATCGTCTTTTTGTAGCATTTCAACAATTTTCTTATCATTATCGTCTAACCTCATCTTTTTCCCTCCCGCAGTTTCCCTCCCTTTTTCATTCTCACCGTTTTTTATTTTTGTTATCGCTTTTATTTTAAAAATATCAATAACCAAGGTGAGCCTATTTTAAGTTTTTCGATTTGTTGAAAAACCGAAAAATATAAAGGAAGGTGGTACTAAATATTGTCAAACTTCAAAAATTTAAGAGAGGACATAAGGAGGGGATGAGTGTGATAAATGGGATGAAATGGATTGGAGTCGTGATGTTTCTTGTCGGTGTGATAATTGAGGGAGTATATGGCATATATCCCGTCTTTAACCCGGAGAATACAGAGGCTATACTGCTTGGGATAAGAATCGGTATCGTGATGATGGCTATTGGTGGTGTTATTTTAATAACAACACTGTCTTTTGAAAGATACAGGGAATGGAAGAAAATGAAGGAGGAGATAGGAGAGGAGGAGTTGAGACCATGATAGTAGTGAATACAGATTTTGTACCAGGAAGAGAGATAGTGGAAGTTTTAGGGCTCGCGAGGGGTAACATCATTCTGGCAAAACACATAGGCAAGGATATAGTGGCTGGGTTTAGACAACTCGTTGGTGGTGAAATAAAAGAATACACCGAGATGCTTAGTGAGGCGAGGGAGATAGCATTGAGGAGGATGATAGAGAAGGCTGAGGAAACCGGCGCTGATGCAGTCGTGAATGTGAGGTTCATGACTTCCATGGTGATGAGGGGTGCAGCAGAGATACTCGTTTATGGGTCTGCAGTGAAGCTGAAATAGCTCTTTCTCCTTTAATGCTGGTTGGTATTTATGGTTGAACTTGAGAAGATATTCGGTAGGAATGCACAACTCATCGTCCTCGATTATTTAATAAGAAATCGTGGCACGACAACCTACCTCTCAGGTATCGCGGAGGAGACCGGACTTTCTCACTCCAGCGTTGCACGAGTAATCGAGCCGCTTCTGGAAATGAACATTGTGAAAGAAGGCAAAGTGGGCAAACAAATAAGAACCTTCACATTGAACGAGGATAATGAAGTGACAAAGTTATTGATACGGTTTTATGACGATTTAGCGAAAATTGAAAATAGTGAGTGAATGATTATTCTACATGTTCCCCGGATTGTTCTACCTTTGGCGCCAATCCCGTTCTTGCTCCTTTTTTAGCTTCTACTTCAGCTCAGCTCGTATCTCACTCGCAAGCCTATCCGCAAGATGCCTATTGTAATACTTAAGAGAGAAAATACCATAGCTTGTATCTCTAAAACTTATCTCTCCCTTCTTTATAACCTGAGGTCCTTTGCTGCTGTTGAACCTTACAATAACATCCTTCCCCCCGGACTTCTCTCTTTTGAACTTCTTGAAATACTCACTTTCACCGGAAGATGAAAAGAAATATAAAATATTCATCTCTGCCCGTGAATATAAAGGCGTATAATCAATATCTTCCCAAATTACAGTAACTGCAACAAGCTGCCCATCGAACTCATCCTTAAGCTTTGCAACTTCTATAAGTCTCAAAGCAATACCCTCCAGCTCCCTCTCCAGCTCATCTCCCAGCACGCTATCAAACTCCCCTCCGCCATCCACATAGAGATAGATATCACCTGAAACTTTAGCCACCTCTTCCCCGCATGCAAACTTCGCCGCCCTTGAGTTTATTGATGTTTCACTTCTCGATGCTCCGAAATCCATGAAAAGGAACGAGCATCCAACCCCCGCAATAACCACTACAGCTATTATCAAAAAATATATCCTGTTCATTTTTATTATTGTACACA
>Ga0190333_1000342_pt1 | contig 9631 bp, 10 predicted proteins | sample 48720467_MG_FD_161676 | JGI IMG/M metagenome (GOLD analysis project Ga0190333, IMG submission 161676) | Hydrothermal vent sediment bacterial communities from Southern Trench, Guaymas Basin, Mexico - 4872-04-6-7_MG | ecosystem: Environmental > Aquatic > Marine > Hydrothermal vents > Sediment ... | reverse complement strand
GGCTCCGCCTACCTTGTTTCTCCCAGCAACAAGCATCGCCACTATTGCTACGATAGCCACGATTAATACTATTACTATTAACTCAGCATCATAGCTTTTTGCTTTAATCATCTTTACTCACTCCCTTTTTTTAGGTTGTTGTTGTGCAGTTAACATAAATTGTTGTTATAGCATTATCCGCTGCTAGTACAGTACATGAATTTCCATATAACTCATAGTCTTCCCAGTCTGATAATACATAAATCGCAGCTCTTATACCTAGCTCACCGCATCCCCAAATCAACACTTGGTTTTTTCCTTCCCTGTTAAATAAGTGTATCTCCGCCCTTCCCTCTGTCTGAGCAACATTCCTGCAACAAGGAGCATAAGGGACATTAAAGCTTATGTTTGCAACCATATTATAACAGCCATGGCTTATTATGATCATATCTTTCTTCTTAAGAGGAGGTGCTTGGTTATCAAAAACAACAGTTCCGATTGGTAATGGGAATTTCATCTCGTGTTGGAGAGAAGCGACTAAGTCGCTAATAGCAAACGCTTCTCTAAGGGAGGTATTCCTGTCCACTATTATTTTTGGTGGTTCATCAAGGAACATTTGCGGATAATTAGCTAAGTCCAGTTCAGGATTATAATTCTCTTTGCAAGGCCCGAGTTTCTTCGAGCCAATAAGAGCGTTTCTATGCGTTAATGCTCCGCTACTATCTATTCCTATTGCGTAGGCGAGTAGAGTAACTTCTTTATTCGCAGCAATCCTTCTTAGTTCTTCGCCTTTCTGGTCCCCAGCAGGATAATTCTTGTGGAACGCAGCGTTTACCCCGAACAGTTTCTTAATATCCTCTCTCTCCTTATCCGCGACTGTGTAGTCAAAGAATCTCTGGCCAGACCCGTCATCTATATAGAAGTGAACTGCTATTGGGTGGCCTGGTTTATCAGGATCATAAGCCCATCCAGCTATATAGTTACATGTAGCTGCATCAAGAGAACCAACAGGCAGGCGGTCACTCATCGCAGCTTCTCCTATAACATTTTCCTCGCTAAGAGTGTTTTGTTTAGTTAGTGTAGGTTGAAACACCCCTCTGCTTGTGAATAGCACCACGATTGCTACTATTGCAACAATTGCTACGATTGCTATTATTCCTTTATTATAATCTCTTCTCTCAGCCATCTTCACACCTCCTGATTAAGCTTTTTTAATATTACATTTTAATCTCTGATTCTTGTTTTTATAAACTTTTCGCACAGGACACACTGGACATGTACTGGCGTAGGGTATATAAATAACTCCTGTCTTTCTGATTACTAAAGCAAGTACGTAATGCTTGCTTCTTTCCTTCTTTTTTTAGGGAAGGAAGACAATCAAAAAAATTGTTGCTACAATTTTTAAGTTAAGCTTTCATTTCTTTAAGGAAATGAAAGAACCTCCAGCTCTCCGGCACCCTAGCAGTGCCTAATTAAGAGAGTTTTGAAACAAAAAGCGAAAAGCAAAGGAGGCGGTAGAAATGGAAAAAGAGAAAAACACCCCTATAAAGAAGTTTAAAGCAGGAGCTATTTCTGCAACAATATGGGAAAATCAGACCAAGAATAACAAAGGAGAAACCATAAGCTATAAGAGCGTTAGTTTTGAAAGGAACTATAAGGATGCTAGTGGTGAGTGGCAGACCACTAATTCATTAAGAATAGCTGATTTGCCAAAAGCAGTCCTTGTTCTTAACAAGGCTTACGAGTTCCTTGCACTTAACAGTCCTGACGCAGAGACTGAGTAAGAGGTGGTATTCATGCAGCAATTACAGGCTCTTAGAAAAGTGGAAAAATTTAAATTAAGAAAAGAAGTCCCAAGAACAATGGCTTCTAAAAAACAAGAGAGAGAAGCACGGATTGAGGATTTGCCCGGGATCGGAGCGGCTACAGCAGAAAAGCTTAGACTGGCAGGATTTGATAATCTTATGAGTATAGCAGTGGCTACACCAGGAGAAATAATTGACGCTGCTGGGATCACAGAAGCAACCGCTAGGAAAGCTATTAGAGCTGCTCGGGACAACCTTGAAATGGGGTTCCAGTCAGGTATTGACTTAATGAAAAAAAGAGAGGGTATTGAGAAGATAAGCACAGGAAGCAAGAACTTTGATACCCTACTAGCTGGCGGTGTGGAGACCGGAGCAATAACCGAATGTTTTGGTCCTTATGGTAGTGGTAAGACCCAGATAGCACATCTACTTGCAGTACAGACTATTGCAAAAGACCCTGAAGCAGTAGCTGTGTATATTGATACTGAGAACACTTTTAGACCTAACAGGATCAAGCAGTTCGCAGAAGCTATTAGTGTCGACCCTGAAAAAGTTCTTCAGAACATCAAGGTTGCAAGAGCTTTTAACTCAGACCATCAGATGTTATTAGCAGAAAAAGCAGAGGAGCTCATAAAGCAAGGCTTAAAAGTTAAGCTTATAGTCGTGGACTCCCTCACTGCTCATTTCAGAGCTGAGTTTGTAGGGCGAGGCACACTGGCTGAGAGACAGCAGAAACTTAATAAGCATATGCATACCCTCTCAAAGCTCGCTGATATGCACAACCTCGCTGTTTATGTCACTAATCAGGTGATGGCTAAGCCGGACATGTTCTTCGGAGATCCTACTGAGGCTATTGGGGGGCACATCGTAGCTCATAATAGCACTTACAGGATTTATCTAAGAAGAGGGAAGAAAGGCACTCGTGTGGCTAAGCTTGTTGACGCACCTGACTTAGCTGATGACGAATGCATATTTAAGATTACAGAGAAAGGTATTGAGGATGCTTAAAACTCTCTTTTTTACTTTTTCCTCATATAAAAAGGTTTTTTTTTGAATAACTTTATAAATAAGCCCTTGTTTTTCAGTATTAAATATAAACTTTAAGGAGGGATTAGATAAATGTTTGGACAAAGAAGATTTGCCCCTGTAAGAGAAGGGGATGAGCTGGATGTAAAGATAGAAGCTGTTGGTGAGAAAGGCGATGGCATTGCTAAGAAGCAAGGCTTTGTTCTTTTTGTGCCTAACACCAAGGAAGGTGACGAGGTAAGAGTGAAAGTAACCAGGGTTCTTAGAAACGTGGGTTTTGCAGAGGTTATTAAAGGCGCAAGCAGTGCTTCAGATGCTCCAGTAGAATCTGAACCCACCACAGAGAAACCAGATGAAGAAGTGGCAGAGCTCGAAGCAGCATCAAAAGAAATGGCTTCTGAGGACTTCGGAGAAGAAGAAGCTGAGAATGAGAAATCAGAAGCAGAGGAGGCTGCTGTAAAAGAGCCTGAAGAGAAAACCAAGGGAGCGAGTGCAGAAGAAAAAACAGAAACCGGATTGGAGGAAGAAACGGATAATACAATAACCGAGGAAGAACAAACAGAGGAAGCAGAGGCGCCAGAAGCCGAAGAAGTAGCAGAGAAACCAGAGGAGCCTCTTTCTTCAGAAAAAAAAGAAGAAGAGCCTAAGGAAAAATAAGGTTTTAATAAAAAGTTTTTAATATTATTCTTTTTTCTCTTGTTTTCTTATGAGGTTATTCATCGCTATAGATTTGCCTGAAGAAATCAAGCAGATCCTCGAGGAAGTAAAAGCTCCTCTTAAAGATATTAAAGGCGTAAAGCCTGTTAAGAAGGACAATATTCATCTTACTCTTAAATTTCTTGGAGAAGTGGATGAGAACAAGCTAAGCCAGATAATCTCTGCTCTAAGAAAAGTATCCTTTAAGCCTTTCTCAGTATATCTGGACAAGCTTGGCTTCTTCCCAAATGAGAAAAGGATTCGTGTACTCTGGGTGGATGCAAAGCCTGAAAAACCTTTAAAAGAATTAAAACAACAGATTGACAAAGTATTACCCTCTTTTAAGGACGATCATCCTTTTAAAAGCCATATAACCTTTGCAAGAATTAAGTACATCCCTTCCTGGAATGACAAGAAAAAGATTCTTGAACTCATTACGAATAAACAACTAGGTAAGAAAGAATTCCTTGTTGATACTTTTAAGCTGTACAAAAGCATCCTGACACCAAAAGGACCCATCTATGGTGTTCTCAACGAATTCCAAGGGTCTAATGCAGATGATAAAGAGTGTTGATTAAGAAGGGAATAACGATTGACTAATAATCTTTTCAATAAGTTTCACCAGACTTCCTCGATAAGAGATAGAGAAAACTTTATAAATCAATCATTCATCCTCTCCTCTAAAGCCCTGCTAAGAGCAAGGCCTCAGGTTAGTTGATGTAAGGATATAACAAGAGTTATGCCTGAAGGGGCTCTTGGCAAACTGCTTTTGGGCGATAAAATAAAAGCAGTAATAGGATTCTCTGTTACTGTTTGACTAGGTGATACTTATGGCTGAGGAAGAACAATTACTCATACCCAACGATGAGTACCTTAAGTCAGGGATACATATAGGAACTAAATTTAAGACTAAGTACATGGAGAACTTTATATATAAGACAAGACCGGATGGTCTCAGCGTGCTTAATCTTCAACAAATAGATGCTAGGATACGCGTGCTGATTAACTTCTTATCCAGATACGCGCCCGAAGAGATCATGGTTGTTGCAAGAAGAGAGAATGGGTGGAAGCCAGCACAACTCTTTGGCGAACTCACAGGTATAAGGGTTTATACTGGGAGGTACCTCCCAGGCATACTCACAAACACTCAGCTTAAGAGGTTCACAGAAACCAAGGTCTTACTTGTAACTGATCCTTGGCCTGACAGGAACGCTATTGATGACGCTTTTAAGATGGGAGTTCCAATAGTTGCTTTATGTGATACTAATAATCAGGCGAATAACATTGACTTGATTGTGCCTTGTAATAATAAAGGAAAGAAGAGTCTTGGCTTAATTTTCTGGTTACTCACAAAGGGCTATATGGAAGCAAGGGGTATGATTAATAAAGGAGGATTCACCTATAGCGTGGATGACTTCTCAGCTGAGTAATCAGCCAGCCACGTCTTTGTCAAACATTTTGTTATCTTCTTTCTTTTTATATGATTTTAATAGACTCATAATTAACTTTCGTGAAGTCCCTTGTTGTTTTTTTTATAATAATCCCCTTTTTATTTTTTAAACCTCTTTTATACCTTCATCAATAATTCTGAAAGTTATGCTTTTACCTTCTTCAATACTGCGGTGTTTCCTAATAATTGCTATTCTATCAGAGCCTTTTTTCTTTAATTCTATTAAGCACTTACTCATATTCCTGATAATTGTACCTCCGACTACTTTCACCTGGTCCTTGTTTTCAAGGTCAGCGTATACTTGTGCTGTTAGGATTACAGGGATCTTTTTTTTCCTCGCAATTTCTAATAAGGTTCTAAGTTGGAGTACCAAATCATTATTTAGTCTCCTATTATCTTCTTCGCCCATCTCAGCTCTGTAAAGCATGGTTATGGAATTAACAAATATTATGCCTATGTCCTGTTTGAGCAGAGTTCTTAATTTAAGAATGGCTTTTTTCTGCTCTTTAAAAGTGGTGGGTTTTAAGAATATAATCTTTTCAAGGGCTTTTTTATAATCAGGGCATATCTGTTTGAACCTTGTTAATGAAAAACTAGCCTCAGTATCAATATATATTACTTTCTGACCCTTAACACTATTAGCGATACATAATAAGCAGAGATTGGTTTTGCCACTAGCTGCTGGTCCATAAATGGTTGTGATGACTCCTTTCTCATACCCGCCTTCTAAGAGCCAATCCATAACTGCTGTGCCTGTGCTGACCTTAGTCTCCATGCATCCTAAGAATAAGCCTGCGTATATATTCTTTACTGTTTATCCACGCCCATACACGTATCATACATTGTTCTTAGGCCCTGCTTGAGGGTTTTCGGGTCTGCTATTTTTGAGTGTATAAACGGTTTGATAATCCATTTTTCTGCGAGCCTGGGGTTGAGGAAGATAAAAACAAGGTTCTGTTTGGTTTTGAATAAGTCCCAGTTATCAACAAGAACTTTGAAGTTATGCTCGTTGCATAAGCATACAAAGAATACTAATTCATCATCTTTTACTGATTTTATTTGGTTAAGCTCAAGGTTTTCCTTGCAATAAAAAGTGGCTTTTCTTCCTTCCTTGTATTCGCAGAAGACCCTATCTTCTTCCTCTTTATAACTAACTAAGTCTTTTTTCATAATGTCTTTTTGCTTTATGTGATGGATGACCCACTTAGTTAACTCCATTCTTACTTCCTCTTTAAAGTAAGGAAAAGAGCGTATGGTAGTATGAAACATATGAAATAAGTAGCTCCTATTAGGGTTGGGTTATGGAAGTTATTCAAGCCAAGGCTGTGGCTAAGCAGATTAATCCTATTAACAACTATGAATAAGTTGAAAATAGCTATTATTGGGATTAATAGGCTTATTAATAAGTGGTGGTGATGCTCAAGCCATTCCAAGTCTTTTACTATTAGGATTATTAATGCGCCCAGCAGGAAAGCAAACACTCCTGTAAGCACATAACCCCACGCCGTGCTATTAATAAGTAGTACAGGGATTAGTATGAGTGAAATAAGCAGGGTTCCTATGATGCCTATTATTAAAGTGAACCAGTAAAGACATGTTTCAAGCTTCTTTACATGGGGGTGCTTCTTCTTTTCTGCTTTTCTTATAACCTTCTCCGCATATTTAACCTCTTCCTCACTCCACCCTTTTAAATAAAGATTTTTTCTCATAGCTTTAACCTAGTTCTACAGTGTATTTAAATATTATTATTTATTTAGTTAAAATATTAGTCTGTGCTTTTGCTGTTTTCAAAAGATTTATATAACTAAAAAAGTTCTTTTTAGTAGTGATACTAATGATGATGTTAAGAACAAAGTTTTATCACCATACCGACTTAGTCATTCTTGTTGGACTTATAGCTGTTTTCTGTATGATAATAATGTTTTTAAAAGCTGTGTCTGTGTGAGCGGTATTTTAAAGAGTAGCAGAATCCTTTCTCTTTAATCTTCTCCATACGATTCGCTGCTTGCTTCTTTTATTTTTCCTATATTCTCATGATTTTCGTGGTTATTACCGTTTGCTTCAATCTTTGCAATACTAACAACTTTGTCTCCTTCTCCTAGCTTCATAATTCTTACTCCTTGCGTGTTTCTGCCAATAATATTGATATTCCTCACCGGGATTCTGATAAGAATACCTTTCTTAGAAATAACCATTATCTCATCATCATCCTTAACACTACTTATACCCATAACTTTGCCATTCCGAGGGCTGCATATAATGTTCCGCACCCCTTTTCCTCCTCTGCTTATAAGCCTGTACTCCTCTACTCTCGTCCTCTTACCATAACCGTTCTCAGTGATTGTAAGCACAGTTTCATTATCCTTTGCTATTATCATCCCGATAACCTTGTCTTCCTTGCCCAGCCTTATTCCTCTAACCCCATGACTATTCCTACCTACTGGTCTAGCATCTGCTTCGAAGAACTTGACTGCTTGTCCATTACTACTCGCGATAAGAATCTTCTGATGCCCATCAGTAAGAACAACCTCTACTACTTCATCCCCTGGGTTAAGATTAATGGCTATTATTCCTCCTTTTCTTGGTCTACTATAAGCACTTAACTTTGTTTTCTTAACAAGCCCTTGTTTGGTTGCGAATAACAAGTAGTGTTTATCATCAAACTCCCTGATAGGGATAACTGCTTGTATTTTTTCATCAGGATCTATCCCTATAAGATTAACAATAGGTTTTCCCTTACTAATCCTGCTTGCTTCCGGGATATAATATACTTTTAGCCAGTAAACTTTTCCTTTATCAGTGAATATTAGGAGATATGAGTGGGTGTTGGCGATGAATAAGTGTTGTATAAAGTCTTCTTCCTTTGTTGTTGCTCCTCGCACCCCTTTTCCTCCTCTTCTCTGAGTTCTGTATAGGTCTATGGGTTGTCTCTTCACATAACCCACATGACTTATTGTGATAATATTCTCTTCTGGTTTTATTAAGTCCTCTAAGTCAATCTCTTCTTCTGCGTCTTCTTTGATGAGTGTTCTTCTTTCATCCCCATATTTTTCTATGACTTCTCTCATCTCCTGTTTTATTATACCTAGAATTCTGGTTTCATCTCCAAGTATTTCTTTGAGTTTTCTGATGAGTTCCAGCAGCTTCTTATGTTCATCCTTTACTTTTTGCTGTTCCAGGCTTGTAAGCCTTTGTAGTTTCATATCAAGGATTGCTTGGCTTTGTTTTTCACTTAGTTTATAAACCGCAATCAGATTCTTTTTTGCGATAAGCGGGTTTCTTGAGGTTTTTATGAGCTTAATCACAGAGTCAAGGTTTTGCAATGCGATGAGTAATCCTTTTAGAAGATGGGCTTTTTCTTCTGCTTTTCTTAATTCAAATTTGGTTCTGCGTTTCACAACCACTCTTCTATGGTTCAAGAAGCTCTCGAGTAATGCTTTTATATTTAGGATTCTTGGCTGCCCGTTGTCTAAGCCTAGCATTATTGCTCCAAAAGTGGATTGCAGCCGTGTATGCTTGTATAATTGGTTCTTAACAATATCAATATTAACATTTTTTCTTAACTCTAAGACTACTCGCATTCCTTTTCTGTCACTCTCGTCTCTTATGTCTGTTATGCCTTGTATTACCTTGTCATTAACAGCATCTGCTATTTGTTCTATTAACTGTGATTTGTTGAGTTGGTAAGGAATTTCTGTGATAACCAGCCTTTGCTTGTCCTTTTTTTCTTCTAGCTCAATTTTTCCTCTTACACGGATGATTCCTCTTCCTGTACTGTAAGTTTCTATAATCCCTTTTTTCCCTATGATTATACCTCCTGTGGGGAAGTCAGGGCCTTTTATGATTTCAAGGATATCTTGTATTTTGATATGCGGGTTGTCAATAAGGGCAATAACCGCTTGGCATACCTCTTTGATGTTGTGAGGGGGTATGTTGGTTGCCATTCCCACAGCAATCCCGCTGCTTCCGTTTATTAATAGGTTCGGTATTTTGCTAGGGAGTACTAATGGTTCTTTTAGACTGCCGTCAAAGTTAGCTTGGAATTCTACTGTGTCCTTATCAATATCTGCTAGTAGTTCATCACTAATTTTTGCGAGTCTGGCTTCTGTATAACGCATAGCCGCTGGGTTATCACCATCAATACTTCCGAAGTTTCCTTGTCCTTGGATAAGAGGGTATCTTAATGAGAAGTCTTGAGCCATTCTGACAAGGGTGTCGTAGACAGCGGTGTCTCCGTGTGGATGATACTTTCCTAGGACTTCCCCAACAATCCTTGCACATTTTTTAAAGGGGGTGTTATGTTTTAAACCCATATCATTCATTGCATAGAGAATTCTTCTATGTACTGGTTTTAAGCCGTCTCTGATGTCTGGTAGTGCTCTTCCTATTATCACGCTCATAGCGTAGTCAAGGTAGGATGCTTTCATCTCGTCTTCTATCACTGCTCTGATTATGCGTGTTTCTTCTACTCCTGGCTCTGCTTTTACAACTTCTGTGTGCGTGTTTTTTTTAAGTTCTCTTTTTGTTTGGTCTGCTGGCTTTTTAGGTGTCATGTTCTACCTTTAAATACTATAAGATTTCTCGTCGATAAATAGTAATTTTTAGGGGTTTATAAGAGTTGTGATTTTAATAATCTTTTCAATACTGAAAAATAATTTTATTTTGATTACAAACA
>Ga0190333_1000333_pt1 | contig 9758 bp, 12 predicted proteins | sample 48720467_MG_FD_161676 | JGI IMG/M metagenome (GOLD analysis project Ga0190333, IMG submission 161676) | Hydrothermal vent sediment bacterial communities from Southern Trench, Guaymas Basin, Mexico - 4872-04-6-7_MG | ecosystem: Environmental > Aquatic > Marine > Hydrothermal vents > Sediment ... | reverse complement strand
GGCGAGAGGATTCGCCATGGGTGAGGTCATGGACTGGGTGCTTGAAGCGGTGATGGAGGCTGCGCGGCCGCTGGGCATCGACGTCCGCCTGCTGGCCGGCGTCAATCGCCATGAACCGGTCGAGATAGCGGAGCAGGTGGCTTCGCTGGCCGTAGATCGGATGGGACACGGAGTGGTAGGGTTAGACCTGGCGGGCGATGAGAGCGAGCATCCGGCCGAGCCTTTCGCGGGCGTCTTGCGGGGTGCCAGGCAGGCCGGGCTTCACCTCACGGTGCATGCGGGCGAGTGGTCTGGCCCGCAGGAGGTGTTCTACGCCCTGGATGTGCTCGAGGCGGAGCGGATTGGCCATGGCGTCCGAGCCCTCGAAGATCCGAAGGCAGTAGCGCTGGCACTGGATCGCAATGCAGTATTTGAGGTGACACCGACGAGCAATCTCTGCACCGGTGTCATCGGCAGTCCCGATGAGCACCCGCTCCCTGAAATGATCCAGGCGGGCTTGCGGGTGACATTAGGCACGGATGATCCGGGTATCTTCGGGATCTCGCTGGCGGATGAGTACGCTGCAGCTATCGAGCATCTGGATCTCTCCCTGGAGACCGTCAAGGGCATGATTCTCACCGCGGCGCAAGGCGCCTTCCTCACGGCACGGGAGAAGCGTGACTTGGAGCAAGACCTGGTGAAATCCTTTTGGGTAAGTGAGGCCGCGGCGTGAAAGTGGGGCCATTGGAGATCGATCTGGTCTCTGATGGACAGGTGTGGGTTGATCCAGGCGGAGCCTTCGGGCTGGTTCCCAAGGCGCTCTACGAGCGCTACTGGCCCCCGAATGAAGAGCATCTGATCCCGATGAGCCTGCACTCGCTGGTCGTCCGCGTTCGCGGCACCATCGTGCTCATTGATACGGGGCTTGGCACGAAATTGTCGCCGAAGGCGGCCAAGCTTTGGCGCCTCGAACGGCCACAGGGCGACCTGCTGGAGGGCCTGCGCCGGATCGGGCTGGTTCCCGAGGATATCGACGTTGTGATCAACACCCACCTGCATGCCGATCACTGCAGTGGGAATACGATGCTGGTGGACGGCGAGTTGCGCCCGACTTTTCCCAATGCCGAATACTGGGTGCAGCGGATGGAATGGGCAGATGCCAGCCATCCCGACGCGCGCACGAAGGCCACCTATCTGCCTGAGAACTTCCAGCCGCTTCTCCGCGGTGGACAGCTGCGTCTATTGCACGGCGATACCCGATTGAATGACCATATCCGATGCGTGGTCACCCCAGGACACACCCGCGGCCACCAATCGGTCATCCTGGAGGCGGGCGATTGGCGGGGGATGTTCGTGGCAGATATGGCCTCGTTCGCCATTAAAATGGCCAAGACGGCCTGGGTTTCCGCCTACGATGTGTTGCCGCTGGAGAATGTGGCCACGAAAGAGCGCTGGCAGCGGTGGGCCTTGGAGCACGACGCGTGGCTCTTCTTCGAGCACGATGGCTCGATGCCCGTGGCTCGGCTGGAGAGGCGCGGAGGGAAGCTCGAGTTGGCGCCGGTGGCTTGGGGCGAGATCAAGTCTGCTTCGATTCCCACATAGAGACTGACCGCCGGATGAGCTCGTGCACTTCGGCGTCCGGTACCTCCGACAGCTCGTAGCTGTTCACCCCGATCAAGACCCGCACCGCGCCGTCCGGCCGCTCGATCAGGCGCACGGCCAAATCACTCCGCTCAGAGGCTGCGATCTGTTCCTGCAAGATCGCGTTGATCTGCTCGACCATGCTCTCGGGTTTGGCCTCGACCGCTTCGGCCTCCACCGGTAGGTCAGGTTTCGAGGGCGGTGGCTGCTTCTTTTCGAGCCATTTCTGCAGATCGGCGGCGGCATATTCGACGCGGGTCCAATGGCTCGAAGCCCGCAGCGCTTCTGGGCTTGCGTATTCCACGCCATCGGCTTCGATGATGAGTTCGCCGGTCACCTCGTCCCGCAGCAGCGTGGCCACGCGGATGCGGGGCTTGGGCCCAGGCGAGACGGCCTCCGGCGGGGAGGCAGCTTCAGGTGGCGCGGGCTGGACTTCTCCCTCCGCAGGTGCTTCGGCCAGGGCTGGATCTTCCTCTGAGCCCTCTGGCTCGGCACCGGCGGCCGCTGGCGGTGTGGGCGGCAAATCATCCATGTCCGCCGCCTCTTGATCCACCGCCTCCTCTTCCTCCGGCACGCCCGAAGTAGGTTCAGCTGGCTTGCCGGACAGAACCAGGTAGGCCACGATGGCCAGGATCACACCGGCGGCAATCAGGATGCCGCCGATGATGAGTGGGTTGGCTAGACTCATCGCAAATCCTCCCGTTGGCAGCGGGGGCATAGATAGGTGCCTCGCTGGCCGACGACGATGCGCTCAATGGGTGCGCCGCATTTGGGGCAGGGAAGCCCTTCCCGCTGGTGGACGTGGAAGTGATTCTGAAAGTCGCCGCCCCGGTATACCCAGTCGATCGATGCGCCGCAATGGCGAAGGCCGGCCGAAAGGACCTCGCGGATGCCATGGTAGAGTGCCTCGATCTCTCCGTTGGATAGGCTATCACTACGGCGCCGGGGGTGCAATCCGGCGCGATGCAGGGCTTCGTCGGCGTAGATGTTGCCGACCCCAGCAAGGAAACTCTGGTCCAAGAGCAGCGGCTTCAGCATCCGCTTGCGGGACCTTACGGCCGCTGCCAGCCAGTCGCTTGTGAAGTCATCCGAGAGCGGCTCAGGCCCAAGCTTACCCAGCTCGGTCTGCGGGTCCCTCAGCCACCAGATGCGCCCGAATTTGCGCGCATCGCTGAAGCGCAACTCCCAATCGCCTTCCAGGTGAAATACGGTGTGGTCGAAGCGCCCTGGGGGTTCGCTGGCTGGCTCCAGCCGCAAATCGCCGCTCATTCGCAGGTGGATCAGGAGCGTGCCCTCATCGAGGGGCAGGATCAGGTATTTTCCGCGGCGCGAGACGTCCTCGATGCGACGCCCCGTGAGCCGCTTGCGGGCCGTGCGGGCCTTGGGGCGTTCGAAGTGCCTCGGCCACTTAATCGTCATCGAAACGATATGCTTCCCCGGCAATGGGGGGCCATCCTTGCCCTCCCGCAGGGCGCGCGCAATCGTCTCGACTTCCGGCAATTCAGGCATCGAGGGGATTATACAGCCCTGCCACTCGGTCGCAAGAGAGCCGACGTCAGCGGAAGCGGATCAGCCCCGCGATCTGCTCCAGTTTGGCCTGACCAATCCCCGAGACGCCGAGCAGGTCTTCAGGCTGGTTGAACAGACCATGCTCCAGGCGGTATTCGACGATTGCCTCCGCCAGGCTGGGACCGATCCCTGGAAGCGACTCCAACTCGGAGGCCGTTGCGGTGTTGACATTCACCTTTTGCGTCATCGGAAGCTGTGCGGGGCTGGTTGCTGCGCCGTCCAATGGGGTCTGGGGGGTTCTATGCGGGATGTAGACGTGTTGCCCGTCCTCCAGTGCAGCGGCCAGGTTGACCCGGTCCAGGTCTGCATCCTCGAGTGGGCCTCCCGCGGCTGCGAGGGCGTCTTGGAGACGTGAACCAAACGGGATTGTATGCACACCCGGGGTGGCGACCGCGCCAGCCACGTGTACCTGAAGCGGTGCCGGAGTGGGGGGCGGAAGCAGCTCGATAGTGTACCGAGGGGGCCGGGAGATGAGAAGAAGAATCAGGCCGGCCGCGAGCAGGCCAGTGAGCAAGCCAGCCGTGAAGGAGGGCCACCACTTAAGCATACCTCTCCCCCTGGAGAACGCCTCTGCGAACAGTATAGCCCAGGGCGTGGCCGAATCAAAAGGGATATAATCGGCGCATGTCGCCTCGATCCCGTGGTTCTGGAGATGACGGCTATACCAGCCTTGTAGGCGGGGAGCGGGTGCCCAAGTACGATCCGCGCCCGAGGGCCTATGGCGCCTTGGACGAAGCCTCCGCTACGCTCGGGCTCGCGAAATCCCTGGCCCAGACAGCGGAGACTCGCGAGCTGGCCGAAGCCGCCCAGCGTGATCTCTACCGGATGATGGCCGAAGTGGCCGCATCGCCCGACCAGGTCGAGAAGGTGGGGCGCTTCCCAGAGGCCCGTCTGCAATGGCTTGAGGAGCAGCTCTCGAACCTGGAAGCTCGCGTGGAGAGGCCGAAAGGATTCATTCTTTCGGGCGATAGTCCCTCGAGCGCGGCGATGGACCTGGCGCGGACGGTGGTGCGGCGAGCAGAACGCCATATTGCCCAGATGACGCATGAGGGGACGCTGGATAATGCGCACATGCTGGCCTACCTGAACCGGCTGTCCAGCCTCTGCTTCCTGCTGGTGCTGTGGGAGGCCAAAGCGGCCGGCCGCGAGCACCTCACGCCGGCCAGAGCCTGATCCGATGACCGGGACGATCCTCAACGTCACGACCGTGCTTCTGGGGAGCTTCTTGGGCCTCTTCCTAGGGGCTAGGCTGACCGATCGCCTGCGGGAGATGTTGACTGCGGTCCTGGGACTCTTCACTCTGGCCATCGGGGTGGATATGTTCCTGGAGGGTCTCGCGGTCGAAGGCGAGAACATTCTCGTCCCGTTGATCAGCCTCCTGGTGGGAGGGCTGCTTGGCGAATGGTGGAAGGTCGAAGAGCGCCTGCGCAACGTGGGGGCGCGGCTTGAGGCTCGCTTCGCAGGGGGATCCGGTGAGGCCGTGGAGGGGAACCGCTTCATTCGTGGCTTCGTGACGGCCAGCCTGCTCTTCTGTGTGGGCCCAATGACCATCCTGGGGTCGATCCAGGATGGCCTGCTCGGAGACTACCAGCTCCTGGCCGTGAAATCCGTCATGGATGGTTTTGCCTCGCTGGCACTCGCCTCGGCCTTCGGGGTGGGGGTCTTCTTCTCAGCCCTGGTCGTGCTCCTCTACCAGGGGGGCTTGACTCTCGGGGCGGCGCAGCTCCAGAACCTGTTCACCCCGCTCATGCTGGCTGAGCTCTCTGCGGTGGGTGGTGTGTTGCTGCTCAGCCTGGCGGTGGGGCCGCTCCTGAACCTGAAGCCTATCCGGACCGCTAACCTGCTCCCCGCCTTGCTCGTTGCTCCGCTGCTGTCCGCGGCGTTGTCTTTCTTGGGATGGTAGACAGACCCGAAAGAGGCGCGCCATTCGGCGCGCCCGGTTTCACTCCATGCGCAGCGGCAAGGCGATGCTACTTCGAGAGCGCGTTTTCAATCTCGATCTGGAAGCGGGTAAAGGGCATCGCATCAACGAGAAGCTGCCCATTGATCAGGAAGCTCGGCGTGGAATTCACGCCCGCCTCCTGACCCAGGCGGATGTCCTCGATCAAACGGCCGCGGTAGCGCTCCTCACGCAAGCATTGCTTGAACTCGTTGCCCAGGCCGAGGGCTTCGCCCATGGCTTCCAGGCGCGCCGTTGTGAAGCTGCCCACATTCTCGCCGATGCGGTTTGCGAAGAGCAAAGCATAATAATCCCAAAAGCGATCCTGCTCGGCGGCGCAATAGCTTGCCTGTGCCGCCGCTTGTGATTCCTTCTGAGGGGAGCCGGCATCGGTCACAGGGAAGTTGTGATAGACGAAGTACACTTGGCCGGTCTTGACATAGGTCTCGATCACCGGCTTGAGGGTCTCATCGTGGAAATACTGGCATGCCGAGCATTGAAAATCGGAGAATTCATCGATGCGAACCGGGGCGTTAGGATCGCCCATCGCCGTGAAGTCGACTTGCTCTGGATAGCTATAGCCTTCGGGGACGACGAGGCTCCGGATGGTGGCCTGGGTGCGCAAGATGACGATGGCCACGATGATGAGTGCTAGGCCAGCGACGATGAAGGCGACGACCAACAGATTCCGCCGCTGCTCCCTGCGGCGCCGCTCCCGGATTTCCTCTCGCTTGCTCATGGGCCCTCCCACGACGAATGATCCCCGGAATACTGCCATAAAAGCTCTGGTTTGTCCATGAGAAGGGTGGGCTGGAAGCAAGCCACCGGTCGGTTATAATGCCCTTAGGTCCACCCTGAAAAGGAGATGACGGCCATGGAATTCCTCTTACGACTGCTCAACCTACCGCTCTTCTTTCTCTTAGTCCTGCTGATCTTATTGCTGGCCTCGGCGGTCAAGATCGTCCAGGAGTACGAAAGAGGAGTCATCTTTCGTCTGGGCAGGCTGGTCGGCGCGCGCGGACCGGGCCTGTTCTTCATCATCCCCATTATCGACCGCATGGTTAAGGTGGATCTACGGGTCGTCACGTTGGATGTGCCCTCTCAGGAGGTCATCACGCGGGACAACGTCACCGTGAAGGTCAACGCGGTGGTCTTCTTCCGGGTGATTGACCCCAGCTCGGCCATCGTGCAGGTGGAGGATTTCCAGCGGGCCACCTGGAACATCTCCCAGACCACTCTGCGGAATGTGGTTGGTCAATCGGAGCTCGACGATCTGCTGGCCAACCGCGAAGAGATCAACCACAAGCTCCAGCGCATCATCGATGAGACCACCGAGCCCTGGGGCGTGAAGGTCAGCATCGTGGAGGTCAAGGATGTCGAGCTTCCTCAGCCGATGCAGCGCGCGATGGCCAAGCAGGCGGAAGCCGAGCGCGAGAAGCGCGCCAAGATCGTGCATGCCGAGGGTGAGTTCGCCGCAGCCCAGACGCTGGCGAGCGCCGCCAATGTGATGTCCGCCAACCCGGGGTCGCTGCAATTGCGCTACCTGCAAACGTTGACCGAGATCAGTGTGGAGAAGAACAGCACGATCATCTTCCCCGTGCCGGTGGATATGTTCGAGGCCCTCTACCAGCGCTTCGTCAAGCCTTCAGGCGAGTCAGAATAGTCCCTGGCTGTCCTTGGCCTGCAGGGCGCAGCGTTCGCTCGAGGGAACGCTGCGCTCTTTTGCATCCCGCGAGACGGCAAGGTCTCTGCCCGACGATGAAGTCTCGATCAGAGCGGTGAGAATCTTGGGCCAACCACATGGGCGGGGTGAAAGGTTCGCCACTCCGGACGGTCTTAGACGTGGAGGAAACGCTCGTAGAGGCGGATACGCATACCCGTTTCCCGGAAGCCCAGAGACTGATAGAGCCGCCGGCTTGGCAAGTTATCAGCCTGGGTGTTGACGGTCATGCGCCCCAGCCCCAGACGTCCGAGGGCTGTCAGGGCGTGGAGCACGAGCTCACGGCCGATCCCACGGCCTTGGTACCGGGGCTCGACAGCCAGACGCGCCAGATGCGCGCCCAGCGCCGAAGCCGTGCTGATCTGGTAGCCCACGATCTGGCCCTCAAGCTCATACACGCTGGCTAACGCAGCCGCCTCCAGCGCTTGCTCGAGCGCCTTCTGTGAGTGCTGCCATGGGGACTGGAAGGCGCGTTCGTCGACAGCCTGTACCTCGGGCAAATCCTCGGGCAGCATGTCGCGGATGGTGGACTGCCGGACCGGATCCAGCGGACCCCCGTCCCACTCGAAGAAGATCATCTCATTCGTCGGGGCGAACCCAGTATCCTCCAGCAGCGGCCGTAGCCAAGTCCTTGTGGCGAGAGCCGAGATTCGGGAAGTCCCCATTCGAGCTACTTCCGGAACAACGGCCTGGATCAGCTTGCGGAAGGATGGTGTCAGGGGGGCGCCGGGTGCAACGGCGAAGAGGCGCAGCCAGGCCACGTCCACAGGGTCGGGGGGGCAGGCGAGGCAGGCCAACCACTGCCTGCCTCGCTGGGCAATGAGAAAAGGAGCGCTGCCCACGAGTTCAAGGGGCTGAGACCAGTCCAGGTGCAGGTGGCGGCGATGCGCGCTGGCGAGGAACCGGGCCGCGTCATCCCGGTCGGCAGGGGTAGCTTGGCGAATTGTCCATTCCGAACGTGGGAACATCATCCCATCAGCGGTTCATGAGGCGACTGGGAAGCCTAAGAATCGTCTCCAGGGCACGCTTGATGAAACGGGGCTTGCTGGAGGACGCCACCGCCTCTTGCATGCTGGCGAGCGCCTCAAAGGGTCTGCCCCGCCGGAGCTGCAAGCGCGAGATGGCCTGCAATGTGTAGCCCAGCTCCTCCTCGGCCCCCAGGCTTTCGAAGATCTGCGCAGCGTGCGAGTAGGAGCGTTCCGCGCCGGTTGGATCGCCCAAGGCTTCCAGCGCGGAGCCGAGATTGCCATAGGCTTGAGCCTCGAGCTTGATTGCTCCCGCCTTTCGGAAAACCTCCGGGGTGGCCTCCAGCGTGTCATAGGCTTCTTGAGGTCGGCCAGCCTTGAGCAGGGCGACGGCCAAGTTGTTCGCCATTTCGGCTTCCTTGACCCTATCCCCCTCGCCAGCGAAGGCGACCCGGGCTGCGGCAAATCGCTCAATCGCAGCCTCCAGATCGCCATTTTGATAGCTCCGCAGGGCTTCCTGAGCCAGGGAATCGGGCTGAGTCTGGACCTTTCTCACGCCACCAAATCCTGGAGCGCTTCTGCTACAGCGCGCAAATCCTCCAAGGGAATGCGGCTGAGTTGCTGGGCCATGCGCAGGTAGGTGCGGTGCTCCTCATCGGAGAAGAATTCTTGGAGATCTTCAGGCAGCTCTCGAAAGCGCTCAAAGGCCTCCTGCGAACGATGCCATTTCCCGATGGGGCCTTCGCGGTCGAGATATTCGCTCACGTTCTGATCGAGCACCTTCAGCAAGTTTTCGAGATCGGGAATAGGGATAGCACGATCGCCGCGTTCATAAGCGCTCACGCGGCTGGGAGGCATCGAGGCTGCCGTGGCCAGTTGCTTCTGAGACAGTCCAAGTTCGAGGCGCCGCTGGCGGAGCATGGCGGCGATCATGCGCTGCCTGAGCGTGATCATCACTTGGGGATCGAAGTGCGGCTCTTCCTCCAGATCCTCGGTGGAAGGTTCTATGAAGCGCTGGAGGGGCACATCAAGGTGATATGCCAGAAGTTCGAGTTCTGGGAGAGAGATCAGCCGCCGGCCATGCTCGTAGGAGGATATCGTGGCGCTGGACACGCCGATCAGCTTGCCGACCTCCTTCATGCTCTTGCCGGCGTCTAGCCGCGCGTCTCGCAGCAGGGCTCCCAGGATCTTTCCGCGCAGGATGCGTGCTTGCTCGTCCATCATCGTAGGGAGGCTCTCCTACCTGCGGATCGAGGCGATTATAGCAGAACTAACCGTTCGGCACCTTGGTCGTGGGAGTTCGCCGTCGAAAGGCCTGGATGCTGGGGATACTGGGGTGGCGGTCTATGGCGTCACGGGGAGGTAGGGGCGCCGGCAGGTGCGAGCATTTCGAGGATTCTCGTTGCCAGCTCCTGCAGGGCCAGGGTGACTCGCTCCTCAGGGAAGCGCAAATCGAGCGGCGCACGCAGGACATTGGCTAGGGAGAAGCGGTCCTCCATGTAGGGGAGAGCCGCCAGTACTTCCTGACCCAGGGCCTTGCCGAGTGACGTGGCCGTCAGACTCTCGGCCGGCAAGGTGCGATTGGAGATGAGATGGATACGGCTGGCTGCCACGCCCTCCCCTATGAGGTAATCCCGGATCGCCCGGGTAGAGGCCACGCCATCGGGGTCGGGCGGGAAGATGATCAACACCAGGTTGGCCTGGGTGAACGCGAGCATGGCTGGGGGTCCCAGCCCCCGGCCGAGGTCCAACCAAACATGAGCAAAGTTGGTGCGAAGCCCCTGCAGCAGGGCTCCAAGGTCGATCTTGCTCAACCGCTCGGACTCTTCTGGGCGCCGCGCGCCTGGAAGCAGCCAAGCCGCCCAGGGCTTGGGTATGGGCAGGTCATCGATCAGCGAATGCAGGGCTTCCAGGATGTCCTCGTGCGAGAGATCGGGCCAGCCAT
>Ga0190333_1000326_pt1 | contig 9816 bp, 12 predicted proteins | sample 48720467_MG_FD_161676 | JGI IMG/M metagenome (GOLD analysis project Ga0190333, IMG submission 161676) | Hydrothermal vent sediment bacterial communities from Southern Trench, Guaymas Basin, Mexico - 4872-04-6-7_MG | ecosystem: Environmental > Aquatic > Marine > Hydrothermal vents > Sediment ... | reverse complement strand
GCGAGCGCCTCTATATATTCTTTTAGTTTCATTGTGCCAAGGTCTCTTGGATTATCTGAATATTGCTGGACCTTTTTATAGTGTTTATTCTTACGAAGGTCACTACGAAGGCTCTTATTTAATCTTTCATGATTTAACATATTAGCGTAAGGAGGAGAAGTAACACATAAAGATACGGTTTCTTCATCGAGATATTGAGGAATATTGAGTGCATCATCACAAATTGCTATTTGCTTTGTATTTTCTGTAAAAAGAGACATATTTAACTGGGCAAGCCTTTTATTAGTATAATCAATGTATTTAGGATTGAGGTCAAAACCAACTGCGTTTCTTTCTAAATCTCTTGCTGCTATAAGAGTAGTGCCAATACCAACAAATGGATCTAATATTAATTCTCCTTTATGTGTAAAAAGTTCAATACATTTTTTAGGTAAAGCTATGGGAAAAACAGCAGGATGAATATCTTTGTCTCTAATATCTCTTTTTTCATAATATAACTCCCAAATAGCAACTTGCCCTTTAACCCACTCCTTTGGAGTTAGGCAATTTATATGACTATCTGGACAAGAACAGGTTTTCCTGAAATTAATCTCTATTTTTTTCATCTCTACCTTCTCCATTATAATATTTCTCCATGAGTTTTTAAATCCTTTGTTAAATCGCCAAGCCGAATTTCACTTAACGCTAAATTGTGTGGAAACTAACTTTGAATTTTTATTTTCCCACTATTCCACATTATTTGATTACAAATCGGGGTTTACTAAACCACTTTCTATCGGTATTTTACCTCTTTCTCCCACTTTTTGCGACACTTAATCAGATTTTTTGACTTTTTACACAGCCTGACGTTCCGGGGATATGTGAAGTTTGCGGAGCGGTAGCGGAGCAAATTTGGGTGAGCGTGAGCGAGCCACATGTCCTCCTGTTGTGCGCCGTTCTATACATTTAATTTTTCCTCCAATTTAGCTTTAATAAGCCTCTTTCGTTCTATTAAAAATTGCTCATAATTCTCACTTGTCCATAAGTTTGGATTCTTGGGAATTAGATGCCTTTTCAAGTAATCATCCTTATTTGCCAATCCATTTATCCAGTCTTTTAGTTCGTTGTTATTTTTGTCACCTCGATTTATGCCATAGTCCAACAAGAGAATAATGAGCTAAAAAGACCTTAAATAGATTCAGGCACACAAAGGACAGGACAGGGAAGAAGCCTTATTACTTTTTCTGCTGTACTTCCAAAGAAAATACGTTCCAGGTCTTCTTGACCCATCCGACCATAGCCACCCATAACGATTAAATCCACTGCTAGTTCTTTAGCTTTTTTTGCAATTTCCTGAAATGGAATTCCTTCACAAATGACTGTTTGCACTTGCTTATCAATTCCAAGCTGATTTATAAATTCCTTAAGTTCTCTTTTATGTTCATCCCATACTTTGTTTTTTGTTTCCTCCTGTGAAAGGGGAGAAATTCTCAATACACTAGCTAAATGACTTTTGTTAATTACATGAAGCGCAATTAGCTCTGCATCAAATTTCTTGGCTAAGAGTAAAGCATACTTTAAAGCACTTTGTGAACACTTAGAGAAGTCGATGGGGACTAATATGCTTTTAATATTCATAAGTCTTCCTCTAAAATTTCATAATTTCCTGCTCTTTTTTCTTTAAAATTTCATCCACTTTTTGGATAAATTGGTCTGTGTTTTTTTGCACCTCTTCTTGCTCGCGATGAAACTGGTCTTCACTGATCTCTTTGTCTTTCTTCATTTTTTTTAATTTTTCATTAGCATCTCTACGAATCTGTCTTATAGCCACTTTGGCCTCTTCTCCTATTTTATGCACCGTTTTTACTAGTTCCTTTCTTCGCTCTTCCGTTAAGGCAGGAATGGAAATACGAATTATTTTACCATCATTGGTAGGGGTTAATCCCAGGTCTGATTTGAGAATGGCCTTTTCTATATTCCCTAATATAGAAGGGTCCCAGGGTTGAATGGTAATAAGTCGGCTTTCTGGAATAGAAATGGAGGCCAGCTGGTTAAGGGGTGTAGATGTTCCATAGTAATCTATCATAATTTCTTCTACTAAAGAAGGAGATGCCCTTCCTGTGCGAATTTTCCCCAAATCGTGTTCTAAGACTTGAATAGTCTTTTTCATTCTTGTTTTGGTATCCTTATGGATTTCCTCTAGCATGATTTCCTCCCTTAGGAAATCTTGGTCCCTATCGATTCTCCCCAAATTGCCTTTTTAATGTTGTCAGGAGTTACCATATTAAACACTATAATGGGTAACTTGTTATCCATACATAAAGACACAGCGGCCGCATCCATTATTTTAAGTTGTTTTTGTAAAACTTCAATATAAGAAAGATGATCATATTTTTTAGCGGTTTTGTCGTGCAATGGATCCTTTTCATATACCCCATCTACTTTGGTTGCTTTAAGAATTACCTCTGCTTCAATCTCGGCCGCCCTTAATGCCGAAGCCATATCTGTAGTAAAGTATGGATTACCCGTTCCAGCTGCAAATATTACTATCCGCCCTTTTTCCAGATGTCTTATTGCCTTTCTTCGAATATAAGGTTCAGCAATAGCTATCATATTAATAGCAGACATTACTCTAACTTCTAATCCTTGATTTTCAAGAGCTACCTGTAAGGCTAAGGCATTTATTAAGGTAGCTAACATTCCCATATAATCACCTGTTGCTTGGTCTATACCCAATTTTTTGGCTTCTCTTCCCCGAAAGATATTTCCACCACCAATTACGATAGCTATTTGAATTCCTGTCTTAGCCACCTTGGATATCTCTTGAGATACCCTTTTTAAAACCTCAGCACTAATTCCAAAATCTTGATAGCCTAACAGGGCTTCACCACTTATTTTAAGCACTACTCTCTGATACTTGGGTTTCATCTAGTGATTTTTCTCCCAATTGAAAACGAACAAATCTTTTCACCACAATTTTTTCCCCAGTTTTGGCCACCAACTCGTTGAGTAAATCCTTAATTTTTATAGATTGGTCACGGATATAAGGCTGTTCTACTAAGCAGGCTTCTTCAAAAAACTTCTGCAATTTGCCTTCTACAATTCTATCTATTATCTTTTCAGGTTTACCAGAAGATAGGGCCTGTTGACGGTAGATTTCTTTTTCTCTTTCTATTATTTCTGAAGATAGTTGTTCTTTGTTCACTACCAAGGGATTAGCAGCTGCAATTTGCATGGCAATTTCTTTCACAAAATCTTGAAATGCTTTTGTTCGGGCCACAAAATCAGTCTCACAATTCACTTCCACCAAGACACCAATTTTGCCTCCAGCATGAATATAGGCATGCACCAATCCTTCTTTGGCAGTTCGTCCTGCCCTTTTCTTAGCCTTGGCTAATCCCTTTTTCCGTAGTTCATCAATGGCCTTTTCTAAGTTTCCCTGCGTCTTTTCCAGGGCTTTCTTACAATCCATTATACCTGCCCCGGTTCTTTCTCTCAATTCTTTAATTTGACTGGTTGTAACCGCCATTGTTATCTCCTATTCAATAGTGGGCTGTTCTTGGGGAGCTGAAACATCTTCAGATACTGTGACTTCAGTCTCCATTTTTGCCTCTTCCATTTCTTGCATAGTAGCTATTTCTTTTTCATATTGCTCTTTACCTTCAATACACGCATCGGCAATACGTTCTGTAAGCAAGCGGATGGCCCGAATAGCATCGTCATTTCCAGGTATAACATAATCTATTTCATCAGGGTCACAATTGGTATCTACAATAGCTACAACAGGAATATTCAGTTTTCTGGCTTCATGGGTAGCAATCCTTTCTTTATTAGGGTCAACAATATAGACTACTCCGGGTAATTCTTCCATATCTTTTATGCCACCAAGGTTTTTATTCATTTTTTCAATCTTGCGCTGAATTTGTAATACTTCTTTTTTGGTCAAATTTTTGATGGTTTCATCTTGAAGCATGGTTTCTAAACTTTTCAATTTGTCAATACTATTTTTAATAGTTTGAAAATTAGTAAGTGTCCCACCTAACCATCTGTTAGTTACATAAAACATTCCACATCGTTTAGCCTCTTCTTCCACTGCCTCTTTGGCTTGACGTTTAGTACCTACAAACAATACTTTTTTACCTTGGGCTACTTGTGTTACTACAAAATCATAGGCAGTTTTGAATAATTGAACTGTTTTCTGCAAATCAATAATATAGATGCCATTACGTGCTCCAAAAATGTAAGGTTTCATTTTTGGATTCCAGCGTCTGGTTTGATGTCCAAAATGAACACCTGCTTCTAATAATTCCTTCATGGTCACATAGGCCATAAAATCCTCCTTTCTCAAAGTAAATTATGCACAGAGAGATATCACATTGCATAGCGTTTGACAAGTGATTATGTCCGATATTGTGCATTAATTTTTATATATTCTGGAGTAAGGTCACAGGTGTACCACATAACACTTTCTCCCCCTGAATTCAAGTTTATGGTAAGAAGAATTTCTTTGTTCTTCAAATATTTTTTTGCTTCTTCTTCAGCTATTTGGTGTTCTCCTAATCCATTTTTTACCAAACAAATCTCACCGAAAAAAATATCTATTTTTTCAGGTTTAATGTTAACTCCACTCCGCCCAATAGCAGCCATAATCCTTCCCCAATTGGGGTCTCCACCATATATAGCAGTTTTTACTAATAAAGAGCTGGCTATGGTAGAGGCCACCTTTTCAGCATCTTTCACAGATTTTGCCCCTAATATTTTGATAGAAATAAATTTAGATGCGCCTTCACCATCTTTCACGATCAGTTTTGCCAATTCTGCTGCTGCCTCAAATAAACTTTCTTTAAAAACGGGATGGACGGTATGTAAAATTGGGTTTTTGGCATACCCATTAGCCAAAATCAAGGCAGTGTCATTAGTACTGGTATCCCCATCTACTAAAATGCGATTGAAGGTTTGGGCAATAATTTCTTTGAATAGGGGTTGTAAAATAGCAGGAAGAATGGCTAAATCAGTAATAAAAAAAGCAAGCATGGTGGCCATATTAGGCATGATCATGCCTGCTCCTTTAGCTATACCTAATAAAGAAAAAGGGCATCCATCTATTTCCCCTTTTTTATAAACCAATTTAGGGAAGGTATCTGTGGTCATAATGGCCTGGGCAGCTTCTTCCCATCCCGTAGTGTGCAAATCAGTGAGCAAGGCCTTAATTCCACTCTTGATCTTTCCCATAGGTAATGATTGACCGATAACACCCGTAGAACACACTAACACCAGTTGTTCAGGAATTTTCAGTCCCTTTGCTACTAAATAAGCCATTTCTTGCGCATCTTTCTCTCCTTGTATTCCAGTGCATGCGTTGGCATTACCACTATTGATTATAATGGCCTGGGCTATACCTGACTTAACCCGATGTTCAGTCAACTTTACTGGAGCTGCTTGAATTTGATTTTGGGTAAAAGTGCCTGCTACTACTGCCGGTTTCTCACTATAAATTAGCGCCATATCTTTTTTACAAGGTATTTTGATACCTGCTGAAGTGGTATTTACAAAAAAACCAGGAACAGAAATATCAGGCATTTCTTCCACAACAATATTTATATTTTTTCCCACTTCCACAAGGACAGGGTTCATTCCGCCCGATCTTTCTCTTCTTACGTCTGACAGGTTGTCTTTTTGTTTCTCCTTCTCCATGACTCAGATGCATAGCTTCTGGTCCTTCAGGTCTTAAAGCAGCCAATTCTTCTTCCGTCTTAATTTCCACTCGGAACAGATTGGTCACAGTTGCTTCTTTAATCCGTTCAATCAATTCGCTAAACATCATAAATCCTTCTTTTTTATATTCCTGTAATGGGTCTCTTTGTCCATAACCCCTCAGACCAATTCCTTCTCTTAAATGGTCCATTGCTACTAAGTGGTCTCGCCACAGGGAATCCACTACTTGTAATACTATATATCTTTCTAAAAAACGCATATTTTCTGGACCAAATGACTGTTCTTTTTGGGCATATACTTTTTGTAATGATTCTGTGATAAATTTAATCAGTCTTTCCAGTGTAAGGCCATCTAATTCTAACTCATTGAAGTTTAATTTAGTGCGAAATACCTGCTCAATTTGTTTTTTTAGTCCTTCTATATCCCAATCTTCAGGGTGGGTATCTTTAGAACAAAAGTTTGATACAAGGTTATTTACTGTATCTTCAATCATTGCTAAAACAGTTTCTCTTAAATTTCCCTCTATGGCCTCACGCCGCTGTTTATAAATGATGTTTCTTTGTTCATTAAAGACATCATCAAACTCCAGCAATTGTTTTCTAATTTCAAAGTTTTGGGCCTCCACCTTTTGTTGAGCATTCTCAATGGCCTTAGAAACCCATTTGTGCTCGATAGGTTCTCCCTCTTTCATACCCAGTTTATTCATAAGTCCAGAAAGACGCTCTCCTCCAAAAAGGCGTAATAAGTCATCTTCTAAAGAAAGAAAAAACCGCGAAGAACCAGGGTCTCCCTGTCTTCCACTCCTACCTCTTAACTGGTTGTCTATCCGCCTACTTTCATGCCTTTCAGTACCAATAATATGTAAACCACCCAGTTCTGCTACCCCTTCACCTAAGACAATATCGGTGCCTCGTCCCGCCATGTTAGTAGCAATGGTAACCTTTTGTTTTTCCCCTGCATGGGCTATAATCTCCGCCTCTTTGGCATGATGTTTGGCGTTAAGGACCGCATGGGGAATGCCTTCTCTTTTAAGCATGTGGCTTAAAAGCTCTGATTTTTCAATAGAAACTGTGCCTACCAGTACAGGTCTTCCTTGTTTATATAATTCTTTTATCTCTCTTACTACTGCTTTAAATTTTTCCCTCTCTGTCCGATAGATTACATCAGGGTGATCAACACGAATCATTTCTTTGTGAGTAGGAATTACCACTACATCCAGATTATAAATCTCCTTAAACTCTGCGGCTTCTGTTTCTGCAGTACCAGTCATCCCTGCCAGCTTCTCATACATACGGAAATAATTTTGGAAAGTGATGGTAGCTAAAGTTTGGTATTCACTTTGAACCCTCACTCCTTCTTTGGCTTCCAGGGCTTGGTGAAGTCCTTCGCTATAACGCCGTCCTGGCATCAGACGACCGGTGAATTCATCTACAATAACCACCTTTCCATCCTTCACAATATAATCCCGGTCTTTTTTAAACAGGTAATGTGCCTTTAAACACTGATAGATTACATGTAAGAGCTCAATATACCTGGGGTCATAAAGGTTATCTATCTTTAATAGTTTTTCCATTTTGGCCACACCGGCTTCGGTTAGAGGCACTGCCCTTGATTTTTCGTCAATAGTAAAATCTATTTCCTTTTTTAAATGAGGAATAAGGCGGTTAATTTGATAAAAAAGAGCAGTGCTTTGTTCGGCTGGTCCAGAAATAATCAGTGGTGTGCGAGCTTCATCAATAAGGATGCTATCTACTTCATCCACAATGGCGTAGTAATAATCTCGTTGAACAATATCCTCTAAAGAAAATTTCATATTATCTCGCAAATAATCAAACCCAAATTCATTGTTAGTGCCATAAGTAATATCGGCTGCATAGGCCTTTTTTCTGGCCGGGTCATCCATTTCATGTAAAATCACACCTACTTCCAGACCTAAAAACCGATAAATTCCACCCATCCATTCACTGTCACGCTTAGCTAAATAATCATTCACCGTGACTATATGCACCCCCCGTCCTAATAAGGCATTTAAATAAGCAGGCATTGTAGCTGCCAGAGTTTTACCTTCACCAGTCTTCATTTCTGCAATCTTACCTTCATGTAAAACCAGCCCTCCAATTACCTGGACATCGAATGGACGCTGTCCTAATACCCGTATGGCAGCTTCTCTAGCCACCGCAAAGGCCTCAGGCAATAAATCATCCAACTTGGCGCCATTTGCAATCTGTTGCTTAAACTCGGCTGTTTTGGCACGCAATTGGATATCACTTAACTTGGATACTCGGGGTTCTAGCTGGTTGATTCTATCTACAATTTCCCCCAGGTGATTTAGCTCCCGTTCATTCTTAGTGCCTACTAATTTGGTCAATATGCGAGATAACATCTATAAACCTCCTGTTTTTAAGAATAACTTAAAAGATGCCTTCTGGCAAGGCGAACCAAAATCCGCCATTGATTTTTTATTCCAATTTACTTTAATACCTTCCCTATACCTTAACCAGGCCCTAACACATCTATAGCCCCAAAAGAGATATTCTCCTTTGAAAAAGATAGAATTTCCAATATATCCTCAGATTTAAATCTCAAATATGACATTGTTATTACTTGTTTTTATTATCTTTATGAAGTCTTTAAAACTTGGGAAACACCGTTTTTGATGAATGTGAGGAGAGAGAATAGAGGTATGAAAAAAACGAAGAAACTCCCCAAATAACACTAAACCTGCTCTGGGAGTGATAATTTCGTAAGTAGTTTCTAAAATAAATGGCAAAATGGCTTGCTTTACTTTAGATCTTTTTTGTTTTATCATTGTTTTTACCCCGTGAGTGTGTTTTCACCTTTTAGGTGAAAGGTATTCTTTCAAAATTGCTTTATTCGTGCGGGTTTTTTATAGAGGAAAAGAGGATTTTGGGTTTAGAGGAGTATTGACAAGATATCATCCCACTGGTATGTATGTACATAGAAATTTAGGGGTTTTGAGATGCCAGTTAAAAGATTAAATATTGAGCTACCTTTAGATCAATATGAATTTCTCCGCAAAGAGGCTACTGCAAGAGGAATTGCCATCTCCCGGCTGATCAGAGAGCTTATAGCAAAGCACCGTCAATCCCTTACAGAAGAACTTAAAAAAACCTATCAAAATGACCCCTGGTTCCGGAGATGTGGTTCCTTTGATGGGCCGGATGATCTAGCTGAAAAGCACGACCTTTATCTATATGGCAAAAGCCAATGATCTTCATAGATACTTCTGCATTCCTGGCCATAGAAAATCGAAGGGATGCTTATCACAAACAGGCTCTCGCATACAGAGATACTATTCTCCAGTCGGGGCTGGGCCTGATTACTACTGATTATGTTCTTGATGAAAGTTACACTATTATTCGCCTTCGAGCAGGTCATGCTGTTGCTGTCCAGTTTGGTGAAGATATCTTGGCAAGCCGCATTATCCAGATAGAATATATGACCTCAGAACTTATTAAAGAGGCATGGCGTATATTTAAATCATTTGCTGATAAAGAATTTAGTTTTACGGATTGTACCAGTTTTGCCTTAATGGAACACCTTCATATTGATACCGCTTTTACCTTTGATGATCACTTTAGACAATATGGTAAATTTATTGTGAGGCCATAAAGTCTTTGGAAAAGTTTCTTCAACATATCCAGTTCCTTCTAGGAATGTGAACCTGTCCCTGATTTCTAATTTGTCAAAGGTGATGTCCTCAGAACCACGTCAAAGTCAGGCCATAAGTAATTTAATAAAAAGAACAAACGTTTAAATATGGTCTAAAAAATCCAAATGTTTTAATGCCAAAAACAGTTTTAAGTATTAACAGGCTGTTGAAAAAGTCATTTTTTTCTCAGACCCGTTCAGGGACTAACAAGAGCAAAATATTATCCGCAGGCTTGCCTGGGACAGACAGGATTGTTTTTGAAAAATCTATTATAATAAACCTAAACCATTAATCCGCCATTGATTTCAAGAGAAAATTCCAACTGCGATGATACCTCAAGGTTAACTTTCACCAACCTATTTATAGCTTAGCAGATTGCTCCGTTAAGCCATCAAGACCAAGCCCTTTCAGGGTGGCTTTCGCCAGTCTTGATGGCACTCCGCAATCTG
>Ga0190333_1000310_pt1 | contig 10129 bp, 10 predicted proteins | sample 48720467_MG_FD_161676 | JGI IMG/M metagenome (GOLD analysis project Ga0190333, IMG submission 161676) | Hydrothermal vent sediment bacterial communities from Southern Trench, Guaymas Basin, Mexico - 4872-04-6-7_MG | ecosystem: Environmental > Aquatic > Marine > Hydrothermal vents > Sediment ... | reverse complement strand
CAACTGGATTCACGTGTACCCAAATCTTGCGGCCGTGGTAACCTCGCTGTGGTTTGGCGAAGGTGATTTTGACAGGACAATGTACATAGTGTCTTCTTTTGGCTATGATGTTGATTGCAACGCTGGTGAAGTAGGAACTATTCTTGGGGCAATGGGAAGTGATATTGCATCACACTGGACCGATCCACTTGCAAACACACTCAGGACCTATGTGAGAAATCTTGAAAAAATCACTATTACTGAACTCGCTCAATGGACCATCAGAACGAAGAAAAAAATTGAAGAAGGGTGTTGACATATTGAGTGATTAATGCTTTATAATAGTCTGACGTGTCGCATTAACCTAAGGAGGGAACGATATGACGAAGGAAGAACTCATAGATCGCGTTCGGGAACTAATAGCGGAAAAACTCAGTCTTGAAGTGGAAGACATCACGGAAGAGTCCGATCTTGTCGAAGATCTGGACGCAGATTCTCTCGATTTGGTAGATCTCATTATGGCTGTGGAAGACGAGTTCGGCGTTAGCATAGCAGATGAAGATGTGGAGAAGATCAAAACAGTGGGAGACATTTTTAAGCACCTGCTGCAGGCACTCAGTATCAATCAGGATTCCCCGGAAGAGGAAGAAGAATGAGCATTGACGTTAACTGTCTTACATGTTGTGTAAAACAGGCACACAGTGCGATACTGAATACTGAGAAAACCCCTTCAGAAAAATTTAAGGCTCTCCAAAATGTGTTGCGTCATCTTTCTGAGGTGCAAGAAAGCACCTCATGTAAAGCTTTGATAAAACAGTTATCCAACAACTTATATTCCTTTCTAACACAAGCTGAGGTTGCGAAAAAACGTTCTTCACAACAAGAAAGTGATGAAGAGTTAATCAAAGCACTTGAAGAGCTTGAAAGAAATGTCGGAGATCCTTTAAAAGAACTGTCCAAGCTCATACTTATTAACAAAGAAAAAGCCAATCTATCGGATTTTCACAAACAACTGAACACGCCATTTGAGATAGATCACTTTGAAGACTTCAAGAGTGATCTCTCGCAGAGCACATCTTTTCTTTATATCTGTGACAAAAGGACTGATCTCCTGTTTGACAGGTATCTGCTGAAAAACATAAGAGAAACTCGACCACATGTGCAAATTTATGTTGCCTTAAGAGAAAAAGGATTTCTTGATTTTGCGAGTGTCGTAGATGGGTATGCGCTGCAGTTGGACGAAATAGCAGAGTTCATCCCCATGGGTGATCAAGTTTTCGGTTGTTTTTTAGAGAAAACGCCTGAGATCTTCAGACGCACTTTCTTCAACACCGACTTAGTACTGGCAAAAGGACAGCTGAACTACATAACGTTGCAAGAAGAAAGAAAGAAAGATGTGTACTTCGCTTTTAAAACAGAGTGTGTCTATTTTTGCACAAAGCACATGTTATCGGACGACTCCCTTATTTTCTGCAAAGGTTCGACCATGCACTTCCCGAGCTGATGCTTAGAAATTCCCCGTGAATATGAGCCGACACGCATCGACTAATTAAAAATGTCTCATATTTTTTGGATTCCTTCCCTTCAACACGTCCGTCACTCAACATCACTACAATTACAGGACCTTTCGCAACAGAATTTGAATCTCGTTTTAGCACAAAATATGGGCATTCGAAAATATTGAGTGAGCTTTTGAAAAGTTGCTGCCACCTGTGCGATTTAACGGCCATTTCTGCTTTTCTCAAATGAAGTTCCCGGTGGCGATCCCAGTCATAGAGTCTGTACGTGAGATTGGAAGATTGCTGAATCTCTATCAACTGCGAATTCGGACCAAGAGCATGAACCAAACCAGCTGGTATGTACAGCACACTTCCCTTGGGAATACGCTTTACTTCCAACACTGATCTCCAGCGACCTGTTTTAATGGCTTCTTTAACTTGCATAGCGGACTCCACCAAAGCCACTGTGCTGTCCTGTAAAGCATACCAGCACTCGCTTTTTCCCCAAGGTTCACTCTCAAGAGTTCTCGCCAAAACATCATCTGGGTGCACTTGAACTGAAAGCCATTGAGAGGAAGAAATGAACTTCACCAACAGTGGAAATCTGTGGCACTCTGTACCAACAAAGTCCGAAATGAATTGCTTTGGCCTAAACTCGTTCCCATCTGAGTCTACGAGTTTTGTTTCACACATTTCGTGTCCGGACAGCAGCCAAACCTCCCCAACATAGGGAGGGGAATTTACTCCAAACCAGCGGCTTGTTTCCCTGTTTCCCCAAACCATCCGTCGAAGTCCTGCTTTAGACTTAAGAATCACTGTACCCACCTATTACAATTTCTCCATTCTTGATAGTAACAACTGCTTTTTTCAAAGGCTTTTCCACATAATGCCGCTTGTCAAGGATCACTATTTCTACACCGGCGTGAAGCATCTTCCGTGCTACAACCTTAGCACCCCCCACCTTTTCTTTCATCTTAGCTCGAAGTTGCTCGAGTTCCCGCTCACATTCTTCAACGCTGCTCCTCAAATTAATCAATGACTGAACCACCTTTCTATACGCTTCAAGCTTGTCCTTTGGCAGATTTCCGCCGGTTTGTTCCATAACCTGCTTAAATGTTCTGTATATCTTTGCGAGCTTTTCAAGATTTTCGCGGTCCAAAGCCAACTTTCCTCGAAGAACCTTTGTCCTTTGGCGCACTTCTGGATCAATGCCTATTTCAATTCTCGTTCTAACTCCTAAGGGTGATCCTATTTCTTCGGCTTCCACTGTAAGCCCAGCCATGATGTTGCCACCGGCAACGACACCTCTATCAGAAGTGACAATTACACTTGTCTTTGTGCTCAGTGTGGAGTTCGTCACTGGTCCCGCTACTTCTATGTCGCCATCCGTCTCCACAGTCACATTTTCCAAAAACCTTGATTTCACACCAGATTTCGCCTTAACATAGCCCTTTTCCCTTCCTTTAATGCCACCGGCATTAACCGATCCTTCAAAAGAAACAACAGTCGCTGCCTCGATGACACCTTCAACTACAATGTCTCTTTTAGCTTTCACCACAAAGTCTGGCTTCACATCACCTTTGATGTGAACTTCTCCGGGGAACTCGATGTTTCCTGTACCATAATCCACGTTACCTTTCACCACAAGAACCTCACTAACCTCTATTAAACCTTCTGGACGGGCAACAAGCATTCCATCCTTGGTCGCAAGGATTTTTCTTCCGTCTTCTGATAACTTGACATTTTGACCAAGTTTGACGGGGGCAGCTTTACCGGGTTTGGGTTTGAGAATCACACCAAAAACATTCTTACCTTCTTCACCTTCAGTTGGCGGAATAATCTCTGCGATTTCCTGGCCAGCTTTTACTATACATCGAGTCCTTCTCGGTAGCTCTCTTAAATCTATCCTGCCAGCTTTTTTTTCAGGTCCTTCTTCTTTGTGTGATCCTGCAGTCAATATAACCTGCCCATCCTTACCATCAACTGGTTCTTTGCCCGCAGCGACAAGAATCGGTGTGTTGAAAACAGGTTTTTCTACAAGCTGCTTTATGGAATTTAACAGTATTCCATATGTAATACCCGCAGCTTTCAGTTCCTCAAGTATCTGCTCTTCGGTTACCTTTTCTGAAGGCTCACCAGTGAGCACTATATGAGCTTCAAGGCCATTGTTAGAAACGTTGAGTTGTATCTTCAACAGTCCCCCCCACTTTCCATCCAATCTGTTCAGAAAAGTTTGCAAGACTTTTGATAGATTCCTTTGCTATATTACTACGTTTCAATGAGGATTTCCCATCTGGGCTGAGAAGACCGTAGCTGGCGTACATTGGTCGCAACCTGCGTCTGCCACTGGTTACATATCTAAAAAGGGCGCCCATTAACGTTCCTCTTGGAAGCTCGATTGGTGAAAGCCCCTTTAGAACTCTGCAGATATTCATGGCGACATAAAGCCCACTCGCGGCAGATTCCAGATAACCCTCGACACCCGTTATTTGACCAGCGAAAAAGATGCGCTTGTCTTCCTTCAACCTGAAATATTTATCCAGAACATTTCTGGAATCTACATACAAATTTCTGTGCATAACGCCATACCTAACGATTTCAGCATTTTTAAGTGCGGGAACCGTCCGAAGCAATCTTTTCTGCTCACTCCATTTCAATCTTGTCTGAAATCCCACCAGATTGTACAGACTCCCCGTTTCATCCTCTTTTCTCAACTGGACAACGGCGTAAGGGCGCCTGTTGGTCTGTGGATCAATCAAACCAACGGGTTTCATGGGGCCATACAGAAGAGACATACGCCCAGTTCTTGCAATCTCCTCTACGGGCATACATCTTTCAAATAAAAGTCCCCTGTCAAAGTCCTCCATTGGAACAGTTTCGGCTTGAATTAAAGCCGTGTAGAAGTCGTCGTATTCCTTTTCATTCAAAGGACAATTCAGGTAATCCTTTCCTTGTGGATCATATCTGTTTGCAAAAAACGCCTTTGAAAAATCGATGCTTTCGGCTGAGATAATAGGAGCAACAGCATCGAAAAAATACAACCAATTACTGAGAATCTTCTCCAAGTAAGCCGAAAATTTAGGGCTTGTAGCAGGTCCAGTTGCAATAACCCATATTTCGTTATCGTCAGGTATTTTCTCCACTTCTTCGTTATCCACTTTAACACCAAGCGAAGTAATGACGTCCGTGAGAGTGGAGGAAAATCTATCTCTGTCTACCGCAAGAGCTTTCCCCGAAGGAACTCGCGTTTCTTTTGCTGTCTTGATAATCACTGAGCCCAGAATCTCCATTTCTCTTTTGAGAAGACCCGAGGCATTTCTCAGTTCTAAGGACTTCAAAGAATTGCTGCACACAAGCTCTGCGTAGTATCCAGTTTTGTGAACAGGAGTCATGACTTTCGGTCTCATCTCGTGAATTCTGACCCTCACGCCTCGAGTTGCAAGTTGATATGCGATTTCCGTTCCAGCCAATCCAGCTCCAACAATATGAACTTCACTCACGAGTTTTCCTTCCTTTCGTAGCTTGATAATCTATAGGTCTTGGTCATTGTCAACAAATTACCATTTACTAAGTTCTTCAAAGAGACACAATCAAAGACCTCGTGAATGATGTGAAGTCCAAAACCACTTGTACTGTGCTCTTGAATTGGCCTCGGCTTCAAAACAGCGGGATTCACGCTTGGGCCAAAGTCTCTGATCAAAACAGAAAGCTTAGTCGTAGCGTATTCCCATTTAAGTGTCATTAGCACGTACTTGGTAGAATCGTTGTCATAAGTGTGAGTTATCACATTGGCTATGGCTTCGTCTATCGCCAGCTCTGTATCAAAGATATCTTTGTCAGCAACACTTTTGTAAAGCAAAAAGTTTCTCACCAGAACCCGCGCAAGTCTAACGTGTACCGGTTTGGCAGGAAATGAGACTGTAATTACTTCATCCATCGGTCCTCATCTCCGAGACTCCTCTGGAGAAAAGATAGCAGTCAATACCCATATCGAACATCAAAAGATATTTTTTTTCAACACGTAACTGCTCTTTGTAGGCCGCCTCAACACCGATTTTGAGCTTATCCGCGAATTCCTCCACTGAACTTGAACACAGTCTTGCTCTCACAGTACTGATATCGCCCCTTTCAACAGAAATATGCACGTCATACTCAAAGAAATCGCCATAACGTAGTAGTCCTGAACCAACAGCGTATCTTTCAACCACAAGAGCTTGTCGAACGCATTCGCAAGAGTTCTCGCACGCTTCAGACACGGCCAGCTTCCCGTATTTCACAGCAGGAAGATCGGTTGGGGGGAAAACATACAGATCATCCTGTCCAATGTTGATTATTTCAAGCGCAACTGGGGAAAGCATTTTTCTCACAAACAACCTGTGCTCTTCAGGTGTGCTTGACACACCCACAATCCTCTTTCCAGTCCACGCCGTTAATTTGGAAGCAAGCTCTTTCACGTACTTCGGATATTTTTTAAACTGAAGAACTACTTTCTCCACTGCCGCAAGAACCACATCAAGCGGCATATCTGATTTTCTAAGTCCAACTGCCACACGACCAATGTAAGTCTTCACTGGAAACAAGACGAAATCAATATCTTCCATTTGAACACAAAGTGAGACACCCGATTCAAGAACCAGAGGAACATGCTTCAACAGCTCTGTTTTCTTGCCTGTGCCATCATAAATAACCGAATCCACGTCTGCCACAAAGATGTTCATGTTCTTTCCCTTCTTGGACTGTTTTTTAGCGAATAGACGCATCCGCAGTAGTTTTGCCGATACAGATTCAGCATCTTGGACACTTTCACACTGTAAAGAAAGCCATCTTTTTTCTTGAAATCACTTTTCATATAAATCACTCCGATCTCGGACGAAACCTTTTCTCCTATGGTATTTATACTTTGAGCATTTTTCCTTGGGCTCGTTGTTAAAGATGTTGCAAACACATCAAATCCATTTTCTTTAGCCTTCAAAGCTGTTTTTCGTAGTCTGAACTCAATGCATCTCAAACATCGAGCGCCACCTTCTGGCTCCTGTGAAAATTCTTCAACCCACTCAGTCCATTCGGAAGCGTCATAATCACCTTCTAAAAGGGGAACTTTCCATAGATTTGCAAGCTTTCTCGTTGCATTCAAGCGTTTCTGATACTCCTCAACTGGATAGATATTGGGATTGTAGAAAAAGAACGAGCACTGCTGTCCAAGATCCGTGATTCTCTTGTATGCCGTTGTAGCATCCGGTGCGCAACAAACATGGACAAGTACCATTCAAAACTTCCTCTCACTATCCAAAAGAAGCGTTACGGGACCATCGTTTATGAGCTTCACAGACATGTGTGCTCCGAACATGCCGCACTTGACACGAACATCGTACCTCATTTTCACTTGTTCGATAAAGCGTTCATAAAGGCTTTTACCCATCTCAGGCGGTGCGGCATCTGTAAAAGAAGGTCTTCGTCCCCTCCGGCAGTCCCCATAAAGAGTGAACTGCGACACAACCAGCATCTCGCCGCCCACCTGGAGAAGGCTCTTGTTCATCTTTCCAATTTCATCTTGAAAAATCCTTAGGTTCACTATTCTTTCACTTAGCCAATCAACATCTTCATTCGAATCATTTTTGCCAATTCCCAGCAAAACTAAGAGTCCTTTACCAATTCTCGAAATCACCGAATCATCAACGACTACACTCGCACTGCAGACTCTTTGTACAACCGCTCTCAGTTCGGGTTCCCCCTCTCCACTGATAAAACGCTTTTGAAATTCTCCAGTAGCTTTTTTGCATCATCGAGCTGCTTGCGGCTGGAAACTTCCAAATTCATTGACACGAGAAAGTAGTTCCACTTGGTATAAATTACCGAGAGCTTGTTAACAGCTATCCCACGAGCTTCCAAAACTTGAATCATTTTTCCAAGCTCTTCTTTACTCAAAACCTGCAGTCTTAGATTAGTCTGAAATCTTCCCATTGTTTCGTCCAACCAGCGGGCTTCGAATATTCTATCTGGGTCAACTGTTCTCACATTCTGACAGTTTATTCTGTGGATTGTCATTCCCTTTCGACTGACAACTCCTACAATTGGATCACCCGGTACTGGCCCACAACACTTGGCCAAATGTATTTCAATGTTTTTCATTCCAGAAATCTCAATTCCTGTTCTTGGCTTGGCTTTGGGAACACTTCTTCTTACAACCTCTAAGGTTTTCTCCCCTATCAGCTTGAGCACGTCTCCGTAAGTCAGAGTACCTTCTCCAACTCGACTGTAAAACTCTTCCTCCCCTATTCCCTGACTCTGCAGGTATTTTCTTACCGAATCGAACTGCATCATGTCGTCCAGTGAAACAGAAAACTGCCTACTGACCTTTCTGAGTATATCTTTACCTCTACTAACCAGTTCTTCCTGCAACTGATCTCTGAAAAACCTGCGAATCTTGGCTTTTGTCCGCGAAGATTTAACGTACTTCAGCCAGTCAAGACTTGGTCCACTACTACTGCGATTGATGAGTATCTCCACAACGTCTCCACTCTTCAACCTATAACTGCTTGGAACCATTCTTCCATTAACCTTAGCGCCGGAAAAGTGGTGTCCGATCTCAGTGTGAATAGAATACGCAAAATCGATGGGGGTGGATCCAAGCGGAAGATGTTTTATCTCCCCCTTTGGAGTGAAAACGAAAACCTCATCCATTTGTAATTCTTTTTTTAGATCTTCCAGATACGAGGAACCTTTCAGCAATTCTCTTCGCCATTCCAATAACTGATTTATCCACTTCTGCATGCTCTTTACACTTATCTTATTCTTGTAAATCCAATGTGCAATTAAACCATACTCAGCCTCTTCGTGCATTTGGGTGTCGCGAATTTGAACTTCGAGCGGTTCACCATATCCGGTTATAACAGTTGTGTGGAGGGATCTGTATCCATTCGATTTCGGCGCCGCGATATAATCTTTGATTCTTCCCGGCAAAGGAGCCCATATACTGTGAACAACTCCAAGAGTGTGATAACAGGAGGCAATGTCTCTCACGATTGCCCTGATACCCACAAGATCATAAATTTCGCCGAAGCTTTTGCCTTTCTCGTTCAGTTTTCTCCATATACCATAGTAGTGTTTGAAACGTCCTTCAATCTGAGCTTCGATGCCGCTTTCTTGAAGAGCGGACTGAAGTTGCTTCATGTACTCCTTCGTTCTGCTTTCTCTTTCCTTCTTCTTTTCCGAAACCAAGCGCTTGATTTCGTTGTACTCAGATCTATGCAGTATTCTAAACGAGAGATCTTCCAGCTCCCACTTTATGGAATAAATTCCAAGTTTGTGAGCGATAGGAGCATATATTTCAAGTGTTTCCATGGCCTTATATCTTTTCTTCGCTTCGTCTCTGACAAAATCGATAGTTCTCATATTGTGTAGTCTGTCAGCGAGTTTCACAAATATCACACGCATGTCTTCTGCCATCGCGAACAGCATTTTCTGTATAGTTTCTACTTTAGCTTGGGTATCCGAATTCCCAACCGGAGCATTGATACGACTTACCTTGGTGACCCCATCCACTATTCTTTCCACTTCTGGTCCAAGGGCTTTTTTTATGTGAGTCAAAGTCACTCTTCCTTCACTGTCTTCTACAACATCGTGAAGTAGTGCGGCAGCGAGCGTTACAACATCAACATTCATTGCAGCAAGAATTTTACATACTTCAACCGGATGAACTATAAAAGGTTCCCCTGATTCTCTAAAAAAACCTTCGTGACCATAGACGGCAATATCATACGCTTTGGCAAGCATCTTTAATTCTTCTTCATGCAATGGAATTTTGAGAAATTGTCTTACCTTTTGTTCTGTTTCTGTTGGGTTAGTCAACTTAAATTAAGAACCTCCTCACTGACAATTTTACCATTCAATGATATTATTGAGGAAGCTTCTCTTCACAGAAACTGATGCGCCAATCAAATCTCAGTTATGAAAGCCAGATGGCTTGTTTTTCAATCCATTTATCAGTGTCGCGATATCGGAAGGTGTGATGCCAGGTATTTTCATGGCCTCGCCAACTGTCGCTGGTCTGTTAGTCTTGAGTTTTTCGCGAGCTTCCGTGGAAAGATTGATCAGACCTGAAAAATCAAAATCGGCAGGGATTTTCAACGATTCCAAAGCTTGAACAACCTTCAGTTCCTGCTCCATCTTTTGAAGATAATCTTGATACTTAAAGTGTATTTCAACCTGCTGAATTACTTCACAATTCGAAATAGGAGTTTCGTCGAATTCTTTGAGAGATTCATAATTCACCTCTGGTCTTTTCAAAAGCTGAGAAAACCTTACTGGCTGTTTCAAAGCGGAGCTTCCCAGTTTGCTGAGAACTTCGTTCACCCTGCTCGATGGCTTTACACTGATGTGATTCAACCTTTCAATTTGCCTTTCTACTTCGCTTTTCAAGCGAAGAACTCTTTCGTAAAACCACTTGGGAACAAGCCCCACTTGATATCCACTCTGGGCGAGTCTTAAGTGGGCGTTATCATGTCTAAGCATCAACCTGTATTCAGCCCTTGAGGTAAGCAATCTGTAGGGTTCATCAACTCCCTTTGTTACGAGATCATCTATCAAAACGCCTATATATGCCTGTGATCTGCCAAGAAGAAAGGGACTCTCTCCTCGGAGCTTCTGCACAA
>Ga0190333_1000308_pt1 | contig 10162 bp, 6 predicted proteins | sample 48720467_MG_FD_161676 | JGI IMG/M metagenome (GOLD analysis project Ga0190333, IMG submission 161676) | Hydrothermal vent sediment bacterial communities from Southern Trench, Guaymas Basin, Mexico - 4872-04-6-7_MG | ecosystem: Environmental > Aquatic > Marine > Hydrothermal vents > Sediment ... | reverse complement strand
CATCCCTAGCAGCCATACTGGCACTCGTATCAATAGCAATCACAAAATCATTCTCACTCACACCACCCTCATACCAGAGAACAGCACCACTAGCAGCAAAAATAATACATAACAACACAAAAACCCTGATAACAAGAATAATAATATTCTTAGTGATCAGCTTCTCTCCAGTAACCCTTTTAAGAGCTTCAAAATTAGCGAACTTCACAGCCTTAAGCTTGGAGTGCTTGAAAAAATAGAAATGAGTGTAAACAAGCAAAGGAATACTAAGCAAATACCACAAATAAACAGGGTTCTCAAAAGTCATATCAACCAAAGCCATCCTTCATCCTCCTCTGAAACAAATCCAGGATAAGCCTAATAAAAAAAAACTTAAGCCTCATAATCATCTTATAAGCCTAAGCCTCTTCCTAAAATAATTCAGTATGGGCTCCTGGAACTCCTTATCAGTCCTCAGACTTATAAAGCCGAGCTTAGCCTTCTCAAAACTACTCCTAATAAACTCCTCGTTCCTCCTAGCATCCTCAGCATACCTCCTAGCATACTGATGAGAATCAATATAAAGCTTCTCACCAGTATAAGGATCCTCAACAAGGAACTGCCCAGCACTCCTAGGCATCACGTAATCCCTGGGGTCACGCACCATGATACCAATAATATCATACCTCCCAGAGAGTATGTTAAGATAACGATGCCACCCAGGCTTCAAACCAATAAAATCAGACACGATAATTATAAGGCTCCTCTCCTTTAAAAAAGTACTAACATACTGTAACACCTTTGTGAAATCAACAACGCCCCCGTAATTCTTAGGATTAATAAGCTCCCTGATAATCCTGTAATAAACCCCCTTACCAAAACTAGGAGGAATCTTAGATATAAGCCTATCAGTGAATAATCCCAGACCAATAGCGTCTCCTCCTTGCATAATAGCATAGCACAAGCTTAACACCATCTCAGCAGCGTACTCTGCTTTTAACTTACCAGTAGAAGAGAATAACATGCTATTACTCACATCCACCAGGAAGAACACATTAAAATTATGATACTCCTCGAGCTCCCTAACAAGGATCTCATGAGCCCTAAGACTAGCAGCCCAGTCAATCTTACTCGCATCATCCCCGTAAGTATAAGCCCTGTAACCAGCGAACTCCAAGCCCTGACCCTTAAAAATAGTGCTCCAATTACCCTCAAGCACCCTGTTAAGCACGTCCCTACGAGCCTTTAACTTAACCTTCCTCAGATGAGGGGTTAAATCAATTCTTAACTCCTTAACAGGCATTTTCCTTCTCCTCCCCAACTAAAACAACCCAAAAAAATAATAAAAATTAACCCATTAAAAATAAAATCGTTTTTTAATAATAACACTCCCACACTAAAAGCATTACAATGAAACCCATAAGCACGCCTTTCAAATAATCGGGACCTTATCAAGTATCTCCTTAATAATATCCTCGGTTCTAACACCTTCTGCTTCTCCTTCAAAGTTAAGTAGAATTCTGTGCCTAAGACAATTATAAGCAACCTCCTTCACGTCATGAGCAACAACATGAGTCCTGCCTTTAACAAGAGCATGAGCCTTAGCAGCGATGTATAACGCTATGCTACTCCTAGGACTCCCGCCGAACTCAATATACTTCCCTAAGCGAACATCATACTTCGCAGGCTTCCTCGTGGCTTCAACAATGTTAATAATATAATTCTCAATCTTCTTATCAAGGTACACCTTCTTCACAAACCCCTGGATGCGAAGAATATCATCAGGTGTAAGCACCCGTCTCAAATCATAATCCTCAAAGTTCTTCAAAGTAATATTGGTCTTTAATATCTTTATCTCCTCCTCGGGCTCAGGGTAGGTCATCATGAGCTTATAAAAAAACCTGTCAACCTGTGCTTCTGGCAGCTTATAAGTACCAAGCTGCTCAATAGGGTTCTGAGTCGCCATTACAAAGAAAGGAGCAGGAAGCTTAAAAGTCTCCTTCCCAATAGTGACTTGTCTCTCCTGCATGCTCTCCAGCAGCGCGGACTGTACCTTCGGAGGACTCCTATTAATCTCATCTGCTAATACGAAATTAGCGAACACAGGACCTTTAACAGTGAAGAAGCCCTTACCCTCCTCATATGTTGTTATCCCAATAATATCAGTTGGTAATAAGTCCGGGGTGAACTGAATCCTGCTAAAAGCACAACCAGTAATCCTAGCAAGAGTCTTAACAAGAAGAGTCTTACCAATACCAGGCACTCCTTCTACCAGTGCATGCCCGTTACAAATAAGAGCTTCTATAAGGCCATTAATAATCTCTTGCTGCCCCACAACAACCTTTGCAATCTCAGCTTTTATCTCTCTGAACTTATCCTGGTAGAACTTAGCCTTTTCTTCCAGCTCAGGATCACTCACCTCTTTATACTCCGCATCAACCATGCTTAAACTAGGTTTTGGCATCACTCATATAAAAACTTTTCTTCTCACATATCAAAAAAAACTTTTTTTTGAATGCCGGGCTTGCTGAGCATAAACTTTATATACTCCTAGCTATAAATCAGTTCATAGTATGGCAGAGAAAAGAGGTGGGGTAATAGGCTGTGGTATTGAGAACAAGCTCATCATTAAAAAAGCTGTTTCTAAGAAGATAAGCCAAATACTTGAGAAAGCTTTCATCTCAGAAAGAGAAGTCTATGACTTGGTGAGGAGCTTCTTCAAGAAATACCTCGGAATTGATTATGAGTTCACACGCGAAGAACTCTTAGACGAGCTGAGAAGAGTTTACATCCCAGCAGAGCTACAAAGCAGAGTAGAATCCCTTTTTAACAATATCTCAAAAATAGAGCATACCAGCAAAGCCTTCCCAAGAGAAGAACTTGAAAGAATCCTTGTTGAGTTCGAAGGAGTGGTTGATGACTTAATCGTGTCTCATTACGAGAAAGAAAAATCGTTCTGGAAGAAACTAAAAGACAAAGTCCACCACTTCTTCTCTCAGAAGCACAAAGGAATGCTTGACATTGACGAATCCGTGTTATCAGAGAATGAGCGAGTCATTGTTAAGATGAACATGCTCCTAGACAATTCAAAACGCTTGCTTAACAAAGACCTGGGAAAAGCCAAAGAAGCCTACCAGGAACTCCTAGAACTATATAATTCTCTGAGTGAAGACAGAAAAAAAGCTTATTACAAGCCAGTCCAAGAGCTTTACAACATGATTAAGACCAAGCAGCAGGAATCAAGAGAGGAAACCCCTGAAAAAACAACAACGCAAAAAAAATAAGGTTATTGAAGGATAATTAAGACAAAGAAATAATACAACCTCTCCCTAAGGCCAATAAGGCTTCACTGCTTCTTCCTTGGTCTCCTCCTCTGCCTCCTGCTCTTTATGAGCACGCACAGCCTTAACCTTCTTCGCCACCAACACCCCGACAAGTATTAGCCCTGCTAAGCCAAGGAATGCTAAGAAGTACTTCAGATTCTCTTTTTCTAAGAACCTCTTCATAATACTCCTGGGTTGCTGCTCAACTTTCTTTGACACACTCACAAGGTACTTGCAGCCCTCAATAACACCGCTCACTATCTTCGCAGCCTCTTCTTCAGAGCCTTGTCTAAGCTCCTCCCTGGCCTTCATGAGAAGCTCGTTAAGCTCTAAGCACTCAGGGTTCTCATTAAGCAAGTCCTGCGCAAAGGTTACCTTGGTCTCAACATCCTCTCCTTCCCTTGACTGTTCTATACTGTTAAGCATTACAAGAGCAGAGTCCGAGGCTTTTGGATTACTCACATTAGCAGTTATCTTAACCTCGTAGTTCTCTCCGAGCCTGTAATTATTAACCAAGAGGGTTATGTTCTTATGCTCCCCGACTCCTAACTCTTCGAAGTAGTCCTCTGTAAAGCTAAGATTAACGTACGACGCATTAGTGCTTGCATTAATAACTACTTCTTGAAGCGAGGTATTCCAAGTGTTCTTTATCGTTACTGGTATCAGCACCGTCTTATTCTTATAAATAGTTACTAGCTCAGGAACAACTATTTCTATTGCTTGCGGCTTCTCCTCTTCTTTTCTCATCGGAATAATCACGGACCGCGTCCTACCACCCCCGCCGCCTGTGCTTGGCGTAGGCTCTTCTACTTGCTGGGTTGCGTTAGGCACCGCAGTAACATTAATCAGTACCACGTTACTAGTGTTGCTTAAGCCTCCGTTATCATAAGCCGTGAACACCACTGTACAACTCCCAATCTCTTCCGGCACAACACGCACCGAGTGACCAGTGATGCTTATTGTCGCAACACCGCAGCTACTCACATTATAGTCAAGGGTTGAACTCTCATTAGTATCAAAATCATTATTCCCATTAATATCATCATCAGGGTCTATGAAGTGGACACTAGTGGTTTTCTTCAAGTAATCCGTGAAGATAGTAGTAGCGTTCACACTCATATTATTAAGAGGGTTTAATAGGAGGGGAGCTCTGTTAAGATTATCAACTGTTACAAGCCACGTCCAAGAACTATTCTCATACATATCATCGCTTACAATAACAGTGATATTATAGTTCCCTGAGGAGAAGAAGCCATAACTAATATTAAGGTAACTATTAGTGCTGTTCAGACTCCCATTAATATACCATGCGTAGCTCAGGTTCTCATGGGCTGTTGTGTCATCAGTCACGGTTATGTTATACACCACGCTCCTATTCTCAGAGAAGTTTATAGATGTCTGGTTGCTCCCATTGAACAAGCTCGTGCTTGCAAAGTTGAACACGGTCTGGGAGCTCACAGGCCTCCCATAAGGCATTACCTTGGTGATGTTCGGAGGATTAGTCTTAGCAAGAACAGTGAAGTTCTTCACCACGTAATCAGAAGCATTATAGTAATCAATTACGCTGATGTTATACGAGTAATTACCAGCATCCCCTAAGCCTGGTGTGAAGAGGATTCTTGCATAACTCCTATTATTGCTCGTGTTAATAAGAGTGGTTATGTTAAAAAGGTCTTTTCCACTAAGGTTAACATCATGGAATGTTAGGTTCTCGTAACTATTCGTGAGTTCGTAGTCCTGGTCAGAAGCATAAACATAAAGGCTTACTGTGTGAGTCTCAACAATCTTTGAGGGGAAGCTAAAGCTCTGAATAACAGGAGCATCATTCGTATTATTAATACTGAAAATAATGGTTTTGTTATCAGACGCTCCTCTTATATCCGTCACAGTGATAACAACGCTGTAATTACCCACCATGCTCTGATTAGGAGTATAATTAACATAAGCACTCATCACAGGGCTCTGCGAAGTGTTATCTGTGAGGTTGAATACTGCTGTGTTATTACTGCTAAATGTGAGGTTATCATTATCAGCATCGCTTGCATTAATAACTATGAAGCAGAGGTTGTCCTCTGCGCAGGACAAGTTACCAATGCTCATCAGCACAGGAGCAGAGTTATTTATTATCTCTAGGTTCATTACTTGTGTATCGTAGAGTCCCTGGTCATCACTAACATTTATGAGTATTGTATGATTCCCGATATCGCTTTTACTTGGTGTGAAGCTTATCACGCCTGTGCTGCTATTAATATCAAATAAGGTTGTGTTATCACTATAACTAAGGACTTCTCCTTCGTAAGTATCAGAGTCAACATCACTTGCATTAACCAGGTAGACGAAAGGTGACTCTGCATAAGCTGTTAGGTTAGTGATATTGCTTCCGTCAGTATTATTAGAGTAGGAGCTGAGGATCCAGATGTTTGGGGGATCGTTCGTGTTAGAAATGTTCAAGAACACGCCCTGGAAGTCCTCAGCTCCAGCGTCATCGATGACCGTGATTTTCACATTCCTGCATATCACGTGATTATTCGTGAGGTTAGTGATGTTCACTAAGCCGGTTGCGTTATGACTATTATTAATAGTTGATATGCTCCAAGGATTGCTTAGATTACAAGAAGTTGGTATGATAGTGAAATTAAGAGTGTCATTCACATCAGGGTCGTCTGCGTACACATAGAATGATAATGGCTGTCCTTGTGTGCCGTTCTGTGTGGGGATGTATTCAAGCACTGGCGCAACATTAACCTGTCTTATTTCAAGGTTAAAAACACTTGAGTTAGTGGCGTTCTGGCTGTCACGAATAGTTACGTTCACAGTGTAGTTGCCTGCTTCGCTATAAGTCGCTGTTCTGTTATTCTCGAACATGATAATAGCAGAGGTATTACTGGTAGTGTTTATTATAAGAGCTAAACTAGGAGTGACATTAATGCTGAAGTTGAGAGGTGTGTTGTTCTCCTCGTCTGCTCCGTAGATGCGATAATTAAACACTTCACTCTCATTTATGCTCTGATCAGTTAAGGCTGGGCTGAAGTAAGGAGCGTCATTAACAGGGGTGATGTTGAAGAGCACTGTGTGTCCTCTTGAGCTTGGAAAATAAGGGTCTGTGTCATCAGCCCAGAATGTTATGTTGGTCTGGCCTGCTGTGTTATTTGGTCCTAGGTCTGATGCTGTTGGTGAGCATGTCACTGCTCCAGTACTCGGATTGGTTACTGTGCAGAAGGATGATGTGGGTGAAACACGGTAGCTTAATGTGTCATTATCAGGGTCTGTGGCATTAATATCATAGTAGTAGACTTGGTCTTCGTAAACTATTTCATAGGAGCCTATATCCTGGTTTGATGAGTTAAAAACACTTGGTTCTTCAGGCGGGCTGTTAGTGATTGTGATTGAAGCACTCATAGTGGTGGTGTTTGTGCTGTTAGTGATAGTCACATTGCATGTCCATTGCTGGTTCTTAGACGTGTTCTGGTAGGGTAGCACTGAGTAGTTCTGAGTAGTAGTGGTGTTAAGGAATAACACTCCGTCCTTGTACCAACTCACATTCGTCTGTGTTGTGTCTGATGATGCTTTCCAGCTACAGTTAAGGTCATCCGAGGTGTACGCTGTGGATGGGCTTATGCTTGGATTCTGGGTGAAGGATAAAGAACCAATAGGCATACTTATTAATACTAATAATACTAAGCATAACACTGAATATATTAATAAGTCTAAACAGGCGGGGTGTGATGCTACTTTATTTTTTTCTCTTATAACTCTTCTAATCAGCACCTTGTTTTCTTTCATTCTCTTCTCTCTACGCTTTCTTCTAATGCTTTTATAATAAGCTCTTTGATCGGGATGCCTTGCATGGCTGAGAGTATCTTTATCTTCTTATGCACATCATCCGGGATCTCGATGTTTATGTTTACCATTCCCTACGCGCTTTTATTGATTGGCTTGTTTTTGTGCTTGGCTTGTTTTTTGGTTACGTTGTTTTTATCCTGCACTCCTTTGCTTTTCTTTCAAGAACCCTGGTTACATAATCTTTTAGTGTGACGTCTTGCATTATAGAAGCTAGTTTTATCTTCTTATGAAGATCCTCAGGGATTTCTATGTTTATGTTAACCATTTGTTAATCATACCGCTCTTTAAGCTTTTCATCGCCAAGACTGCTTAGCAGCCACCAAAAATACGAATTAACTTAACTAATTTATCTAAGTAAACTTACTTAAATAAGTTATCATTTATAAAGTTTTTGGTACACTAAAAAAAACCAGTTAAGAATACACGCTTCGCAAGAGTTAATGCCTGGCTCCAGCTATTACTCCCTCCCTAAGAAAGCTTAGTCTCCCCCGTCAGTTTTTAACCCGTTCACCTTGTTCACTCCAAAAACTAGGAAAAACGCAGGCGACACGCGCTCAATACCTTCGTACCTTCGCTTAGTCCCCCCTTATGACTAAATGCTACTGAGCAACATTTTTGTTGCGAATATAAATAAAAAAAAGATATATACTAAAAACAAAAATAAAAACAAAGAATAACATAAAATAACATAAAAATAAAATTCTTCACACCCGCCTTGGTCTCGAAACCCAAGAATTCACATAACTAATCATATGATAAAGCCTGGAAAGATCACTGAAAACAGCTTCTTGCTCCTTCAAACCAAGACTCTCGTACTCAGGGAGAAGCTCCAAATACTTCTTCTTAGCAACCTCCACCTCCAAGAATTCCAAAGCAATATACGCATTAATAATCCTAACACGCATCCTATAAACAACCCCTGCTTTCTCAGGAATCCCAAGCTCCTTCTCCTTCCGAGCAACATCATCAGGCTCAACCTCAGACGTCTGAAGCACAAGATTCCTAAGCTCCTCAACCAATAAAAGAACATTAAACCAAGTAATCAAAGCCTTATTCTGCTCAACATCCAAGAACTTCTCAAAAACAGAAACAAACACCTTCCTTAACACCTCCCTAACCCTTCTCTTACTCCTATGCAAAGCAACCCTTAAATCATCCAAATCAAACTCTAACGCCAAACCACCCCCAACAGCCTTAACCAAATAATACCTTAGCAACTCGGAATACTCGTTCAAACCCTCATACAACGCAACCCTACCAAGCCTTTTCTCTAATTCAACAATACCCGCTAATAACCTCCTCTTATCCTCCCTGCTCAACAACACCTGCTTCTTCTTCCTACCACTAAGAACCCAACCAGCCCTTGCAAGAGCAGCATTAATCTCCTTACGGAAATAATGATACAACAAAACAGCAGTTAATAAAAACAAAATAATCCCAGTGACAACATATACCAGCACCCCGCGCTCCTCCTCAAAAGGATAAGGCACCTCTATACTCCTACAAGGAGCACAAGGACCACCACAATCAACACCCTCCTCGCAAAGACCATCATGACAGTTCTTAATACCATCATCACACGTGCCTATGTACTCGCACTCCTGCACCAACTCAGGCATAAACTCAAAAGTACCACAACTATTCAGATCAACACACTCCCTGTACTGAGTGCCATTAGGCAAACAAGGACCCCACTCAGAACAATTCCAAGACTCATTACACACAACCTCCTCCTCATACTTACAAGGCACTGTTAAATAAACATCCGGCTCACACCCATGAATATCAACACACCGCTGAACCTTAACATTACTCCTATTACACCTATGATAATCATAGCATTCAAACTCAGGAGTACAAGGACCGCTTATACCCCCGCCTCCTCCGCCACCACTACCACCCCCGCTACCACCCTGCTGCGGCGTGACAACCTCAACACAACTAAGAGCAACCATGTTACTAGTATTCGTCTCATTATAAGGATCAATAGCTGTGAAAACCACGTACTCAGTAATATCACACTCATCAGAGCTAATAACAACCAAGCTTGTAAAATTATTAATAGAAACACTAAACTCCTTATTACCAGAAACAACATAACGTAAATCATCCAAGTCAGGATCAGAAAAATAATTATCAAGATAAAACGCGTACAGAACATCACCTTCACGAATACTCTGATCAGGAATCTCCTCTAAGAGAACAGGAGGATCATTAACATTAAGAACCCTTAAAAATAAATACTCAGAATCCTCGCTATTACTACAACCCATACCATCATTAACAGTGAACTGAACAGTATAATTACCAACATCATCATTACTAGGCGTGAAGTTCACAAAACCATCCTGAGTAACGTTGAACAACGAGCCAGTAAGATTATTAAAAGCCCTCTTAATCTCAGCGAATAAGGAGAAATAAGTAAAATTAACATAATCAGCATCAGAAGCATTAACCCAGCACGAATAAGGAACATCCTGAGTAGCATTAGGACTGCAATCAGACAGATTAATAATCGGAGGAGAATTAATGCAGAGACTAACAATACCAGAAGCCTTACCCGTAGTAAGCCTAGCACTCCTCACATAAGAATCCACTGCTTCATAAGTCTTAAAAACAACAAACACAGATTGAGCTATAAGTAAGACTACAACTAGCAGGATAAGAGTTTTACCAATGCTTCTCATTTACCACTCAAATAATTCTCCTAGAGTTATATAAAGGTTTCTAAAAACGGTTAAGTCAACTTAAGTGTGTTAGAACTATTCTATCCGGCTGAGCTGGCTTATTATGCGTGAATGGGGCTTTTTGGGTTGGAGTATTCTCCATTGAGTTGACAGCACCCTAAAAACCGCTGGCTGCGTTCAAAAAGTCTCCGTCGTTGCCATCATTTGCCTCATTTACAGAGTAAATGATGGCATGGCACGGCGAAGGCAGACCATTGTTCGTATACACAGTATACGGTTATGGGCTGACGAGTAGGAGATTTTGAACAGTGCCTAAAAACCCCCTGACAA
>Ga0190333_1000302_pt1 | contig 10234 bp, 6 predicted proteins | sample 48720467_MG_FD_161676 | JGI IMG/M metagenome (GOLD analysis project Ga0190333, IMG submission 161676) | Hydrothermal vent sediment bacterial communities from Southern Trench, Guaymas Basin, Mexico - 4872-04-6-7_MG | ecosystem: Environmental > Aquatic > Marine > Hydrothermal vents > Sediment ... | reverse complement strand
TAATAACTTTACTGTCTTGCCCTCCTATATCTATAATGGTACAAATATTGGGAAATAAGTGAGAAACACCTTTTGCGTGGCACGTAATCTCGGTAATAGCCTCATCAGCGAAATTCAGGGCTCCTCTTCCGTAACCAGTGGCAATGATATAAACTTCTTGCTTGTCACAACCTATCTTTGAAACCGCATTTGATAAAAGATCGAGCGCGGTTTTCTTAGGGAAAGCTCCAGTCTTCACGACTTTTTTGAACAGGATACGTTTTTCAGAGTCTACCACGACTAATTTGGTACTGGTTGAACCGCTATCTATCCCCGCACAGAATCTTTTCTTTTGCGACCGCACTTGTTCAGGTTCAGATATTCTTTCTACTAAAGCTCCTAATCTCGTTTTGATCTGCTCCTTAGAAACGTGGTTGGGTTCCGTCTCGATGTGCACAAAAGGTAGGTTTAAAGCTTTTAACTTTTTCTCTTCAAAGCCATAGAAATCACAAAACTTAGCAGTATGAAGAATAATACCATTGAAATCGAAGTACTTTCTCAAAGACCCTATATCTCTTTCGGTTACAAATCTCATGCAGTGAAATTCTCTTTCAAGGATTCTTTTCGCTATGCTCAAGAAAATATCTTCCTCGTTTAGATCTTCAGGTGAGCCAAGACATGGTACTAACCCAGTGCACGTGGCGTTTATCGCAGAATTGCCAGTCTCTTCTATGACATCAATAAGGCTTGACGGAGCAGGAGAGCCTACTATTAGAATGTTGTTGCGCGCTCTCCTGGTTGATCCAATATAATCGTTTCCTGTTATAGTTTTGCAGAGCGAAGCCATCTTTTCTAAGTCATTATTCCTGATTGCATCCTTGAAACTTCTAATCAAAAACAGTAATCTTTCATGCGACTTTTTCAATTCACTTAGAGTTATTTCTCTTTTGATAGCCTTCTTAAAAGATGTGAAGAAGTTTGAAAGAGTGTGGGCAAATCTCTCAACCGATAGTTTGGTCGAAACATTTGGAATTTCCAAAGGCAGAACACGGCCAGAGAAATGGCGCCTCAAAACATCACAGGATCGTCGCATGGAGTCACAAGAATCCGCCCAAATTAGCACATCGTTCTCGCTCAATTTCGTAGGAAGCGTTGAGAGACAGAAGGAGCACAAGTTGTTGTGAAGTTCGCCATTGACAACAGATTTTTGGGATTCTACCCGCTTATATGGGATCTTCGACGCCATCAGGAATTCAACGGGTATGTAAGAACAGTTGTACAGTATCATCCTATCATCTCCAGAAATGCCTCAACTCTTGTCTTGTATTGTCCAATAGATGATGATGTGTGATCCACACAATCACCGTCAAGGGACAGAAAAGGTATTCTTAGCTCTTCAAATCTACGCTTTATCAAACCCACAGCGCCGCTGGATTGTTTACAACCCCAATGATTGAAATGAATGACTGCGTCTACTGAAAAATCCCTGGCAAGTTGTGTGACAAACTTAATTCTTCTCTCAAGAGGACCTATCTCAGGATTCATCAGTAGCTTTCTGGCAACACTTCGAACAGGATGCTCTGGATCGAGATCTACTTCCAGAGAATCCCATTCAAGTTCTGATGTAACAACAGCGATATCAGAACTCGGTGAAAAGATGTTGTACAGCTCGCTGTCATAATAAGGCACAAGATGAAGCCATAAGATTCTTTTTCGGGGCTGTTCTTGTTCTCGATCCAGTTGCTTAGAAAGCACCTTAACAGCTTTGTTGAACTCCAAAGAATACCCCCTTAAGTGCAGTGAATATAGAGCATTTACATGCTGATACAATTTCATTCTCAATGGGTTATGTGAAAGTTTCCTATAAGCATCTCTAAGAATCTGCAATGTCTCTTGCTCTGTTGAAATGAGTTTCTTGAAATACTTGTAGTCGAAACTTGATTTGAAAAGTGACTCCAGTTCAGCGATCATATCCTCAATCTGCTTCACAAGATATTCCTCAGATTCTTTAGAAATATGTTTTGGAACATCTATTACAAAGAACGGACGTTTTCTGCAATTTGCGTGAAATGCAAATGTCGGCAAGTTGCCATCGCAGAGGATGTTAGTTGTGAAAACCGCAATTGGAGCGGGGAACAGGTTCATTTCAGAAGCTCCAACCGATGCTCTATGGAAAGTGCATAAACTTCTGTTTATTCCAATGCTTTCGGCTTTTTGTATTGCTATATCGTCAAGATGCATTGAAGATAATGTTCCGGAAAGACCTTCTGCGGAAACTGTCTTCAACCCAAACGTGGCCAAAATTTCTCCTGGAAAGAACAAATTGACCCAAGCAACTTTTTCACCCTTGAGAGCTTCTGAAATTGTTTTTGTGGTTATGTAGTCAACCCATCTTGTATAAGATGGCTTCAGGTTTGCAACAAGCCATCGTCTTGAAGATTCAAGGCCAATACCCGCTCTCATCCACCTGCTGAATGATTTGTGATTTGTGATGTGTTTTCTGACAAACTTCCCAAAAGCTATGCTTTTAGAGCTCAATTATATGCACCACCTTATCGTATAATACCAATGCAGGCTACACTAATCAAGAAAAATAAATCCTATCGCATATGAGGAGGCCAGAGGATGTGCGGTGTATTTGGAATAATATTTCAGAAAGAGCGCAGTGATTTGGGTCAGATACTCCTGGAAGCAGCTAAGCGTCTCACTTACAGAGGTTATGATTCAGTTGGTATCGCAACCGTGTCAAAAGATGGATCATGCGAGCTGCGAAAGGATGTTGGCACTGTGGAAGAGGTGAACGCCAAATACAAATTCCATGAATTGTCCGGCTTCAAAGGAATCGCACAGTTACGATGGGCTACTTTTGGGGTTCCAATGCAGAAGAATGCTCAACCACACTACGACTGCGACAAGGACATGATAGGAGCGCACAATGGTAACATAGTTAACACCATAGAGTTGAAAAAGATGTTCGTTCAAGAAGGGCATACAGTTCGAGGAGACAACGATGGTGAAATGGTAGTGCACGCAATTGAGAAATACTATGATGAATTTGGAAACATGGACACAGCCATTAGAAAGGGAGCTGAAATTCTCAAAGGTGATTACGCATGTGTGATTACGAGAATCGATGACGATAAAATGTACTGCGTGAAACAAGGCTCGTCGTTGTACCTTGGAATAGGCGATGACTTTGTTTGCGCCTCTTCGGATCTTCCATCAATTATCCCTTTGACAAAGAGAATAGTGCCTCTGAAAGATGGAGAATATGTCGAATTCACATTTGATAGGTATGAAATACGACACATAGAAAGTGGCGAAAAAATAAACAGAGTTCCCCAAGTTATGGACATCTCTGCAGAAGCGGCTACAAAAGCGGGATATCCTCACTTCATGCTGAAGGAAATATACGAGCAGCCCGAAAGGATTCACGCACTTTTGGAATATCTGAAATTCGACACAAATCTGATGAAGTATGTCAACACACTTGCCAAGTCTAGGTACACGTACCTCGTGGGTTCTGGAACTTCATACCACGCGTGTGTAATAGGCAGTTATTTTTTTGCAAGAATGGCTTCAAAAGCCGTGTTTCCATGCGAAGCAGGTAGATTTCTCGAAAATTTTGGAAACACTTTGAGTAAAGAAGATACTATTGTGCTCGTTTCCCAAAGCGGTGAAACAAAGGATGCGATAAATATCTTGAATGCCTGCGAAGGTAAGGCAAAGATACTCTCTTTGGTTAATGTCGTTGGATCGACTATAATGATGCGGAGCTCTTTGAATATACCTTTATGCTGCGATCTCGAAATCTCGGTGCCCGCAACTAAAACCTTCATGAACCAGATTCTAACGTTTTATTACTTGGCTGCAAAGATGTCAGAAGAAAGTGAGTACATGGAAATAACCAAGCGCTTACCCGAACTCGTGAAGCAATCACTGGAGCTTGCCACATCGCAAATTGAAGAACTCTTACAAGATGATATCGATTTTTCTGATATGTACGTCCTTGGTTATGGAATTACTCATGGACTCGCTCTCGAAGGAGCTTTGAAAATAAAGGAAGTGGTCTACAATCACTGTGAAGGAATGTACTCCTCTGAATTCAAACACGGACCTCTGTCAATTGTAAAAGAAGGTTATCCGATTGTATTTGTCACTCATGACTCTCAAGCGCGAATGATTTTATCTCACATCAACGAAGTAACATGTAGAAATGGCTTGGCAATAGCGGTGACGAATGAAAGCTCTGAGATAGAGAGCAATGTTCACAAAGTAATAAGGTATCCAGATTGCCACGCGATACTACCACCTTTTCTCGGACTTCCGGCTTTACAGTTGTTCGCGTATTATCTTGCAGTGAAAATGGGAAATGATCCTGATCTACCGCGTAATTTGTCGAAAACAATAACAGTCGATTAGGAGGGAGAACACATGCCTCTATACACATATGTTTGTAAGCAATGTGGCGAAAAGCGCAAGGTACTGATGAAAATTGGAGAAAGGGCTCCAAAGTGCTCTGTATGCAAAGGCGAAATGGAGAAACAGATTCCTCTCATTGCAAACACACATGGTAGCCAAGGTACGTCGTGCTCTTCAAGCAGTTGTTCGTCGTGCTCTGGTTGTTCGACATGATGCTGATGTTAATCATAAATGTAGCGTCTGAATTCCTTTAAGAACTTTTCAATGCGCTCCTTGTTCAACTGAAGATGACGATGATCTGGCGTGTCAACAACAAATCCGGCTCCGCGGAGAACACCTATATGGTGTGAAACTGTGGACTTACCGAGATTGAGAAGCGAGACAATTTCTCTCTGCTCTCGAGGTCCTTTGCTTAAAATCTTGATAATTTTGCTCCTATTGTCATCGGAAAGGGCTTTTAGACAGTCATTTAGCCAAGATTCCATTGACACCTGATATGCGAAGTCTTCTGTTATCTCTGAAGTCCCCATAATGACAAGCCAGCCCATTTCAGGAATATCAACATTACCAAAACTGTTGTGTGGTAAAGAATTTTGAAAAGATAGGAAAACATTCTTACCCTTGATCGGTAAAGAATAGTATTCCGCGTAGTTCTCGAAGGCTTCGAAAACAATTTGTTTCTTCTTCAACAGTCTTTTTGCAACGGGCAAATTAACGTTTCTCAGTTTTGAAGAGACATAAGTTTTTATTAGAGTTTCAATGCCAGATAAAAGTAGATCCAGTGCGGTATCAGGGAAAAGAGCCAACTGAATTAGAAACCAACGCGTTAGCTTTGTGGCATCTTTAATGCTGTGAATGGCTTTTTCAACATCTGCTGTGCTCAAATCTTCTAAGGATTCGAGATGAAGCAAATTTAGCAGATAATTTTTCTTGAAAACTGACAGCAGTGTTTGAAAATTCTTTTCTATATAATCAATTTCCTGTTCAAGCTCTATAATCTCATCGTTTTCATGAGGTCTTGCAAAGAAAAAACACCTTCCCGTGCTCAATTCTGAAAGAAAACTCAGGACTACTTTCACTGAGACACTTTGATTTGACAAAAGTTTGTCCCTGAAGGAAATAAGTTCCTCTGAAGGCCTAAATTCTATGCCAAAAGTCTTCAATTTTTTTGTAACAAGAGATCCTGATTTTGTGAAATAACTGGCAGCAAACAATTCGTAAAGTTCTCGGTAACCCAGCTTCGCTTTCATGAGCTTACCCTCAATTCTTTTGAAAGTATCGAAAGAAAGCGCTCAAAATTGTCACGATTCAAGCGGAAATAGGTCCTGACCCCACGCTTCTCTGAAACCACAAATCCGAGATTGTGTAGCATTGACACGTGATGACACACTGTCGCTTTAGTGAGATCGAGCTTCTTGGCTATTTCATCGAGATAAAGCTCTTCTTTCGAAAGTAGCTTCAAAATCCTCAGTCGACTCAGATCTTTCAAAACCGATAGACCCAGACTTGCAAAATGCTGTCCAAAGAACAGATTTTTGACTTCAAGAGAACGAGTTCCAATAACTGTAAGATCTTTTCTATGAACTATTGTGAACGGCATGGTATTTTGAAGGGAAACAATCTCTATTGACTTTACATTTTCCTTAAGGTAATAATGAAGAACTTCTGCAAGCTCGTCACTGAAGTCAGGTTTTTTCATGCCACGCATTGCTTTCTCAACTGCATCTCGATTCTCATCAATCAAGCCAGATTCTTTGTAAAAGGAGCAGATTTTATCAAATCCCTGGATGAGAACTGTTTTGGCCATATCAGGAAAGTCGATAACTTGGGAGACAAACCACTTTGAAGCAGGATGTTCATCAAGCTTTTGTTTCAGTTCTTTGGTCGTACAAGAACGCTCAAGTCCAAGTGTTTCTTTTAGCTGATCAAGAAAGACGCCTTTTGTTTCGTCAAAGTGTTGTTCTGCGTAGCTTATAGCTTCGTTCAGAGTTATCATGGTTTTGTCCGCAAGAATTGGAAAGAAAAAACTGAATAATAGAAACATGTGAGAGTTTGATCGAGCGATTTGACGAATCCTTTTCACTGTCCAATCTTTTTCTGAATTGAGTGAATCACAAAAAGCCTTCGTGCGTTCATTCATGTGATAATCTAACTTCAGTGATTTGATCTCCTTCAACACATTTCCTCGATTAGTGGCAAACAGTGTTCCCATTATGGTCTCTATAATCTCCAAATACATTAGTTTCATAGTCGTCTAACCTCCACATCTAATATACCACATAGTTTTATAATCATCAAACTGTACCGCCGATATGCTCATGATGAAGGATATATCGATACTTTTGTTATCACATCGTAATCACAATGTTATCAAAATGGTTTGACAATCATCGAACGGTATGATATATTGTTATTGTAAGATTATGATCAAACACAAAGAAGTTTTTCAGTTGTCGAACAGGAGGTGGACGGTATGGTACTTAAGGTAATCACAAAATGTCTCAAGGATCGCAGCTTAGATCATTACACAGAACATGCTCGAAATCCGCTCCACCTTGATCAAGGGAGGTGCAGTAGATGAAACTAAGAATGAGGGCACCGAACACGAAGCAGAACAAAATTAAGATGACCGATTCCATATGGATCCAGCAAAATCAGCTAAGGGGGTGGAAATAATGTTAGAACTCTTTGGAGAAATACGAATCGCGCAGTTAAAACATAAAGATCTAATTAACCAAGCCAGAAAGGAAAGAATGATTTCACAAGCAAAGAAGGCAGCAAGAAGAAGATAAGATAAATCATGCAACAGGAAAGGCAAAAGGGGAGCTTAAAGGCTCCCCTTTTGTTATATAATAACAAAATAATGGGGGGATAAAAAAATGAAACACCTTAAGTATGATGATCTTGTGTACAGGTGTGAAGTTCTTCCAAATTTTCAAAACACGTCTGAAATTCAAGCGCTTTCGGGCTTTATAGGACAGGACAGAGCCAAAAAAGCCGTTGAACGCGCAATAAAGTTGAAAGAGAAAGGCTTTAACATCTTTGTTGTTGGTTTATCTGGAACGGGTCGGCGAACATTTACAACTTCATTTTTGAGAGAAAAGGCTCGCCAGATGTGCACTCCTAATGATTGGGTTTATGTTTACAACTTCTCGCATCCATCAGAACCAATCGCCATTCCTTTGGAGGCTGGTGGAGCGAGGCGTTTTAAAAGCGATATGAGTCGACTTGCTGACGAATCAATGGAAGCGTTGGAGAAACTGTTTGAGGCAGAGGAATATGCGGCCAAAAAAGCAGAACTCGAGGATCGGTACTCTAAAATCAAATCCCAGCTCTGGGAAGAACTTAAAGAAAAGGCAAAACAGTTAGGGTTTTCTGTTCAGCTAACGCCCACCGGTGTTGTTACAATACCCCTGCGCGATGGAAAGCCTTTGACACCTGAGGCTTTTGAAAGCTTATCTGATGAAATCAAGGAAATGTTCAATGAAAACAGCCGTAAATTGAAACACATTATAGAAGGAACGTTGTATAAGTCCAGAAAAGTGGAAAGGGAGTACAAAGAAAAACTTGGCGAACTCGATAAGTACGCTGCACTATTCACGGTAGGAGCAATTTTCGATGAGGTGAAAAGCAAATATGAAGGCAATTTAAATGTTGTTAGGTATTTGGATCAAGTCAAATCCGATATGCTGAACAACTTAACAAATCTGAGAAGCGAAAATGAAGAAACAAGATCGGCATACAAAAGGCGATACTCTGTGAATGTTGTGGTTGACAACTCGGAATTAACGGGCGCGCCTGTGGTTTATGAACGCAACCCCACCTACTCAAATCTTGTTGGAAAGGTGGAGTACCAAAGCCGCGCGGGAATGCTGTTCACAGACTTTACTTTGATCAGAGCCGGAGCGCTTCATAAGGCAAATGGTGGTTTTTTAATACTTGATGCTGAACACCTGCTGCGCAATCCTTATTCCTGGGAATGTTTGAAAAGAGCACTTTTATCAGAAGAAATAACTGTCGAAAATCTCGAATCAGTTCTTGGAGTTAGTAATATAATATCTTTGCGACCCCAACCAATTCCTTTTAGCGCTAAGGTTGTTCTTATTTCCACACCGAGGATATACTACCTTCTATACACACTGGATGAAGATTTCAGAAAACTGTTCAAGATAAAAAGCGAATTCGACTGGGAATTATCTCTCACGGAAGAAAATGTTGAGCAGTACCTGAGGTTCATTTCATCAAACTGCCGCAAATTCACTCCTTCGAGTTTGGATCGTGCCGCTGTCAACAGAATTCTCTGGTACTCGTCAAGACTTGCCGGTAGTAAAGAAAAATTGTCAATGCAGCTTGGTGAGATATCAGGATTAATTCGTGAATCCTGCAGTATCGCTTCCGATAGCGGAGCGAATATCGTTTCGGAAACACATGTGCTGCAAGCTATCGCAGCGATCGAAGATAGAGTGAGTTTGGTGCAGTCTAAATATGATACGCAGATCAGAAATTTCGATCTGATGATAGAGACACAAGGCAGGAAAGTTGGACAAGTGAATGGTTTGACAGTTTTAGATTTAGCGGACCATTCGTTTGGTGTTCCCGTTAAAATAACAACAAAGACGCACTTGGGCAAACCCGGTGTCGTGGATATTCAAAGGGCAGCTCAATTGAGTGGAAAGATACATGGGAAAGCAGTTATGATTCTTGAAGGATTCTTTGGCGAAAGATACGCGCGAAATGTTCCTCTCACGTTAAGTGCTTCGATAAGTTTCGAACAGACATATGGAATAATTGAAGGAGACAGTGCCTCTCTGGCAGAAACAATTGCTTTGATATCAGCGCTGTCAGGTGTTCCGGTAAGGCAAGACATAGCGATAACAGGATCAATTAATCAGCACGGTGAAGTGCAGCCAGTTGGAGGAGTAACGGAAAAAGTCGAGGGTTTTCACAGAGCGTGCAGTCTCAGGGGTCTTACCGGTTCCCAGGGTGTAATCCTGCCATCGGCAAATGCGAAAAACCTCATACTAAAAGAAGAAGTACTTGAAAGCATCAAGAAGGGGAAATTTCACATCTGGACTGTTGAAAACGTTGACGAAGCTCTCAAAATAGTCACAGGACGAGAAGCAGGAAAGATGACCAAAAGAGGTTCTTACCGCAAAGGGTCGATTAATTACCTTGTTGTTGAAGCACTCAAAAAGGCACGGGAAATTTCCCAGGATCATAAAAAAACAAGAAAAACTAAGAAGAGAAAGACTGACGCTTCTCAAAATTAATCTCTGCAATGGACTTTTGAAGATACAAAGGCTCAAGTAATTCGGGAGATATTAGAGCATCTTCGGGTGAGCTACGCGCGATTTCCACAAGATTCTCAGCTCGCACATTCTCCAGATACCTTGGTGCTAACTCAGCAACATCGGCGAAAAGGGATTTCGCATCGCCCAGCACCATTGGCTTTTTGAAGGAAAGTATCTTTTCTCTGACCTGTGAAATCGCATAGATAGACGGTTTCAAAATGCATTCATTATCATGATAGCAGCTCATGTAAACGTATCCTGATCTCGCTTTTCTCGCAATAGCAATTTCTCCGCTCCAACTGCTGAGATTCATCGCAAGAGCCTGCGAAGAAACGACAGGTAACACTTTCTTTTCATGAGCAATCGCCATTCCCTGGACAGTTGCAATACCAACCCTGAGTCCCGTTAGTCCACCGGGACCAATACCGCAGGCAAAGATATCTATGTCACGCACTTGTACTTTCACGAAAGAAAGCAGAGTTCTTATCAAAGATGCTAAAACAGCGCTGTGGTTTCTTGAACCGGTGTAGTTCACAAACATG
>Ga0190333_1000296_pt1 | contig 10357 bp, 7 predicted proteins | sample 48720467_MG_FD_161676 | JGI IMG/M metagenome (GOLD analysis project Ga0190333, IMG submission 161676) | Hydrothermal vent sediment bacterial communities from Southern Trench, Guaymas Basin, Mexico - 4872-04-6-7_MG | ecosystem: Environmental > Aquatic > Marine > Hydrothermal vents > Sediment ... | reverse complement strand
TGATAGTGGTGTGGACCTGGTGGTATTCCCCGAACTGGTGATTACCGGGTACCCACCAAAAGATTTATTATTGAAAACCTCATTCATCGAGGCGAATAGAAGAGCTTTAGCTCAAATACTAAGTGAAACGGCAGATATTGCGGTTATTCTCGGTTTTGTTGACCACTCCGATGCCCCCTTCGTAAGTAATATCTACGATATATCTGCTTTACCAAAGAAGACTCTGTATAATTCTGCCGCATTACTCCATGATAGGAAACTGATAGGCATACAGCACAAGATGCACCTCCCGAACTACGATGTATTTGACGAGAAAAGATATTTCAAGCCCGGAACCGAGAATCGCGTATTCAACCTGGGTAAGTCCAGGCACAACCTCAAGCTTGGTATAAATATACGTGAGGACATCTGGGTGGATGGACATGGACCCACGGAGAAGCAGGTGGAACTCGGTGCTGAACTCATTGTGAACATCTCCGCATCACCTTTCTATGCGGGCAAGAGCAGACTGAGAAGGGAACTGATAGCAATGCGAGCGCGGGCGAATAAGGTCCCTATTGCATACGTGAATTTGGTTGGTGGTCAGGATGAACTGGTATTTGATGGCAGAAGCGGTATATTTAATGACAAAGGTGCGCTAATTGCGGAAGGAGAACAATTTAAGGAGTGCCTTATTACATCCACTCTCGATAGCGCTCCGATAACGCCCCCAGATGAAGCCGATAGGGCAGAGATGAGAGAGACGGAGATAGAAGAGATTTTTAATGCCTTGCTACTGGGCATAAGGGATTATGTCCGGAAGAACGGTTTCAGAAAGGTTGTCATCGGGCTAAGCGGTGGCATAGACTCCGCTCTTACTACCGTTCTGGCAACAGAGGCTCTGGGTGCGCATAATGTCGTTGGAGTAGCGATGCCCAGTGCAATCACTTCCTCAAGCAGTATAGAAGATGCGAAGAGATTGGCTGAGAACCTTGGTATAGAGTTCAAGGTTATTCCCATTATTGAGGCGGTGAATGCATATACGAGGATGCTATCAAAGGAGTTCAAAGATACCACGCCCGATGTGACTGAAGAGAATATCCAGGCGAGGATTCGCGGAAATGTCCTGATGGCACTCTCAAACAAGTTTGGATACCTCGTTCTCTCCACCGGTAACAAATCAGAACTCGCTGTTGGCTATTGTACGCTTTATGGTGATATGAGCGGCGGTCTGGCTGCCATCTCGGATGTGCCCAAGACCACTGTGTATAAGCTTGCAGAATACTATAACACACTCAAGGGAGCGGAGGTTATCCCACACAGCATCATAGTTAAAGCGCCTTCAGCGGAATTGCGGGCTGGGCAGAAGGATACCGATTCGTTACCGCCCTATGAGGTGCTGGATCCGATATTGCATGCATATATAGAAGAGAACAAGAGCAAAGAGGAGATAATCGAGATGGGTTTCGATGCAGAAGTGGTCAGTGAGGTTATATGGAAGGTAGACCATAACGAATACAAGCGACAACAGGCACCAATAGGTATAAAGATAACGCCAAAAGCCTTTGGCACAGGCAGGCGAATGCCTATCACGAACAGATATAATGAGTAAATGGTAAGGGTAAGAATAGGGGTAAGGGAGGAATTGACTGATTAAGCACTTTTAGCCAGTTCTTTCTCTATTATTCGCCTCGCTTCCGTCTCAAATTCGCGTTTCACAACTTGTTTATTGGATATTATACCCCTAAATGGGCATTCCGCTGGTCTTGCTTTATTCTCCGGGCACACGCCCAATGTGAATCCACGACACCATATGCTTGAAAATATGACGGGATATTCACGTACACATATCTTATACATACGCATTGCGAGTTCTCTCATCTCTGGCGATGCGCGTACGCAGAGGCGAAGCATGAAGAAGTTGATCAGGCTGCGAACGTTCATTGTAACTATATAATGGGTATGTAAAGCCATTGGCAATACGTATCTCGCCTCTTCTTTGCCGATGCCAAGCCCTCTCAGCCGGACGTATGCCTCATTTGCGCTCTTCATCGCTTCCCTGTAAATCCTCATCGCTTCCTCGTTGCTGCTCAGTCTCCCGGGAACATAATACTCAAACTCCTCTTCTCCATTATATCTCGTGCTTCTTGCAGTATGTGATGCAATCCTGTGCTCTAACAGCTCTCTACTGAGTGCCACACTTATACCCTCAATATCGAATGTGAAGCAGATGTGTTCAAGGACGGAGGAATAATCATTATCGGTAATCAGCTTTACTATCGCTTCTGCACCGCGCATCGAAGATAGACCACTTACCCGTGCTGCATCCGCAACCAGAGCCAATCCTTCTTCTGTCACCCTGAGCAATTTCACTTCCATTGCAGATAAATTTTTATTGCCCTGTGATAAATATAAAAAGAAAAAACTTTAAAAAATCGAGGTTTAAAATAAACACCATGAAAATTAAATTTAATGGCGAAACACAAGATGTTGAAAGTAAGACACTGGGAGACATAATTGAAGAACTGAAGGGTTTATACCGGCAGGGTTGTACAATAGCTGTGGTCTCAGAGAAGGAAGAGAAGGAGTTGAAGAATGAGTTTGCAGTGAAGACGGAGCGTGGTGAAGCGAGGATAAAAATGTTCAGTGAGGGCGAAGGTGAAGGGGAGAGTGAAAGTAAAAGCAAAAGTGAGGCATTGTCTTTGTTTCTCAGCGGTTATAAGAGGTTTAACAATGGCGTAATAGCCTGGAAGACCGACGATGTAACTGCTATTGGACCGATACAGACAGATTTAAGTGTGGAAAGAGCCGAGCACAGTTATAAGAAATGGGATGTTTTCCTCGGTTTTGGCGGCTTCGATCCGAACTTGACTTATCTTATGATAAGTAAACGTGAGCACAAAGCTGCTTATGGTACCGGTGCCGATGCTATAATAGGGAAGTTGACACGCGGGAGGAGTATTATCTCAAGTTTAGATGAGGGGGATAAAATAGAAGGGATACACCCGATAGTAACAAAAGCGGAACGAGTTGGATTCGTCACTACGGATCTGGATACAGAGATAGAGGAGGGGCAGGAAATATTCACTTTCGCAAAGATAAAACTATTCAGAGAAGCACCGATGTCAAGTGAACATTTCTTCTCGCTCAGTTATCGTGGTGTCATCCACGTGGATGACTTTGCGAAAACGTATGTAGCGGCAGAGAACCTGGAAGGGCTCAGTTTACCTGCAGAGAATCTCGCTTACAGGTCAAAATACCATCTCTCAGCACGAAATGATGGTACAGAGCGTGGGAAGGTATTTTTGTATAAAGATAGCAGGTTGCCGAACCCCTCACATAATGTATTTGGAGAGATAGTACAGGGCGGGGAATTGATAGAATATGCGCATCCAGGCGATACGATTCTTATAACGACAGAGCCAAAGTGGATGATGATGGTGGGTAAGACGCAGAAAGAAGCGGAAGAGTTCTTTGCGCATGAAGATATTGAGCAGGTCAGGGAAGGGAATACCAATGATGATGCTATCGTTGTGGACCAGAAGCCCGAGCTAACTATGGAGATCATTGATAGAGGCACGGTGAGGACAGTTGGTGTAGATGCGAAGGATGTATATGAAGTGGAGTTATTTTATGATAAGGCACCGAAGACGGTGTGGTATTTCAAGAAGCTTACAGGGTTGATCAATCGTCCAATAGGGCATTTGAAGGTTTATTTCAGCATTCCGGGAACAATGGTCCTGTTTGAGGGCAATGCAGAAGAAGCAGGAACACTGGTACCGGAGAATATACCGAAGGAGAAAGTAGAGAAGGGAATTCTGGGCGTTACAAATATGTCAAGGTCAAACAAGGGACTTATGGGCATTCGGTTAAATGATAGTGATACGTATGGTCCAACAGGAGAGACATTCGACGGTGCCAACCTCGTGCTCTCGTTCTCGCCTCTCACACCTTCTACCATGGAGCGGCTTGGTAAGTTAAAAGAGGGGGACGTCATTTATGTGAAGGAGAAGGCATAGCACCACCAGCACCGCCTACCAGAATCTTCTTTACGCGTATGTGGGGAGCATATTCAGAGACCGGAACCTCCTGGCCTGCTTTGCCACAGTATCCAATTGAACCCCTGCTCTTTATCTTACCCACCATGTCTATGCTCTTTAATATATCTAAGGTTCGCCCTGAGAGCGATACGTTCTTCAATCTCTTTGTGAGCTCTCCCTTCTCTATCAGGAATGCCTCTTCTGCACTGAACTGAAATTCGCCCCTTACTGTGTCCACCTGACCACCACGCATGCCCTTAGCATAGATACCGTATGAGATATCCTCACGCATCTCTTCAAAATCGCTATCGCCAGGCTCAATGACTGTATTGCTCATCCTCACAAGTGGCAGTTCAGAATAATTCGCCGCACGTGCATTCGAGGTCGGTACTGCATCAAATCTACCTGCAGTCTCGCGTGTATGCAGGAATGATACGAGTACGCCTTCTTTTATCACTTCCGTTCGCCTTGCACGAATGCCCTCGTCATCATACCTATAATAGCCATGCGAGTTCTCGATGGTCGGGTCGTCTGCAACAGTCAGCCCCTGATATGCTATCTCCTCGCCCAATTTGTCACTTAATATAGACTCGCCACAGAGTACATGGTCTGCCTCCGCAGCATGCCCGAGTGCTTCATGCATGAATACACCCGTGAGTTTCGGGTCCATAATCACATAGAACATACCGGCAGGGGGCAGTTCAGCATCAAGAAGTCGGAGTGCTTTATCTGCAGCTTTTACGCTCATAACTTCTGGATTCTCTGCTCTTATCACCTCAAAACCACCTACTGCGCCGATACTCTCCCTGCCCTCCTGTAAGACATTTCCGCGCTTCGCAACTGTATACACGCGCATGAAAACCGCTGGTGCCACTTCCTCTATGTAGCTTCCATCCGAATTCGCATACACTCGCTCCTCGTAACCATCGAGATATGATAAGGAAACACTCTTTATGAGTGGCGAATATTCCTTCGCTGCTCTATACGCATCATTTATCATGCGCTTCTTCTCTTCAATGCTCACATCAGCGGGGTTTATCTTTGGATTTAGCCTAAAATGGTCGGTTATTGAGGGTGCTTCTGCCAGCTTTATCGGTTCTGACTTAGATTCAGATTTGGATTCAGACCCATGGGACGATAGTGCACGAGCAATCCTGAGAGCATCCTCAAATGTCTCTCTAAGTCTAAGTCCAGACTTTGATGATTCGTTAGAGGAAGCGAAACCCCATGAGTTACCATACAGCACACGAACGCCCACCCCATGATCAATACCATAGCTCATCTCCCGAAAGACTCCATCTTGCACTTCTATAACTGTCGCATAACCCTTCTCCATACGGATATCAGCATATCTCGCTCCCATTGAGACCACGAAATCTATGGCTCTGCTTATCTCTTCTCTCATGGTAATGCTCATGTCATGAATCATGAAGAAAGTTTTTTAATTTTAATAATGGTATGTTAAGGATAAGGGTGTTACAGGGACCGTAGCTCAGCCCGGGAGAGCGCTCGGCTGAAGACCGAGTTGTCCCGAGTTCGAATCTCGGCGGTCCCATCATCGATGTTCTACCATTCTTTGACTTTTGGAGATTAAGATAGAGATAGAGGGGGCTAAAAGAGCCGGAGAACGAGTCTGTATTTGAAATAGGGAATCCAATAGATAGACCCCCGAGAAGTGAGACGTTGGGTGGATACAGATAGGAAATGCCGCAGTAAGACAGACAGAAGGATCCCCTCACTATCGCCCGATATTGATAAATATCAGCCTCATCGATATCCATAAGGGGGAGACAAGGGATATTGCACTCGATACCACAATTCGTGCTGCCGCGCCAGAGATACAACCTACATCATATTGCCGTGAGATAGCAGCGCATTCTGGCGGTAGATATTATCCTATCGTTGATTTGACACCACATAGTGTGCATAACATCGTGAGTATGGAGCAAAGCAGCCTGCTTCCTCGCGACCATCCTCGCGGAGAGCACGGAGGTATATTCATGATTCGCTCACACGATACACGATACTTGATTTTCGCGTGATTATCTAAACGTATGCAATCCTATGTAAAATCAACACATCCGGCATTTATTTGGATGATAATTGAAACGAAAGTTTAAGATATTGTAACATTAATAACGAACGGCTAATAAAGTGTGATATAATATTTAATTCGTTCATAGCTTTTTAAAAGCTCAACTGAAGTAATGGAAAAGTTTTTATGTAGTGATGAGGAATGTATAGGTAGATAGGTGTGGAAGCCATGATGGGTATGAAAAAAAGCGAAAATTTTTTATGTACTATCTTCCTTGGTATATCTAATATGAGAATAAGAAATTAGGAGGTGAAAACGAAAAGAAAATGAAAATGAGTAAATTAGTTCTGCTGGCAATTGCAGTCATTGCTATCGGTATCTTCGCGCTCCCTTCTACCGTATCGCTCTTCAGTGGCCAGCATAGATGGTATAATATAAGTGGTACTGGAAACGAGATACCCTGTATAAAGTGCCATGCTGATATATACGATGAGTATCTGTTTACAGGGGTCCATGGAACCCTAAGTGGCGGTAGTAATTCTTGGACGATTGGTGATGAGCCCAATGAAGCCTGTGGGGCATGCCATCGGACGGCGTATGAGAAAAAACAAGGATGGACATATGGTAGTGGTGATGGAGTAGATTCGACGCCGGGTGAGGAAGCTCATGCTGCATCTACCGTTGCATGTATGGCATGCCATGAGTTCAATAACGCATATGGCGCACCAGCGGCGGGCGGTTTTTCTATGCCATTTAATAACAGCTCCTATGTAGACCCCGTTAGTGGGCTGCACTTTGATTATACCGATGGTACACATCCAGGTGGACATGCAGCGCACCAGGGCTTTATAGAAGGTGCAATAAACTTCTCGAGGATGGAAGATGCGAACGAGGCCTGTCTTGGATGTCATACATACATACCAGTAAAGATAAACTGGACGCATGCACGCAATCTGGAGTTCAATGCGACATACAATGCAAGCTTGAACCTGCCACCAACGCACTTCGATACATCCGATTACGAGGCTAATGGTTCTGTAGAGGTAACATCATACGGTAACTACACAGGAGGAGCGAATACAACGGCGTTCCCCACCCCGGTAGCGATCTGGGATAGCTAAAAGAAGATAGAAAAAACAGAAATTTTTTATTTCCTTTTTCTTTTTATTATCACTAAATGGTCAGGTGTGAGGAATAATGAAACGAGGAATGAATAGTGGAAGGTTATTGTTGCTGGCGATTGCAATTGTCGCGGTTGGTGTATTCGCATTACCCTCAACAGTATCGCTCTTCAGCGGGCAGCATCGGTGGTACAATATCTCTTCGAACGAGAATCAGATCCCATGTAAGAAATGTCATGCAGACGTTTACGAGGAGATGATGAGTATGGAGCCACTGAGTAAAAAACTTGCAGGTAAATCCAGTTCGCCACATAGTTACATGGATGAGAATTGCGAGTTATGTCACCGGACCTGTTTCAATATGTCATACAATCCGAGCACAGGCAAATATGAACCTTCAAGTGGATTTATTTATGCAAGTGGCACTGGAACGGGTTCAGTCTCCGGTGTAGAAGCTCACGCAGCATCAACGATAGAATGCATGGACTGTCATGGTATCTCTACCGATAGCGGGGGCGGGAGCTGGAACCACTATGGTTATGAGGAATACAATGGTCGGTGTTACCTATGTCATGGAGGTAGGGGATTCTATCGTGGAAAGGATATTACGGTTCCCACCAGGGGTTATGCAGATTTCATCTCGGCAGGCGGGTTTGGATTGGGCACTACAGGCATAGACACGGGCGAGCACGCGGCGCATAAAGCCTTCGTGTTGGATTCGATAAACGATACAAAAATGGAGGGTTCAAATGAAGCGTGTATTGCGTGCCATACTTCGATACCGGTGAAGATACGATGGACGCATGGACGCAGTTTAGAGTTCAATGCATCCTATGACAAGGGTCTGGTATTACCACCAACACACTTCAATACGTCCAAGTACGAGGCTAATGGCACCGTAAATGTGACGTCATACGGTAACTGCACAGGTGCGGCGAACACAACCAAGTTCCCTGAGCCAGTAACGGTGTGGGGTTGAATAAAAAACTGGATATTATTATCCCTCCTTTATTTTTATTACTGTTACTGAGGGATATAGCGGCGATAAAGGAGAAAGTAGAGGCGGTAGAAGGGCGATTGGATTCGGTGGACACTGAGCTAATCTCACTTAAAATAGGACAGAAGGAGATGGGAACTGATATTCGAGCGATAAAGGATAGACTGGAAGTGAAATAGGAGATATATGCATTAAAGGAGCAATTGAGCGCGGTTGAATCCGAAATAGGTAAAGTCAGAACATGAAGATGGCAGAAGAGGAGACAGTGTTTCAATTACTGGAAGAGGACAGAAAGGCGATGCTGGAACAGTTAGTTGAAGAGCGGAAAATAACGATCGCCAACTGTCTCGTTCTTGGGATAATGAGGCTGCATCGGGAAATAGCGGCATTGTAATTGCTCAGTATCATAGAATCACAAGACAGTACATACATGAGCTATGAGCTCGTTGTTTACCTCTATTACGCTTACGCTTGCAGGGTTACCGAGAACAAAATAAAGAATAAAGAAGATATTGGAAGAAGTGGGGATCATCATTTCCGCAGGTGAAATCTCCAATATTCTGACGGAGGAGAAGCGAAGACGGAAAAGCCGCATGGGAGAGCATGATGTCATGTCTATACTCAATACTTGTAAGAAGCAGATGGTCGGTTTCTTTGATTATATCAGGGATACATTTCCAGGAAACCGTGCCATGACTAGATTTGCACAGCTCATTTCACGTAATCACGTAATCATCTTTAATATCCACCTTTTATTGTGCAGATACGTTTCCAGCATAAAAGAAGTTTTTGCAAAACGAAAATTTGGGTGAATGTTAAATGTACGGACTCTTTTAAGGTGTGTTATATGAAGTGCCCACATATTTTCCTATCACTCCTATCAATATCCATGAAATATGATGATGAACTTCGCCATTGGCGTGTGGTTCGTAATATTCATGCTCGTATAGCTCCTTGATATTTAGGAAGGCAAAATCCTCAATCAGTTCTTCTCTGGTGCAGAAATGAATATACACTTTTTCCTGAAATGAATTGGATTCATCGAAAACAGGAATGCCCTTTCCGTAATGTTCGGGGTCTCTTACTGAAAGTGTGCTCAAGAACAGTAATCCGTTTGGTGCTAACGTTCTCATAATTGTTTTTCTAAGCTCTTGCCTTTCATCCTTTTTTAGTAGTTGATACAAGTTTGAGATAAATACAAGGTCATATTTGCCATCCCTCAGCTCTGTGAAATTGCAACACTCAAATTTCACATCGTCCCCTTTTTGTGTTTTTAATGCTGTATCTGTATCTAAGGCAATTTCTATAGCTTTTTTGGAAATGTCTATCCCTAAAATCCTACATCTAAGATTGTCTAAAAAGTAGAACACATCACGACCATACCCACAGCCAATGTCCAATATGCTAAACATCCCCTTGTTTAATTCGCATTTCTCTAAGTATCTAACTGCAGCAATGGCTAACTCACTTGGTCTTCCTCCCCAAATACGTTCATTGCTTTTATACCCATCATCCCAAAACGTTTTCAGTCCCTCCTATTTTTGTGCGCATTTCATATAATCATGATACAAATTCTCTATTCTTATATTTATGTCTCCTTTAGCTCCTCTTATTGCAAGATTCATCTTCCACATCTTCCATACAAAATCCTTCGACTCCTGCCCATAGATAGCAAGCGAGGTTGTGTCTATCCCTCCTCTTTCAAGTTTCTCTAAGGCAGAGACAAAAAATCCGCTGCTTCCACAACCAGGGGGTCAAAAATCCGCCCTCCCTTTACATCAATAGCCTCAACAATAAGCTTTGTGAGGTATCTTAGGGTGTAAAATTCACCACCCTTTTTGCTTTTTGCTTTTTGCCTTCCGCCTCTGTAAATTTCCCGAGGAAGTATTCATAGATTCTGCTAAATATATCCTTTCCTCTGTGCTCCAATCCAAACCGAATGGATGAAAAGAGATTGATAAGGTAAGCCAGATCGTAATGGTCAAGGTTTATTTTCGTGTATATCTTTGGAATCACATCCTTAAGTTGGTTTGGATGTTCATTCTCAAGAGCTCCGATGTTTTGTCCAGTATCTCCCCTATATTTTGCTGATTCGCATTTTTTATGTAATCCCAACTCGTCTTCTCTGGGACATATAAAGTCCCATTAGCGAGGTAGATGTCCCTATCCTCAGCAACCTGCATCT
>Ga0190333_1000292_pt1 | contig 10462 bp, 9 predicted proteins | sample 48720467_MG_FD_161676 | JGI IMG/M metagenome (GOLD analysis project Ga0190333, IMG submission 161676) | Hydrothermal vent sediment bacterial communities from Southern Trench, Guaymas Basin, Mexico - 4872-04-6-7_MG | ecosystem: Environmental > Aquatic > Marine > Hydrothermal vents > Sediment ... | reverse complement strand
TGTTAGTCCATGAACAGGTCTGAGAAAAAAATGATTTTTTCAACAGCCTGTTAATACTTAAAACTGTTTTTGGCATTAAAACATTTGGATTTCATTTGGTATTTGGATTTTGAAATTTGGATTTTTTAGACCATATTTAAATGTTTGTTCTTTTTGTTAAATTACTTATGGCTTGACTTTGCCATGGTCCTGGGAAACCGCCGGCAAAAACTTGACAGAATATACACTTTGTTGTTATAAAGTTGCTTTATTTTACCTTAATGGAGTTTTAATAATGTTTGGTTACCAAGGTAAATTCTTAAGGGTGGATTTAAACAAGGAAAAGACAAACATAGAAGAAATTGATCCTGAACTTTATTTAAATTTTTTAGGTGGACGAGGATTAGGAGTAAAAATTTTTTCTTCAGAAGTTTCCCCTGATGTTGCTCCTTTAAGTCCTGAAAATAAGATTGTTATTGCCACAGGGCTTCTTACTGGAACAGGTACAAGTAGTGGTTGTATTTGTAGTATTGTAACCAAATCTAGTTTAACAAAAACTATTATAAGTGCACAAGGAAAGCTTTTTTTTGGTGCTGAACTAAAGGCAAGTGGTTATGATGGAATTATAATTGAAGGGAAGGCCAAAGAACCTAGTTTCCTTCTTATTAAAGACCAGAAAGTCCAAATATTGCCAGCAAAATATTTAAGTGAGACTAACACTGATCAGACAGAGACATTAATACGCTCTACCATAAATGACCCTTGGGTTGCTAGGGAGACCAGGATATTATCCATCGGACCTGCGGGTGAGAAGTTATTTCCTTTAGCCGCTTTGGTAACAGAGGGATTCCTTGTTCAAAATAGTGTAGGTATAGGAGCAGTTTTTGGGAGTAAAAACTTAAAAGCTATTGTAGTAAGAGGTACAAAGGATGTAGTTATTCATGATAAAGAATTGTTTTTTAAAGCGGTAGTGAATTCTATTGATGAGTTTTCCCAAAGTGAATCTTCAAAGGCCTTTTCTGATTTATCTACTTATGTAGTTTTTGAAGAATTTTTAAATAATGATATTTTATCTGCTTCTTACTTTACGCAATCTCCTAATCATATTTCTTTATCTCAAATTAAGTCTTATTGGCAAAGACACAGGGGTTGTTTCTCTTGCCCTGTTAGTTGTTTGAAAGCTAAAGAAAACGGAGCATTTTTACCTGATATGGATGCCTTTTGGGCTTTAGGTCCTTTATGTGGGATTTATGACATAGAAACTATCCTAAATGCCTATGATATTTGCATTAAAAAGGGCTTAGACCCTGTAGAAACGGGTCTTACCTTATCCTGTTTAATGGTCTTAAGAGAAAGAGGTTTTTTAGAAAAAGAAGGATTGAAAATAAAACCTGGGTTTGGAGATAATGAAGCCTTTCTAAATATTTTGACTTCTATAGAAAAAGAACCTCTTTTGGGAAAAGGAGCTTTGGGTGTATGTCAATATTTTGATAAACCTGATTTGTTTATAGGAGTGAAAGCTAGAAGTGCACCCTTTGATGTGCAAAGTTACTGGCCTCTGGGGCTTCAATATGCCACTTCTACTTGTGGAGCAACTCATCTGAATGGTTTTATATTTTCAAAAGGCATTACTAAAACCACAGAAGACATAGTTTCTCAAGTGAAATTAGTTCAAGATAAAACTGCGGTTTTAGAGGCTCTAGGTGTTTGTCCTTATGCCTTAGGGAGTTTTTCCTTGGAAGGCTTACTTTCCATGCTTCAGGGAGCTACTGGTCTGATATTGACGGTGGAGGATTTACTCAAAATAGGTGAGACTATATATCAACTGGAGCATGAATTTAATCAAAATGTAGGTATTGGTTTAGAAGCAGACAATCTTCCTAAAAGGTGGCTTTTCCCTAATTTCCAAAGCCTTTTAAAAGACTATCATCAGTTAAGAGGGTGGCAATAATGTATAGAATTCAGATAGACCATAACAAATGTATAGGTTGTAGATATTGTGAGCTAGCCTGTTCCCTAAATCATCTTACCACTGCCTTAAATCCTAAAAAGGCACGTATTAGAGTTTTGAAAGAAGAAGGGCGGTTTTTCCCTGTAATTTCAGGTCCTTATACAGATGCTGCATGTAATATCAAAGTAGACTTGATAATTGGTGATAAGGTTTATGATTTTTGCGATATATGCCGAGCCTCCTGTCCTCATAAGGATATTTTTAAGGACCCGGTCAATAACACACCTATACAATGTGATTTTTGCGGTATTGATGCTCCAGGGCCTTCTTGTGTAAGATGGTGTCCCAGTGGTGCTTTAAAGTTAGTAGAAATTCCCTCTTGTTATTAGAGAGGTAGAAAGCTACATGCCTTCAGTAGGAAGTGTTATGGTAGTAGGGGCAGGAATTGCGGGTATCCAAGCTGCTTTAGACTTGGCAGAAGGTGGATTTAAGGTGTATTTAGTTGAAAAAGAACCATCTATTGCTGGAAAAATGGCTCAATTAGATAAAACCTTCCCTACCAATGATTGTGCCATGTGTATTCTTTCGCCAAAACTTTCTGAATGTGCGCGCAATCTTAATATTGATATTATTACCTTGGCCAAAATAAAGTCTATTTCCGGTAGTCCTGGGCATTTCAAGGTGCTTATACATAAGCTACCTCGATATATAAATGAGGATAAATGCACTAACTGTGGTCTTTGTGTTCAGTATTGTCCCACTTTAATTCCAGATAGATACAATCAAGGTTACTGTTATACAAAATGTGTTCATCTCCCCTTTGCCCAAGCAATTCCTGCTATCCCAGTGATAGAGCCAGATAGTTGTCTCTATCTTACCGACCAGATGTGTCAGATTTGTGTTTCTGTTTGTAGCTATCAAGCCATAGATTTTAAGCAAAAACCTTATGAACTTGAAGTAGAAGTAGGTGCAGTGATAATCGCTTGTGGTTATGAAGTTTTTGATGCTAGATTAAGAGAAGAGTTTGGTTATGCTTATTATCCCAATGTAATTACTTCCTTAGAATTTGAAAGGTTGATTTCTGCTAGTGGTCCTTATTTTGGCCATATTCAGAGACCTTCAGACAATCAACAACCCAAAAGAATTGCCTGGATTCAATGTGTAGGTTCCAGGGACAGAGCATTAAACAGGGGTTATTGTTCTTCTGTATGTTGTATGTATGCTACTAAAGAAGCTATTCTAGCCAAGGAGCATATAAAAGATTTAGAAGCTACTATCTTTTATATCGATGTCCGTGCCTTTGGAAAAGGTTATGAACAATACTATCAAAGGGCAAAGGAACAATATGGTATAAATTATATTAAAAGCCATATATCTACTATTAAAGAAAATCCTCAAAATAAAAACTTGATAATTACTTATTTAGACCAAAATGGACAAAAAAGGGAAACAGAATTTGACTTAGTAGTGCTTTCTGTAGGAATAGGCCCTTCTACAGAAATGAAAGAGCTAGCTCAAATATTGGGTATTGAGCTAAATCATTATCATTTTTGTCAAACTAACCCATTTACTCCTATAGAAACTAGCAGACCCGGCATTTATGTGTGTGGGGTAGCTAGCGCGCCCAAAGATATACCTGAAGCAGTTATGGAAGCTAGTGGAGCTGCTGCTGCCGCTGAGTGTTTGTTGGCCAAAGTTCGATTTTCTTGTGTTAAGACAAAAAAGACACTACCAGAAAGAGATGTTTCTCAAGAAGAGCCAAAAGTAGGGGTATTTATTTGTCATTGTGGGACAAATATTGGTGGGGTGCTTAATGTGCCTCAATTAGTTGATTATGCTAAAACCTTGCCCAATGTAGCTTATGCTACAAATGTGCTTTATGCCTGTGCTACTGATGCTCAAGAGTTGATGAAAAAAGCTGTTATAGAACAGGGTCTTAATCGTTTGGTAGTGGCTGCATGTACTCCTCGCTCTCATTTACCCTTGTTTCAAGAAGTGGCCGCAGAAGCAGGTTTAAATCCTTATCTAGTAGAAATGGCCAATATTCGTGAACATGATGCTTGGGTACACAGTCGAACAATCAAGTTGGCTATGCTTAAAGCCCAGGCAGCAATAAGAATGGCTGTCGCGAGGGCAGTTGAGCTCAAACCTTTGCAACCCCGGCAATATTCTGTTACTCAAGCTGCCTTGGTTATAGGGGGTGGGATTTCTGGCATGATCGCAGCTTTAGAATTGGCTAAACAAGGTTTTAAAGTGCATCTTTTAGAAAAGACAGATCAATTAGGTGGGATAGCCAAGCGGATTCCTAAAACCATTGAAGGAGAAGATGTAACAACATTTCTTAAAACATTGATTTCTCATGTTAAAAAAGAAGAGAGGATAAAATTATACTTAAATACTGAGGTATTAAATACAGAGGGTTTTATAGGTAACTTTATTACTAAAATTCGTAACCGGACTACCAATGAAGAGATAGAAATTAAACATGGAATAGCTATTATGGCTACTGGAGCACAAGAATTTAAACCTCATGGTCTTTATGGCTATGGAGAACATCCCAATATTTTTACTTCTTTAGAATTAAAAGAGAAAATAGCCCAAGATGAAAGGCAGTTTAGGGACAAAAAACAGGTAGTATTTATTCAATGTGTAGGTTCTAGAGAAGAAGAAAGACCATATTGTTCTCGGACTTGTTGCACCTTGGCTATAGAAAATGCCTTGGCTTTAAAAGAAATTAATCCTGAAATAGATATCTATATTCTTTATCGTGATGTGCGCACTTATGGTTTAAAAGAGGATTATTATGCCCAGGCCCGAGAAAAAAATGTAAAATTTATTCGGTTTGAAAAAAAAACTCTCCACAAGTTTCAGTGGAAGGAGGACAAATTAGGGTGCGCGTATATGAACCAGGTTTAAGAGAATATATAGAACTTAATCCTGACTTTTTGGTTCTAAGTGCAGCCATTGTGCCTAATCCAGATAACGAAAAACTGGCACAGATATTTAAAGTATCATTGACTCAGGATAAATTTTTTCTTGAGGCCCATATGAAATTACGTCCTGTGGATTTTGCTTCAGATGGGTTGTTTATGTGTGGTTTGGCTCACGGACCTAAGTTCATTTCCGAAAGTATTGTTCAAGCGCAGGCAGTAGCCAGCCGGGCAGCAACTATTTTGACTAAGCCAAAACTAAAAGGAGAGGCTATCATTGCACAAGTCATTGAGGAAAATTGTGATGGATGTGGTTATTGTGTAGAAGTATGCCCTTTTAGGGCTATTAAACTTTTTGAATATATGTATAAAGGTGAAGTGAAAAAAATGGTAGAGGTCAATGAGTCTTTATGTAAAGGATGTGGTTGTTGTATGGCTACCTGTCCAAAACGTGGTATTATGGTAAAAAATTTTGATTTAGATATTTTGTCAGCCATGATTGAGGGTGCATTGATCTCAGCAGGCTAAAAGGAGGAAGATACCATGCCCAAACGCATTGGCATAGAGGTTTCTATTGCAATAGCAGAGGGGGTTAAGCTCTGTGATGTAGATGTTATCTCTGCTTATCCTATTACTCCTCAAACGCATATTGTGGAACACTTATCAGAATTAGTTGCCAATGGAGAATTGGATGCGGAGTTCATTCCTGTAGAATCAGAACACTCAGCTATGAGTGTAGCTGCAGGATCTTCAGCCGTAGGAGCAAGGGTTTATACAGCTACCAGTTCTCAGGGTTTATTTTTGATGCATGAAGTTTTATTTATTGTTTCAGGTATGCGTTTGCCTGTTGTTATGACAGTGGCCAATCGTTCTTTTTCTGCTCCTATTAGCATCTGGAATGATCACAGTGATATTATGGCTGAGAGAGATATAGGCTGGATTCAAACCTTTGCTATTAATGGTCAAGAAGCCTATGATTTAACTTTTCATGCCTTTAGAGTAGCCGAGGACAAAGATGTTCAATTGCCGGTAATAGTTAATTTGGATGGATTTACTTTAACTCATGTGATTGAATCTATAGAGTTGGCTGAAAAGGAGGCAGTAGAAAAATATTTACCTCCCAGAAAACCGATTTTGACCTTACATCCTGACCATCCTATTACTATGGGTCCTGTAGGTATTCCCGAGGTTTATACTGAGGCTAGGAGACAGATAGAAGTAGCTTTATTGCAATCATATCCTATAATTGTGAAAGCTTGGCAGGAATTTGGTCAAATCTTTGGGAGGCAGTATCATCCTATAGAAACTTACCGCACAGAAGATGCAGAGCTCATTTTTGTAACCATGGGTTCTTTTACTGAGAACGCCATGTTGGCCGTAGACCAACTTCGGGATAAAGGACAGAAGGTAGGTCTTGTTTATATTCGCCTTTGGCGACCATTTCCTCATAAAGACTTTCATCAGGCAATAGGTGAGGCAAAGATTTTAGTAGTATTAGACCGGGCTATTACTTATGGGGTTAATAGTGGTCCAGTTTATAGTGAAATCCGTTCTTCTTTATATGATAAACCTAAGAAGCCATATATTCAGGGTTTTGTAGCTGGTTTGGGGGGGAGAGATGTGCCTGTAGAAAGTTTTATAGAAATGGCTAAAATAGCTAAGAAGGCAAAAAAAGAAGAAGTTTCCCAATATATACATTTTGATGTAAAGGAAGATTAAATGTTTGGATGGCAAGGAAAGGCTTTAAGAATAAATTTGAGTAATGGTTTGGTAGAGACAGAGCTTATTGCTGAAGAACTCTTAGAAGACTACCTGGGTGGCTGTATGTTAGCAAGAAAGATAGCCGAATTGGAGAATATTTCAGCTAAGAATAACAAACTGATTATGGCTAATGGTGTTCTTACAGGTACTGGAACACCAGGTGCGGCTTTATGTGCTATAGGGGCATATGTATCTTCAGAGTTTTTCTGCTGTCCTCTTTGGTACCACCTGGGAGCAGAGTTAAAGTTCTGTGGTTATGATGTAGTTATTATAGAGGGAGAGGCACCAGTATGGAGTTATCTTTTGGTACTAGATGATGAGATTAAAATTATACCGGCTGAAGAAATAAAAGGGCTTTCCCCAATAGAGACAGAAAATTTTATCAGAGATGGATATAGTAAATGGTTGGGAAATGAAATTAGGATTTTAAGCATTGGTGAGGCAGGTGAAGGTCAATCAGCATTAGCAAGTTTAGTGAATGATGGTCTTCTTATTTCTCATTCAGGAGGGATTGGAAGTATTTTTGGAGAAAAACACTTAAAGGCCATAGCTATAAGGGGGATACAAGATTTTAAACTGGCCCATGCCTCTAAATTTGGTGATATTATTACTAAAGCTATTCAAAATTTTAGAGAAAATAAATACCCTATTTATGAACAGATGTGTAATATATGTGAGGAATTAAATCTACCTTTAGTGGAGAAGATTTATCAGGGTTCAGAAAAAAGAGGGTGTTTAGGGTGCCCTATTGCTTGTTTACAACAAAAAGAAGATAAATTTTTACCTCATTTTACTACGCTCTTTTGTTTTATGAACTTACTTGGTCTTTATAGACTGGAGGATATTTTAGTAATTTATAACATTTGTTTAAAAAAGGGTATTGACCCTGTAGCCCTGAGTATTGCTGCCAGATGTGTGAAAGAAATAGAGAGGTCTTTTAAAATTGGTGACATAGAAGAAATTATAAATTTAATAGCCGATCAAGATTCTTTATTGCATAAGGGTGGAGCAAGATTAGCACAAGAATATAACATAGAAGAGTTTTTTAAAGGATTAAAAAAGGCGTTAAATGATCAGCTGGGGGTTATATTTGGTAATCTAGAAGAAGTTAATGAAAAAATGCACATTTTAGACACCTTGGGAATATGTCCTTATATTCTTTTGGGATTTCCTTATGAGATGGTTAAAGAGACGTTTAAGACAGTTACTGGAAAGGAGTTGGATGAAGAAAGTTTGAAAAATAGAGGATTAAAATGGATGGAAGATTATACCGTATTCAGATAGATACCAATAAGTGCACAGGTTGTCGTCATTGCGAAACGGCCTGTTCATTAGTACACACTGAAGGTAAGATTAATTATCATCGGGCACGGATAAGAATAATTTCTTTAGAAGATAGATTTTTACCACTAATGGCCGGGCCTTATGTGCCTGTTACTCAAGAATGCGCTTCTAAAAAACTGGTGACCATTAATGGTAAGACCTATGACCAGTGTATTCTCTGTCGGGCTTCATGTCCTAATAAATCTATCTTTAAAGAACCTGACAGTAGTATCCCTTTAAAATGTGATTTTTGCGCGTTTAGACCCCAGGGCCCTGCATGTATTGAATTTTGTGGCAGTGGGGCTTTGAATTTAATAAGGATTAAAGAATAATGTTTACTGCAGATTTTTTAAAAGAAGTCAATCAGCACAGTGGAGAACATGTCCAACTCTGCTTTCAATGCTTTAAATGTAGCTTGGGCTGTCCCCTTACCTTTGCCATGGATTATCTACCTCATCAGCTAATGCGTTTGGTACAAATGGGCCTTAAAGAAAAGGTATTAAACAGCCATACCATCTGGGTATGTGCTGCTTGCGAAACTTGCACCACGCGGTGTCCAAATCATATTGATATTGCTAGGGTAATAGATACTTTAAGACAGATGGCCATAAAACAGGGCAAACCAGCAGAAAAGCCTATCGTGGCCTTTCATAAAGCATTTTTAAATTCAGTGCGCCGTCATGGGAAGCTAAATGAGTGGGAATTGATGCTGGAGTATAAATTACGCACTAGAAGATTTCTTGACGATTTGTGGCTAGTGCCTGAAATGTGGAAAAGGAAGAAGTTGTCTTTAAATATAAGACGTGTGCAAAAGAAATCTGAAATAAACACAATTTTTAAAAGGGCAACTACATGGACCGGCTAGGGTATTATCCAGGTTGTACTTTAGAAACTACTGCTAAAGAATTTAATATCACGAGTAAGAGTGTTTGCCATCAATTAGGCATAGAGTTGGTAGAAATTCCAGATTGGAATTGTTGTGGTGCCAGTTCTGCTCATGAACTCAATGATTATTTAGCTATTTCTTTGGCTGCGCGTAATTTGACTATCGCTGAACAAAAGTTGGCTCTAGATGTAGTTATTCCCTGTGCTGCCTGCTTTAACCGTTTAAAAGTAGCTCAAAAGGCTTTATTAAACAAAAATTATCCGGAATTTGTTTTTGAAGGAAAAACCAAGGTTTATGACCTTTTGCGCTTTTTGGCTCAACCTCAATATAAAGAGAGATTGAAGCACCAAGTAAGAAAATCTTTAAAAGGATTAAAGGCAGTAGCTTATTATGGGTGTTTGTTAACTCGTCCTCCGGAAGTTACCGATCATCCACACCCTGAAAACCCTACGGAGATGGATGAAATTTTAAAAATATTAGGTGTAGATTACCTATTCTGGTCTTATAAGACTGATTGCTGTGGGGCTAGCCTTACGGTAAGCAGGGTAGATGTTGTGCATCAATTAGTAAAAAAACTTTATGACCATGCCTTGGAAGTAGGGGCAGAGTGTATAGTAACTGCTTGTCCTTTATGTCATGCCAATTTGGATTTAAGACAAAGAGAAATTAATGAAAAATTTAATAAAAACTATTATCTTCCTATTTTTTATTTCACAGAGTTAATGGTGTTAGCTATGGATATCAATGATACAGAAGTATGGGCAAGAGGTCATTTGGTAGATCCAATGCCTTTGTTAAAGGAGAAGGGATTATGCTAGAAATAAGATTTCATGGTCGAGGTGGTCAGGGGGCGGTTACCTGTACAGAATTAATTGCCAAGGCGGCTATTGCCGAAGGTAAATACGCTCAGGCCTTTCCCAGTTTTGGTGCTGAAAGGAGGGGAGCACCGGTAACAGCCTTTCTACGGATTTCTGACATTCCTATCCGGATAAGACAGAATATTTATGAACCAGATGTAGTAGTGGTATTAGACCCTACTTTGCTTGGACCATCAGTTACAAAAGGGTTGAAAAAAGATGGTTTTATTATTACTAATTCCCCCAAGACCCCAACTGAAGTCAAGAAAGAGTATAATTTTGAACAAAAGGTAGCCACAATAGATGCCACTAAGATTGCCTTGGATACCATTCGTTTACCTATTACTAATACCACTATGCTAGGAGCGGTAATTAAGGCGACTCAAATAGTGAATTTAGAGGCCCTGGTTGAAGTATTAAAGGAAAGGTTTGGCCGTTTGGCAGAGAGAAATCAAAAGGCCATGGAAAGGGCATTCAGAGAAACTAAACTAATGGAGTAAAGCTATGGTAAAGATGAATGCTTTAATAAGTTGGAAGAAATTGAATTTAGGCACAGCTATTACCGAACCAGGAAGTGCGAGGAAGTTTCTCACTGGGGATTGGCGAACGCAACGGCCGGTTTTAGATAAAGAAGCCTGCATTAGATGTGGGCGGTGTTGGATTTATTGTCCTGAAGGGGCATATACTGAAGATGAAGAAGGTTATTTTCAGTGTAACTTAGATTACTGTAAAGGTTGCGGTATTTGTGCTCAAGAGTGTCCTGAAGGGGCAATCA
>Ga0190333_1000288_pt1 | contig 10507 bp, 9 predicted proteins | sample 48720467_MG_FD_161676 | JGI IMG/M metagenome (GOLD analysis project Ga0190333, IMG submission 161676) | Hydrothermal vent sediment bacterial communities from Southern Trench, Guaymas Basin, Mexico - 4872-04-6-7_MG | ecosystem: Environmental > Aquatic > Marine > Hydrothermal vents > Sediment ... | reverse complement strand
TCGCCTGCTGCAAACACATCTTTTACAGAAGTTCTCATATAATCATCTGTTTCAATATAACCCCAATCAGTGGTTTTTATTCCCATTTTTTTAGCCAAATCGGAATTTGGTTTGTATCCTGTGGCCATGATAACTAAATCTGCTGATATTTCTTCTCCATTTTCTAAGATAACTTTTTCGACTTTACCATTACCGGATATTTCTTTTGCCTTTGTATTTACTAATACCCTTACATTGTCACTTTCAATTTCTTCTTTTGCAATATTTCCAAAATCTTTGTCAAACGAAGCAGGTAACAAATGTTCCATGGCTTCAATTAAAGTTACGTTTTTTCCAGATTTTTTAATTTCGTCAGCTACTTCGATACCGATAAATCCACCACCGATAATTACAACATTTTTTGCATTTTTAAGTTTTTCCTGAACATTAGCAAGATATTTGAAGTTTTTAGGAATTGTTACAACATTTTCTAGATCATGACCTGGTATTGGTATTACATATGGTGTTGAACCCGTTGCTATAACTAATTTATCATATTCAAATTCTTTTCCTTCTTTTGTTATTATTTTCTTTTCCTTAGCATTACCATCAATTACTTCATCAATTACCAAATCAATGTTATTTGCTTTGAATTTTTCTTCAATTCCCATAAAATCATTTTCAACAGAACCGAGGGTATGAAATATATATGGTATACCACATGGGACAAGTTCTTTCTCAAGTTTTTTAATAACAAGAATTTTCTTATCTTTATAAAGTTTTCTTGAAGTCATTGCAACAATTACTCCAGCTGCGCTTCCTCCAATTACAATAATGTCATATTTCATAATAGTATCCCTCCTTTTAGAATTATTATGTTATATTATTCACATAATACGTACAAAAATACTCGGTTTTATTATATCACACAAATATGGAATCGTATATGCTATTTTTTGATGCTAATATATTTCATATTTGTTAAGGTTTTTTTCGAAGTTGCTGCTACAAACGATGGGGAAATTTTATCACAATTCATAAATATTTCTTTTTAAAATAACGTTACATTTTATAATTAAATTATTCACATAATGATAAGAAAGTACCGGAACATACCCTATAAAATTAGTTTCAAGAGTAAAAATATACATAGAAAATTTACGAATCTAATTTTATTTTTTTCAAAAATATAAGACTGCTAATTATTGCGCTGCTTACTAAACACAAGACAACTGTAAATCCGATGTTTTTAGTAATAGTTCCGATAATTAATGGTTTTTTTCTTTTTTTTAGTGACAAGGAAACTAGCAAATACTAACATTGGGATTTCAACAGTTATTGCAGTAACACTAAAAGTAAATGAAATTACTTATTTATTTGAAAATTACAAAGGAAATTGCAAAGTAGAATAAAAGTAGAATATAAGATAAATGGAAATAAAATAGAAATTACGACTATAAGAAGAGCTGCACATGTTTTTACACCATTTTTAGGTATTAATTGCTATATTGTGTTTGCTAGATATACTGCAAGAATGGATAACGGATTTTTGTACATTGTACAATAAATTTGGAAAAAATGTTTTTGGTAAAGGTTTGGATATGTAGGGCTTGGAATTGCAATTGGAGCAACTTTTCCTGGGGAGAATACCGGAATGCATCAACCGAATGAAAATTGGACACTTGAATCATTTATAAAAATATATGCAAAATTGATCTATAAGTGGTTAACTGAATCTGGAAACTAGTTTAGAATATATAAACTGTAAATTCATTAATTTCTTCAATAAATGGTGTGCTAAAATTGCACACCATTTATTTAGTAAAATTTAATTTATAAATGAGAAAGAGCATCTTATTTTACTGCAGTTATCATAGGATCTGATTCTATTGGTGCTGTAAGCTGGACTGCAATTTTGACAACTGGTTTAATTATTTCATCAATTATATCCAATTTTGTAGGTAGATCTTTTTCAGAATATTGTTCAAAAATTTTAACTGCTACATCAGCACCACTATGCGTTGGCAGTATTTCTTTAAATCCGACTTCTTTCAACCATTGCGAATAAGTTGTTCCTGAGGGATGTTTCAATTTGGATGATTGAGCATTGAGAATTAAAGGTTTTATTGATTCTAGGAAATCAATTGTTATACGTTCAAAAGACACTTTATTAAGTAATTTCACTAACTTTTCTTTTGATAGTGAAATTGTTAAAGCATATTGAATTGTATATTCTTTTTCAATGTTTCTAAAGTAAAGAATTAATTTACAAGTTTGTTGATTTATTTCTGCAAGCCATAAATCGTTTTCTCTACCATTTTTATACATATTAAGAGCCTCGTATTTAATTCTTATTTTTCCTCCGGGTTTAAGTACTCTATAGAGTTCTTTTAGTATCTCTTTAGGATTTGGAGTTTGTTCAATTGAAGAAGCTGCCATAATACCATCAAAAAAATTATCCGGGAAAGGTAATTTGTCCCCGGAGAAATAATGAAAAAATTTAGTATTTGTTATTCCTAATCTTTTCGCATTTTGTTTGCAAACTTCTACGCGTTTTATAGAAGCATCAATTCCAAAAACTTGTTTAACATAAGGAGCTACAATAAGTGAAGGCCAACCATCGCCTGGACCAAAGTCTAATAAAATTTTATTTTGACCACCAACGGAGTAAAGATAATCAAAAAGAGAACCTCGATCAGCCCAATGGGCTTTATTTTTATAATCAAATGGTTGATAAATAATCGGTAATGAATAATTTGATTGAGATTCAAGATCATTGTAAATAAAATCTTCTGTTGAACATGGAATAGGATTTAATTTATTTTCTAACCATTCAATAATATTCATAATTTTACCCTCCTGTGAATTATTTAGTTTACAATTAAAAATGATGTTTTGTCAATTAATTTAAATCCAATTTTTTCATAAAGTTGCTTTGCTGGATTTGTATCCGTTACTGCTAGAAAAGCTTTTTCATAACCTAACTTATAAGCTGTATTTAATACTTTTTTTATCAACTTTGTTCCTAAACCTTGATTTCTATATTTTGGTAAAATAACTATATCACCAACAAGAATAGAAGTACTTGATTCTTCTAAAGTAAGAATATATCCCCTAAATGGATTTTCAATTTGAAAAGATAAGCTGTGTAATACACGGCCAAATTCTTCTTTATTTATCATAATTTCAAAAAATTCATTTAAATCTTCTGGTGTATTTACACCCATCAATAAATTATCATACCAAGGTTTCGCTTCATATATCTCTTTCAAGTAATTTTTCAAACTCTTGAAATTTAATTGCAGAATATCATCATCATAAAAATTTTCATCTATCTTTTTAAGTTTAAATTCCATAAAATTTCTACCTAAAATTTTATATTTGCTTGAATCAAGTTTATTTCCTATAAATCTTCCCAGATTCAAAACAAGGAAATATTCTGGGAAAAGTTTTTTGTATTCACTAGAAAATTCTTCTAAGAATTCTGGAAAATTACTAACTTTAATATCAGAAATTTTACCACCGTAGAATTTTTTATAATTTTTCCATTTTTCTATACGCATTGCTATTTTACCATTTTCAATTATAAAAAGCTTATCATTATCCATTTTAAAAATCATAAATTTTTCCTCCTTTATTTTAATTTAATAAGCAAAGGGACGTCTATAACGTCCCTTTGGAGTTAATTTCATACTTTTGATGAGATCATATTTTTCCATTCATTCTTTAAAATTCCCATTACATATACATCATGATATTTTCCTTCTCTATATAATTCTTCTCTTAAAACTCCCTCTATTTTAAATCCTGCCTTTTCATATGCTCTTATCCCTCGTTTGTTAAAACTATATACACTCAATTTAATCTTGTTTATATTCATTTCGTTAAATATAAATCTTACAAGCGCTTTCATTGCATCTGTTCCATATCCTTTGTTCCAATGTGGTTTTCCTAAAAATATTCCAACTGAAGCTACTGAGTTTTTCCAATCAATGTTATTAATTCCACATCCTCCTATATATTCTTTTTTGCTCAAAGTTTCAATTGCAAAAGAATATGACTTTGTACTGAATCCATCGAGATTTTGATACCATTTTTCTTCATCTTCTTTTCTTAAAGGAAAAGGTATTCCTGGCATTAAATATTTTTTTACTTCTGGATCGTTTATATATTCTAAAACTTTGTCTAAGTCTTCTTTCGTATACTCTCTTAATCTTACAAGCTTTCCTTTTAGCATTTTATCTCCCCCTTTTACAATTTAAATTAAAAAATGAGTTATCTGATTTTCCAGAATTCGTCTTCACATTTTACTGAAGATTTTACCATATCTAAACTATTTTTCGGGTCGCTATTTTTAAATAGTTTTTTAAAACAATTCATAATAATATCAAGAACCAATAACATAATTTCACCTCCCACAAAATTCAATTAATTCTCCAAAAGTTATTTTCACTTTTCACAAAACAATTCATCAAGTCAATGGTTATTTTCGAGTCAACAGTTTTAAACGTTTTTTTTAAATGCTTTTCAAAAAAACTAAAAACTAAAAACATAATTTCACCTCCAGGTTGTCAGGTCAAAATTATTATACACTATACCAAATATTTTTGTCAATACCCCAAAAAATTTTTACTATATGTTAAAAAATTGGTAAAATATCAAAAATTTTTTATTGGAATAATAATTGGTGTTTTTGAATTTAGAATTAAAAAAACTTTTTTAAGTTGTTTAACAAAAATATCTTCCAAAAATAAAAAAGTTTTTGCAAAAGCAAACACAAAATTTGATATCTTGGAGCAGCTGAAAATGTTTACTTAATTGGTAAGGCATTAAAGGTGGAAAATAAACTTACAAAGAAAAGATTAACACTCTAAATTAGTAATAAAATTTGGTATACTTAAAACAAACTTATTCATTTAAATTCTATTTATTGAAAAATTTATTCTAGAAAAGATAACGAATGATAGAGTATAAACATGCAATAGAAACTAATATACTTTCAAACAAAAGTTGTACCAAAATAGTATTCATGCTGTAGTTGTTGTAACTAGCCTAACAATGGTTTTACTTCCTCTAGCCGCGCTGTATTTATTTCAATAATAGAAGTTGATAAAAGAGAAGAATTTGCAAATGAAGGTTTACAAGTGCTAGATAATCAATTAATTGAACAATGAGTAGATTATTAGTAAGTTTATTAATTGTGGGAAGGAAGGACTTTTTAAAATCACTGACAATCAAAATGTTGAATTTGCGTACAAAAGTTCTACAAATCATATAAAAGCTTTTATAAGCCAACTATCTAGATATAACAAGATGTGAACCAAAATATACTTTATTGAAGAATTCAATAAAATTACTTCAAATTAGTCCAAATGAAAGAATAGCCGTCGACACAAAAAACAGGTAGTTCGTATAACGAAACACCTTTTATTTTCGAAAATAAGGCCCATAATTCTACCTTTTCTGATAAATTATATATCAAAGAAAAACAACGAGGAAAAAAATTGAAAATACAGGGCTAATTTCTAAAAGCTGCATAAATAAAGGATTTCCGGCATCGGATTTTTGCATTATAACTTATATTATGTTGCGTTAAGCTTAGGAGAGGTTTTTGAAAAAGTAAAAAAGGAGAAATTTTAAAAATTTATAAGAAAATTTTTGATTTTTTGCAATAACAAAAATAGAAACTCTAAAATGTCTATATTATTTAGTAAATCAATGTTTTAACCTTATGGATCACTAAAATGGGAATTTCATACTAATGAAGATACTGACTTTTCACCATCAATTGGTTCAAATGGCACCATTTACGTAATAATACGTAATAAGTTGAGATAACTATTTATATGCAATAGATCTTGATGGATTACTAAAATAGAATGCAGATTAACCTAGAATAGTTGAAAAAATTTTATCGATCAGACTAATAGAGGCATGCCCTTTTTCTAGTTAAATTAGAGATTTGTTAGTGTATTACAAAGAAATAATTGAGAATCTCAAGGAATTGAATCAAGAAACAGAAGACTTAGAAGAAATTATATTATACATTTTGCAAGAACTTTCTGTAAAAAGGAAGAAATAATTGAAATTAGGAAAGAAATAGGAATATAATCCATAACATTTATATGACCAAATATATGCCGCTGTGTTGAGCAGATTTTGCCAAATCTCGGAATGCGGAGTTATTTCTTTTGTTTGCACACCAGACAAATATTTTCTAGTTTTTGGTAAGATGCATTGTCGAAAGATAACGGTTTTCTGGTTAGCAATAATTTACCATAAGTGAACAGATAGTAATTAAGTCGCAATTCTGCTTCAACTTTCCATATTTAATTGTGCAAATTCGTTCGAAGTTATCTGAATTGAAAGTGTAAATCTCGTCAGTTGGATGTTTTGAGGGTAAAAATATGCTATAGTTACTGTTTAAGTGGAATTCTATTAAAGTTCCTTCTTTACTTGTCATTCGAATTGTTTTTGAATGTTCTGAAAAAAGGAAGGTTATTGCTAAAAGATATACAAATAAGAGAGAAGCCTCCAAATCAACATCAATGTCAACTAACCAGTGATTTTTTCATCAAGCAATATTCAATATTACCATTTCTGATTTATGTTATAATAATTAATGATGTTAAATATCAAAAAGGGGGTTAGATCATGAAAGTTCTTCTGTTGAATCCACCAAATACTGGGTACTATTATAGACTTGGTGCTTTTTATCCGCCTTTGGGAGTTGCTTATCTGAGTTCGATGTTAAAAAGAGCCGGGCATCAAACAAGAATAGTTGATATGAATGCTGAAAAATTTGATCTTAGGAAAGAGAACTATGAGGATTATGATTTAGTTGGAATATCTGTGGATACAGTTAGATCAAATATAGCATACAAAATTGCAAATTGTATAAAAAAAAGAAGTAAAAACACCATTGTAGTTTTTGGAGGTCCACATGCAAGTGCTGAAGTCAAAGAAATACTTAGAAACAAAATAGCTGACTATGTTGTAATTGGTGAAGGAGAAGAAAGTTTCTTGAACTTGGTTGAAAATATAAATAATAAAGAAATGTATCCAGAAATTCCAGGAGTTGCTTATCTGAAAGACGATGAATTGAAAGTATTCCCAGGAAAATTTATAAACGATCTCGATACGATCCCCTTCCCGGATAGAGAAGGTCTTCCATTGAAAAATTATAAAACAAAGTTTGATGGTAAACCCGCTACAAGTCTCATAACATCGAGAGGATGTCCGTTCAACTGCGAGTTTTGCTCTGCTTCTCAATTTATGGGAATTAAATGGAGGAAAAGGAGTGTTGAAAATGTTATCGAAGAAATAAAACTGTTGGTAAAAAAATTCAATTATAAATCATTGATATTCTTCGATGACAACTTTACAATGGATCCAAATAGAGTAATAAAAATATCAGAAGAAATATTGAGGAATGATTTGAAGATAAGTTGGTGGGCTTTCTCAAGAGCGGATGAAATAATTGGTCATGAAGATATGATAGATGTAATGGCAAAATCTGGTTGCAAGATGCTCTTTGTGGGTTTTGAAAGTGCTGACGATGCTATCTTAAAAGAATACAACAAAAAGCTGACAAGTTCTATCGCAATGAGTGTTTCCAAAATCCTCAAAAAGTACAAGATAGATCTATTCGCTAGTTTTATATTCGGTGCGCTTGGAGAAACCGTTGAGAGTATAAATAAAACCTTAAAGCTTGCTAAGAAGCTCGGGGCAAGCATTGTACAATTTTCAATATTAACGCCTTATCCCGGTACAAGGCTTTTTGAAAAATTGAAAGACAAACTACTGACAAAAAATTATGAACTTTACGATGCAACGAATTTGGTTTTCAAACATCCAAAGTTTTCTCAAGACGAATTGAAAAAAATATTCACAAAAGCATATTTTAAGGTTTATTTAAATCCACGACTTTTATTTAAACGTGGTTTGCCATTTTTCTGGAGGCTTATGACTACCAGACATGTCAATGAAGAACTGTTCAACGAAGCTGAGTGTAGGATATAAAATTCCATTTGTAATACTAACTTTATTGGCTGCTGAAAATTATCTTAGCCGATTCGATAGTATGATGTTTTGTGTTTCCTTGTCATATTCTTAAATTATATTTATAACATGGCAAAATTTGATAAAACACGCCCTTATTCTCCTTTAAATGCTTTTGTTTGCTATTAAAATGCTTTTCCTATGTTTATTGAAGATTAATTCTTATTTGCTCTTACTGAAATTCCCTGTCGTATACAATCACTAGATAAGTAGAATATTTAAGAAAATAAATTAACAACTCCGCTTGATTGTAATTATAATAACAGGCGGGGCTTTGTATTCATATGTGAATAAGTATTCTATATATTTTTGCTGTTTCTTTAAAAGTTCAAAATTTTTCCAGATTCTTTTTTTAAGAAAAGTTAATTTAAAAATGATCGAGCACTTATAAAGAAATTTGTAGATAAGAAAGTTCGTGAAACAAATTACCTTTTATATTCAAAAATAAGCCTCATTAAAGTTAATCAGATGTACAAAAATATATCATATACGAAGAAATGGCCTTAAAAACGAAAATAAAAAGAGCATCCCTAAACCCGCATCAATAAACGATTAAATAGGATAGTTTTTATTATAAGAAAAATTTTTAAATATTTTTGATAAAAAATGTGAGATTTATAAAAAATTTATTTCTGGAATTTCAATTTTCGTTTTCGCCAAAATTTAAAAATTTTCTTGGATAAATTTTTGAAATTTCATCCTTTTTCTTCTAAAAAATTCCTTCTAAGCATAATGCAATATAAGAATGATTATATTGCACAGGGAAAATTAGAAAATTTTCTGTTATTTTTCCTTTTAAAATAAAAATCCCAGGATTGACCCTGGGATTTTTTCTATAATTGAGTTTTATACATTTAAAATGCTTTCAATGATTTTTTGTAAACTTTCTAGACTATAAAATTTCTTTCCAATCTCAAAATTTTCGTTAACTATTTTTTTATATAATTCCTTGTTGAAAAGGATATTAAATAATTCTTCTGCTGCTTTTACTTCTATGTCTTCTTTAACTTTTACTAATGAATTTTTTATTTCATAACTACTTCCAAGACTAATGAATTTTAAACCAGATTTTTTAATATCTTTTTCAAACACTTTATATTCAAATAAAACAATTGGTTTTTTCACAATAATAGCCTCTAAAAGCTGATTTCCCCATCCTTCAAGGATCGATGGGTACGTAATCGCATCTGCTACACTGTACAAATTCCAAAAGCTCCATACATTCTTTTCAACATTTGGATAAAGATTTACCGTATGAATCCCATATTGAAATGCCAAATCTAGTAATTTGTATTTATAGTTTTTGCTTTCACACATTCCAGAAAAGGCAAGTACGATATCTCCATTAAATGTTTTTCCACTATATAACTTTTTTCCGATATATTTTTTTGATAATTTTGACATTTGGTGAACTAATTCGATAGCAAGTTCAATGGCTTTTCTTTCTGTTATTCTTGTTGCTTGAAGTAAAACTATAGCATTTTCTGAAATGTTATAAGCACTCCTAATTTGCAAGTTTAATTCTTCACTTATAAAAGGTGGTTCATTGAAGTCCATTACATTTGGTACAATTGTAGAATCTACACCTTTTTTTGAAAAAAGCGCTTCTTTGGCAAGCGAATTTATCACAACATGCTTTATGTTTTCTCCGATTGGTGGGCAATATTGATCTAAAAGATTTTTAATTTTTTCATTTGTATAATTCAAAAAATACTCTCTTTCCCACCAAAAATCATGATGATGTCCAATAAATAATTTTTCTGGATGAGATTCGGCGAATTTATAAAGTGCTATTGCTGTTGGTAAAAATGCTCCTAAAGACCATATGTTGTTTGGAATAATAATATCATATTTTTTTAATTGTTTTTTGATATCGTTGTAGATTTTTCCAGATTCATCAATAATTATTTTTAATAATTCATCGATAGTATAGTCTTCCAATTTTTCAAAAGCATTTTTATTTATCAATTTATATTTTGAATTTTCAAAACCAATTGAAGGGATTACAACATCAACACCTTCTTTGTTATTTCCTGCTACAATGTCTACAGAATGTCCCATTTTTGTTAAGACTTTTTTCCATTTCTCCATTTCAAGAGAAACACCATCCATTAATCCAGCTCGATAATGGACTAAAGCAACTTTCATTAAATTCCCTCCAATCATTTTTCTGAGTAAAGGTAAAAAAGAATTATTTTTTTACTACTGGCACTTCATTATAATTTAATCTTTTAAAGTACAAGAATTTACTGATCATTTGAGTTTGAATATATTAATACATTACATCTAAATATATTTTTTCTGCATTAAAGCAAATAAAACCAAAAATCACTTTTCGCTAAAAATGTTTAAACTTACAGAGCATACAATAAAATTACAAACCAAGTATATAAACATTGGATTTTTAAATACTTTCATTTTCTGCATTACACATTTGAACTAAATAATCATATGTTCTTCGTTTCGC
>Ga0190333_1000274_pt1 | contig 10745 bp, 6 predicted proteins | sample 48720467_MG_FD_161676 | JGI IMG/M metagenome (GOLD analysis project Ga0190333, IMG submission 161676) | Hydrothermal vent sediment bacterial communities from Southern Trench, Guaymas Basin, Mexico - 4872-04-6-7_MG | ecosystem: Environmental > Aquatic > Marine > Hydrothermal vents > Sediment ... | reverse complement strand
TTCAAAATTCTTCCATTTTAGATAATACTCCCTTCCAAGTCTTGTCCAGTTTCCAAACACATCCCTTGGAAGGAAAAATAAAATGCCACCTGTCACAAATAAAATACTTGAAAATACACTTTCATATATTAAAGAAACACTCCAGAATTTTGCAAAAAAGTAAAGAGTCAAAAGTATTGACGCTATTCCTACAAAATAAGATAAGACGGTTCCCTTTATTGAAAGATATCTTCTTGATTTTGCATGCATTAAAACAAGTGATTTGTATGCTTTAAAATCAGCAAGGAATTCTTTTGCGAGCTTTTTGTCTTTTGATAAAACCTTTTTTAATTCATCAAATGAAAATTTGTTATTATCAAAAGAGTATTTCTTTAAAATTTCATAGAAATACTTTTCACTTCCAGGAAGCTCTTTTGTGTCTTTTTCTAAAATTTCAATATATTTCCCATCTTTATCTAATTTTACATAATCTTTTCTATAAAGATCCATTATCACTGAAGAAATTCCATTAGAATCAACTTTTGAAAGCTGGTTTACTACAATTGCATTAACAATATCTGGAGGATCTTTGAAAGGTATTTCTCTTTCATAAATTCCCTGATACTGTATTTCTTTTTCTCTTCCAAAAAAGTAAAAAATTAAAATCAAAAAAGCTATAATTATTAAAAGCCCAATTACAGGATAAATTTTTGCTTTTAAAACCAAACTTTTATATTTTGCTTCTTCATTTTCAATTCCTGTTTTTGTAAGAGTAGGATTATTATAAAATATATTTGGCAAAATTTTATTATCAAATACAAAACGAGCTTCAGCGTATGTAAATGGAGGAAGGCTTTTAACATTAAAAGTAAATTTATTTCCGTATTTTTCAAATTGTATTTTTGGATGAGCGTACACACTTAAAATTTTTAATGTGCTTGGAAATTCAAAAGTTGCGGTTATATTTTTGGCGGGTGCATCCCAGCCAGTTCCCCAGAACTGTCTAAATACCTGTGAAACATCAACTCCTTTTTCAAAAGTATATTTTGCATCGTACTCAACATGCAAAATAACAGTAGGTACATCTGTTGGCGAAATTGTTTCGTTATAATTTTTTGAAATCCATATTCTTGCTTCAAACTCTTTTGAGTTGTTTTTAAGATATTCTACTCTTTGCATTTTTATGTTTTCAAGCCATACACGCACATTACTTATCTCAACCGCTCTTGAAGCTGGTATATATCTATATACACCTCTAAAAGGCTTTCTCATCTTGTAGGTAATCACTTCATGAACATGCATAATTCCATTATTGTCCATCTTTTGTTCAATATTTGCCTTTATAATTTCATACTTACCCATAAAGAACCATTGAAAATAATGATTTCCAAGGAATGATTGTATAATAAATGAAACAACAACAAGGATTAATATTATTAAGGTCCACTTAAACACTCTTTTCACTATTTACCCCCTAACTCATTTTATCAAATAGAAAAATGTAATTTCACATATATCATAACATAATCTTACCTTCATTCACCAATTTTTCTATTTTTGCAAAACAATTTTTTCTGATGTTATAATTATCTGATAGACTAAACTATATTTCAAGGAGGCTTTTAAAATGAAAAAATATTCATTTTATTTGAAATTTTTAACGTTATTACTGTTAATATTTTCCATATTTTCATTTTCTACCATAACATTCAAAGGTATGACTCCTTTTTTAGACAATGAAAAATTCATAATGTCAAATAATAATATTGTTGCATCTATTAGTAATGAAGGCTTTCTTGAAAATCTGGCCACAAAAGATACAATGTTTGACGCTCTTTATAACATGTACTTTACCCTTGACAAAAGAAAGGTAACATTTACAAAAGTTGAAAAAGTAAACGAAGAAAAAATAATCTCATATGGAACAAATGGTGATAAAGATGTAAATGTTGAATATACTTTAACACAAGACGGAGTACATATAAGTGTCATTTCTAAAGATGCAAAAGAATTAAGAGTCTTTTTTAAAGAAAGCGATGTAAATCCTATATTTATAAAAGAAAAAAATTACAATTTTATCCAATGTAGACACATCGCATATGCGATTATCTTCCCGAACTCTTTATCAATGTACAGAATAGGGGCTCTTATGTCTTTGTCAAGAAAGCCTACTACAACAGAAAATTATTCAAAATTTGATTTTGATATTATTGTAGGAAAGGATGTTCATTCTCTTAAAGTAAAATTAAATCTTGTTGAAGCTCAAAAGAAACTTTTAGTAGTTGATAGAAAAGGAAACCCATTAAATAATATTAAAATTGTACAGCTAAACGGAAATACCTTTGTTGATGTATCAACAAGCAACAAAAATGGAGAAATCTATTTTTCTAACCTTAATGAAAACTGTACCTATCAAGTATTAAACGAAGATTTGAATATAGAAAGTACCGTCGAAAATAAAATCATATTAAATATTCCTGAAAAATTTGAATTTCTCTGGGAACCCTATCTAACAGGCCTTTCCACAAATAGTATATACATAGGTTTAAAGATTAATAAACCTGCTTCGGTTGTTATAAATGTTGACGGTAAAGAAATAGTAGACAATCTTTATGATACTTTTCATATAATAAAAATAGATAATTTAAAACCTTTCAGTAACTACAACGCTACAATCCTAGTTGGAAAAACACTAAAAGAGCAACTGTCATTTAAAACAGCTGAAGATAAAGAATATAAAGAATATAAATTTCTTGTATATGGAGATACTCGAACAAATACAGATAGACACAAAATTATATGTGACGAAATGTCAAAGGAAAAAGCACTTCTTGTTATCAACACCGGAGATCTTGTTGAAAGTGGGCCACAACTGTTTGAATGGAATTTATTCTTTGAGACAGGACATCTTTTGTTTTCAACTACCGCTCTTTTACCTGTTTTAGGTAATCACGAACACAACACAGAATATTATTATCAAGCTTTTATGTGCCCCAAAAAAGGTGGAGGAGACTTTTTCAAACAGTGGTATTCATATGATATTGGGCCTGTGCATTTTATTGCTCTTGATAGTGATATCCAAGAAGGTACAGGTTTAGATGAAATTCAAACAGAATGGTTGGAAAATGATTTAAAAAATACTGATAAACCTTATATAATTGTTTCATTTCATCATCCGTTCTTTTCAAATGTAAAAGATAGAGGTCAACAATTTAGAGAAAAATGGCACAATCTTTTTGTTAAATATAAGGTCTCTGCTGTATTCAATGGTCATATTCACCATTACGAAAGATTTTTAAAAGATGGTGTAATGTACATAACAACAGGTGGTGGCGGCGCACCTTTTGGATATGGACTATACTCTGAAGATGCTTCATACCTTCCATTTTCAAAAGCTGCAGCTGCAGGTTATTTACATTACATCATTGGAAACGTAAGTAATAATCGTATTCATTTCGTTGTCAAAGCTGTTGGAAAAGAAGAAAATTATAAACTTGTTAGAACAGAAAAAATTCTAGATGAGTTTGAAATCTTACCTCGAAAAAGTTCTAATTAAATGAGTTTTTGTAAGTTTACAGAAAAACACCCCCAACCTAAAATTTTGTTGGGGGTGTTTTATTATTAATACTCAATTTTATTTTAGATATTTATTAAACCAATCAGTAATTTCCTTTAACCTTCTAATTCTATGCTTTGGCTTTCCACTTCTACTCAATTCATGATTTTCTCCTTTAAATATTACAAGGCGTGCATCAACACCAAAATATTTTAAAGATGTAAACATTTGAATTCCTTCTGGAAGCCAGCATCTATAATCTTCATCTGAATGGATAAAAAGTGTTGGAGTTTTCACTTTATCAGCATATTTCATTGGAGAATGCCACCAAAGTTTTTCAAAATTATCCCATGGATTTGCAGCCTGCTGGTCTTCAACAAAGTAATATCCAATATCAGTTGTACCAAATTTTGAAACCCAATTTGCAATACTTCTTTGAGATGCAGCAGCTTTAAATCTATCTGTATGACCAATAATCCAGTTAGTCATATATCCACCGTACGAACCACCTGTCACGCCAAGCCTTTCTTTATCAATAAACGGAAATCTTTTAAGTGCTTCGCCTACAAATTTCATCAAATCTTCATAGTCAACTGTTCCATATTTTCCCCTAATATCAGCAAATTTATTACCTCTTCCGTCACTACCACGAGGATTTGTGAACATAACAACATATCCTTCGTTTGCCCAAACCTGCATTTCATGGAAGAATACTTCGCCATATACTGTCTTTGGACCACCATGAATATCAAGGATTGCAGGATATTTTTTAGTTTCATCAAAATCAACAGGCTTAATAATCCAACCTTCAAGTTCAACTCCATCATCAGATAAAAAAGTAAATCTTTCAGGTTTTGAAATTTTCTTTTCTTTTATAACCCATTCGTTAAATATTGTTATTTGTTTTTCAGTTTCTTCAAGTTCATATATTTCCTGTAGCTTATAATCCCTAAGACCAACAAAATAAATTTTTCCATTTTTCACATCAAAACCGTCAATTGAACCACTCTTTTTTGTTAGTTTTTCAATTTTTCCATTTTTGTCAATCTTATTTAAATAGGAACTACTCCATTCTGTTGAAACAAAATATAGATATTTTCCATCAACAGTTGCATTTTTATTTGAGCCAAATCTAACATCAGACCCAACACTATTCCATATACTTAAGTCAAAATCTGGAGTTAAAAGTTTTACATTTTTTGTGTCAAGTTCTAAAAGATAAAACTTTGGATTTTCATTAATACCAAAATTTTTCATATTACTTCCTGCAAAAATTATTGAATTATCCAAGAAATACGCATACATATATCTAAAAGGTTCCTCATGAGTTAATTTTTCCAATCTTTTATTTTCAACGTCATATATAAATAAATCTGACCTTATTTCCATTTTGTTTTTATATCTATTAGATATAAAGACAATTTTCTTTTTGTCTTTATCAACATCAAAATGACTTACATTGGTAAGTTCATCAGTTATTGGTTCAAGTTTGTTATTTTTAAGATTAAATAAATACAATCTTGCTCTTTTTTTGTTTGTAAAACCAGTACCATTTTGCCAAAATGGTATTTCATCCAAAACTTCATAGTCTCTTTCTTCTTTTAATTTTTTCAGTGCTTCTTGTTTTTCTTTTTCATCCATTTTCGAAAAATCAGGCACATTTTTATCGTATATTAAAACCAAAACAAAAGTTTCATTATCTAATTTTTCAATTTTTCTAACAAAATAAGGTACTTCAAAATATTTTTCAGCTTCTCCACCATTTACATTTATTTTGTAGTAAGAAGTAAAAATTTCTCCATTTTCTTTTCTTTTTTTATCTTTTTCACCTCTTATCTCAGAAAATAAAATATTTTCATTATCAAGCCATATAAAGCTTTTTTCCATTCCAAAAGATGTTAATTGAAACATTTTCTTATTTTCAGTGTTGTAAACCCAGATTTTTGATTCATAACTGTTATCATCTTCATTCATCCTGTGAACCACAAAGCCTAGTAATTTCCCATCTGGTGAAAATGAAAGATTGGATATAAACTTAAATTTTAATAAATCAGATATAACAAGTTTTTCCATATACTTCCCCTCCTTGTTTTATTTACTTTTATTATACAACTTTAACAATTTAAAATCCAAATAGTTTGTTTGACTAACCAATTTTTTCCAAAATAAGCGAAACTTTAAAGGAGACTGGAAATATTAATTTCCATTCTGATGTTAAACATATATGTTATTATATTATATTAAAAAAAATGTACCAACCTTAGCAAAAAATGTTTAAGTTGACATATTTTCGGATATATATTACTAATAAATTTCTAAAAATAAATCACTATTTTAATCCATTAACTAAAATGTTAAGTTTAAAATCAATTTAAAACTTGACAAAAAAATAAAAAAGTTGTAAAATTTAATAAAAATTCACAAAGAGAAACAAAAAATAACTATTTCGAACATAGGGGATGATTTTATGTTACGTATAGAAAGGATTGAAAAAATCATTGATAAATTACAAAAAGAAGGAATTGTTCAGATTAAAAATCTCGCTGAAGAATTTGGAGTCTCACAAATGACAATTCGTAGAGATCTGGATATTTTGGAAAAGAGAGGATTAGCTTACAAAACTCATGGAGGAGCACTTCTTCAAAAATCGCAATTTAAAGAAATCCCATTTACATCAAAACAAAAACACAATCACGAAGAAAAGAAGAAAATCGCAAAAAAAGCCATCGATTTTGTTTATAAAGAAGCAACCATCTTTTTAGATGCAGGAACTACCACCTATGAATTAGCAAAATTACTAGCTAGTTATGAAAATTTAAATGTAATTACCACAGACCTTAATATCGCTAATTACCTGTGTAAAACTCGAAATAATGTCTATATTGTAGGTGGATTGATTCAAAAAGAAACATCGAGTGTTATTGGTGCAATGGGATTTGAATTTGTTTCATCTTTACATTTTGATATTTCATTTATTGGAACTTCAGGTGTAAATAGAGAATGGATGTTAGTTACGCCAACTCCAGAAAAAGGAATATTAAAGAAAAAAATTATTGAAAATTCTCACAAAGCAATACTGTTAGCTGATCATTCTAAGTTCTTTGTAAATTCTCTATACAGTATATGTTCTCTTGAAGAATTCTGTGCAGTAATTACAGGGAAAACCTTTGAAGAAAACGAACAAGAAGAATTAGAAAGTTTAGGAGTTTTAATTATTAAAATCTGATTGGAGTGATTTTATGATTAAATACGCCATTATTGCGGATGATCTTACTGGCGCTAATGCAAGTGGAATTCTTCTTACAAAATTAGGAGTTTCAATAATTTCTTTGAAACAACAAACTAATCTCGACAATGACTTTCTAGAAAAATACGATGCAATTACTTATTCAACTGAAAGTAGAGCTTTGGATGCAAATGAGGCATACCTAAGAGTTTTTGATATTACTTCAAAATTAAAGGATAAAAACTTAAAAGTTTTTAATAAAAGAATTGATAGCACACTCAGAGGTAATATTGGTGCTGAAATTGATGCAATGCTTGACGCATTATCAAATGATTTTGTTGCTTTCATGGTCCCCGCCTTTCCAAAATCCGGGAGGATTACTATTGGAGGAAGATTATTAGTCAACTGTGTTCCACTTCACAAAACTGATGCTGCCAAAGATCCTAAAGCTCCAGTCAAAACATCTTCGGTAATGGAAATAGTTACAAAACAAACTAAACGTAAGGCTGTTCATATACCTATTGAATTCTTACAACACTCTCTATCTGAATGCGTAGAGATTATTAAAAAATTTTTTGAAGAGGGCAACAAAATCTTTATATTTGATGCTACTAATGATAAGGATATTGAAAAAATAGGAAAAATTGCTTTAAATTCAGGTCTAAATTTTATCACAGTTGATCCTGGGCCTTTTACTGCCTCAGTTGTAGAACAAAATGAGCTAAGCAATAAAGTTAAAAATAAAATCCTCATGGTTATTGGAAGTGTAACTGATACAACTAAAAAACAATTAGATTACCTAAAATTAACAAAGCAAGACACAAAAATTATTAATATTTCTGCTGACAAATTATTAGATCTAAAACAAAGAAATTTTGAAATCGAGAAAGTTGTAAAAGAAGCAATTGAAGCAGCTAAATCATCTAATTTAATATGTTTAACCACTATAAATAATGGAAAGTTTAAATTAAATCTTTCTGAAATCTCCAAAAAAACTGGCAAAAATATTGAAAAACTTTCCCAAATGATTAACAGCGGAATGGCTGAAATTGCGTATCAAGTACTCAATATCAATCAAAAATTTGATGCAATATTTTCGAGTGGCGGAGATACAACAATTGCTTTAATCGAAAAAATAGAAGCTAAAGGTATTGAATTAATGGATGAAATCCTCCCACTTGCAGTGGCCGGAAAAATTATTGGTGGGGAGTTTAACGGCTTAAGAATTGCTACTAAGGGGGGAATGATTGGTAATGAATCAGGTATACTGCAATGTATTGATTATTTACAATCATCAAAATAGGAGGTGAACAAGTTGAATAAACCAATAGTAGCAGTAACTATGGGGGATCCAGCTGGGATTGGTCCTGAGATAATTGTAAAGTCTGTAATTGACAAAGAAGTTTTAGATGTATGTAGGCCATTGGTCATTGGCGAAAAAAATGTTCTAGAAAAAGCAATAAAAATTACTGGTTTAAATTTAAAAATTCAAGAAATTGAAAATCCTGATGATGGAAATTATAACTCTAATATTTTAGTTTTACTAAATTTAAATAACATTGATATTTCTAAATTCGAATATGGAAAAGTAAGTGCAACTTGCGGTAAAGCTTCTTTTGAATATATAAAAACCTCAATTGAACTTGCATTAGAAAAAAAAGTTGCGGCGGTTGCAACAGCTCCTATAAATAAAATAGCTCTTCAGTTAGCTGGAATAGATCTTATAGGCCATACAGAAATTTTTGGAAAATTAACTGGAACAAATGATCCTCTTACAATGTTTGAAATAGAAAATGAAATGCGTGTTTTCTTTTTGACTCGTCATGTTTCCCTTAAACAAGCATGTGAAATGGTTAAGAAAGAAAGAGTTTTGGATTACATTATTCGATGTAGTAATGCTTTAAAAAAAATTGGAATTAATTTAAATAAACCATTAGCAGTTGCAGGATTAAATCCTCATGCAGGTGATGGAGGTTTATTTGGTTTGGAAGAAATCGAAGAAATTATACCTGCAATTGAAGAAGCAAAAAAACTCGGATATAACGTTGTTGGGCCAATAGGCGCAGATTCAATTTTTTATTTAGCTAGAAAGGGGTTATATTCAGCAGTTCTTTCAATGTACCATGATCAAGGACATATTGCTACAAAAACACTGGATTTCAATCGAACTATAGCTATAACTTTAGGAATGCCTATACTAAGAACTTCGGTTGATCATGGAACAGCTTTCGACATTGCAGGAAAGGGAATTGCAGATCCGACAAGTATGATTGAAGCCATTAAATTAGCTGCTAAATACTCAATTTATTTCAACAACTAACTTTTTTTAGGGAGGTGTGTCAGATGGCACCAGTTAATGAGGGGCAACTTATTTTTGGTTTAATTGTGGGAATCTTTTTATTACTTATTATGATCTTAAAAACTAAAATCCACCCATTTCCAGCACTCATCATTTCTGCTGCTGCTATAGGAATCATAGGTGGGCTTCCACCAAGTTCTGTTATTAGTTCAATCACTAAAGGATTTGGAGGCACTCTTGGAAGTATAGGAATTATTATCGGTTTTGGAATCATGATGGGAAGAATTTTTGAAATTTCTGGTGCAGCTGAAACCATGGCAAGAACTTTTATTAAAATTCTTGGTAAAGGAAAAGAAGAATTAGCCTTGGCAATAACCGGTTTTGTTGTTTCAATTCCTATCTTTTGTGATTCTGGATTTGTTGTTCTTTTCCCTTTAGCAAAAGCTATTTCAAAAAATACTAAAAAATCTATAATTTCTTTAGGTGTCTCACTTGCTCTTGGTCTTGTAATAACTCATTCTCTTGTTCCACCAACACCTGGACCTGTCGGAGTTGCAGGTATTTTTGAAGTAAGTGTAGGTTCAATGATTTTATGGGGTATTGTTCTTGCTATTCCAATGCTTTTTGTAGGTCTAGCATATGCCAGATGGTTAGGGAAAAAATATTATCAAATACCTGATGAAACTGGTGAAGGTTGGATCAGAACTACTCCTTCAAAAGGAACTTATACCGATCTAGGAAAAGCGGACAAAAATCTTCCTTCTCCCTTTGTTTCGTTCGCTCCAATAATTGTACCTATTATTCTTATTCTTCTCCAAAATGTCTCAAAATTACTCAACATTACAGGTGCATTCAAAGAAGTAATTTCTTTCTTGGGTTCTCCAGTTATTGCTGTCGGTATAGGTCTTCTTATAGCTATTTATGGACTTGGTAGAAAAACAAATAGAAAAGAATTTTTGTCAGAACTTGAAAAAGGAATAAAATCTGCAGGAATTATTATTTTTGTTACAGGTGCTGGAGGAGCTTTAGGAATGGTACTAAGAGATAGCGGAATAGGTAATGTGATTGCTGAAAGTATTTCTAAAACATCTATACCCGCTATTTTACTTCCATTTATAATTGCTACTCTTGTTAGATTTGTTCAAGGAAGCGGAACTGTTGCAATGATAACTGCAGCTTCTATTAGTGCACCTATTATTGCAAATTTAGATGTAAATCCATTATTTGCTGCTCTTGCTGCTAGTATAGGATCTTTATTCTTCTCATATTTTAATGATAGTTATTTCTGGGTTGTAAACAGAATGATGGGAATTGAGGATACCAAAGAACAAATCAAATTCTGGTCTGTAACTACAACTTTAGTTTGGGCTACAGGTTTAGCCGAATTGTTAATAATCAGTGCTATTTTCTGATAAATTACATTTAATTAGTTTTGAAATATAAAAATGGGGCATATGCCCCATTTTTTTTGTATCTTCAATAGATTAATATAAGAACGTATTTATTGATTTTGTAAAAGTCAAGATAAAAAAGGTTCTTTCCAAAGATACTTGAAATAAAATATGAAGATGGTAAAATCAAGAAAAAAACGAAGGGAATGAATTATGTGGACGAAATTGTTAATTTACTCGATAAGAATTTAAAGTATATTAAGCATGAAATTACAAAAGATACTATCTATATCT
>Ga0190333_1000261_pt1 | contig 11082 bp, 8 predicted proteins | sample 48720467_MG_FD_161676 | JGI IMG/M metagenome (GOLD analysis project Ga0190333, IMG submission 161676) | Hydrothermal vent sediment bacterial communities from Southern Trench, Guaymas Basin, Mexico - 4872-04-6-7_MG | ecosystem: Environmental > Aquatic > Marine > Hydrothermal vents > Sediment ... | reverse complement strand
GGGATTCCATCATATTACTGAAATCCAGTTTCATCATCTTTCATCGTCGTGCTCATCACTTCACTATCTTGGTTATATCAATCTCAATGATGTCTTCAGCGCCGAGCGCCTTCAATCTCGGTATCAATATATTCACCTTCTTTTTACTCACCACCGTCTCCACCGCGTAATATCTCCGCTCCGTACTATCGGAATCATAGAGCTGCGCTATCGTTGGCTTCTTCATCGCTGGTAGTGCAGATACGACATCTCGCAACTTATCCTCTGCAACGTTCATACTCAGTAATACCCTGTCCCGTGCCTCTATCACGCCACTGAGCAGTGTTTTTATCTCCTCCATCTCACGCCTCTTGCCAGGCTCACGCCACGAGTCCTTATTCGCTATCAATTTCGTTGAGGATTCGAAAATAGTGTGAATAATACGCCAGTTGTTCTTCCGCAGTGTCTCCCCGGTCTCTGTTAGCTCTACTATCGCATCCATCATATCCTTCGCTTCCGTAGCACCATAAGAGAAGAAAATCTGTACCGGTATGCCGAGTTCATCGAAGAACGCTTTTGTAAGGTTTGGATATTCCGTACTGATTCGACTATTGGGCTTTATATCCTCTGCTGCTCTTATATCACTATCTGCCTGAACTGCAAGCACAATTCTCACTTTTCCATTCTTCTCCGCAGTCTTGCTGTAGCTCAAATCTGCTATCTCAACCACATCCGCGCCCCTCTCTGCTATCCAATCCTTTCCTGTTATCCCCATATCAAAATACCCCTTCTCTACATACTCCGGTATCTCCTGAGGTCTCAATATCTTCACCTTCTCTATTCTCGGGTCATCGATCTGTGGATTATACTCTCTACTCGTTACTTTTATCTCCAGGTCCGCCTGTTTGAATAGCTGCAGCGTCTGCGCCTCTAAACTACCTTTTGGTATCGCTATACTTATCATCTCCTCTACCTTCTTCTATTCATAGATGTTTATGACTTACGATTATAGTTATAGATATCAATAAATACCGAATATAGAGAGGGTATTATGGTAAAGATAGAGATAAGGAAGGCAGAAAACTCCGATTTACGTGATATCGCAAATATATGGCGCAGGAATATAAAAACGATAAATACAGCTTCTGATATCGCCAGATTATATCACTATTTCAAGAAATATTTCCTCATTGCGGTCATTCACAAGGAAAAGGACAGGGGAAAAGAAGAGCATGGACAGGGGTATGACGGGTATGATGTTATCGGTTTTGTTGCGGGAGCGGTGAAGGATGGACATGGGCATGTCTCCGGGATCGCTGTGGAGCGTGAGTATAGAAGGAAGGGAATAGGGAGTAGCTTATTGCGGCGGTTGTACGAAGAATTCTACAATGACGGTTTTGAGCGAGTAACACTGGAAGTGCGAAAGAGTAACAAAGAAGCAATAAGGTTCTACGAGCGTCAGGGTTTTAAACCCGCTTTTGTTATACATGGCTATTACGCAGACGGTGAAGATGCCATAGTGTATGAGAAAAGATTTACATTTACAGATGAGAATCCTATTAGCCACGGGAAGGAAGGCAGAGTGGATGGTTCGTGATGCGGTAAAGAATATAGATATAGACGGTAGTTCAGCTTCTGCGCTGCAATGTGAAGTACTCACACAAGACCTGGATATAGCAGCATTTTCAACACCAGCGTCGTTGAGAAGGGCACTCGTTACACAAACCGGTAATGGTAATAAGTATGACCTCATTCTGGTCTCAGGACTTTGCAAAGCCAATTTCTCTCATTTAGAGCGAGAGCTGAAGACACCTGTTCGATTGGGACCGCGGAACGCATACGACATCACCGAAATTTTGAAATTCGCTGATAGAATAGAATTCTCTGCCCGGATACCTGCCGATGTATTACTGAGCATGAAGAGGAAAGAGGATGCTAAACAGCTCTTACGGGTATTAGAGGGAAGAGCGAAGGATAAGTTCAGGCTGAGAGGGGTGAAAATAGGAGGGGTTACGAGGATGAAGGTCTGTGCAGAGCTTGTGGATGCAACTCTGATGGATGATGCGGATATCCAACACAGGATGGAATACTTCATCGAGAGTGGCGCCGATATTGTGGATATTGGCGTTCATATAGGTGCGAATCCTGCAGATGTGAGAAGGGCGGTTAAGGCTGCTCGTAGTTTCGCACCTGAGCTCCCCATCTCTGTTGATACCATGGAGCAGGAACTTATACTCGCGGGCATAGAGTCAGGTGCCGATATGGTGCTCAGCCTCAACAGTGCGAATATCTCTGCGGTTGGGGATGCAATAGCGAGAAATGATATAGCAGCGGTTGTTGTGCCCGATACCAATACCAATACCGGTCTTAAATTATCCACACTGCTTACGAACATAAATACCGCACGTGAGATGGGCATCAAGCGCATAATAGCAGACCCTGTTCTTGATGCCGTCGGCTATGGAATAGGAGAGTCACTGCACCGATATTATCTCTTCAGGCTGCTGGATAAGTGTACACCACTATTCTTCGGTGCCGGTAACGTAACGGAGCTCATGGATGCCGACTCTGTCGGCGTGAACGCACTTTTAGCTGGCATTGCCTCTGATATAGGTGCTGATATCCTTTTTACACCCGAATACAGTGCCAAGGCGAAGGGTAGTGTGAAGGAATTAAGAGTGGCATCGGAGATGATGATGCTCTCGAAAGCTCGTAATAGCACACCTAAGGACCTCGGACTCGATCTTCTCATCATGAAAGAGAAGCGAAGTAAGCCGGTATTGCAAATTAACGCCGATGCAGATGTTATAGAAGCAAGAGGCGCGAAGAAATGGCGGCTCGACCCCGCAGGGTCTTTTGAAATCGGTATCTGTGAGGTTGGAGGCAGACGAAAGATATATGCTAAGCACCTGCCCTCTGGTATCCAGATAGTGGGTTTGAATGCGAAGGAAGTGATGGATACAATCCTGCGGCTGAAGAAGGTCTCGCTGCTGGAGCATGCATCATACCTGAGCAGGGAATTGATGAAGGCTGAGCTCGCACTATACCTTAACAGGGGTTATGAGCAGGATGGAACTCTATTTTGATATGCTTCATGTCTCTTCATGCTTCTTCTCCTTCACCTCTGAAATCGCTTCCCCATCCCGGAATAGGATTCTTAGCATGTCCCCGGTCGAGATATCCATCACACTCCTCACCACCTTTTGTTCCTTCAAGCAGATACTATAACCCCTTTCGAGGATTGCTCGCGGACTTAAAGCATCAAGTTTACCAGTAAGAGCCTGTAAACCCTTCCTGTGTAGCTGCACACGATGCATAACCTCAGCAATCAGGGTTCTCTTCACTTCGTCCACCATCTGCCGATATTGGTTTATCCTCTCAGTGGGCTTTCTGAACAGGACGTTCTTTTCTATACTCTCAAGTCTCCGCCTTTGCTGCTCTATCAGTTTGTAGATGTTCTGCCGCAACTGCAGCTCAAGCGTGCTCATATTCTTCTCTATCTGCCGCTTATCAGGCACGACCAGCTCAGCAGCTTCTGATGGTGTTGCCGCTCGCCGGTCTGCAACGAAATCCGAGATGGTAAAGTCGGTTTCATGCCCCACTGCCGATATTACAGGAATTTCAGATGCAAATATCGCTCTTGCTACACTCTCCTCGTTAAAAGCCCACAGCTCTTCTATTGAACCACCACCTCGTCCCACCACGAGCACATCCACCTTCTCAAGTTCCCTATTCACACGATTCATCAGCTTGATGGCATTAACAATCTGAGGAGCAGCTTCTTCGCCCTGTACTGCTACCGGTGCCAGCAGGATATGCACATGAGGGAATCGCCGCCTCGTGATGTTTATCATATCACGGATGGCTGCACCGGTAGGGGAGGTGATAATACCTATGGTATGGGGAATAACCGGTATCGGCTTCTTATGTGTGGCATCGAACATGCCTTCGTCCTTAAGCTTCTTCTTCAATTGCTCAAAAGCTCGATATAGCGCACCTATACCCGACTCCTGCAGCTCTTCTACATACAACTGATACCTGCCCCGTTTCTCATACACGCTTATATGCCCCCGGACTATCACACTCATACCATCTTCAAGCCTAAATTTCAGTAATGCATTCCTATTACGAAACATCACACACCGCAACTCTGAATATTCATCCTTGAGTGTGAAATAGACATGCCCGGAAGTGGGTTGACTCACATTGGAGAGCTCACCCTTTATATAAATATCCCTTAATAACTCATCACTATCCAATTTCTGCCTGATGTAGCGCGTTATTTCCCATACAGAGTATATACGAGTATGAGTTTTTTCTTTTTCTTCTCCTTCTCCTACTTCTCCTTCGCCCTGTACATCTTCCTCTATCACCGCAGCAGCAGTATCATCTTCTTTCTTCAGATGCAGGAAGTCCAGTAGTGTTATCTTAGGCTTTACCATTTTATAACATCTTCTTTATGATTGATAACTTCTCTTTTATGATTGCCGGTTTCTTCAATATGAGTGAGGGGTATCCCAGATAAGGAACACGCACCCTTGCTACCGCTATGACCCATTCTGGCTTCACTGGCTCAATCCTGACCCACCTGCCATCACTAACTCTCACAGCCAGACACTGCTGGTCATAGGCACTATTATTATCGCCCTTTGTAATGTAACCCGCATGAGGCGCAGGTCTACCATCAGGCATCTTATCTCCCTTGTTCACCCAGTACATCGCACGGTGTATAATCGGTGTTATGGAAGAGAACCCATCTGGTCTGTATATAATCACGTCCCCGTAATTATTGAATGATTTATAATTGCACTGCATACCCTCCTCATACGTTATGATATGTGTGCGATGCGGTGATTGTACGAATATCAAATCCCCTACCTGCATGTTTGGTACCATACTCCCGGACTCAACAGCATAGCCGATGTGCCACGTACCCGTGAGCGCATATGCCACCACTATTATAAGACCAACAATCAACACCGCCTCCATCAGACTCTTACCTGTTTCTATCAGTGCCCCCTTCATTGCCATATTTTCAACCTCGTTTGCTATTTGTATTTATTTGGTATTATACTCCCTTTACTACTATAAAAGGTTTAAAAATGAGAGCATAACATAATAAGGAGTATAAGGAAGAGGAAGGAGTAGAGATGAAAAGTAAAAGTACTAGTACTGGTCTCGTCTATCATGCCTCTTATTTGAGACATTATACTGGACGTAGTCACCCTGAGAGAGCCGAACGACTGCTATCTATAATGAAAAAACTGGATGCAGAAGGTATAACTGAGAGAGTGGAACTGCTATCGCCGATAAAAGCATCCAGGGAGCAGATAGAATACGTCCACCAGGGCGCATATATATCAAAAGTAGAAGTGATGAGTGCTCGTGGTGGGGGTATGCTCGACCCGGATACGCCAATCTGCCCTGATAGCTTTGAGATAGCCCTACTCGCGGCAGGAGGTGTGCTCAAAGCGGTAGATACAATAATGGAAGAACCCACAATGAAGCATATATTTGCACTGGTAAGACCACCCGGGCATCATGCTACCTCGAGCAGGGGTATGGGGTTCTGCATATTCAACAACATTGCGATTGCTGCTGAGCATTTGAAGCGTGAATATGGAATTAAGCGCATTTTAATCGCTGATTGGGATGTACATCATGGTAATGGCACGCAGGAGGCGTTCTTAAATGACCCTTCTGTCCTGTACTTCTCTCTGCATCAGTATCCCTATTATCCCGGCACTGGCTGGCTGACTGAAGTGGGTAAAGGAGCAGGAGAAGGCTACACAATAAACGTCCCGCTTCCTTCCGGTACCGATGATGGCGGATACCTTTATGCATTGAATAATCTGCTGATGCCAGTAGCGCGGGAGTTCAAACCCGATTTTGTACTCGTGTCTGCTGGTTTCGACCCCCATGTTGATGATCCACTGGCTTCTATGAAGGTAACCTCTCATGGCTTTGGATTGTTCACGGATGTAATAAAAGAGATAGCAGCAGAGAACAGCAATGGCAAGCTCGTGATAACTCTGGAGGGTGGATATAATCTGTCAGCAATTGCAGAATCAGTTTCTGCTGTCTTCAATTCCCTGCTCGCCGGAACTGATGATAAGGATAAGCATCGGGAAGCAATGACACCAGGAGAAGTAGTGAAGAATAGAGTAGAAGAGGTGAGGGATGTATTGAGTAGATACTGGAGTATGAGTATGCGCCCATGAAAGATATGTGATATATATGATAGAGATAGATGGTTCAGTAGGAGAGGGGGGTGGGCAGATAGTAAGAACCGCAATAGCTCTTGCTGCTATAACCGGTCAGGAAGTGGAGATAAGGAACATAAGAGCTAATAGACCTAATCCTGGTCTTGCAGCTCAACATCTGCATGCCGTTAAAGCAGTAGAGAGATTGTCAGGCGGTAAGACTGAGGGGTTGCAATTGCATTCCCAGAAGCTGAAGTTCTCACCCGGCGTTTTGAAGTGCATCAATACTGAGCTGGACATAGGTACTGCGGGTAGCATAACATTGTTATTGCAATGTCTTATCCCGGTTGCATTGTTCGCGGATTGTGAGAGTGTGGTGAGGGTAAAAGGTGGAACCGATGTGAGATGGGCTCCCCCGATTGATTTCTACACAGGTGTATTCCTGAAAGCTCTGAATGTTATGGGCTGTGATATCCAGCTTGATGTGAAGCAGCGGGGTTATTATCCAAGAGGTGGAGGGTTAGTAGAGGTGCAGATATCACCTCTGGATGGTACGCTAAGAGGGTTTAAACCTGAACCAGAGCAGCAGGGACCGATGGTAATGGTAAGTGGCATCTCGCATTCCCGCGGTTTGCCCGCACATGTAACAGAGCGGCAGGCGAGAGCAGCGGAGCAGGTATTGCGTGATTACGGCTACAGCGCTGCAATAGAGTTAGAGCGTGATGTGGGTGATAAAACGCCATCAGGAGCAGCATCAACTGGCAGTGGCATTACCCTATGGCTGGGCTATAAGAGCGGCAGTGCACTTGGTAAGCCAGGAAAGAGAGCGGAACTCGTGGGCAAAGAAGCAGCTCATGAGATAATAAAAGAACTGAATTCCTATTCCACCGTTGATATACACCTCGCTGACCAGCTTATACCCTATATTGCTCTTGCGGATACCGGTTCTGAGCTGAAGGTCAGGGAGGTGACGGAACATCTCAGGACGAATATATACGTGACGAAGAGATTCCTGGCTGATATCGAGTTTAAAGTTATAAAGGGCAGTGATGTGGTGGAGATCAGGAGAGAATAAACATATTACAGCCCCTTCCACTAACTACCGTTCGACAATCTTCTGTACTGTATAGCGATGCAGATTCTTTAAATTCTCCACAACTTTATCGCAGGTATCCAGTAAAACATTCTTGGAAGAAAGTTTTATCAAAGAACTTTACTCCAGCCGAATTGCCGGTATCCAGTCATAATAAACCCTCCCATTCGCATCTGTAAATTTCGTGCATGTGATTAAGCTTCCATCCAGGGTTGTATGATTTTGTTTGTGTATGATTTGTGGATAGGAGCCTGTTATTAATGTGAATTTATACTCCTCTTCTGCACACAACTTGAAAGGTTCAGCGAAAGAAAGATTACGCCAATCTCCACCATAGCCTTCCCATGGTAAAGTCTCGATACTCCATGAATCGTTATAAATCCTTGCGTATTCGGTATGCCCGCCTGTGCCTTCGCATGAATAAGTGTAAAGTTTGTTCATGGTGATCGTTCGATTTGGTATGATTGTTCCAGTATGCGTGCCTGCTATTGAGGGGTATGGATTTGAGGGTGTGCCGGTGTCAAATATGTTTTCAGTTGTCAAAAAGTAATTTTCAAAAGGCATGATCAGCGGATAATTGTCATTATCGGAATTTATGCTATAAGGCGTGTCTCCGATTCCAGTTCCATCTATCTCTTCAGCATCCGGATATTTTTCTTTGTAATCGCTCCAGTAGTTACCTAAGTAATTCGTATACTGCTTTCCGTTATAGATGTGAGTTATTTGTTCGGTGGAGTTCCAGATGTTTATTGATGCACGAGAATAAACGTTATAAGAGTTTTTTATAAAATTATTCCGATAAATGATGTTATTTTTTGATTTCTTAAGGAAGATGCCATATACGTTATTTGAGTAGTTATTGCTTAAAATTCGGTTATTGTTTGAATCTGAGAGTTCAATACCATACCCATTGTTTGAGCAGTTGTTGCTAGATATGCTATTGTTGCTTGAATGCCACTTGAGGTAAATGCTATCTACATTATTTGAGCAGTTGTTATTAGATATTCTGTTGTTTTTTGAACTGAAGAATTGGATGCCATCCCAGTTTTTTGAGCAGTCGTTGTTTAATATTTCGTTATTTTCTGAATCTGAGAGGTGGATCCCACGTTTATTGTTTGAGCAGTTGTTGTCAAATATGATGTTATTTGATCCGCCGAGATAGATGCCATCCCACTTGTTCGAGCAACAGGTGTTATTAGATAGGTTATTGTTGCTTGAATGCCACTCGAGATAAATGCCAGCTATGTTGTTTGAGTAATAGGTGTTGTTAGATATTCTGTTGTTTTTTGAATAATCAAGGTAGATACCACACCAGTTGTTCAAGCAACACTTGTTGTTAGATATGCTACTATTGTTTGAATAATCAAGGTAGATGCCATAAAAGTTGTTCGAGCAGTTGTTGTTGGATATGCTGCTATTGTTTGAGTACTTAAGGGAAATGCCACGCCAGCTGTTTGAGCAGTTATTATTTTCTATGGTGATATAAGAAGAGAAAGCGACTTCTATACTAACACTTGCATTAGTCAAGTCATGATTTTCAACGGTAACATTACTACAATTAACAAGTATTATCTGCCCTGCTCCTTCTGGGATTTTTCCTCCTTGAACATTCTTCCAGTAGTAAACTAATTTCCCATTAACTGTGTTGCTTTTATCTATCTCATGCATGAAATTGGTTATTGAGTTACCCCAGATAACTATTCCATTGTTGACCAGAATATTGCTCTTCAATTGGTTGTTTCTCGAATTGAAGAGATAGATGCCATCCCGATTGTTTGAGCAGGTGTTATTAGATAGGTTATTATTGATCGATTCAAAGAGGTAGATGCCATACTCATTGTTTGAGCAGTTATTGTCAGATATGTTGCAATAGTCTGCATGAATGTATATTCCAGCGCTCCATTCAGTCGCACCCTCCACAGTGAAACCAATTATATTCACATAATCAGCAGTTATCTCAAATACATGGTCGTTTTGGCCCGCAGCGCGAACAAGGGAAGAACCGTTTTCAGATCGAATTGTTAATCGCTTGTTCACGTCCACATTTTCAATATATGTTCCATCTCTAATAATTATTATGTCACCTTCAGTAGCATTTTCAATAGCCCACTGAATTTTTGCATACTCATCAGGAACGTAAACAATTGTGGGTATTAGAGGTATCGTTGCCGTTTTGCTTGTTGAATTCGTTGCTCCATCAGCATCTGTTACCGTTAAAACCACCGTATAATTCCCTGCTGAAGAATAAGAATGGATGGCTACTTTTCCTGTTTCCACAGTCCCATCTCCAAAGTCCCATTCATATAATGTTATGTGGTCGTCTGGATCGTAACTAAGAGATGCATTAAATATTACAGTTGTTAGATTTGCTGGAGACGGAGTTATTGTGAAAGTTGCAATCGGCGGTTTATTCCCCCAGAAATACTTTTCCCAACGCTTCATAAGCGGATAATTATCCCTGTCAGAATCTATGCTGTAAGGAGCATCTCCAATTCCATCCCCGTTTGTATCGTTTACTTCATAATTGCTCCAATAGTTCCCTAAGTAGTTTATAGAAGTATTACCCTTGTAGGTGTATGTTATTTTCGAGGTGGAGTTCCAGATGTTTCTTGAATAGGAAGATCCAGCGTTATATGCGTTGTTGATGAAGTTGTTGAGGTAAATCTTATTGTTACTCGAATGCCACAGAGAAATACCGTGGGAATTATATAATATATCGTTGTTTGTTATGATGTTGTTGTTTGAGTATTCTAACCTGATAGCGCGCCAACTATTAAAACTGACACTGCTGTTTGTTATAATGTTGTTGTGTGAACGATACAGATAGATAATATCATCGTCCTTCGATGCAACGATGTTTGTTATAGTATTTTCGCCCGAGTAATATAAGTAAATGCTGCAGTTGTTGCTACTTAGGATGTTGTTGCTTGAACCATGCAAGTAGATGCCATTATAGCAGTTGTTTGATGCACAGATGTTCGAGATATTGCAATTATCTGTGCCACTTGAGAGATAAATTCCCGCACTGGGATATTCACTTGCACCTGTAATTGTAAACCCACGTATATTCACATAATCCGCATTTACTTCAAACACATGGTCATTTGGATTTGCAGCCTGAACAATCGTATCTGCTGGATTTCCAGAGGTTGATTTTATCGTTAAAGATTTGTAAACGTTCACATTCTCGTTATATGTCCCAAGATCAACGGTAATCGTATGCCCATCTTTTGTATCATTATCATCTATCGCAGCCTGAATCGTTGCGAAATCTTCGCCTGTGTTGAGGTTGTGGACTGGCTCGTCCACATCATCATATGACCCGCCAAAAGCCCTGTTCCATTCCTCTTCAGGAGGATTTGCTGAGGTATGAACAACGCGAGCTCTTCTAATTCTCTCAGGAGCTTGTGAATGAAAATCTCTCCCTTCTCTTAGCTGCGGCGGATGATCGAATAAAGAAAGATGATGATGCGTTGTGTTTTCGTAAAAAGGCATCACTGCTGCATCCACTACCGCATGAACCAATTCCCCTTCTTCCACATGCCATCTTGCAGACGCCAAACTTACACCCGCGAAAACACCAAGTAGCACAAATGCCACGCATATTCCAGACAAAAGATATTTTACATCCATTCATACCAGCCACTGCTTTTGTTCCTTCCGTCATGCAAAAATTAGGTATTAGGATATGGGATAGTATGGTATAGGATTGGTTATGGGAGCTCCCTCTCTTGCTCCTTCTCTATTATCTCACTCTCCTCTATTGTCCCGTACGCCTCATGTATCCTTATCACAAGTGCGAGTGCA
>Ga0190333_1000255_pt1 | contig 11236 bp, 10 predicted proteins | sample 48720467_MG_FD_161676 | JGI IMG/M metagenome (GOLD analysis project Ga0190333, IMG submission 161676) | Hydrothermal vent sediment bacterial communities from Southern Trench, Guaymas Basin, Mexico - 4872-04-6-7_MG | ecosystem: Environmental > Aquatic > Marine > Hydrothermal vents > Sediment ... | reverse complement strand
CAGAGGTATTACCCTATCGGGAGACACATGTTGCCACGAGAAAGAAACTGAATAGTCTCAGGAAAAGAAAGTAATGTTCGGCAGATACAATCAAAATAGGACTAGTTCTTATGTGGAAGATTCGTTGCAAGTGAATTTACACACAGCCTGGGACGGTACCGTGCTCCTAAGTGTGAGAGTATGCGGGTTTTATTTTTTTCCAGGGGAGTTGTAAAAAGACAAGATGGTCAGAAAGCAGCGGAATAAGGGATTTGCGATAGGTCCCTGGCTATTTGCTTTTTTTGTGACAGCAGGGTTATACAAAGCAGATCCGCACCTTGCGTTTATCCAGCAGCTTTTTGATATAACCGTGCTGTTTTTCCTGCTTTCATTTGGAAGCTTCCTTGTCCAGTGGATTAGGCATTGGTTTCGTTTGAGCCTTCCAAAGACTTTTTGGTATGCTTTTGGCGCATTTCTTTGGGTTGCTTTGGTGCTACTTATGGGTGCGGTTGTCCATGATAATCTTCACTATGGGCTTCAGAAGGCATTGCGATTCCTGATTTTGACCGGCTGGGCTTTCTTAGGTGTTGCACTCATCGTCACGGACTATAATAAGTTGAAACAGTTTGCTTGGGCATTGTTGGTAGTTGCTACGACAATGGGGATTAGTACTTTTGTTGAATGGTGTTCAGGGAAATTTGTTTGGTTTGGTTATGGTCTAAGCACTAATTATTTGGGCACAGGAAGAATTGCAGGGATAGGTTTGATTACCGTGATAGCTTTCCTGCTGACAATTGTAAAGAGTTTCTGGATTAGATTTACGTTACTTGTTGATTCTGTGCTTCTGTTCTGGGTGGTTTTTGTGACAGGTGGTAGAGGACCTGCTGTATCTTTTGTGATATCAGTTTTGGTGTTTCTGGCTCTAAACAGGAAAGTTAGAAAGTATTTACGAAATATTCGTGTAAAGAGATACCTGAAGTTAACAAATGCTCTGGTTTTGGTGGGGTTAGTTGTTGTGGGAGTGAAAGGGCCTCAATGGTTTCCAGTACTATTCAGTAGGCTAAAGTTGATGCTGGAGAGAGGGGGACACTCTTTATTAACGAGAGCAGAATATATGCATATGGCATTAAATATTTTTGAGGCTTCTCCTCTTTTGGGAATGGGCTCTGGGGCTTTAGGAAAGGAGTTTGTTGGTCTGGATGTTCGACTGTATCCTCATAATATTTTTTTTGAACTTGCTGCTGAAGGCGGGATAGTGGCTTTAAGTATGTTTGTTATCTTGTTATGGTTAGCTTATCGAAATGGTTTTAAGTATCTGCGTTTGGGTGTAATTCCAGTATATCTGATTACAATTTCGCTGTTTATGTTTTTAAATGCAATGGTTTCAGGAGATATTAACGATAACAGAATGCTTTTTATGTTTCTTGGCCTTCTTACTGTTGTGAGAAGGTTAGCCCTAAGTCAAGGCAGTAATTTCCTTCGGACGGGGGTGCTCCGTGACCGCTAAAATTTGTATCCTTACCTCTGTTCATCCACCTTTTGATGGGCGGGTTTTTCATAAAGAGGTAAAGACATTAGTAAAAGCCGGCTATGATGTTGTTTTGATTGCCCAGCATAATAAAGAAGAAGTTGTAGATGGTATAAAAATTATTCCCTTACCCAAGCCAAGAAATAGATTTGAGAGAATGACAAGGGTGGTATGGAAGCTCTTCAAATTAGCTTTAAAGGAAAAGGCGGATATTTATCATTTCCATGACCCTGAGTTAATGCTGGTAGGCTGGTTATTAAAATTGATGACTAACGCTAAAGTGATTTACGACGTCCATGAGGATTACCCACAACATATGTTATCGAAAGAATGGTTGCCTAAGCCTCTCCGTAAACTCGCTAGTTGGCTTATCTGGGAAATGGAAAAACTCTGTGGACGGTATTTTGACGCTGTTGTAACACCCACAGATAGCATTACAGAACGCTTCCAGAGATTAAAGGCTCGTAGGACTCTTACGCTCTATAACTTCCCCTCCATAAGCTCGATAACAGATGATTTTGCTCCATACCATAAAGTATATGATCTTATCCATGTAGGCACACTTTCTACGCCACGGCTTTCCGTTCTGTTTTCCGTGGCACTTGAACTCCGAAAAATGAACTGTGAAGCCAAATGGTGCATTCTTGGAGTTTCACAACAGCTCGCTAAATGGGCTAAAGAGAGACTTGTAGCATTACAATTAGTTGATAATTTCTCTCTCATTGGATGGGTTCCTTATGATGAAGTCAGAAAGTTTCTTTCTCAAAGCAGAATAGGAATCAATTATCATCCGGCGGAATCCAGGTTCTTGGTGGCTATTCCGGTAAAAGTATTTGAATACATGGCCTGCGGTCTTCCTGTGATCTCAAGTGAGCTGCCACTTTTAAGAAAGCTCATTGGTGATGAAGATTGCGCTCTTTTGGTAAAACCAGGTTCTGTACAAGAGTTTGCAAAAGCGATAAAATATTTGTTAAATAACTCAGACATAGCCGAAAAAATGGGATCAATAGGGAAAATGTTAATAAGAGAGAAGTATAATTGGGAAAAGGAAAAACAAAAGTTACTTCAACTCTATAATGAGCTTTTGGAGGCCAAATGATGGAAAAGAAGTTGATTGTTAACGCTGATGGATTTGGATTCACACCCGGCGTGAATCGTGGAATTATTGAGTCAATTAAGAAAGGCATTGTTAGAAGTACAAGTGCGTTGGCAAATATGCCTGCAATTGAAGAAATTACAAACTTCCAAAAGCAGTTTCCTGAGGTAAGTATTGGGATTCATTTTAACTTATCTGTAGGAAGACCTGTTTCCCCACCTAACGAAGTAAAATCACTTGTAAATGCAAAGGGGGAATTCTTAGGGGAAAAGTTTGTCCCTTATTTGCTCACAGGCAAGATACGCTTTGCGGAAATGGTCAAAGAACTGGAAAATCAAGTCAAGCGCTTGGTAGAGGATTTTGGTATTACTCTTACCCATTTTGACGGACACCAAAACAAACATTTATATCCACAGTTTTTTTTCGCCGCGTTGAAAGTGGCTAAGAGATGGAATATTTCCTTCATGAGGTCACATAACCGCTATCTCTTTTTTAAGGACAACACAGGAAGATTTAGAAAACTTTTTCTTTATTACCTCTCTCATCCCCAAAGGTTGCTCACCCACTCAGCAGCAAAACTCCTTACCAAGTATGCCCATATGCGAGGTATAAAGACCCCTGATCGATTAATTACCCCAGGCTATGTCGACTCCAGTAAGAAGAGTTTTCTTGAAACATGGCTTATGATTATAGAAAAACTTCCAGAGGGAGTGAATGAAATTTATTGTCATCCTGGATACCCTGATGATTTGCTTGCTAAATATGCCACATATGTGGAGGAGAGAAAGATTGAGGTAGAAATTTTGACATCTCGAGAACTAAAAAAGGCCATTCGGGACAAAGGTGTTCAACTCATATCATTTAAGGATTTGATATGAGTGTAAATATCATCAATCAATATCGGGAATTTTGGCGCCAAGAAAAACTGAGATTTTCTCCCCAAATTACAATATTAGCTGTTGGTGACATTATGTTATCTAGAGGTGTAGGAGAGAAAATAGCCAGGTATGGTCCTGGGTATCCTTTTGTCCATGTTTCTTCATTGTTAAAGCAGGAACAAATAGTATTTGGAAATTTAGAGTGTCCTATCTCATCCCGTGGGGTTCCTGTGCCCTTTGTTCAAAGCAACTTCAGGGCAGACCCTATAGCGGTAAAAGGTCTAGTTAGAGCAGGCTTTAAGGTTTTGTCACTGGCTAACAATCATATCTATGACTATGGTCCAGAGGCTGTTTATGATACTTTAAAATATTTAAGAGACAACGGTATTGCTGCTGTAGGGGTTGGACGCTCGTTTGAGGAAGCCCGAGAGCCAGCTGTTATCTATATTAGTGGTGTTAAAATAGCTTTTCTTGCGTATACATCTGCCTATAATGTTGTAGATTCTAAACATGAATATGTAGCAGCACCTATTAATTTGGAATGGATTAGGCAGGATATCCAAAGAGTAAAGCAGCAAGCGGATTTCTGTATCGTCTCACTTCACTTTGGCTATGAGAATGTCGAATATCCTATACCGGAGTGCCGTCACCAGGCTAGAGCGATCGTTGATTTTGGAGCTGACTTGGTTTTAGGACACCATCCTCATGTTATTCAGGGTATGGAGGTTTATAAGAAGGGATTTATCGCTTATAGCTTGGGAGACTTCGTCTTCGATAACTTAACGGATAGAAGAAGACAAAGTTTAATACTTAAAGCATCGTTCGGTAGAGAAGGTATCCAAAAAATTGAATTATTACCCATCTGGATTAACGATCAATATCAACCAGAAGTCGCTCCCAAGGAGTTAGCTAATAGTATACTTGCTAAGGTGAAAGAACTATCACAGTATCTTGAAAATGGATCTAGTGATAATAAATTTTGGGAAGCAGCAGGGAAGAGATTCATTTCGGATCAAAAGCTTGGGCTTTTACGCTCAATTAGGCGAGATGGAATAAAGGCGATTTTCATAAGGTTAAAGCATCTGAGGTTATTTCATCTGAAACTCCTGGGAGCATCAGTGCTGACTCAAGTAAGAAGGATAATGAAAAAAGTATGAATGAATTAGAAAAGTTATTAACAAAAATATATTTCTCCTCACCCAGATTCATCCAAAAAATCTGCCTTAATCTCTATGGATATTGGCAGGCTTGTCAACGTTTTGGTGGCGAATTTAAAAAAGTCCTTGAAGAATTAGAGGAGAGTCAGTGGTGGTCCTCAAGTGAGCTTGAGGAGTTACAAAACGAGCTGTTACATAAGCTGATTAAGCATGCTTATGAAAATGTTCCTTATTACCGCCGTATATTCGACGAACGAGGTTTGAAGCCTGCTGATATAAAGACTAAAGAGGACCTTCCTAAGTTGCCATTTTTGACGAAAGGAATAATAAATAAACACTTCAATGAACTGATTGCGCGAAATTTTCCTCCAAAGGAGATGATTTTGCACTATACTAGTGGGACTACCGGCAAAAGGCTTAAATTCTACCTCCCTAGGAAACTTAGATGGACTATCAATTATGCACATTTATATCGGTTTTATCGCTGGGTAGGGTTTAATGTGAGCGAGAGGCGAGTAACCATAGCAGGAAGGTTTTTTACCAATCGGCCTCCTTATTGGATGATCAATTGGGCAGAGAGTCAATTGTTATTGTCCATTCATCATTTGAATTCTCATACTGTAGATGTCTATATAGACCAAATAAAAAAATTTTCCCCTAAGGTTATTCAAGGACACCCTTCGGCTATTGCTTACCTAGTTAGAAGATTAGAAGAAAGAGATGAAACTATTCCATTAACGGCTGTATTAACTACAGGAGAACAACTTTATGACGATCAACACGAACTCATAGAAAGAACATTTCAGTGCAAAGTATTCGACGCTTGGGGGCATGGGGAATCAGCAGGTATGGCAGCTGAATGTGATAGACATGAAGGATACCATATTGCTGCTGAATATGGAATCATTGAGGTGATTAAGGAGAAGAGTGACGACGATATAGGTGAAATTGTAGTAACGTCTCTTCACAATTATGCTATGCCTTTTATCCGATACAGGACTGGCGATTTGGGAAGTTTATCCTGCCATAAATGTTCCTGCGGAAGGGGATTACCTTTGCTGAGCAAAATAGTAGGCAGGATAGATGATATTATTACTACACCTCAAGGGGAGAAAATTTTACCGGTATCATTTCGCACCAGATTTGCAAAGCTTGAATTCTTGGAGGAGTATCAACTAATCCAGCAAAAAAATGGTAGTTATAGAATGCTGGTGTTAGATAATGGCTACATCAGAACAAAAGAGCAGGAGGAAATATTAGGAATATTGCAGTATTATTTGGGGCCATCGGCTGATATCAAGATAGAGTTAGTAGATAAGATACCGAGAACTCCAGGTGGAAAACAGAAATTAATTGTAAAGGAAAAATAGGAATGGAAAAAAGTTTACAATGAAGAGAAAATGGATTGACTTTTATGGTGGCGGAAAGGCAAGCGAAAGGATTGTGGAGGTGCTAAAAAATTATGGGAAGTTGAGAAAACAAAGTTCATGAAAGTGGGAAGTGTAAGATATGAATGTTTGGATGTTTAATCACTATGCTTTAACTCCTGATTTACCGGGAGGAACAAGGCATTTTGATTTTGCAAAGGAATTGACTAATCGTGGTCATAAGGTAACAATATTTGCTTCAAGTTTTCATTATTCTTTATTAAAAGAAATTAAGAAATATAATAAAAATAAATTTATATTAGAGAGTTACAATGGTATTAATTTCATTTGGATAAAAACTTTTCCTTATAAGAAAAATAATTGGAAAAGAGTGCTAAATATGTTGTCTTATTCTTATCGTTCGTATAAAGTAGCAAAAAATTATGAAAAGATAGGGATAGAAAAACCACATATTATTATAGGTTCTTCTGTTCATCTTTTTGCTGTTTATACAGCTTACGAATTATCGAAGTTTTTTAAAGTTCCTTTTGTAATGGAAGTTAGGGACTTATGGCCTCAAACATTAATAGATATGGGGATATCTAAATGGCATCCCTTTGTTATTCTTTTGGGTATCTTAGAGAAATTTTTATACAAACAGGCAAAACGAATAATTACTTTGTTACCTAAAATAAAGAATTATATCATATCTCTTGGAATTTCTGAAGATAAAATCGTTTGGATTCCGAATGGTGTTTATATCGATAGATTTAGTACCAAAAAGTTAAAAAATAAAAATACTGAAAAATTTACTGTTACTTATGCGGGAGCGATTGGGAAGGCGAACAATTTAGATGTATTGATAGAAGCAGCTAAGATATTAAAAGGCATTCCTAATATAGAATTTGTTATAGTGGGAGATGGCCCTGAAAGGGAAAGATTAGAAAAAAAGGTTTTGGAGATAGGTTTAAATAAGGTTCAATTTAAAGGTTCAGTATCAAAAAATGAAGTGCTATGTTATTTTTGCAATTCAAATATTTTATATTTTAACTTAAAAGAATCACCAGTTTTTAGATACGGAATAAGTTCAAATAAATTGTTTGATTACTTGGCTTCTGGTAAACCAATTATTTTTTCTGCTTTTGCTGGAAATAATCCAGTAGCTGAGGCAAGAGCTGGTATCACGATTCCTCCAGAAAATCCAGAAGCTTTAGCTGAAGCCATATTAAAACTTTACCGGATGCCAGATGAAGAGAGAAAGGAGATGGGATTAAGGGGAAGAAAATATGTAGAGAAATATCATTCTATACCTAAGTTAGTGGATAAATTAGAAAAAGTTCTTTATGAGGTTGTAAGTGATAGTAAACATTCAAATTAGAAACGCTCATTTTTCTGACTGCAGAGAAATAGCAAAAATTCATAAAAAATGCTTAGATAAAAGTTTTTTAGCAACCTTAGGAGAAAAGTTTTTAACACTTCTCTATAAATCTTTAATTGAGTGTGAAAATGGTATCCTTATTGTTGCAGAAGATAATGGAAAGGTTATTGGATTTGTTTCAGATATAACGAATACATGAGCAGAAAGAGATAGAAAATGGAAGATAAAGTTTTAATCACTTATGGCTGGAACCGTATAGCTTATATTGTCAATAGAAGCCTCGCCTCAAAGGGTATTAAAACTTATGTTGGGGACATAAGCAAAATTACAATGAACCGATTTTCTAAATTTACCTATAAAACTTTTTGTTATCCGAATTTCTATGTAGATCTTAAAAAATTCATCAATTTTATTATTTCATACTGTATTAAAGAAGGCATACAATATGTTATACCGACTCATGAGGAAGGTTTTTTGATTAGCAAATATCAACATATCTTTAAAGAAGCTAATATAAAAACTTTACTTCCTGATTTTGAAAAAGTAAAAATTGCTCATAAAAAGGATAAAAGTTGCACACTTGCTAAAAAGTTAAATATTCCGTTACCAGAAACTATTTATCCCAAGACTATAGATGATGTACTTTGCTTTTTTCGATATTGTAATAAAAGTGTTGTTATAAAATATTTAAATACTAATAGTGCTAAAGGAGTTTTTTATCCAAAAAGTGAAAATGAAGTCAGAAAATTTGAAAGAGATATAGGAAATTTTATCGTTCAAGAAAGAGTATATGGAAGAGGTTATGGCGTTTCTATGCTTTTTAATAAAAAAGAATTAAGGGCTAAATTCACCCATAAAAGAATTCAAGAAAAAATTTCTACTGGTGGCACAAGTACTTTAAGAGAAAGCACTGAAAGTTCCTTACTTGAAGAATATGCTTATCAAATTTTAAAACATTTAAATTGGAATGGCGTGGCTATGGTTGAGTTTAAGTATGATGAGAAACGAAAGAAAGGATGGTTTATAGAAATTAATCCAAGATTTTGGGGCTCATTGGCACTTCCATATATAGCTGGTGTAGATTTTCCTTATTTGGTATATAAAATTTTAAGAGATGGCGATGTTGAACCTGTATTCAATTACAAAAAAGGAGTGAAAGTTAAATGGATTTTAGGTGGTATCATAGCATTTATGGCAGATTTAGTAAAACGAGAATTTAATCTCAATCATATTTTTTCAAAAGCTGATGCTTACGATGATTTTTGGAAGGATGATAAAAATGTTTTTACAGGAGAGTTGTTTTATTACGGCACGAAATTTTTAAAGACTTTCAGTATCAATCCTCAAAGGGAGGCATTGCTTAATATTGATGAACTGTAAATACATTATTTTTGACCTTGATGGAACTCTAACAACTAAAGACACTTTAAAAGACTTCTCGTTGTTTGCACTAAAAAAAGGTAATTTAAGTTTTTTCTGGTTTATTTTTTTGATGATTCTATTGAAAATACGCTTAATTCCAAACCCTACTTTTAAAAGATTATATGCATATTTTTGTTTGAAAGGATATAATGAAAAATTTATAAAAAAAGTAGCTAAAGATTGGTTTAATGTGAGAGGACTAAAGCTTATTAGAAGAGAATTCTTAAAAAATTATTTGGATCAGCAGGCAATTATTCTAAGTGCTAATTTTGATTTTTTGGTAGAATTATTTGCTAAGTATCTAGGAATAAAAGAATTTGTATGCATTACTTTAGAAACAGTAAATAATAAATACACAGGGAAAATTTGCGGTATGATTCCTTATAGCAAAGATAAAGTAAATGCCATTATAAAAAAATTTGGATATGAGGTTCTTCAAAATGCTATTGCCTATGGAGATGATGAAACAGATAAATATTTACTTAATGTAGTGAAAAAAGCATTTTTCGTTGAATAAAAATTGCTAGTTTCATAAGTGGGTAATGTCAAGTTAATTGTGTCAGTTTCTTCTGGTCCAGTTTTCACTCACATATACTGCCATCATTTAAGGAAGAGGAAAAAAGGTAGGATATGGTAGTAATGTGGGTGTTTTTTCATTTTTTCATCCTAAGGGCAGGACATACTTTTTCCTTATTTTGGTTTTCTTTCTCTTCAGAAAAAATGTGTAGAAATAGTATAAATTCTTAACATTTGGTTGATGCTGGATATTATTTCGTGTATAAATGTGATAAAATGTATGCAGGTCAAGAAAAACGATAGAAAGTGGTAAGGTAAATATGAATAATTTAGTAAAAAAATAAAAAAAGTCCTTCAAATAACCCTAAAACAAAGTAATAAATGAGAACGAATAGTTACTGCTCTTTTAAACAGTTGATTGGTAAGTATTTAGGTGTCAATTCCCAAAATATTTTTCTCTTCTGGAAAGGTCGTATTGCTTTATATGCTATTTTAAAAGCCATTGGTATAAAAGAAGGAGATGAAATTATTCTTCCAGCCTTTACCTGTGTAGTAGCAGTAAATCCCATCATCTATTTTGGGGCAAAGCCTGTTTATGTGGATATAGATCCAAAGACTTACAATGTAAATCCTAATAAGATAGAAGAGAAAATAACGCCTAAAACAAAAGCAATTTTAGCGCAAAATACATTTGGGCTTTCGGCTGATTTGGATGTGATTTGTGAAGTTGCAAAAAAATATAATCTTTTTGTTATAGAAGATTGTGCACATGGATTTGGAGGTTTTTATAAAGGGAAACCAAATGGGACAATTGCAGATGCCGCATTTTTTTCAACACAGTGGAATAAACCTTTTTCTACAGGGCTTGGAGGAATCGCAGTAGTAAAAGAAGGGCAATGGGCGAATGGAGCAATGGGTGAATGGGTAATAGAAAACCTAAAGCAAATGGAGGAAAATTTTATAAAACCTTCCTTAAAGGATATCTTACAGCTAAAGATTTTGATATTTCTAAGAGAACATTTTCTAAATTCTAATACATATTGGTTTGCCTTAAAGACCTATAGGTGGCTAAGCAAAAATAATTTAATTTTAGGTTCATCTCAGGGAGAAGAGCTTGAGAGGCCCGTGAAGCCAAAAGATTTTGAAAAAGGCTTTTCCGAAATTCAAGCAAAGAAAGGAATAGAGGAGTTGATGGGTGAATGTGTAAATGGGTTAATGAGGGAAAAGCAACGGAAGATTGACAAAGTAATTGAGCACAGAAGAAAAATAGCAAATTTGTATAAAAAAGCATTGCTTGGCTTTGGAATTGAGCCGCCTTATGAACCTGAATATGCAGTTCACACTTATCTTAAGTTTCCTCTTTTAGTCAAGGATAGGAAAAAAATCTTTAAGGAGGCAGAGAAAGAAAAGATTGAACTAGGTGACTGGTTTGTTTCTCCCATTCATCCTATAACCAAAAACCTTGAATACTGGCACTATAAATATGGAGAAAATCCTATCGCCGAAAAAATCTCCCAGCATATTGTTAACTTACCAACTCATATTAAGATTAATGAAGATTATGTGGATAAGGTTTCACAATTCCTAAAGAAAAACAGGTATAATATCTACAGTTCTTACCAGGAGCTCTTCTTAAGATGAATTGCCAAAAAATCCTTAGAGTCTTAAAGGCAAATGGCATCATCGGTAAACCCACCAATCCTGATGTAAAAGGAGTAGGAAAAAGGGAGATAAAAAGGCTTTTCCCTAATTGTAGCTTTGATTCTCACAAGGTCACCTTGGTTCTACCGATTGCCCGTCTTATCGCACCTTGGTCATTTTTGCTGTGCTACTTTCTTGAGCTTATCCCTTGGCTCAGGACCCATTATTTAGCTGTTATTAAGAAGTATAAGTCTTAAATCATATGTCGTAAGTA
>Ga0190333_1000250_pt1 | contig 11313 bp, 9 predicted proteins | sample 48720467_MG_FD_161676 | JGI IMG/M metagenome (GOLD analysis project Ga0190333, IMG submission 161676) | Hydrothermal vent sediment bacterial communities from Southern Trench, Guaymas Basin, Mexico - 4872-04-6-7_MG | ecosystem: Environmental > Aquatic > Marine > Hydrothermal vents > Sediment ... | reverse complement strand
CTGGCTTTAATATTGATTTGCAAGCTATGGAATGGGCTACTCTGGCAGATAGGCGAAAAAACCCGGAATTATGGGATATATTTAGTACAGGTATGACTACCAAACCTGACCCCACCATGTTTACTCCATTGAATCCAGCCTATGCTGGCTGGTGGGAAAGTCCAAAGCTTATTGAATTAATGGACAAATTAGCAACTGAAACTGATTTTGATAAACGATATAAGCTGATGGAGGAAATTCAAGAACTTTTCTATACCGAGATTCCCACTATTAAAGTAGGCGATTATGCGAATTTTAGAATAGCGGCTAAAAATGTTAAAGGTTTTAAAAATATGAATGAAATATTCTTCTGGAATGTATGGAAAGAGTGACAAGAAAATAGTTAAAAATTTAGAAGTCGGATATAAGATAACTGTATCCGACTTCTAAATTTAAATTAAAGTTGAAAAGTATTTTAGAAATGAGGAATATAGTTGACTAATTATATACTAAAAAGAATTTTAGCCTTAATCCCCATTATGTTCATTGTTGGACTCTTTGTTTTTTTTATCATACATCTAATACCTGGTAATCCGGCCGCTATGATGTTAGGTCCTGAAGCAACTCCCGAAGAAATTGATGCTTTTTCCAGGTCGATGGGTTTAGACCGGCCAATTCCCATTCAATTTGTAGAATGGATCTCTAATATAGTTAAAGGGGATTTTGGTACGTCTCTTTTTTTTCAGGGGCAGCAAGTTACCAAAGTAGTGTTCGAACACTTCAAAGTAACCCTAACTTTAACTGTTTTAGGAGTTGTTTTAGCCATTATTTTAGGGATAACAACCGGGGTAATAGCTGCTATTAATCATAATAATATTTTAGATAGAATAATAATGATTATAACTTCAGCAGGAGTTTCTATCCCGAATTTTTGGTTAGGGTTAATGCTGGTCTTATTTTTCGCCATTAGACTTTCCATATTGCCCCCGGCTGGATTTAAATCTTTAAGTGCAGGATTGGGTGAAAGTTTGAGATATTTGATTCTACCGGCTATTACTTTAGCTTTTGGACAAACCTCACTAATTGCCAGAATGACCAGGTCTAATATGTTAGAAGTTTTAAGAAGTGATTATGTTAGAACAGCAAAGGCTAAAGGTTTATCAGAGTTAATGGTAAATTATAAGCATGCTTTAAAGAATGTTTTAATTCCGGTTATCACTATTATCGGGCTTTCTTTTGCTAATCTGATGGGCGGAGCAGTGGTAACCGAGCAAATTTTCAATATTCCCGGAGTTGGTCGGCTATTAATAAAATCTGTTTTTACCAGAGATTATCCGGTGATTGAGGGTATAGTTCTATATATTGCTGCTATGTGGGTTATTATTAATTTAGTGACCGATGTCTTATATGTAATAATTGATCCCCGAATTGAATATTAAGAGGTGCTAAATGGCAGATTTAATTTCATTAGAAAATAATGCAAACACCATGCAAAAAAAGGATAAAGAAAATTTTTTTTCACGGTTTAAAATTTTCTACCGAAATGGTGCGGTTTTGTTTGGAATAATAATTCTTTGTTTGTTAGTTGTTGTTGCCATTATTGCTCCCGTAATAGCGCCTTATGAACCGGGAGAGATGGATCCCGGGATTAGATTACAGAACCCGGACAAAGATTTTATATTTGGGACAGACCGTTTTGGCAGAGATCTTTTTACTAGAGTTGTTTTTGGTTCACGAATATCTTTGGTAGTAGGAGTAAGTGTTCTTTTTTTCACTACTTTATTTGGTTCAATTCTTGGACTACTGGCTGGTTTTTCTCGTAAGGTCGATGAAATATTAATGCGTATTTTAGATGCCTTTATGGCTTTTCCTTCTATTATCTTAATGATTACCATGATGGCAGTTTTGGGTTCTAATCTAAGCAATGTTATTATTGCTCTTATTATAGTTTACACCCCTCGTATGACCCGGGTGGTAAGAAGTGCAGTTTTGGTGCAGATGGAACTGGAGTATGTGGAAGCAGCTCGGGCATTAGGAGCCGGTAATTTAAGGATTGCTGTTTTACATGTTTTTCCTAATTGTGTAGCCCCTATTATTATTCAAGGTACTATGATTTTTGCTTATTCTATACTATCTGAAGCAAGCCTTAGTTTTTTAGGGGTAGGTATACCGCCCGAAATTCCCAGCTGGGGAAATATTCTTAGCGGGGGAAAAGTTTTCCTCCGTAGAGCCCCCTGGATAAGTTTTTTCCCGGGTTTAACTATAGCTATCTGCGTTTTAGGGATTAATATGTTAGGAGATGGTTTGAGAGATGTCTTAGACCCAAGATTGAGAAAATAAAAACCAATTTTCCCTATAAATGAAGGCTTATATGTCATTCCCCCCTTTTTCCCTATTATCCCGGCCTTCTTCTATATCATTCCCATTCCCTCTCTGTCATTCCCATCTTCTTTTATGTCATTCCTGAGAAAGCGGGAACCCAGTATTTATTTTCAGCAGAGGACCGTTCTTTTTCCTACTATTCGAGTACCATCAGTAAAAACCCCAATTCTATTTTAAAAAAAATTTATCAATAATTATCTCACACTACCTTAATTACAGTATGGTAATAATTGCCTAATATCTCTTGTGGACACAATGTATCGTGTACAATACCATTTTATTTACTTTTTGGGTTGTAATTTTAGATGCTAAATATTAATATGACAAATTGTTAAAAAATCCTACAAAAACAGAGAAAAAAGTTTTATTGAATATTGCTTCTAATTGTGGTAACATTTATCCCTATGCATTCGATGTAATTTTCACCAAGTAATAAGAAAAAGGAAATAAAAACGATGGAAGCTGAAAATATAAAAAATATTGCCCTTATTGCCCATGTAGATCATGGCAAGACTACTCTGGTAGATGCTATGTTGAGACAGAGCGGTACCTTTCGTGAAAACCAGGACATAAGAGAAAGGGTGATGGATTCTAATGATTTGGAAAGAGAAAGAGGAATTACTATCCTTTCTAAAAATACCTCAATTCGTTGGCAGGGGGTAAAGATTAATGTTGTAGATACGCCGGGCCATGCAGATTTTGGGGGAGAGGTTGAGCGGATCTTAAGAATGGTTAACGGGGTTCTTCTGATTGTAGATGCCTTTGAAGGGCCTATGCCTCAAACTCGATTTGTTCTGCGTAAAGCTATGGAATTAAATCTTATTCCCATAGTAGTCATCAATAAAATAGACAGGCCTAATGCCCGTCCTGCTGAAGTTTTAAACGAAATTTATGACCTGTTTATTGAATTAGGGGCTAATGATAAACAGATAGATTTTCCGGTTATCTATACTTCTGCCCGTTCGGGTTTATCCGGATTTTCTCCTGATTCTTTAGAGGAAGATTTAACGCCTCTTTTTTCAACTATTTTAAAACATATACCCGCTCCTTCGGTGGAATACAATTCTCCTTTGCAATTATTGATTACCAATCTTAACTATGATGATTATGTGGGGAAGATAGCCATTGGGCTTATCAGCCGAGGAAAAATTCAGGAGGGGGGAACAGTCACTTTAATCAAGCGCGATAAGAGTCAGATATTCAGCAAAGTGGTAAAACTTTATCTTTTTGAAGGATTAGAAAGAAAAGAAGTAAAGAGGGCTGAGGCCGGAGAGATTGTGGCTATTGCGGGAATTAACGAAGCTAATATCGGAGAGACAATAGCTTGTAGAGAGAAACCCGAGGCCTTGTCTAAAATAAAGATAGATGAACCTACTTTGACTGTAGATTTTACTGTTAACAATAGTCCTTTCGCTGGTCGGGAAGGGAAGTTTGTCACCTCTCGCCATTTACGAGAGCGTCTTTTTAAGGAAGTTGAAACCAACGTGAGCCTTAAAGTCGAAGAAGCAGAATCGACAGATACTTTTCATGTCTCAGGAAGAGGAGAGCTTCATCTTTCGATTCTTATTGAAAAGATGCGCCGGGAAGGATATGAATTTCAGGTTTCCAAACCCAAGGTTATTTTTAGAAATATTAAGGGAGTGAAATGTGAACCCATAGAGCTTATGACCTGTGATATCCCCAAAGACAGCTTAGGAGCAGTCATGGAAATTTGCGGAAAGAGAAGGGCGGAGTTGGCCAATATGATTGAATTTTCTTCCGATCAATTGCGGCTTGAATTTGAAATTCCGGCCAGGGGATTAATCGGTTTTCGGGATGAATTTCTTACTAAAACAAAAGGTAAAGGAATAGTGCACCATCTCTTTCTTGATTATCAGCCATACAAGGGGCCTATCCCCACCCGTGCCCGGGGAGTATTAATTGCCTATGAAAGCGGAATGACCAGTACCTTTGGTCTTCATAATGCTCAAGGAAGAGGAACGCTATTTGTTGCTCCGGTTACAAAAGTTTACCAGGGGATGATTGTGGGAGAACATAAGAGAATTAATGATTTGGAAGTTAATGTGTCCAAGAAAAAGCACGTTACCAATATGCGTGCAAGCGGTTCAGATGAAGCTTTGCGCTTGGAGAAGCCCCGTCAGTTTTCTTTGGAACAGGCTTTGGATTATATCCAGGAGGATGAATTGCTGGAGATTACTCCTTCCAATATTCGCCTGAGGAAGAGGTTTTTAGACCATTATTCCCGCCTTCAGCGGGTTAAGGGTTTAAAGGTTGGTTAATATTGAAAAAGGGGACAGGCTACTTTTTTCCTAAATATCAAACGTAGGACAAGGTGTCTCCCCTGTCAAAAAAGTAGCCTGTCCCCTTTTTTATGATGTACTTTACACATATTTCATCTCATCCAGAAAGGCAGGTCTTTTTGTATATTTGGTCTTAAGTAGGTTCACTAATTCGTTGAATTCTTCCCCATATGTCATTTCCGCGCAGGCGGGAACCCATCCCTTCCTTTTTTCAACTTTTGACAATCGCTATAAATTTAATTATAATCGTGGCAGAAAGCTGTAGAGCATAATATTCTCTTATGCGATATATTTAATTTAACCAAGGAGGATATTTAAGATATGAAAATTAAAGTGATAATTCACCAAGCCGAAGAAGGTGGTTATTGGGCAGAAGTTCCAGCAATTCCAGGTTGTTTAACTCAAGGGGACAGTTGGGAAGAACTTATTAAAAATATATATGAAGCAGTTGAAGCATGCTTAAGTGTTGATGTAGAAAAAATTAAGATTAAACCTTCTGATAAAATTATGGATGTTGCGATATGAAAGATGTTTCCGGGAAAGAACTGTGTAAAATTCTAAAAAAACATGGGTGGGAACTTAAAACTATAAAAGGCAGCCACCATGTTTATATGAAAGAGGGGAGGAAAGAACGAATAAGTATTCCCGTACATAGTAATAAAAGTATTAAAAAAGGTTTATTAAAAGTCATTTTAAAATTAGCAGATATTGAGATTAAACGATGAATACAGGAACATCGATTCTCTGTACCATTCAAAGAGGGCAGACACAAGGTCTGCCCCTACAACGACTGGTTTTCCCGCAATTCAAACCTGCATCTTCTCTCTTATTACTAAATAGTTAGAAATAAAAAGGTTAATTTTTTATCGAAATGAATTAGAGACCAAAATTTTTATCCTTTACCGAAGGCAATTTTAAAACGTTCAGCAGGATCATCAAAAACAACTTCCTTTGGGTCAAAATGTTCTGAATCAAATTCTCCCCCAATCCATTCTAACATTTCTTCATGTTGTTCATCATTAGGATTTCTTATGCTTTCTAAAAAGTCATCATAAACAAGAGGTCCTCCACAATCTTCAGGGGGACAAGCTCTTTTTTCCTTTAATGCAAATGGGGTAGATAATATTTTTTTCTTTTGGGAGTATTTTTTCCAGGGTTATTTTGTGTCTCCAATAATCACCGAAATCATATATATATTCAGCCGATTGATTTTCCATTAAAAAACAATCAGTTATTTTTACTTTCCAACCAGGAAGAACTTTTTTGTTCCACGTTAATTCCCATATAGGTTCTTCATTTGGGATTCCAATATTTACTTTTAAATCAATTAATGAATAAATTATTTCAAATTCATGAAGATGACAATCATACCAGCCCATAGCATCTTGAATAGCGACATGTAGGTCATAAAAAGTATAAGTTTTCGGAACTTGTATCCTCCGCCAAATGGGTGGCTTAATACCCTTTAAGATAATTTTAAATTGATATATTTGATTGAATTTCTTTTTTATAACTTTTCCTCCTCTTATAATTTAACATTTTTTCAATAACCTTTTTTAAAAGCTTTATATAAATAATATTCTCTAAAGATTTCAAAAATCCTCTTTTTTTTGTAAAAAATGATAAAAATAAGTTATCAGTTATTGGTTTTTAGATTTTGGTTAAATATTGGTTCACTTGACAAATTCTCCGTCACCAAAGTATAATATGTTAACAAAAATATTAATTAAGTGTGCTTAGCCCCATGAAATACAATGATATAAAAAAAATAAATAAATTATATTTTACTTACCAGGATGTAGCGAAAATATTATCCATATCCGCAGATTCTGCTCGGGTATCGTGTACCCGATACGTAAAACAAAAATATCTTATCAGACTAAAAAATAACTTCTACATATTGAAAGAAAGATGGGATAATATTGCTCCGAATCAAAGACTGGAGCTGGCCAATGTCCTTCAGGTTCCATCTTATATCTCCTTAATGACTGCTCTTTCGTTTTATGAATACACCACTCAGGTTCAACAGAAATTTATTGAATCCATCTCCTTATACCGAACCTTTACCAAAGATATTGAGGGAGTTGTATTTAATTATAGCAGAATTAAACGGGATTATTATTTTGGCTTTTCTAAAAAAAACAACATATTTATCGCCTCCCCGGAAAAGGCTTTTATCGATTCCCTTTATCTAAGTTATTTAGGGAAATATAACTTAGACTTCAGTTCGTTAAATTTAGAGAAAATTGACAGAAAGAGTTGTGAAAATATACTAAAGACATATCCTTCTAAATTTAAAACATATTACCAGAGGTATATAAAATGAATGACCTGATACAGCAAGAGATTTTTGAGATGGAAGTATTGGCCTGGCTTAAGAACAAGGGATTTCTCCGCAATATGATCTTTGGCGGAGGGACCATGCTGAGACTTTGTTATAGTCTAAAAAGATATTCGGTTGATCTGGATTTCTGGACATATCGCATCGATAAGATAGACCAGTTTTTTATAAATTTAAAAGATTCTTTAGAAATAGATTATGATTTAACTGATGCACAAAACAAATATTATACTCTACTGTTCGAAATTAAAAAGGCACCATATCCCCGTAAATTAAAGATTGAAATAAGAAAAGAAAACAAAGAAAGTGATTTTCAGGAAAAAATTGCTTACTCCCCATATTCTAACCAGCAGGTATTGCTTAAATCTTTTACCTTAGAGCAGATGATGAAAAATAAGATAGGAGCCCTTTTAGACAGAAAAGAAATAAGAGATGTATTTGATATTGAATTTTTAACCAGAAAGGGCGTTGATATTTTAGCAAATTATGAAGAATTAAAAAAAATTAGAGAAATTATCAAAGGATTTAAAAAAAGAGATTACCATGTAACTTTGGGTTCTCTTTTAGCTGATGATATTAGAGAATATTATAAGAAAAATAAATTCGAATATTTATTGGGCATTATCGATGAGTGTCTTTCTTTTTTTTAATCTTTTGGTGTTTTTACAAATAAAAGAGGGAATACTATATCACTTACACAGCAAGGTATCCAAACAGAGAGAAATAGAAAAATAAAAATACCAATATAGGTAAACCAGTTTAAAGTTTGCCCAATAGCCATAATAATATGAAAGAGTGAAGCCCAGGTACTGAGGAGAACATGACCAAAGTGAGGGAATTTGGTAGATGGTCTTAGGTATGCTATTCCAATACCAAGAAGAGCTAAAGGATTGACCAGCCACCATTTTTCAATAAAACCCAAATGAATCTCTCGTTGAGGCATATTGAGCAAAATTTCACCCAGATAAGGGATTAACGAATCACTTAAGGTAGCTATCCCGATAGAACCTACATAACCGATGAAGATTAAAATTTCCAGGTTACATTTTTTTTTGGAAGGGTAACATTGGTAAAAATTATACATAGAAGCAGTAACCAGTGCACTTAGAAAAACATGGATGGGGTGAAGGATGTAGAAAATATTATAGGAAGATTCAGAGGGTAGTTTTTGAAAAAATATTATCAGAATTATTCCGGTGGCAGCTCCGAAAGCAGTGAAAGGAATATGTTCTTTTAATTCTTTAAGGATTTGTTTGTACATTTATTTCCCCTATTTTTTAACCAAAATATTTTTTAGGCGGGTAGAGCGTAAGGGTAATAATTATTTAATTAGATTATAGTAATATGTTATACTTATAAAAGTAGAGAAGTCAATAAAATTTCTCAATAATCTCTAATTTTTATAATAAAAATTAAATAACCGAAGAAGAAAAGAGGAAACAGAGATTGAAGATTGGATGCCATATTTCTATCGCCGGGGGGATAGATAATTCTATTGTTCGAGCAGAGGAATTAGGATGTAGCACTATGCAGATATTCTCTAAGAATGCATCTACCTGGCGGGAAAAAATATTAAAAAAGGACGAAGTAGAAAGCTTTAGAGAGAATTTAAAAAATTCTAGTATCAACCCCGTTTTTATTCACACCTCTTATCTCATTAATTTGGCTTCTCCCTCAGATGAACTTTATTTCAAATCGATTAATGCTTTTTTAGAAGAGATGAAAAGAGCAGACCTTTTATTACCAGACCCTTATTTAATTATTCATCCGGGGGCCCATACCGGGGCAGGGGAAGAATACGGAATTCAGAGGATAATCAGAGCCCTTAATATAATTTTAGAGAAAAGCGCGGATTTAGGTTTAAAAACGATGATATTATTAGAAGATACTGCTGGTTCGGGTACACATTTGGGTTATACTTTTAGGCAGTTAAAGAGGATGATAGAAGGGGCGAAAGATAGAAGGAGGATAGGAATGTGTTTTGATACCTGTCATGCTTATGCTGCGGGATATGACCTTTCGCATCAGGAAGGGATTGAACAGACTTTAGAGGAGATTGATAAATATGTGGGTTTAGAGAGATTAAAGGTGATACATCTTAATGATTCAAAATTTCTTTTGGGTTCGCGAAAAGACAGGCACATGCATATTGGAAAAGGTTATATAGGACTGGAAGGTTTTAGGATGCTGGTGAATCATAAATATCTAAAAAATCTGCCTTTTATTCTGGAGACCCCCAAACATGACGAAAAAGACGATCTAAAAAATATTAATTTAGTAAAGAGTTTGATACAGGGGACGGTTCTCTGTGTTAACACAGAGAACCGTCCCCTGTATCAAAGTTGAGGATTTAAATAAATGCCGGTTGAGAGAATCTTAAATGAATTAAAAAAATATAATAAGGTAAGCTCTCGCTTTACTGACTGGAGGCATATTTCGGCTAAATCCGGAATTTATGAGGAGTTTCCGGAGTGGATAGAGGATAGATTGGTAAGGATTTTAAAAGAGAAAGGCATCAATAAACTTTATTCTCATCAGGCTTCCGCCTTAGAATTTATAAGAAACCATAAGAATGTAGTAATAGTTACCCCTACCGCCTCAGGCAAAACTCTTTGCTATAATCTGCCGGTAATGGATTCTATCTTAAAAAATGAAAATAGCCGGGCTCTTTATATGTTTCCCACTAAAGCTTTATCTCAAGATCAATTGACTGAATTGTATCAATTGGTTTCAGCCCTGGATGAGGAGATTAAGACTTATACCTATGATGGAGATACTCCTTCTTCGGCTCGGCAGGCTATCCGCAAGAAAGGGCATATTGTGGTCACAAATCCGGATATGCTTCATTTGGGCATATTGCCCCATCATACCAAATGGATGGATTTCTTTGGAAATTTGAAATACGTGGTAATTGACGAGATTCATATTTATCGGGGGGTATTCGGAAGCCATCTAGCCAATGTAGTAAGGAGATTGAAGAGAATTTGCCGATTTTATGGCTCGAGCCCTCAATTTATCTGCTGTTCGGCGACTATCGCTAATCCCCGGGAGCTTTCTCAGAAGATTGTAGGAGAAGAATTTGTTTTAGTTGATAATAATGGTGCCCCGCAAGGGGAGAAACATTTTTTATTTTATAATCCTCCGGTAATTAATAAGGAATTGGGAATCAGGAAAAGTTTAATTAAAGAAGTAGCCCGTTTTGTGGCCTATTTTTTAAATTATAACATTCAGACCATAATTTTTGCCCGGAGTCGTCTAACCACCGAAGTTCTGACCAGTTATTTAAAAGATTTTTTAGCTAAAACCGGAAGGCCCAAGGATATAATCCGAGGTTACAGGGGAGGTTATTTACCTAACCTAAGGCGTGAAATAGAAAAGGGTTTAAAAGATGGGGTGATAAAAGGAGTGGTAAGTACCAATGCCCTGGAGCTGGGGATAGATATTGGGCAACTTGATGCCTGTTTTATGGCGGGATATCCCGGAACTATCTCCAGTACCTGGCAGCAGGCCGGAAGGGCGGGACGCCGATCCAATAGTTCGATAGCTATCTTAGTTGCTTCCAGTAATCCTTTAGACCAGTTTGTAATAAATCATCCTGATTATTTCTTCGGGGAATCACCGGAGAGTGCGGTTATTGACCCGGATAATTTGAGTATTTTAGTCAGTCATATCAGGTGTGCTTCTTTTGAATTACCCTTCGAAGAAGGAGAAGATTTCGGAACAAAAAAACTACGGGATGTTCTGGAATATTTAGAGAAAGAAGGCGTGCTTCATTGTGTGGAAAAGAAGTGGTATTGGATGAGCGAAGTCTATCCCACTGAAGAGATAAGCTTGCGCAGTGCCTCGGTAGATAATTTTGTAATTATCGATACCGCTGACCAACAGGAACAGGTTATAGGAGAAGTGGATAAGGCCAGTGTGCCCACCCTTATCTATGAAGGGGCTATTTATCTTCACGAAGGTGAGCAATATGCTATTCACAGGTTGGATTATCAGAATCAAAAGGCCTATGCCGAAAAAGTTAAAGTTAATTATTACACCGATGCCCAGGACGAAACTAATATAGAGGTTTTAGAGGTATTTGAGAAAGCTGAAGAATCAAATATTGAGCATGCTTACGGGGAGGTGGCCATTACTACCGTTTCCACCTGTTATAAAAAGATAAAATTTTATACTCACGAAAATATTGGTTTTGGGGAAATATCTTTACCCCCGGAAGAGATGCGTACTACCGCTTATTGGCTCGCTTTGACCAATGATATTAGTGAGCTGTTAGAGGATCAGGAAAGTGAAGACACATCTTTTAATCTA
>Ga0190333_1000219_pt1 | contig 12168 bp, 10 predicted proteins | sample 48720467_MG_FD_161676 | JGI IMG/M metagenome (GOLD analysis project Ga0190333, IMG submission 161676) | Hydrothermal vent sediment bacterial communities from Southern Trench, Guaymas Basin, Mexico - 4872-04-6-7_MG | ecosystem: Environmental > Aquatic > Marine > Hydrothermal vents > Sediment ... | reverse complement strand
CAGAATTAACTCAACAGGCACGACAATAGAATGGCAAAATGGAGCGGACTTTGCACCTGAATTTTTGTATGAAATTGGTGAAGAAGTTGGTAGACTTAAAAAAGAGGCAATATGATAAAGAAAGTTATCCAAAGATTCTAATCGCCTTTTTGTCTATGCAAGCTAAGGGTTTAAGCAAGAAGGTTATAAGCTTAAGGATTATCGATGACCCTGAACAATACAGAAGATTTTTTCATTAAGGCAATATTTATTAGAAAGGAGGGATTATAAAATGGCAATAACTTCTTGGTTTTTAAAAAGAGGAGTAAGTTTGATTACAAAATTATCTTTATTTATTTTTATTTTAGGATTATTGCTTTCTTCCCCGGGTTTTTCCTATAGCTTGCCTCCTGATAATGCACTCAGAGTTGAATTAAAATGGGTTGATGAAAGGGCAAATATTTATTTTTGGAATGATTTTTGGAGATCACCTTACTCCGGAAGAAAAGAGCAATTTATCTATATGTACGTTGAACCAATTACAGAAAAATTTACTATTCCTGGACCTACTTCGTTTACGGTCATCCAAAATGGGAAGCAATATAGTATTGATATAGAAATATTAAAAGAAGATAATGGTTTATTATTTGCGGGTCCCGTGTATGTCCCCCAAACATTTATCCTAACTACAATGGAACAAGCATATGGTATTGACGGTTTTGATCCATGTCAGCCCTTAACTATTATATTTGATGATGGCTGGAATGAACCCCAAAAAATACAATATAGCTCTACTTCACAATATGGTGTTTCTCCTGACATAAAAGTAAACGGTTCAGATGGGCCAATTACATTAAGTTGGTCAGACATACTAAGTATTACCGTATCATTAGACAACAACGGCCAAACAGAAAATGCCGACTGGTGGCTGGCAGCAGATACGCCATTTGGGCTTTTCTTTTTTACATTTGATGGCTGGACAAATGCCTGGGTGACAGGATATCAAGGCCCATTATTTTATTTAGAATCATTTGAGGTATTTAGTATGCCTGTCTCAGGGCTTCCTGCAGGCACATATACCCTTTATTTTGGTGTTGATACTGTAATGGATGGAGATGTAACATGGGATAGCGTTTATTATGATACGGTGGTGGTCAATGTAACGGACTAGATAACTTTATAAATAATATCTGGACTTTTTATCTTTGCAAACTAAGGCCATAAACAAATCAGATAAGGTTATAAGCTCAAGGATTATCGATGACCCTGAACAACACAGAAGATTTTTCTTCAAGCTAGATAAGGCAATATTTATTAGGAAGGAGGGATTGTAGGGAGTTTTAAAACAAGATTAAATAGCTCTTAAAAAAGCAAGAGACTACCTAATATAATTTTCTTCTTGATAGTTGATTAATAATTTTGTTAATGAAATTGGGAGGAGGTATGATAAGATGAAACCAAGGTTATTATTTTTGGCCTTTTTGGTGGCCTTTTTTACAATTAATGTGGCATTTGGAGAAACCTTTTATGTGACAAATCCCGATGAGTTTCAAAACGCACTTTCGATTGCTGATTCCAATAGGGAGGATGATACAATAAATGTAGCAGAAGGGAGATATAATATTACCTCTACCCTTTACTATTCAAGTTGTAATGGAGACAGTGGTCATGAACTTACCATCCAGGGTGCTGGTGCAGATAAGACAGTCCTTGATGGGGGAGGAAGCGTTCAGATTTTGTATATAGATACTGATGCAGATAATAATGGGGGTGACAGCGGCGGTGATGTAACAATAAAGGGTGTAGGCTTTAATGAAGGTTTTGGATGGGGTGATGGTGGTGGTATGTATGTAGATGGCTGGTCTATAAATCTAACAATAAAAGAGTGTGCGTTTTCAAAAAATCATACTCATCTTGATGTTTATGGTAATGGTAATGGTGGTGGTGTATATGTATGGACATTCAAGGGCACAGTAACTATTACAAACAATACTTTTTCAAGAAATTCGGCTGATCTTGATGGTGGTGGTGTAGATGCATATTCAAAATCTGGCACAATAACTATTACAAACAACACATTTTCAGGAAATTCAGTTAAGTATGGTTATGGTGGTGGTGTACATGTAAGGTTAAGATATGACTCAGCCACCCTAAATATTTATAATAACATCTTATTTGGTAACATGGCCAATGACGGTGATGACCTATATGTTTATTCTGATGGTGATGGAAATTATATAGGCTCTATTGTTAATCTTTACAACAATGACTTTTCAGGGAATGCAGACTTTGACACAGGTCAGTCTTGGGATTTATATATTACTTTAACTGATAATTATCATCATGCAGATAATATCCAGAAAGACCCACAGTTTGTTGACCCAGAAAATGGAGATTTCCATCTTAAATCAAACTCTCCATGCATAGATAGAGGCAATAACTCTGCACCTGAGCTTCCTGATACTGACTTTGAAGGAAACCCAAGGATTGTAGGTTCTGCCCCTGACATTGGTGCAGATGAGTACTATACAGGGCAGCTCATACCTATCCCTGACATAAAGGTAAATGGTTCAGATGGGCCTATTACACTATATCAAAATGATACACTTACCATTACCGTATCACTAAATAATAATGGCATAACAAAGGATGCCGATTGGTGGCTGGCAGCAGTTACCCCATTATTTGATGTCTTCTTCTATATACGTGATGAAGGCTGGACAGGTGCCTGGGTGCCAGGATATCAGGGCCCGTTATCTTATTTAGACTCATTTGAAGTGTTAACCATGCCTGTTTCAGGGCTACGAGCAGGCACCTATACTCTCTATTTTGGTGTTGATACTGTAATGGATGGAAATGTAACAGAGGATAGTGTTTATTATGATACTGTGGAGGTCAATATAATAGGTTATTCCTATCTTCTTGAAAAATATGCGCCTGTGCTTAAGTTCTCTTGGGGAGAGGGGTATTACCCAACCAGAGTCGAAAATATGATTAATAATTCGTGCGTACAATTTAAAGGGAGTTCTAGCTATTTTGATTTATTTTGTGATGGAAAAAGTACAGATTGGGATGATGAACAGTTAATGTCATTACAGAGTACAATAAATCAAGATCTAGATGGTCAAGTCCCAATTTTCCTGTAAAAAGGGTGACCAATCATAATTAACATATACCTTTTAACTCTTGAGTGTTTTGAAATTCTTCTCTGATCCCTAATTCTCCTCTTATCCTGTCTAAACAATTAAGTTCTGTTTTAGTAAATCTCACCCTACGCCATCTCTTCGCAGCCCTAATAAGCACAGAAAAAACCAATTTTAAAGCTGACCTCTCAGTTAAAAAACAGGGAATTACCTTTGTTCTCCTACGTTCTTCTTCAAAACTCCTTTCTACCAAATTTGTTGTCCTTACGTATTTCCTATGTCTAAAGGGCAGTCTTAAGTGATTGAGTAAGGCATCTAAGTCTTCTTTAAAGGCCTTAACAAGAGAAGGAAATCTGTTTTTGTATCTCTCAATAAATGCATATGCTAATTGTTTCCCTTGTTCATATCCTGCTGCATCCCTTATCGCTATAATCTCTGCCTTTATCTCTGGCCAAATCTCCTCTGGCACCTTACTACAAAAATTCTGCATACGATGATACCAACACCTTATCCTTAAACTCTTTGGAAAAACTACCTCTACCGCCTTTATTAAACCAGGTGAACCGTCTGTGGTTACTGTAGTGGGAACCCTTAAACCTCTTTTTACCATGTCTCTTAAAAACGAACGCCAATCTTTATAACTCTCTTTGTTCCCTAAGGCTAAGTGTAATAGCACTTTCCTTCCATCTCTTGTAATTCCCCAAGCACATAATACTGCTTCTGCTACTCCAAACCTTGCCCTTAATGTCTCATAAATGGCGTCTAAAAAGAGATATTCTATTTCAAACTGAGATAAGTCTCTGTTTTGAAATTCTTCAAATTCCTTATATAGAATTTCTGTAACATTGCTTACGGCTGTTTTGCTTAAAATCATATCTCCTGTAGCTTCAATAAGTGCATCTTCTATGTCCCTAGTTGAAAGTCCCCTGGCATACATCTCAAGAGCTAATTTCTCTAAAACTTTAGAGTTATTCCTGAAAAAGGCAGCTAGTTTTGAATGAAATGGCTTCTCTATATTTCTCACCTGGGGCTTATAAACACATATTTTACCCTCAGCTGTCTTGATATTAAACGGCTCATAACCATTACGATAGCCAGTATCATTTCCTTTTTGTCTTTCATAATGCCTTCTACCCAAAAACTCAGTCACTTCCTGTTCTAAAAGTTCCTGAAGAATAATGGCAGTTCCTTTTCTAAGAATTTCGCTTAAAAGAAACTCTTTAGAATCAACTCCTTTTAACAATGCTTCTAACTCCTTGCGCATTTTTTCACTTGCTGGTATCCTTTTCATGGGTGGCCTCCTTTTTTAATTTTTATTAAGTTTATCTATTATAACCTAGGCCACCCTCTTTTTACAGGAATTATAAGACATCACCTAAAGAGCTTTTTGTATATCTATAAGGAATTTGGTATGGTGGAGGTGTTTGTAATATGAGATATATCTTAACTGGCAACTTCCAATATGACCTTGGAATATATGGGTTAAAAAAGGTATTGGATTTTTTTGAGGAAGATTATGAAACAGATGGGAAATTTTATATAGAAATAGATAAACAGCCAGAAGAGATTTTAGAACTTGTGGTTTTAAAACTAATTTGTAATAAAGGTTCTAACTATTTTTTAGAAAAGGTAGCTGGAACTCTTTTGAAAAATAATAAAGAAGCTAAAAAGGAATATAGACAATTAACAAAGGAAAAGCCTATAAATTTAAGTATTGATTTAGAAAACATTATAAAAAGAGAAAAATCTTTAGAAAAAATTCTCGAATTCTTAGCAGCTAAAATTAATTTAGCTATTAAGAACATATTTCAAGCAATTCAAATACCGGTTCAAGAAAACTATATAAAGGAGATGTTATGGAATAAATCTATAGATCTTTTAAATAATATCTTACTTAATTTCCAAGCAGATAAGGTTGCAAAGGGTAAAACAGTTTTAGAAAAAGCAATTGAGAAGCTCTATAAAGACACAGATGAAAAACAAATTTGCTCTTTTTGCCATCAAGAACCAGGAAAAAGAATAACAAGAGATACTTTCTTTTTTGCTCCAGCCCAGTTTAATGCATTTTGGTTTAATGAACCAAGTATTTTTATATGTCCTTATTGTCTAGCTTCTAATTTAGCTATAACTCAAGCTTTTACATTTTTAAATAATGAATTAAATGCTGTCGTTGTATATAGACCAAATATTGAAGATTTAGAAAGTCTTAATACAGGCCTAAAAATATCAGATATAGGAGAACTTACACAAAAAATAATTGAATATGAAAAGCTTGTGTTGAAAAGGGAGGCTACTACAAAAGATTTACAGATTTTAGAATGTTATTTAGACTCAAAAAATCCAAATCTTGAGTTTTATTTACTTACAGATAAAGTTTTGAAAAGTATTTTAAAAATAGAAGAAGAGTTAAATAAGCTTTATACAACTTATAAAACCAGCCTCTGGGGACAGATAAAAGATAAAACTGGGTATAAGACAATTAGTTTATCAAAAGAACTTTTAAAATTTTTATCTCAAAACCAGAAACTTTCTATACTCGTCCAGAAATTTGCTAAACTCGCTCTAATGTCTGAAAGTTATAGAAACAAAAATGTCAAAAATCCACCTGTAAAAGGCTTTTATATAAATGTTTTATTAGAATTTTTAAAAATGCACTTTAAGTTAGAGGAGGATTTGAATATGGATATGTTTAATGCTTTTAAGGAATATGGACAGGTTTTAAGAGGAAGAGTTTACTCCCAATTATCTGAAGGTGGAAATATAAACTGGAACACTTTTGATAATAAAATTATATCGCTGGCAAACTCATTTTTAAATGCCTCTAAAGGGAATCTTAACCAGTTTATGGAAACTTTAACTAGGGTTATGATCAGTTATAATGCACCAATTGATACAAAACTTTTAAACCTTATAACCCCAGATACTTATAAAGATATCGCAACTACTATAGCTTTAGCGGTTATAACCAAAAAACCAGGCGAAATTAAGGAAAATAGAGAACCATCAGAAGAAATAACTGAAGACAAAGCATTATAAAGGAGGATATAAAAATGAAATTAACAGGTGTTTTTGTTATTGAAACAGGTGTTGTAAACAGGGGAGATGGAATAGGAAATATAGCTACTGTGAAAAAAATAACAACTCCTGAAGGACTAAAAGTCTTCTTTTCTCCTGTTTCTTACAAAAGGGCTCTGTGGTCAGCTCTTCAGAGAAATAAAGGTTGGTCCGTTCCTATTGTTACCAGAGAAGGAGGAGTTGTTCAGAGGACTGGGACCATTATAGACAGTGAAGAATTTGATTTTGCTGGAACAATGGTTGCAAAGCCAAAATACGAAAGATATGGAACATTCCTCGTAGATAATGGAATTTCTATAAATAACTACTTTGGTGATATGGAATTTATGACAAACATGGCGATAGCAAAGCTTTATGGAGAGGACGAGGCAAATATTATAAACAAAGAAAATTTTTACGGGATATATATAATGCCTTTTGGAATAGAACTGGACAGAGTTGGAATTCAGGAAATCACAACAATTGATACAAAGATAAAAGAAAATGATAGATTAGAGGGAAAAATTAAAAAGATTTATAAAGCTTTAAAATTAGATGAGAAAATAAACGAGGAAATGGTTGGCAAATGGGCTGAAAGAGTTGAAAACATAGAATATAATCTGGGAACAAAAGCAACAAAAATTGTTTTAAAACAGGAAGAAAGAAAAAGAAGACTGAAAGAGCTTTTAGAAGGAATGGGAGAGCTTGCTAAAAGGATAGAGGGCTCAGAAAGAAACTTAAGCCCTTACTTTTCAGCTTTTTCACTGGATTATATAGCTCCCAAATATCTGCTTCCTATGAAAGATTTCCTCAAGAAAAAAGTATCCGAAGGTGGGCATATAGACTTTGAAAAGCTATCTCAAGAGCTTGAAAATTTTGCACAAGCAGATGAAAAAACAATAAAAACAGCCGATTACATGACATATAATCAGGTAATAGACGAACTTATAAAGGGAATTTTTAAAGAGAGCTGAAAATGATCAGATTGGAAATATATCAGGAAACAGCACATTTTAGAATACCAACAGTAGGAAATCCATATCTAAGCTATCCTCTGCCTCCTCCCTCTACTGTTTACGGATTTTTAAGACACATAACAAACAAAGAAAGTATTAATTTTGAAAACACAGAGCTTTCTATACAGGGAATTTATAAAAGTGTTTCTTTTGAAAAAGAGCAACTTTTTTTAGAAACTAAGAAAGGCCTAAAAACTAACATTGTACCTATACAGAAACTTCATCAGTGTAATTGGATAATACATATAAAATCTCCATCTCCATTGGAGGGAAATATACTAAAGGCTTTAGAAAACTTTTCAGGTGTTTTAAGACTTGGAAGACAGGAAGATTTAATCATAGATATAAAAATAAATAGAGACTTAGAAGAAAAACCACTTGATATAGAAGATGATTTTGAAGAACGTCTCTACATTTATAAAAGATGGGAAATAAACGAAGATGCTGACGGAAGTTTATTTAGTATGGCTTTAGATACAGTTGTAGATGAAAATTTAAAAATAATAGGCTACAAACCAGTAAACCTTATTTACTCCAATGTTAGAAGAATAAAACCAAAGCTTTATGATGGGAAGTATGTGGTTCAATGGCTATAAAAAAAGCATTAGAAACCCATCTAGCAAAATCAGATGAAACGACGATAAAACAGCATATAGATGGCTTGCTACACCAATTTGAGGTTTTTGAAAAATTTTATCCTAAAGTTCTTAATGAAAAAGAAAAGCAAGTTTTAAAAATAGCCATTGAATATCACGATTATGGGAAGTTAAACAGACTATTTCAATGTAAACTTCCTGTAAAACAAAGAACTGTAAAATGCTCGGGAGAAAGGGATGACAGAATCCCACATCAATATTTATCCCCTTTATTTTTAAGACCTTTATCTGAAAAATTTTCAAAATTAGACCTGATAAAAATTGTTTATGCAATAATAAATCACCATGCACGGGGAAGTAAATATATAAAAGGTGATTATGCTGGTATTGATTTACTTTTATCTGAAATAAAGGAAAACTTTAAAGATTTCTTTTCACATCTTGGTTATACAAAGATTTCCGATGAAACCATTAAATTTTATAAAAAGTGCTTAACTCATATTATAGAAAATCTAGGAGCAGTAAAAAATTTGAATAGAACCTTTAGAGAAAATCCAGAATTTGTTAAATCTGTTGTAAAGCTTGCTGGACTACTTATAAAAATTGACCATGCCGCTTCAGGAGAGGATTTAATTGTTGAAGAAGAGCCTATTAAAGGAAATAGAGAAAGGCTCTTCCTGAATTATTTAAGATCTCAAAATAAACTATCAAAGCTTAAGCCTTTTCAGGAAAAGTTTAAAGACTATAAGAATCTTGTTTTAGTTGCAGATACAGGACTTGGGAAAACTGGTTTAGCAGTTCTTTGGTCAAAAAGAAAAATGTTTTATGTCCTGCCAAACAGAACTTCTACAAATGCGATGTTTGAAACTATGAAGGAAATATTTGGAGAAAGCAAAGCGGGGCTGCTTCATTCAACAAGCCTCTTTTATGTTTATGAAAATGCAGAAAAAGAAGATTACACCATATTGAGAGACTTTGACAACACAAGGAATTTATCAAAACCAGTTACGATTTCAACAGCAGACCAGCTTTTTACATCAGTTTTTAAATATCCAACATATGAAAAAACATATGCAACTCTTTCCTACTCTGATGTTGTAATAGATGAAATACAAGGATTTGAACCAGCTCAAATAGTTCCAATGCTTCGCCAGATAGAAGAAACTATAAAACTGGGGACGAGGTATCTGATAATAACTGCCACCTTACCAGAAATCATAAAAAATGAGTTTGAAAAAATGGGATTTACAGTAAAAACGAATGACCCAGAAACCATAGATAAAACCAGAAGACATAAAGTAAAAATTCTTGAAAAAGACATTTTTTCTGTAAAAGACGATATTTTAGAAAAAGCAACCAAAGACAAAAATATTTTAGTTATTACAAATACAGTTTCTACTGCTCAAGATTTATATTTGAAATTATCAGAAAATTTAGCAGATGAACATATAAAAGTAAAACTTCTTCATAGCAGATTTATCTGGAAAACAAGAAAAGAAAAAGAAAATGAGATAAAAGAAGATTATCGCAAATTTAAAAGAAATATCTGGATAACCACCCAGCTTGTAGAAGCATCTCTAGATATAGATTTTGATGTGTTATTCACTGAAGCAGCACCCGCAGATAGTTTAATACAAAGAATGGGAAGAGTTTGGAGACATAAAAATGAAGATTATCCAGAAGAAGAATTTAATGTTTATATTTTAAGCATAGTTAACGAAAAAAAGGATGTGTATGAAAAAGTCCTAAGAGAAAAGAGTTTAGACCTTATAAAGAAATATTTGACAGAAGAAGGATTCTTACTTTCAGAAAATAAAAGGGAGATTGTGGAAATCCTTTATTCAGAAGAGACGTTAACAAGTTTAAACTCAAAATACTTTGATGAGTGGAAAAAAGTTGAAAAAATTCTTAATTCAGAGTGGGAATATTTATTTAAGTCTGAAGCTCATAAAATTTTTAGAGATATATTTACATTTGAAGCTATTCCGTTTGTTTTTAAAGAAAAAATTAAAAAACTTGTTGAAGATTATAAAAAAACCAAGGAAATAGTAGATAAAAGTAAAAGAAAACTTAAGCGCCTGAAAATTCTAAAGGGAATAAACGACTATAAAATTCCAGTTCCTGTTTACTGGGTACTAAACGAAAAAGTCAAAAATAAGACTCCTTTTGAAGTTTTAGATAAAGATTTGAACCTATATATTCTGGCTAAATATTTTAAATATGATGATAGGTTAGGCGTAAGGTTAGATAAAAATGAACTGAAAAAAAATGAGATAGAAGAAACAATTATCTAACGCTTCTTACTAGAACAATAGAAAAATTACAAAACATGCAACAGAAAAGAAGCTTTGATTGGGACAATTTAGACACCATCCGCATTACTGGCGTTAAAATTAACTATCTCTATGTCTGCGAGCGTAAGTTGTGGTTATTTGATCGAGGCATCTCTCTGGAAAAAGAGTCCGATAAAGTGCTTTTGGGAAAAATTTTAGGAGAATATGCTTATCCGAGGGAGAAAAAAAAGGAGATACTGATTGATAATCTCATTAATATTGACATTGTAGGGGAGGGTGAAATCAGAGAAGTCAAATATAGTAATCGGCTCAAGGAAGCAGATAGAATTCAAATCCTTTATTATCTCTATTACCTCAAACAAATGGGCATAGAAAAAAGGGGCGTTCTAAATTATCCCAAACAAAGAAAAAGAGAAGAGCTGATTTTGACACCGCAAGCAGAAAAGGAAGTTGTTGTTGCGCTGAAACGGGTAAAAGAAATAATCAATCAGCCACATCCGCCGCCTGTCCGCAAACTGCCTTATTGTCGTAAGTGTGCATATTACGAATTTTGCTGGGGATAAAATGGCTCGACCATATTATATCTTTTCTAACGGTAGATTGAAGCGAAAGGAAAATACCATTAGGATTGAAACGCAAAATGGCAAAAAAGACATTCCCGTGGAAGAAGTAGCAGCCATTTATGTCTTTGGAGAAATGGATTTAAACTCAAAATTATTAAACTTCCTCTCGCAGCATGAAATACCTCTGCACATTTACAATTATTACGGTTTTTACGCCGGTAGTTACTTACCCAGAGAAAGAAATGTCTCCGGTGAACTATTGGTCAGGCAGGTAAAGCACTATCTAGACAAAGAAAAGCGGCTCTATCTGGCTTTTACCTTTGTTGAAGGGGCAATATTTCACATCTTAAGGAATCTCAGGTCTTACCATGATACTGAAGGATTTAAAAGAAAAATTGAGCAAGAATTGAATAAGGCCTGTGAGGTGAAAAAACTAAATGAACTGATGGGCTGTGAAGGACGGGCAAGAAGTGTATATTATCAGGCATTTAGTAATATGCTGAAGCCAGAAGAGTTTGTTATGGAAAAACGGGAGAGAAGACCACCTACTAATCCTGTTAATGCGTTGATTTCTTTTGGAAACAGTCTGATTTATACTACAGTGCTATCTGAAATTTATAAGACACCCCTTAATCCCACTATCAGCTACTTGCATGAACCCCGAGAGAGACGCTATTCCTTAAGCCTTGATATAGCTGAAATCTTCAAGCCCCTTATGGTTGATGCCATTATTTTAAAACTCATTAACAATAATATGCTAAAACTGAGCGACTTTGATGCAGATGTAAACTATTGTTACCTCAATGAAAATGGACGCAGAAAATTTATCACCGAATATGAAAAGAAGCTTACCACTACTATCAAACACCGCAAGCTCAAGCGCAAAGTTTCATATCGGAGCTTAATAAGGATAGAATGCTACAAACTTATCAAACATCTGCTTGGAGATGATGTCTATAAGCCCTTTAAGGCCTGGTGGTGAAATGGCTTATGTGATTGTTACCTACGATATTAAAGAAGAAAGAGTAAACAAAGTAGCCAAGGTTTTAAAAAAGTACTTAATGTGGGTACAAAATTCCGTCTTTGAAGGTGAAATTACAGAAGGAAAGTTAGAAAAATGCCGGCGTGAACTCTTGCAGGTCATAAATCTTGAAGAAGATTCAGTCTATTTTTACCGCTTGGAAAATCGCTTGAATTACATTAAAATAGTACTTGGGATAGAAAAAGAGTTGACGAGTAATATAATTTAGTGGATAGTATATTGGTTGAGTAAGTAATTAGTGGTTTGTGATTAGTAATATAAACCCGGATTTTGCAGCGAACCTGATTTAAGGAGATAGATGCTGAAATTCAGTTATTGTCGAGGAGAAATGGTTGTTTTGACAAAAAACGCAAAACGCGATTAAAGGTTCAATGCAAAATAGCTTAAAAAACACAACAACCTGTAGCGTTAAAATGCCTGTAAAGTGGGAAAAATTCAAATTAAAAAGATGTGTAGTATTATCTGAACCATGTGGGATATA
>Ga0190333_1000204_pt1 | contig 12415 bp, 14 predicted proteins | sample 48720467_MG_FD_161676 | JGI IMG/M metagenome (GOLD analysis project Ga0190333, IMG submission 161676) | Hydrothermal vent sediment bacterial communities from Southern Trench, Guaymas Basin, Mexico - 4872-04-6-7_MG | ecosystem: Environmental > Aquatic > Marine > Hydrothermal vents > Sediment ... | reverse complement strand
GGCTTTTGCATCATAGTCATATTATTGCCATTAATGGCCTTAGTTATAGAACAAAGGAGAAAATGGGAGCTACGAGTAATAACTAAGGGGGGTCAAAATTAAGTGGGAAAGGGGGTCAATTTTCAACGGGAATTAACATTTTTTCTTTTAAAGTTATTACTGTTTTGAGGAGCTTACTTTATCTTTCTTTTCGGAAAGTTCCTGAAAATTCTAGGAATGTCCAATGAAAAAAACTCTTGACAATTTATCTTGAATGTGATAGGTAACACAAAATTTTAATATTAAAATTTTTATATAAAAGGGATTTGTTATGGCTCCTGAAGCACAGATCGCCATCATAGGTGGGGGAATTGCGGGTTTGTCTTGTGCTTACTTTTTGAAAAAACAAGGTTTGGACGCAGTGATCTATGAAAGAAAAAAAGAAGTAGGAGGCAGATTTTCCACCTTGAAAATTGATGGAGTTTATATTAATCGGGCAGCCTTAATGTTTTCTAAAAAACTTAATCCCTGTTTTAGTTCCCTGATTGATGAATTAGGAGTGCCTTATAGAGAGATGGAGAAATCAAAGTGGATGGTCCAGATTGGCGATAAAATTATTGGTTTAAATAAAGAGGGATTGCTGGAAAGCGGTTTGTTTAATTCAGAAGAGATTAAATTATGGGGGGAATTACAAGCATTAGTGCAATCGCTCAACTTTGACTACGCCACACCAGATAAACGCCTGCTTAAATGGCATGATATGTCACTTTCTGATTTTTGCAAAAAAGAAATGAAATTTACTGATCAGATGATAAATTATCTGGCTCAACTTTATGCCAGCTTTCAATATGTTGAACCCCATGAGTTGGCAGCCGATAAAGGACTATTCTCTATTGCCTATTCTGCTACCCCTACCTTTACACCAGTCAGGGGCATGAGGGATGTGGCTTTGGCATTAAAGAAAAGACTGGGAGAGGAAGTCCAAACAGATATCCATATTACTGAAGTGCAATATAAACAGGGAAAAGGATTTATATTAAAAGTAAAAAGGAAAAACAATGGTGTGGCTAGCCCTGAAGGCCCCTATAAGTATTGCATCTTTGCCACAGGTCAAAGGATGGTAAGAAATATTATGCCAGAAATAGATTTTAAGGTCCATGCAGCTAAGACCAGGGGATACATCCTAGAGGCCATTTGTCCCCAATATCGTCCCTATGAATTAATTATCTTCCCTAAAAAAGGAAATAAGCACGGTATTCATGGTGGCGAAATACAACATTTGTCAGATGGCCGCTCTATCTGTGCGGTCCTCCTTTACCGTCATGATGCAGATTTGAGTGCAATATTTAAGGAATATAAAGTTATTGAGCGCCTTGGTTGGTCACCTGCCATTGGGGTTATGCCCCCAGGAGGAAAGATTGTAGATGTAACTACCAATGTAAAAAATGCCTTTGTTGTAGGTGATTTCTATCGTTTTCCAAATCTTGAGTCCTGTGTTTATACAGCCAAAAAAGTAGCAAACATAATTACTAGGAATGAAAGGGGTTAAATGAGAATCTTAGGAATATGTGGAACAAATAAGAGAGGGAGTAAAAAATCAGCCAGTGAGTGGTTTTTAAAAAAGGCTCTTGAAGCTGCTGCTGAATTAGGGGCAGAAACAGAATCAATAAGACTTATAAATTGTCGGATAACTCCTTGTCTAGCCTGCAATTTTTGCATGTGTGGTAAGTTATGTCCCTTACTTGAAGACCCCAAAGATGATGCAAAAGAAATATTTACTAAGATAGATAAGGCAGCAGGCATCATTTTCTCCTTTCCTGTTTATGGATACCAAACACCTGCCATTGTTATTAATTTACTCCAAAGGACAAGACCCTTTCATGAATTGGAAAGGGCAAAGGCCACAGGTTTAGAAATCAAGGCTGTAAAAAACAATCCCTTTTCTGGAAAGGCCATAGGGAGTTTGACCGTAGCCGCGGCGATTGGTCTAGAAGGGGCTTTGTTTGGTCCACTTCATATCTTAAAAGCATTAGGGGCAACACCAGTGGCCTGTGCAGGTATTTCTCTCTTGGATCCAGAGATAAAAAATATCTATAGTATAGATGGTAAATTCTGTGTCCCAAATGAAAATATAAAGGCCTTTTTTGATAGAGATTTCCCTAGCTATGAAGAAAACGAATGCGCTATTGATATGGCTCGCTCAGTGGGAAAATGGGTGTATAGAGCATGTAAATCTGAGGTGTTCCAAAGGATAAGATATAGAACAAAACTTTAGTTTATATTTTTTATATTTAAAGAAAAATTTTATTATTAAATTTTTATTATTAAGGAGGGATGGGATGAAAACATTATTTGTCATGCCTAAGGTAGGGGCTTGGGCTTCGCATGGAATACATAAAGCACCCAATCAGCTTTATGCTCAGCTTGGAGCATATTTAAGAGAAAAAAACATTGGTGAAATTAAGGTATTGGATGCACGTGCTTTGGATATGAGTACAGAAGAAATGCTTGAAGAGGTAAAGAAAGAAAAACCAGATGTGGTGATTCTGGGAGATATGGTGCATTCCTATGGTGGGTTTGCGGTAATGTGGTATTTCAATGAAACAGCGCGGCTGATAAAAAAGCTATGCCCAAAAACAAAAATCATTGTGGGCGGTCTCTGGTACTCTGGATATTTCAAAGAAACTCTTGAGCAAAATCCGTGGATAGACTTTGTTTATATAGGTGAGGCAGAGCTTACAGTAGAAGAGTTACTCCTTGCCTTGGAAAATGGTGATAAGGATTTAGAAAACATTCCTGGCGTTGCCTTCAGAAAAGATGGTCAGGTAGTGCGTGGGCCTCATCGTGAACTGATTAAAGACCTAAATACCTTGCCACTGCCTGCCTATGACCTTTTCCCCATGGATAGATATGTGGGACATACCTATTGGAGGCCCTTTGTAGAAATCATTACTTCCCGCGGTTGTCCTAATGCGTGCTCTTTTTGTTATGAATGGAGTGAATTTGACGCTCAGAGCCCCAAGGACTTTCTTACCTGGCGGGCCAAATCCTCCAAACGGGTGGTGGATGAATTAGAAGTATTAGAAAAGAAATACGGTGTAAAGGTAGTAGTCATCCAAGATGATACCTACAATGTGGATGCGAAGAGACTAAAGGAGACATGTGATGAGATTTTGAAGAGAAATCTTTCTATAAAATGGGTGATGTTGGGTATAGCCCGAGATTGGGTAAGGCAAAAAGAGCTTATTCCCCTGATGAAAAAGGCTGGGATGTTTATGGGTGTGGTAGGAATAGAGGTATCCAGTGACGAAGAACTAAAGAAAATTGGTAAAAATATAACCACCTCTCAAGTAAAAGAAACTATAGATGTTTTGAGAGAAAATGATATCGCTACCGTAGGCACCCTGCTTGTGGGACTTGAGGATGATAGTGAAGAGGTAATTAAAAAAAGATGTGCCTTTGCAGATGAAATTGACCCCGATGTCCTCTGGATAGGTCTTGTTACCCCGCCTCCTGGCTCACCTATCTGGAGAAGCGCTGTTAAAAGGGGATGGGTTGACCCCAATCATATAGATTTAAAGCTTTGGGATTTCCAGCATCCAGTCGTGCCTACAAAGTACTTATCTAAAGAGCAAGTAGGGCATTTGGCTGCTTGGGGAATAAAGCAGTTTTATAACAATCCTAAAAGGATTAAACGAATTATGGAAAGCAATTATGACATTTTAGCCAAACTGTGTTTCAACGACCAACTACACAATTTTATGCGTTTTGAAAAAGCGGCCACTAAAGGAGAAATTTTGGTTTAGGAGAAAAAAATGCTTATTTGGATTTAGACACAACAAATGTGGAGATTAAAGAAATTCCTGGGTGGAGGTGGGAGAGATGAAACATATTTATGAAAAGGACAGGTAGGCCATTGGAAGAAACCATAAAGCGTTTGGGGTTGAAATAATGAAGGTGGCTGTTATTGGTGCTGGGGCAATAGGGAGTTTGGTAGCTGGCTATCTTAGCAAAGAGGGAATTGATGTAACCTTAATTGGTAGAAGAAAGGATGTTTTAGCCATTAAAGAAAATGGGCTTGTAATAGAAGGAGTAAGAGGCAGAATAGTTATTCCAATTGATGATATTAAAGACAAAATTGAGAATAATGCAGATTTTATTATTCTAGCCGTTAAGACACAGGACATTCCTTTTATCTTAAATGATATTTCTCCAAATATGCCCATTCTTACCGTACAGAATGGGCTAAGGGCAGAAGAGATGCTCTTAGCGTCTATCCCAAAGGAAAACATTATCAGCAGCATTGTTATGTTTGGGGCTACATACCTTGAGCCAGGTAAAATTTTACATAACTTTGAGGGAGATTGGATTATTGGTAGGGCATTTGTTGAAAATGATACAGAGGTGGAAAAAATAGCAAGTCTTTTGAATAAGGTATTTTCTGTCCATATCACAGAAGAAATAAGGGAGATGAAATGGCTAAAATTATTTTTAAACCTAAATAACTGCCTTCCTGCCTTAATGGGTAAGAGCATGCAGGAGACATTTTCTGACTTAGAGATTTGCAAATTAAGCATTGAGCTTCTTAAAGAGGCATTGATGGTAATTGATAAGGCACAAATCAGATTAAAGTCCTTACCAGATTTCCCTTTAGAAAGGCTTTATGCATTAACAAATATGCCGCTAGAAGAGGCAGCAAAAATATTCTCAAATATTATGACAAATCTCAGTGAAGAACCACTTTATGGCTCAATTCTTCAAAGCATAAAGAGAGACAGGCCTTCAGAGATTGATTATATCAATGGAGAAATAGCTTCTTTGAGTGAAAAGATAGGAATAGACGCACCTTTAAACAAAAAGGTAGTGGAAATGGTGCATGCAGTAGAAAAAAGAGGTGATTTTTTTGAGTCAGAAGAGATTTTAGGTGAATTTAGGAGGTAAAGATGGAATTAAAATTCCCACGTTTTTTGGTTACAGTAAGCAAGGTAAGAGGAAAATGCTATCAAGGTTACAAAGAAGGAGACAAATTTATCTTTGAAGATTTCACCAAGACTCCTGAAGGTTTTTGTCAGGGGGCAGCCACTGCACTTTTCCCCTGTCTTTATGCCTTGACCTTTGGGGCAGAGTTCCCTTTTGAAGAAAATCCTCGTTCTATTCATACCAGCTGTCCAGATGGAGGAAGAATTGAGTTTTTTACCCAAGTGCTAACCGATTCAGGGAAGATAGAAATAAAGAAAAAGGAGAAACAAAGCGGACCCAACCCAAAGAAAATGATTATCAGCGTGGAGGAAGTAACTGGTAAATGTTTTTATGGTTATAAAGTAGGAGATGAGATTGAAGTAATTGGGCTGAAAACCCCAAAAGATTTTTGTGGAGCCGCCTACAATGTCCTTTTCCCTGTGCTTTTTGCCTTAAATTTTGGGGCAAAATACCCATTTGAGGATGAAAATGCTAATTCCAGGGTGACCTGCCCTGATAATGCAAACATCAGGTTTAAAGTAAGGAGGGTAGAATAAAGTATGAAAAAACGGGTAGTTGTTACAGGCATAGGTGTCCTTTCTCCCAACGGTATTGGTAAAGAGGCGTTCTTTGAAGGTATAATTTCAGGCAAATCAGGGGTAAGAAAAGTAACTGATTTTGATGTATCTCCATTTCGCTCCCAGATAGCAGCTCAGATAACGGATTTTAATCCATATGCCTTTGGCCTTACCAAAGAAGAAGTAGAGAGGATGGACCGCTATGTGCAGTTTGCCATTGCGGGGACAGAGATGGCCATAGAAGATGCCAAGCTTTTTTTAGATAAAGAACAAAAGGATAGAGTGGGTGTTTGTTTAGCCAACGCCATCTGTGGCACAAAATATATGGAAGAAGAGTTCGTCAGGGTAACAAATGGGGGAAAGGAACCAATTGATCCTAGAAAAGCAAGACCTTATCTCTATGATGCCTCTATGTTTAATACCCCTTCTAGTGAAATAAGCGCACGCTATCAACTAAAAGGTATTTGCACCACTGTTTCCACTGGTTGCACCGCTGGCACAGATGCGGTGGGTTTTGCTTATGAAGCTATCCAAAATAGTGAGGCAGACATTATGATTACCGGTGCATCCGAAGCACCTCTTTGTCCTATCACCTTTGCTGCCTTTGATGTCTTGAATGTCATTTCTTCTAGAAATGAAGAACCTGAGAAGGCATCAAGACCTTTTGATAAAGAAAGAGATGGATTTGTGCTTTCCGAAGGTTGTGGCATCTTAATATTAGAAGAATTAAACCATGCCTTAAAGAGAGGTGCTCATATCTATTGTGAAATCACGGGTTTTGGCACCTGTTGTAATGCCTATCATATGACAGATCTGCCAGCAGATGGCGAAAGTATGGTGGCATCTATAAATTTTGCCTTAAAAGATGCACAATTACCGCCTAAATCAATAGGCTATATAAACGCCCATGGCAGCTCCACCAAACAAAATGATATATTTGAAACCAATGCCTATAAAAAAGTCTTTGGTAATAAAGCCTATGATATCCCTATCAGTTCTCTCAAGTCTATGATTGGTCATCCTTTAGCTGCTGCCAACAGCATAGAACTGGTAGCCAGTGCCTTAATCTTTGAAAGAGATATTTTGCCACCTACCATAAATCAAGAAGTATCTGACCCAGTGTGTGATTTGGACTATATTGCCAATAAGGCAAGGGAAATCCGAGTTGATCACATCCTTAAAACCAGTAGTGGTTTTGCTGGTGTTCATTCCTCTATGATATTGAGTAGGTGGAATTCACCATGAAAAACATAGCTGTTACTGGGATAGGAATAGTTGCCTCTCCTGGGGTATCTAAAGAAGAATTCTGGCAAAATATCAAAGCAGGGAAGTCTTTTATTTCCCCTATTACTAGGTTTGATGCCTCAAACTACCTTTCGCAAGTAGCAGGTCAAATCGAAAATCTAAACACAAATCATCTTCCTCGCCGCCTTTTAAAAAAGATGGATAGATTTTCGGTGATGGCCTTAACAGCTACTGAGGAGGCCTTAAAAGACGCCTTTTTAGATTTGACCCAGGAAGATCCCTATAAGATAGGTATTTTTACAGGAAATGCCATAGGAGGATGGCTTTATGCAGAGACAGAACTCCGTGGTCTCTATGTAGAAGGCAGAAAAGGGGTGAGTCCATATCTGGCCAGTGCCTGGTTCCCAGCCGCCCCTCAGGGTCAGATTTCTATTTATTATGGCATAAAGGGATATAGCAAAACAGTAGTGGCAGACAAGGCCAGCGCTTTAATGGCCATTGGCTATGCAGCTCAAGTGGTTGGACACAAAAAAATAGATGTTGCTTTAGCTGGGGGTACTGAGGCCCCAGTCACTCCTTATGCCCTGCTTTGCTGTAGCACAGAGGGTTCTATTTCAGGAGGGCCTTATCGACCTTTTGATAAAGAAAGAGATGGGTTTGTTATTGGTGAAGGGGCAGGGATTTTGGTTTTAGAGGATATAGAACATGCCTTAAAAAGAGGAATAAATATCTATGGATTCATTAAAGGCTATGGAAGCTTTTGTGATGGTGTGGATCGTATCATGCCCGATCCAAATGGAAAGGGATTGGCCAAGGCAATAAAGGCTGCTTTAGATACGGCTGGTTATGAACCTGAAGAGATTGATTATATATGTGCTGATGGAGTAGGAACAAAATGGGGAGATATCAGTGAGACCAGGGCTATAAAAGAGGTATTTGGTAGCTACGCCAAAAAGATACCGGTGAGTGCACCAAAGTCCATGTTTGGGCATCTGCTAGGAGCTTCTGGTGCAGTTGACCTCATTATTACCTTTTTGACTATGCAAGATGGCGTTATTCCTCCAACCATAAATTACCAAACACAAGACCCTGAATGTGATTTAGATTATGTGCCAAATAAATGCAGGCTGAAAGAGGTTAAGAAGGCCCTTGTTATCTCTCGTGGCCGAGGGGGCATAAATGCCGTTTTGGCGGTAGAAAGGAGGTGAAACAATGGAAAATGTTGAAAAAAGAATAAAAGAATTATTTGTTAAACTATTTGATATGAAACCAGAAGAGGTAACTTTAAAAGCAAATCTGAATGGTGATTTGGGGATGGATTCAACTGAGATGGTGGAATTGATAGTGGCCTTAGAAAAGGAATTCAAGATTGGGATTGAAGATGGTGAGATTACCAATAAACATTGTGTAAGTGATGTGGTAAGGATTGTAGAAGATAAGCTTAAGCAATGAGGATTATAGACTTAAGTCTCCCTATAGATGATAGTGTTTTTGAACCCATTCCCGTAGAGATAAAAAGATGGGAACATAAAAGGGGTGGGGATTGGTTTGGTTTAAGGTGGGCTTTGTCAAAGAGGATGAGGGGAATTTTAAATTATATTACAGGGAGGGAGAGAATCACACACCGCTCCTTTAAAGATGGAAACTTTTTGGCCCTAGAACAAGTCAAAGCCACGGTGCACACAGGCACCCATCTTGATGCCCCACATCATTTTGGACCTTGTTCTCAAGGGAAAAGGGCAAAGAAAATAGAAGAAATTCCTTTAGAGTGGTGTTATAGCAACGCTGTGGTCTTAGATGTTTCTCATAAAAGACCAGGAGAGTTTATTACCAAAGAAGATATACAAGAGGCACTTAAAAAAATAAAATACCAGATAAAACCATTTGATATTGTACTCATCCGTACTGGGGCAGATAGATTCTGGGGGACAAAGAAATACTTTTCCCACTTTCCAGGAATGAGTGAAGAGGCAGTGGCTTATATTGTGGGGTTTAAGGTAAAGATTATTGGGATTGATACCTTTAGTTTTGACCGTCCCTTTCCCGCTATGATTAAAGATTTTTTTAAGACAAAGGACAATAGCTATCTCTGGCCTGCCCATTTTTATGGGAGAAAAAAGGAGTATTGCCATATAGAAAGGCTGACCAATCTGGATAAAATTCCCAAACCTTATGGATTTAAAGTGGCTTGCTTTCCCATAAAGATAAAAAATGCAAGTGCGGCCTGGATAAGGGCGGTAGCCATTATTGAATAAAAGGAGGAAAAAAATGGGACACACAGTAAATTCTATTTTAATCGAGGCACCTTATGATTTGGTGTTTGACATTTCAAACGATATTGAAAGGTGGACAGAGCTATTTGGGGGCGAATATAAAGAGGCAAAGATATTAAACAGAGAAGGAAATAAGATAACATTTCAATTAACTACTAATGAAGGCATGTCTTGGCAATCCTTTCGCCTTCTATTTAAGGATTATTACTTTACTTATGCCCAAAGGGTAGAACCCATGTTCCCTTTTAAATACATGAAGATCATTTGGCTTTATACTCCTTTACCTGAGGGAATACTCATGACCTGGATTCAGGATTTTTCTATGGCAGAAGAGGCAAAATTTACAGATGAGCAGGTGGAAGGTTTTATCAATAAACACTCCCGAGAAAACTTAAAGATATTTAAAGAAGTAATAGAAAAAGAGGCAAAGAAATGAATGCATTAAATGGGAAAACGGCCATTATTACAGGAGCTAGTGGTGGAATTGGTAAAGCCATCGCAAAGGCATTGGCCAGAGAAGGGATGAATCTGGTCATTGCTGCCCGTGGGAAAGAAGTGCTTGAGGAAACAGCAAAGGAATTTACTTTAAAATATAAAGTAAAAGTACTGCCTGTGCCCTGTGATGTAACAAAACAGGCTGATTTAGAAAATTTAGTAAATATTGCAATTAAAGAGTTTAAAAAAATAGATGCCTTAATCAATAGTGCTGGTGTCAGCAGTCAATATCCCTTTCAAGAACAACCATTAGAAGACATCCCAAGGCTTGTGTATACCAATTATTTTGGCCCGGTAATGCTTACACGTTTAATCATTAATCACTTTATAAAGAATAAAGGTGGGGCCATTATAAACATTGTTTCTGGCTCCACCTTAGTAGATCCCCCACCAAGGAACTTTATTGTCTATACCTCGCTTAAACAGGCATTAAGGGCTTTTGGAAAGGGACTTTTTTGGGAATTGAGAGATTTTGGCATAAAGGTAACCTCTATCATGCCTGGGGTCACAGATACAGCCTTAACCCATAAGTTAAAAAACATTTCTGGAGATAAGTCACGTCTTATGGGCACAAAGGCCATAGAGGATGCCATAAGGTTTGCCCTTACTGTGCCACCAAATGTCTGTCCTCTGGAGATTTCAGTGATTAATCAACGTACACCTTGGACAAGACCTGTCATTCCATATAAGCAGGAGCATCCTCAAAAATGATCTTTGATGCCCACACCCACTGGCTACCCAAAAAGATCATTGAAAATGCCCATTTTTTCTCTCCTGTTTGGGGAGATATTAAAAGACAGCTAGAGGTAATGGATGAACTTAAAGTTGATAAAGCACTGCTTGTTTATCCTACTACTGACGCTCACAAAAGGATGGAATTAAAAGAAGTTGTGAGGATTTATAACAATTCCATTGCTGAAATCATAAATAAATACCCCCAAAGATTTGTGGGAACAGCTATCTTACCCATAGATGATGCAAAAGCAATGGTGAAGGAATTTGAAGACATTAAAAAAATGGGATTTAAGGCTATTTCTCTAGCCACAAGCTTTGAAGGTATCTATTTAGACCATGAAAGATTTTATCCTCTTTATGAAAAAGCAGAAATATCAAATATGCCTATTTTTGTTCATCCTCAAATTATAGCACCTATAGGTTATGAAAGAATAAAAGACCCCTTGCTTACCCCTGTAATTGAATTTGTGTTTGATACCACAATGTGTATTGGGAAATTGATAGGAGCAGGCATATTCAATAAATTTGAAAATTTAAAATTTATCTTTGCCCATTTAGGAGGGGTAATGCCCTTTATCAAAGAGAGATTTGATAGTATATATAAAATGCTTAGGAAGAGAAATATAGTTAAAGACCTCTTTGCTATGCCTAGTGAATGGTTAAAACAGATATATGTAGATACAAGTGGAGCTACATCTCATTCTGCCCTTATGTGCACCATCGAAATGGTAGGAGCAGACCATATTTTATGGGGGAGCGATTACCCAGGCAATCCTGATATACCTAATTCAATTAAGGTCATAGAGGAGTTAAAGATCTCTGAAGAAGAAAAGAAAAAGATACTCGGTGAAAATATAGAAAGATTGTTAAGATGAAGAAACAGAGAGATGTCCTGCCCCAGGTGGTAGTCCTCATAGGGATCAAACCTACAAAATACAGTTGACAAAGAAGGTATTCCTATGATAACTCCCAAAATCCCTGATTGATTTTTGGACAAAGCCATTTTATAACACTTCCTCTAACTCCCTGTGTATCTCTTGACTTGGCTTTTATCCTTGGCTTATTTTTCAGAAAATATACTCACAGAGATGGAAAAGAAACTTGGAGAATCAAATGAATTAAGAAAGGAAATAGATGAGATTATTAATTAGGCAATCTTTTGTTTCTGATTTAGTATCTTCTTCTCAAACTCAAAGGAATAAGATAACAGCGAGGTTAAATCTATCTTCTTAGAAGCATTCAAAATTTCAATTCCTACTATTTTATCCTCAGAGGTCGTATCTATATTAACACCCTCAGTGATTTCAATAACCCCCTCTGGTGATTCATCTCCAAGCTTCAAATACAATGCGTCTACTTCATCATCATAATAAACTTTCATTTCTTTCTTCCTTTTTTAAAAGGATAATTTGTAATCACTGTTATTATATCGTTTTCTACAGAAATAACAATCTTTAAGGGATATTTAAAACCTTCAACATCTTCTATAATTTCTTGATTACAATCTTTTATCAGTTACTTCCTAGTGAATGTTTAAAACAGATATATGTAGATACAAGCGGAGCTACATCTCATTCTGCCCTTATGTGCACCATCGAAATGGTAGGAGCAGACCATATTTATGGGGGAGCGATTGTCCTGCTGTTTCTTATGCAGCTAAGAGGTTTGAGGAAAGGTGTCATAACATTATAAAAAAACATTTTTTAAGGGTTGCGGTCAAAAAACTGACCGCAACCATACAGATATTTTATTTAGAACTAGAGCTGTCAAGGAGTGCTCGCTCGCCTGCATTCCGCAGCGGCCCTCCTTGACAGATAAATAGTCCCTTAAAGAAAAAACTTTTTTCCTTTCAACCAACTCTACTTTTTAAAAAGCAGATTGCGGAGTGCCATCAAGACTGGCGAAAGCCACCCTGAAAGGGCTTGGTCTTGATGGCTTAACGGAGCAATCTGCTAAGCTATAAACAGGTTGGTGAAGTTAACCTTGAGGTATTACTGCCACCTAAAAACTGAAACAACCAATACAAAGGTTATATTTGGTGAAGCTAAGGATGACAGTGAGCCGCCGAGGTTACGAAGTCGGCTCCACCCTCTTGTTATACGCCTTGGGCAGGTTTAACATTTTCGCTTGTGCGGCTTCTAATATTGAATC
>Ga0190333_1000200_pt1 | contig 12464 bp, 10 predicted proteins | sample 48720467_MG_FD_161676 | JGI IMG/M metagenome (GOLD analysis project Ga0190333, IMG submission 161676) | Hydrothermal vent sediment bacterial communities from Southern Trench, Guaymas Basin, Mexico - 4872-04-6-7_MG | ecosystem: Environmental > Aquatic > Marine > Hydrothermal vents > Sediment ... | reverse complement strand
CTGGTCAATCACTATAGCATGACCTGTGTCCGAAACTCCGGTCATCTGAAGTCCCTCTGTCATTCTAACTTTGCCTTTTTTTATTTTTCCCATTTTTTCCTCCAGGAAAATAAATCAAAATTTCGAAAAAAGTCTATCAAATTTGTAGGAAAAAGTCAATTTTTTTGTTAGAATACCTTTCATGAATAATTTTGTTAAGAATTATTCATATAGGAGTTATAATTTTCTGTTGAGGAGTTAAAATGAGAAAAAATTTCTGGAAAATATCTCTTTTTATCCTTCCCCTTCCTCTTCTTGCATACGTGGGTCCAGGGGCTGGGTTCGCCTTCTTAGGTTCATTCCTTTTCGTATTCCTTGCTTTTTTTGCGGCGATATTTAACCTTTTAACACTGCCAATAAGGGCTGCTATAAGGTCGGTTAAAAGGATAAAAGCAAGGAGCAGGGCTAAAATCAAAAGACTTATTATCCTTGGATTTGATGGGATGGATTATAAGCTTACAAGAAAGTTAATAGAAAAGGGCGAACTACCTAATTTTGCAAAACTCGCAAAGGAAGGGAGTTTTCTTCCATTAAAAAGTACTGACCCTCCTCTTTCTCCTGTGGCATGGTCAACCTTTACAACAGGCGTTAATCCTGGAAAACATAATATATTTGATTTCCTGGCCAGGGATCCCAAAACTTATATGCCAAAGCTGTCCTCTTCTGAAATTCTACCCCCCAGAAAAGTTATAAAAATTGGCAAATATGAAATTCCCATTTCAAAACCGAAGATAGAGCTATTGAGAAAGAGTAAGTCATTCTGGAAAGTTTTAGGCGATAATGGGGTTTATGCTCAGATTTTAAGAGTGCCTTTTACCTTTCCACCAGAGAAATTTTACGGATTACAGCTTGCCGGACTTGGAACACCTGACCTGAGAGGTACTCAGGGGACATTTACCTATTTCTCAGAGGAGAGAAACGAAGCCTTTGAAATTTCCGATGGTGTATGTGTGAAACTTGAAAAGAATAATGGGTACTATGAAGGAGCAATCCCCGGACCTCCCAATCCCTTTAAAAAAGGAGAGATTCTTTACAAGAGATTTCAGTTAATACCTGTTGACTCAAACAGAGCAAAAATAAAAACAGATGATGGGGAAATAGTAATACAGAAAGGGAAACTTTCACCATGGTTCAGGCTGGACTTTAAAGCAGGAATTGTTAAAGTATCAGGCATTGCCCAGTGGTATCTCCATTCTCTTTCCCCTTTAAGCCTTTATATGTCACCCATCAATCTCAATCCTGAGAAACCCGCAATGCCCCTTTCTCACCCTTCGATATTTGCTGTCTATCTTGCGAAGAAGAACGGTCCCTTCGCAACCCTTGGAATGGCTGAGGACACGTGGGGATTGAACGAAGGTGTTCTTGACGAAGAGGGATATATTCAGCAGGTTTATAATGCTAATAGAGAGAGAGAAAAATTCCATTTTGATGCCATTTCCAAGGCAGGAGATGGGGTTCTTGTTTCGGTTTTTGAATACACTGATAGAATTCAACACATGTTCTGGCGATACATTGATCCTGATTCTCCAGCGCCGAAGGACAGTGACAAAAAGGAAGTAAGGGAAGCTATCTACAATGTGTATAAAGATGCGGACAGGATAGTAGGGGAGACGATTAAAAGACTGAAGAAAAGCGACATCATTATGATTGTATCAGACCATGGTTTCGGCAAGTTTAATCGCGGTTTCAATGTGAACGAATGGCTCCGGAGAGAGGGATATTTAGTGCTGAAGGAAGGGCGGACTGAAAGTGGAAAATGGTATGAAGGAGTGGACTGGTCCAGGACAAAAGCCTACGGATTTGGCCTTGCAGGTATTTTCCTTAACATCAAAGGAAGAGAGGCCCATGGCATAGTAACCAGAGAAGAAGCAGAAAAGCTCAAAAGAGAAATAAAGGAGAAACTGGAATCTTTGATGGATGAGGAAAAAGGCCAGAAACCAATAGAGAAGGTTTTTCTTAAAGAAGAGATTTACAGGGGTCCTTACACCAAAAATGCTCCTGACCTTATAGTTGGATATAAAATTGGCTATAGAGTTTCTTGGGAATCGGCTGTAGGTATGGTTGGAGGAGATATATTTGTGGATAACACTAGACGATGGAGTGCCGACCATAGTTTTACTTCTGATCAGATCCCGGGGATTTTCTTTTGTAACAGGAAAATTGAAAAGAAATATCCCACCCTTGCGGATGTTCCCCCAACCGTTTATGACCTGTTTGGAGTAAAAACTCCTCCATTTGTTGAGGGAGAAAATATGGGGGTGAAAGTATGAAAAGGAGAGATTTTTTAAAGCTTACCGCAGCAGCATTTGCTGCTCCTTATTTTTTCTCGAGAAACGTTTTTGCTAGCACCAGAGCGCATCAAAAGGTTCTGGTTCTAGGTTTTGATGGTATGGACCCGCACATTGTATATCAGATGGCAAGAACTGGAGAACTCCCAAATATACGAAAATTTCTTGAGACAGGCTATCTTGAGAAGATGAATACAACTCCGCCTCCCCAGAGTCCTGTTGCCTGGGGTAGTTTTATCACTGGAAAGGATCCAGGTGGATATGGCATTTATGACTTTATTCACAGGGACCCTGAAACATATATGCCCAAGTTTTCTCAATCCGATTCAATTCCTGCCAGTCATTTTGTAAAGCTTGGAAGCTGGAGAATTCCCTTAAAAGGGGGAAAAATAATACTTAATCGAGGAGGTCGGGCATTCTGGGAATACCTGGAAGCAGCTGATATAGATTCTACAGTTTTCAAAGTTCCTTCAAATTACCCCCCTGAAGAGAGCGAAGCCAGAACTCTTGCTGGAATGGGTACACCCGATCTTCTCGGAACATACGGGACGTATTATCTTTTTACCAGTGACGAGAAGGAGGCACAAAAAGACCTTCCAGGAGCGAGAGTTTATTATGCTTATTTCAACGACTATGGGGAAATGGAATCAGAAATAGAGGGTCCTGCAAATCCCTTAAAAGAGGAAGAAGAACCTCTTACAATACCGTTTAAGGTTTACCTGGATAGAGGTTCGAAGGCTGCGAGAATAGACATTCAGGGGAATGAAATTCTTCTTAAAGAAGGCGAGTTAAGTCCCTGGGTTGAGCTTAATTTTGAAGTTATTCCTGACGTGCAATCAATTAAGGCAATAGTAAGATTCCTTCTATTAGATGCAAAGGAAAAGTTCAGATTGTATATGTCTCCTCTGTGTGTGGATCCCAAAGACCCGGCTCTCCCAATTTCGACTCCAAAATCCTATGCAAAGGAACTCGCAGAGAAACTGGGCCTTTTCCACACACTTGGATTGCCAGCAGATACCAAGGCACTTAGCAATTTAACTTTCAGTGTAGGGGATTTTATAGTTCAGTTTATGTCTATTCTGGATGAAAGCAACAAAATTTATCATTATGAACTTGAGAGATTCCTCTCCCTCAAAAAGGGAATGCTTTTCTTCTATTATTCCTCACTGGACCAGGGACAGCACATGTTCTGGGCCCTTGGGGATCCCAAACATCCTTATTATCATCCTGAAGAATCAAAAAAATACGGGAATATGGTTCTGGAACTTTATAGAAGGTTCGACAAAATCGTTGGTTATACTATGAATAAAGTCCCTCGTGATATTCCTATAATGATAATTTCTGACCATGGTTTTAACCCCTTCAGACGCAGAGTCAATGTTAATACATGGTTGCTGCAGGAGGGATATCTGAAACTTAATACATCGGATTATGATGGTGCAACAATTATGGAGGTAGCAGACTGGGACTCTTCAGTTGCATATTCCATCGGACTAAATGGGTTGTATTTAAACCTTGAGGGAAGAGAAGCAAATGGTATAGTGAAACCTTCCCAGAAAAGAGCTTTAATGGAGGAGATAAAGGCGAAGCTTCTTGCTTTAAGGGACCCGGACACAGGAGATAGGCCTATAAGTGCAGTATTTATCTCTGAAGATATTTTTTCCAGAGATTACCTTTACAGAGCCCCTGACCTTATTATAGGATTTAATAGAAGTTACAGGATGGATAATTCTTCTGCAATAGGCGGCCTTACCGCTAAAACTGTTTATGATAATATGGACTGGTGGAGCGGGGACCATTGTATAGACCCTGCGAATGTTATGGCAACTTTTATGAGTAATTTTAAAATAATCAGGAAGCCATCCATGTGGGATGTTCCTGCAACAATACTGAAGCTTTTCGGAATAGAAACGCCCCCTGATATGAAGGGAAAACCATTAGTATAGGAGGATAACATGGCAAAAAAAGTCAAAATCAGTGATGAAGCTTATGAAAAGGCAAAAGAACTCGTGGAAAAGAAAGGGTATTCCTCTGTTGAGGAATTAGTTGAACACTTAATTGATAAGGAATACACAGAAGAAGGGGAAGGAGGAGGAGGAGAAGAAGAAAGACTTAAGGGACTCGGTTATATTTCCTGATGGAATTATTTGTCAAATATTCCACAAAGTTAACTGATATTATTCTATATCCATTCAAGAGCCTCCCTTCATTTTGGGGTATACTCTGGCTCAGTTTTATTTCAGCAGTTATTGTGCTTTTGGTCTATAAATGGGTCTCGTCACCGGCACTTATAAGGCGAGCAAAGAACAGAATAAAAGCTGATATTCTCGCCATAAGAATTTATAAAGACCAGTGGAAAGTTATTTTAATCTCGTTTTTCTCTGCCATGTTCAACGTTCTTAAGTATTTTCTTTTGAACCTGATGCCCATAACCGTTATTCTTCCTGTGTTGTTTTTTCTCTTTGTCCAGATGGAGTGGAGATACGGAGTAAGACCATTGAATCTGCAGGAGCAGGTAATTGTAAAGGTAAAAACCAATGGTGGAACAGATATTAATCTTCATCCCACTCAGTTTTATAAGCAGGAGGTTAAAGTCAGGGTCCCCGCACTTGATGAGGTGGACTTCCGGGTTAGGATTCTGAAAAAGGGAAAATGGAAGCTAATCCTGGAAGGAGAAGGAGAGAAATTTGAGAAAGAGGTTGTAGTAGAGAAAAGAGGAGAGGTTTTGAGTCCCATCCGTTATTCGTACCCTAATTTAGAAATGCTCCTCTATCCATGGGAACCTCTTATTAGGAATCCGAAGATAAAATGGATAAGGATTGAGTATCCTTCGACAAGGGTTAGTTTCCTGGGAATTTCCATGCACTGGTTGATATGGTATTTAATTCTCGTCGTTGTGCTTGTTCTCCCTGTACATAAAAAATTTGGAATAGAGTTCTAATAAAAACAATCCAGAAATCTAACTATTTTTCCATGCCCATTGCTGCGAGTAGCCCTGAAGATGCAGCTCCCACTATTCCGCGGCTCAATCCTGCCCCGTCTCCCGCGACGAAGATGTCCTTAACATTGGTTTGAAGAAATTCGTCAGTTAGAATCCTCAGACCGTGAAATTTAATTTCAGGGGCATAAACCAGAGTTTGGACTGAAAAAACTCCCTTTATTAAATTGTTAAGTTTTTCCAGTCCTTCTGTTATATCCTTTACGAAACGATAAGGGAGTGCCATTGCTATATCCCCCGGGGTTACATCTTTCAGCGTGGGATTTACGAAGCCCTTTGAGATTCTTTCCCATGTGCTCCTTCTTCCCCTCAAGAGGTCTTCCAGCCTCTGAATAATGGGTTTTCCTCCTCCTATTGTGGTGGCCTCGAATGCGATAGCTTCCCCATACTGATTTGTATTCTCAAGAGGTTCTGTAAGGGAAACCTTTACAAGGAAAGCAAAATTGGTATTTTCGCTCATTTTATCTCCTCTTGAATGACCATTAACAAGGGAGAAATTTTTGTATTTTTCCCTCACCACATACCCGTAAGGGGAGACACAGAAGGTTCTAACGGAATCATCATAAGTGGGGGTGTTTATGTAAATTTTTGGGTCCCAGGTGACCCTGGTTATTTCTTCCATGATCATTGCTGGGACTTCAATTCTTACTCCTATATCCACAGGGTTATAAACAAAATCTATTTTCAATTCATTGACAATATTGTTTAACCACCTGGCACCGCTTCTTCCCGGTGCTATCAATAATCTGTCGAAAGATATTTCTCCTCTGGTGGTTTTAATCGTTTTTATTTTGTGGTCAATAGAAAGAACTTCTTCCTCTGTCCTTATCTCCGCTCCGGAATCCTCCAGAATTTTCTCAAGTTTTCCTATTATTACAGGAAGTTTCTCAGAGCCTATATGAGCCTGCCTTGCTGGGATATATCTAATTCCTTCCTTGGCCGCCTTTATCATCCATTCTTCCACTTCATCTCCGGGGTCTTTTGCTTTTACTCCCAGCTCTTCAAAGATTTTTTCCACTTCCTTCATTAATTGGTAGGTTTTCTCCCTTCCAATAAGTTCAATAAGGTTTGTTCCAATGTCCGGCGAATAATTTAATTTACCATCGGAAAAAAGACCCGCTCCTCCTATTCCGTGTAGAAGTTCGGAGTCTCTACCTGCTTTTCTATCCTCTACTCTTTTCCCTTTATCTATGAGTGCAACATGTATTCCCTTCTTTGTCAGATAATATGTTGCAAAAAGTCCTGCAGGACCCGCTCCTATTATTACGGCTTTCATCCTTCCTCCTTTGCCACCAGAAGTATTGAGGAAATGGTAAGAATGCTTCCCAGTATTATCGGCAAGGTTAATTTTTCCCCGAGAAATATTATGGAGGGGATAAGAGCAAAAACAAGTTGCAGAGTAATGATAATTTCTGCTGTAGTTGCATCAATAACCTTCATTGCTTCAAGGAAGAGGTAAAAGGCAAGAATGGTGCAAAAAACGGCGAGTATGATAGCCACGGATACGGAGTATAAGCTGATGTTAATCTTGGTAAATGCAGCAGAAGGAAGTGCAAAAATTCCTGTCCAGAAGATTACCATCCAACTGGTTTTTTCCATCCCTTCTTTCTGAATTTTTCTGGATAATACAGTGAATACTGCCCATAAAAAGGTGGCTATAAACACTAATATGTTTCCCTTAACTGAGGAGAAGCTTAAGTTTTTTAAATCAAGTCTTGTAATTATTATCACAGCTCCAGCTATGGTTAAAATAGCGGCTAACGATTTTTTGAAGTTTAGCTTTTCTCCTATTGTAAAGGAAATTATTGCTACAAGAGGGAGAATGGCAATGGTTATAAGAGCAGCTTCTGTAGCAGTGGTGTATTTTTGCCCCACGAATTCTATTAGAAAAGCTGCGGAGTTTAAAAATCCCAATATTATAAATGCCTTGTTAATTACTCTTCTGTCCAGAAACGGGAGAACCAGAACCGCAGAGAAAAGGAACCTCAGGAAAAATAATTCCAGGGGAGAAACCCTGTAAAGAGCTGATTTAACCAATGGAAATGATACTCCCCAAAGAAAAGCGGAGATTATAATATATATAATGGCAATTGTTCTTCTCACACCATCTTAAGATCGTGTCCAAGTTTTTCCTTTTTGGTTTTGAGATATTTTTTGTTCACCTTATTGGGTGGCACTTCTATAGGTACCCTTTCCTCTATTTCCAGTCCATACCCCGCGAGTGCTACAAATTTTTTTGGATTATTTGTTAAAAGCCTCATTTTCCGCACTCCAAGTGCTCTAAGAACCTGAGCTCCCATTCCAAAATCCCTCTCATCCGCTTTAAAGCCGAGTTTTTCGTTTGCCTCCACGGTATCAAATCCATGGTCCTGTAGTGCATAAGCTTTTATTTTATTGCTTAATCCTATTCCTCTTCCTTCGTGGTGAGGTATATAAAGTACAACTCCTTTCCCTTCCTCTTCTATTATTTCCATAGACCTGTGTAACTGGTCTCCGCAATCACATCTCAAAGAACCAAAAATATCCCCGGTAAGGCACATTGAGTGGGCTCTTACAAGAACGGGTTCATCTTTCTTTATTTCACCTTTGACAAGTGCTAAATAGGTGTGATGATGGATTATGTCCTCAAAAAGATGAAGGGTGAAATGTCCGTACTTTGTCGGCAGGTCTGTGGTTGCTACTTTTTTTACAAGGTATTCCCTTTCCAGGCGGTATTTTATAAGATCTTCTATTTTGATTATTTTCAGCCCATATTTTTCAGCAAATTTTTCAAGTTGGGGAAGACGTGCCATTGTTCCATCCTCGTTCATTATTTCACACATTACTCCAGCCGGGTAAAGATCAGAAAGTCTTGCCAGGTCAAGGGATGCTTCAGTATGTCCTGTTCTTTCAAGGACTCCTCCCTTCCTTGCAATGATGGGAAATACATGCCCGGGTCTTGCAAGGTCCTCCGGTCTTGTATTGGGGTCTATTAATTTTTTAATTGTTATAGCTCTATCAAAGGCGGATATTCCAGTGGTGGTTCCTTCAACTGCATCAACAGAAACAGTAAAAGCTGTTTTATAAGGAGCAGTATTGTCTACTACCATGGGTTGTAGATTAAGTTCTTCGGCTCTTTTTCTTGTAATAGAAACGCAAATAAGCCCTTTTGCTTTGCTTGCCATAAAATTAATGGCTTCTGGAGTTACTTTTTCTGCGGCCATTACCAGGTCGCCTTCGTTTTCTCTATCCTCGCTGTCTACAACGATCACCATTTTTCCTGCTTTTATGTCTTGCAGGGCCTCTTCTATAGTTGCAAACATTTCTACCTCCTTGAGTCAATATTTTACCTCAATAGTAGTGAATTTTAAAGGGGGTGTATAAGTCCATAACATATGGGAAAAATTATATTCTTCAATAATATATTTTACCGGAGAACGAAGGGGAAGGGAATGATGAGGTCTTCGAGTATTATAGAAAACCAACCATTCCATTAGTCTTCTATTGAAAGCGTCTATATCTGTTACGAGTTCATCCAGGTGATAAAGTAGAAATTCCTCCTTCAGCGTTCTATTAAATCTTTCTATGTAGCTATTGCTTTGAGGACGACGCGGATAATTAAAGAAATGAACCACATCCCTTCTCTCTGCCAGCCTGTGGAAATCTTTCATAAATTCTGAACCGTTGTCTGTCTGAATATGAGTTATAGAAAAAGGTGCGACTGCCATGAGTTTTTCCATAAAATCCGCACCAGACCTGCTGGAGATTTTTGTTTTTACTCTGATTAATTTCATGGGTTCAAAAGCGGTTGGCAATTCGGAACTCTTCATAGTAGGAGTTAAGGTAACAATTCTGTTGCTTTTTTCCTTAATTGGTCTATTTTATGCAAAATTCCAACTCCTTTCTCCTTCTCACTGGCCAGGGGTTAATAATATACTTTTTGCAGTAGCTGTTGTATTTATGGCATATGAAGGTTTTGGCTTAATAACTAATGCAGCTGAGGATATGGCAAATCCTGCCTCCACTCTAGCGAGAGCGTTATATATGAGTGTATTGATAGTAATAGGTATATATGTAGCGGTTTCCCTTGCTGTGGTAGGTAATTTAACTATACCTGAAATAATAAAAGCCAGGGATTATGCAATGGCAGAAGCTGCGAAACCATTCCTTGGAACAATAGGTTTTAAAATTATTGACATTGCAGCTCTCTTTTCCACATCTTCAGCAATAAACGCCACTCTGTACGGTGGGGCTAACGTAAGTTATATGATTGCCAAGGAAGGGGAAGTACCAAAATTTTTTGAAAGAAAAGTATGGAATCGAAGTATAGAAGGTCTCTTTATAACAGCAGGTTTCGTAATTCTCTTTACAAATATATTCGATCTTGCTGGAATCGCCATGATGGGAAGTGCGGCCTTTCTTATTATATACGCAGCTGTGAATATAAGTCACCTATATCTTTACAAAGAAACCGGAGCAAAATTAATTATGATATGGCTATCCATTTTAGGTTGTTTAGCTTCCTTTATTGTTCTTTTTATATACCTGCTTATCACTCGCCAGTTACTCTACTTGCCCTTTTTTCTGTTTTAATCGCTTCATTTCTAATCGAGATAATTTATAGGAAATTAACTGATAGAAATTTGAAAGCAAGAATAAACCGTCCTTAGATTATTGGTAAATTCACATCTTAATTATTGCCATATAAAGAAGCTGTGCTAAATCCTCCATAATTTCAGGAGTTATATACTCTGGTCTGTCTGTGCTTTTATGATAATTGCTGAACCCGAGGGGAATTCCATAAGTAGAGAAAGAGATTGTGGGAATCCCAGCCCACATAAAATGAGCTGCATCGAGACGGGGTCTTGCTATATTGGAAAAATATATGGGTTTTATAACACGATGTATGTATTCCCTGTTTGCAAAATCAATATACTTCCATAACGAAGGATAGTTTTTACCTGCTATAGCCAATATTTTATTTCCCCTACCAACCCCATCGGAGTTGAAACAGGCCACTATTTTCTTTCCATTAAGAGTTGGATGCTTGATGAAAAACTCGGAGCCTTTAACCCCCTGCTCCTCTGCTCCGAATAAAGCAAATACTACAGTCCTCTTTGGTTTTACAGGAGATTTTGCCAGGGCCTCTGCCACACCGAGAACCACTGCCACCCCGGAAGCGTTGTCGTTAGCTCCTGGAACCAGAAGAGGATTTTTTCCCACATGATCGAGGTGGGCGCTAACCACCACAACTTCATTTTTTAAGACTGGGTCTGAGCCCTCTATCATCCCAAGCACATTGTAGGCAACCCCCTCGGGATGATGTTCCGTAAAGTTTTTTATGGTCATTACCTTTCCAAGATTAAAGGAACATGGTTTTCTTCTCTTTTTTATCCTTGCTACAGCTTCTTTGTGAGAGATTTTCGCTCCTGTAAATAAATCCTCAAGAATGGTTTTGCCAATATAAGTGAGAACAAATCCTTTTATATAGACACAATTTGGATTGGTTATGTGATAATTATAAAGCATTCCAGCTGCCCCATGTTTCCATGCGTTTCTCACCTTATATTGATGAAAGGAATAGGGACGCCATTTTTTGAATTCCTCTGGTTCTTTATCGGGAGAAATCGGAACTTCCCTTTCCATAAGTACGATCTTGCCCTTTACATCCACACCCTTATAGTCATCATATCCAAGCTCTGGGGCAGTTATACCATACCCTACATACACAACCTCTGCCGTAACTTCACCGGTGTCGGAAGTGGAGCCAGGAATAAAATCCTTCTCGAGCCTGTAAAACTTGAGGATTTCATGTTTATTACCAATGGGGATATGTAAATACGCTTCATCACCTGGAAGGATGAGCGTGTATGGATTTTTAAAGGCCTGGAGATAGCTATCATTATCCCCTGCTGGTTTAATGCCCCATTTCTTAAAATGGGAAATAATCCACTCAGCAGCGAGGTTAAATCCTTTTGTACCGGTCAGTCGTCCACCATATTTTTCTTTGCACAGCTCCTTCACATATCCGTAAAGGGTGTGACTGGATATGGAATGCATTGTTTCCAGGACGGAACTTTCAGTTTGTGAATAGGCATTAAAGATAAAGCCGGAGAAAACCAATAAAACAAGAGACAATCTTACAAAGATTTTTCTCATCCGACCTCCTTCTTTCATCATTAGAACAAAAATTCCAGCTTTTCTCAAAATCTTTTTGATTAAATTTTCGATCCGGGGTTGACATATTATATTTTTGTGATATTATGTTAGTGAATGATAACTAACTTAGAGGTTTAAATGAATGGACTGAGTAAAAGACAGAAAGAGATAGTGGAAGCTGCTCTAAAGCTAATTTCCGAAGGCGGAATTCAGGCTCTTACAATGAAAAATCTCGCTAATGTATTGGGTATCACGGAACCTGCTCTGTACAGACATTTTGAGAACAAACACGATATTCTCCTGAACGTTCTTTTGTATTTTAAAGAAGAAACGGAAAGCATCTTTTCAGATGTAATGAAGAGTGATTTATCACCGATTGAAAAAATCAAACAGATTTTCGTAAAGCACTTCGAAAAATTCACCAGTAACCCTGCTATCGCAATTATACTTTTCTCTGAGGGGATTTTTCAGCTTGATGAACGACTGCTTCACAACGTCAAAGCCCTGATGAACTTCTCTGCAGAGAAACTGACAGAAATGATAAGAGAAGGACAGAGAACAAAAACAGTAAGAGAAGATATTCCTGCAGAAGAACTTACTCTAATATTGATGGGAACCTTAAGGCTCCAGGTGTTAAAATGGCGGCTAAAGTTTTTCTCATTTGATCTCAATGAAGAGGGGAAAAAAATATGGAACTCACTGGAAAGAATTATAAGGGGTTAAAAAATTTTTACCCTTATATGTTAGTTATTATTAACTAACCTGAAGGAGGAAATTTATGAAGGAAAAACTGCTAAAATTTTCCTGGCTGGTACTGATCGCCATACTCTTAATTACAGTGGCATCGGTTCTGGTTATGAAAAAATATTCCCGGCTGGAAACCAATCTTGACAAGTATATGCCTGAAAATCATCCTGCCTTTGTTTACAGCAATAAGGCTGAAAAATGGTTCCACATCAAGGATGCGGTTGTTATAGCCATTGAAAATAAAAGTGGAGTCT
>Ga0190333_1000193_pt1 | contig 12708 bp, 10 predicted proteins | sample 48720467_MG_FD_161676 | JGI IMG/M metagenome (GOLD analysis project Ga0190333, IMG submission 161676) | Hydrothermal vent sediment bacterial communities from Southern Trench, Guaymas Basin, Mexico - 4872-04-6-7_MG | ecosystem: Environmental > Aquatic > Marine > Hydrothermal vents > Sediment ... | reverse complement strand
TGGTCATATTTGGAGGAAAAGTTTCATCATCTTGGGGATCGAAAATAATCGAGGTGGGCTTAGCCTGGTTGAGACCGGTAAAGCCCAGCAGAGAGAAAAGCGGTTGTTCATATTTTTCATCTTCTTTTCCTTTCAATACAGCCAGGGCTTCTTTCTCTTCTGCCCACGTTAATTTTTTATAAACTGCTTCATCATTATCTAGAACAACAACTCGGCCACTCGACAGGTGGCGGATTTGGACTCCGTTACCAGCTTTATCCTTGGCGTCGATGGTCCAGGCGAGCCAATGCCCCTGCTTGTCGAAAGCAAATTCAGAGACATTGCCGATGTTGAGCTTCTGGCCAGTTTTTAGTTCGTAAAGGATTAAATCCGAGCCCTCCCATTTTTCTTTTTCTTTCTCCTGAGTTTCGGGAGGATTCTTATGAAGAGCCAACCAACCCGGGTTTTCACCAGAAAAAGAGAAATTTTTTATCCGGTCGAACTCGATTTTTTCACCGGTTGCCAGGTTGACCAAGCCCACTTTTCGGTAGAGCTTTTTCTTTTGCTGCCGCAGTTTCTTGGCTTCTTCCTGCGTCGGGGAGATGGTATAAGCCAGCCATTGGGAATCAGCGGAAAAGGCGATTTTGCCTGGCCGTTGGTAGCGGGAGGTTTCTCCGGTGGGGAAGTGATATGACTTTTCTCCCTGGGTCATCCGGACAATGACTTCGCCATCACCTTCATTCGGGCCAAGGTAGTAAGCAAACCACTGGCCGTTATCAGAGACAAGCGGCGAACGGATTGTCTTCCAAGCCATGATATCTTTGATGCTCTCGAGGGGGCGGAGCGGCGAGGTTGTTGCTGGCGAGGTAACCGCTAAATGGCCTGAAATAAGTAAGAGTAAACCTAGGGTAAGGAAAACAGCTTGTTTTCTAAATTTTAGCAAAGGGCCCTCCTTTATCTTATATTTTGAGGAGATTGAATAATTTTAATGAAATTAAAGAGTGGACTAACTCTAATAAGAATTTCATTTGCCCTAGCTCCAAAAAATATAAGTTTAAACTGAAAAAGTAAAGATAATATTCAGGCCTTCGCCTGGTTTTTTCCGTTTTTTTGGGGGGATCAAAATCCTGCCTGACTTCCATTTATATTGATAGCTGAAGCTAATTAGGGGATTTTAGTTTGTCCTGAAGAAAGTTAGCCTATCTTTTTTCTAAAGAATCACTTATATTGTAAGAAGGGGTATAAGATAAAGCAATTCAATATTTACTGATTTTTGGCCCTCGTTTTTTGTCTTTTACAAATTATGGGGAGATCGAAGTAATTGCTAGCAAAAGAATCAGTTTCATTTTCTAAAAAATGAAAAAATTATCTGTTTCGATTGGTCAACTTTTCGGGGGAAGATTTCTCATTATGGAAAAATTGGGGGAAGGGGAAGTTGGTCAAGTATATAAGGCCTATGATACCCAGGCTCGAGAATACGTGGTTCTTAAATTTCTTCATCCTCGGATTGCTTCCCACCCAAAAAGTATTGATAGTATTTGGGCTGAGCTCAGATTGGTCCGCCGAATGTCTCATCGTAATATCTGCCGGATCTATGATTTAGAAAAAGAGGATGATGTTTATTATATCAAGATGGAATATGTTGAGGGAGAGAATTTAAAAGACTCTCTTGCCCGCTTAGGCCCTTTTACCATAAAAAAGGTTATCTCTCTAGCCAGCCAACTCTGCCTAGGACTTCAGGAAGGACATCGGATAGGTGTGTTTCATCGAGGATTTAAACCCCAGAATATTATTATCGATCGTCAGGGAAACGCCAAGATTATGGACTTTGGTATCAGTTTGGCCAAGAAAAGAAAAAAAGCAGAGTTCAAATTTCGATCAGCTGAATATTCAGCTCCAGAGCAAGTGATGGGCAAAAAAGGTGATCAAAGGTCAGATTTATTTTCGTTGGGAGTTCTTTTATACGAAATGGTCACCGGCAAAAGGCCTTTTCGGAAAATCTCTTCTTTAATTGAGGCTAAGGGTGCCCGGCCTCCAAGTCCTACTCCTCCCTCAGAAGTCAATCCAGCTGTCTCCGACAGACTATCGCGACTTATTCTCTGGCTTCTAGAGTGGGACCCAGCTCGGCGGCCCCAAAATGTAGATGAGGTTCTCCAGGAATTGAAATTTTTTGAGGATGAAATTCACTTAAGTGAAGCTGTTGAGGCTCACGAGCAAAGAAGCATGATTTTTCCTCAATTTGTTCAATCAAAATGGCAAAGGTCGGTGAGGGTTTTAAAGGAGAGAAAGATCATTCACACTTTGGTAGTGTTTATTGGCGGTGGAGCAGTGCTTTGGGAATTTGTCCATTGGATTTTAATTGATCATTATCATTTTCCAGAAGGAACTTTGGATATTACTCTCGTGTCAATAGGGGGGGCTTTAATAGTGGCTCTTATTTGGCAGTGGTTCAAGGGAATCCGTAGTCCTCGAAAAATTAAAGTGGAATTTTTTCTAATTCCCGCGATAGTTATGGTTAGCCTTTATTTTGACCTGTTGATTTTCTCTAATTTAACTAGTTATCACCTGGAAGAATCTAAGCCTATTCAACTTTCATCTTTTCCTACGGAGTGGAAAAATTCGATTGCTGTCATGCCTATCAAGGATCTTAGTTTAAAAAAGAATCAGGGAATTTTTTGTGAAGGGATTCTCGATGGAGTAATTACGAAACTACGGGTTCAGTTTCCGGAGTTAAAAGTGCTCTCTAAGCAAGCAGTGATGAAGTATCAACAGTCTGATTATGATATTGAAGAAGTAGGCCGCGAGCTTAAGGCCGGCCTTATTTTGGAGACAGGCTTATTGGTGGAGGGAGATAAAATAAGAGTAAATTCACGGTTGATTGATAGTCATGACCAATCAATCATCTGGGCCTATCCTTATGAAGGAAGTTTAGGGAGTATTTTTAAAGTTCAAGACGAAATTGCCCAGGGTATTTCTCAAGAACTTAACCTCCATTTGTTTCAGAAAGGTGCGGAGCTGGCCAAGACCAAAGAAGCAGTCCAAGTTTCAGCTTTCAAAGAATATTTAAATGGTACTCGCCTGATTAAGTTGTATTATCAGACTCGGGAGGAAAATTATTTCCGCATGGCGGTCGAGAATTTTCAGGAGGCAATTCGCCTCGATAAATCATTTGCCTTAGCTTATTGGGGTCTGGGCAATGTGTATGAATGTAGCTTTAATTTAAAGAAAGAAAAAAGTGATTATGATTTGATGCTTCAGTTCTATTTAAAAGCGCACGAAATTGCCCCAGAACTTCCGGAAGCTAATCTTGGCCTGGGCTGGGCATTTTTTTACCAGGGGAAAATTAATCGAGCGTTTCAAAGTTTTGCTCAGGCTCAGAAAATCGATCCAACCAATTTTGACGTCAATTATGATATTGCCTCTTTTCTCCGGTCACTAGGGTTGTATCCTCAGGCCTCAATTTTTTACGAAAGAGCCTTGCTGGTCAACCCAACTTCTGCCGTTACTTATGAGTTAGGGGCCACCTGTTTTATGTATCAAGGAAAATACCCAGAGTCTGAGGGTTATATTCAAAAAGGACTAAAGCTTCAAGCAGATAATTACCGATTTTATATTCTGAGGGCTCGTAATTTTATTCGGCAAAGGAAATACCAAGAGGCGCGGATGATGTTGGAAATAGCCGAACGTCTCCACCCTCAGAGCCTCCATGTTTCGCTGGGACTTGCCTGGCTTTCAGCTTCTTTGGAGGAAAAAGAAAAAGCATTGAAATTAATCAAGACTGCTTCAGTATTGCACGAAGAAGTAGTTAACACTTATGCTCTTTTAGGAATGAAAGACGAAGCTATTCAGGCTATTGAAAAGGGAATATCAAGGGGGATGAAGGAAACTAGCGAAAGTCTTTTTCCTTATCTTTATTTAACGAATAATCCTGAGTTGATAACTTTAAGGGAAGATGACCGGTTCAAAGCCTTATTGAGTGAAGAATATAAGAAACATAAGCAATATCTTCAACTAATTAAGATATTTAATTTTGAAAACTAGGAGGAAAAAATGATTAAGGAAAAGATGGTGGGGCGGCTTGATTCGGCCGCTTTAAAATCTTTAACGGAGAAGGTTCTGGCCGATCAGAAAACTCTCCAGCAATTTTTCCAGGATTCTCTCTTTGAGAAAATGGGAGAGATCATTGGTGAGAAGGCCATCTTTGTTTCTCCAGAAGGAAGAACAATAAAAGGCCCAAAGGCAATTGGACATTACTTCGCCGCTTTAAAAGATGGAGGAGTGAAAGAAGTTGAATTTGAGCCGGCCAATGTTTATGTTAGTGAAATAAGAGGTCCGGAGCATAATTATGTGGCCTATATTATCTGGCGTTTTTTCTATATGTCCCCCGAAGGAGCTGATCCAGCGGGGAGTTGGGCTAGAGTTTCTTTGCATCGTTTTAATTGTACTTGGGAAAACCCTTGATGTTAGCCAGGGAATATAACCCTAATTATGTAGCAGCTGGCTTATTCTGATTTAAGTTGATGACCACAATAGGGGCATGCTTTCCAGCTTTCTTCTACGTGCCGGCCACATTTAGGGCATACGGCAGTAAGCCTATTCCCACAATGAGGACAGAAGGTAAATTCTGAATTTACTTCTTGATGGCATTGAGGGCAAGTAATAAGGTTTTTGGAAGGGGGCAAAACAGTCGTATTGTTGGAACGGACAATGAGATAGATAATAAGCCCGATTAGATTGCCAGGGAAAACTGGGGGAGGAAAAAAGGGGACGCTGAAAACTGGGGACGCAATACATATTTACCTATTTTTTCGTAAAATTCAAATTAAGCACACCTCACCCCTTTAGTGCTATGATGAAACTAACCAAGCAAAATTTTTGGTTTGTTGTTTTATCAATCTTGTTTCGTTTGGTTTTAGGAACCGTAATTGCTCCCATGTCCTCAGGTTTCCTGCTAAGTTTGTCCCCACCGTATCATTTGATCTTAGCTCCTTAAACTTAACTTAAACTTAGTTTGAAGGTAACTAGGTTAGTAGTTTCCTAGTAATGAGGAGAAGAGGCGATTTGCTTTCTTGGTGGGGGGACAAATACGCAAAAACCAGGTGAATAGGTGAACTGTCACCGATTTTTTTAGAATTATGTGAATTAGGGAGCGAAGCTGGAGAGAACAAGGCCCCATTTTGGTCTAGAAACTGGCCAGGAGCTGAGAAATTTAAAACTTAAAGCTGAGCCAGCAGCCTCGGCAGCAGAGGCAAATTTAAGGTGGTCTCGATTTCAGAATTAGTGGAGAGCAGCAAAGTGCCCATTCAACTTAGGTGGTGGTTTCAGAACTTGGGGATTCTTCTTCTCCCGCCAGCCAGAGAGCTAGAGGGCGATAGAGAGCGTGAGCAAATTTGGTGAAAGGAGCGGTAACCAGGAGATTGAAAACTATAACTAAGTGAAAGGCAAAAGCAATGTAAGTTGGCCAGGGAAGGTTGAGCCATTTAAAAATATCTAGAATAAAACCCGTAAGTCCAGCCAAAAACATCCATAGAAGAAATAGCCAGTCTGAAGGGTGGGAGTATTCAGAGTAATTGTTTGGACGTTGCAGGCGGAGAAGAATAAAGTAGCCAGCTCCGTAAAGAAGGATTAAGCCGAAAATAATCCCCATTATTTTGGCGAAAAGACGGAAAATTTCAGGAAAGCCGTAGAAATCGGCTCCAAAAACGAGAATGGTGGCCAGGAATAAACCAGCAAATCCCCAAAACAAGGCTAAATGAGGGAGGTAACGATCACTTTCGGAACAATCCCGGAAGCGTTTTTGAAGGATGATTTCATTGGTTATTACTTTGATTAAACTAGTCAGCAATTTTTGCGGAGATCTAGAAGGCAGACTGGAGTTTTTGTTCAAACTTTTAAGCATGATCAAGATATGGGCTAGGGCAAAAAAGGCGATAAAAAGGCCCATTACCAAGCCGGCAGTGTGGAGAAAGTCCAGTCCGATGAAGGAAATAGGCACCGCTTGAGCTGTGTCCGGATGAGGGTTTCGAAAATAGATAATGCCCAGGGACGCGACAAAGGTCAAAATTATCCAGGTTAACCAGGAAGATATTCGGCCATAAAAAAGATCTGCTATTTTGCCCAGAGAATATTTTCTGATAGCCCATCGCCGCAGAGCCATCATTAATCCGCCAGGATCTGCTTCCCGGGGGCAAGTATCTGAACATTCACCGCAGTAATAACATAACCAGAGATCAGGAGCAGCAGTTATTTTCTCCTCAATTCCCAGGAGAGAGTAACGGATTAGCTTCCGCGGAAAGGAGTGATTTTCGTTGGACAAGGGACAAATGGCTGTGCAATTTCCACAATTATAGCAGGCTGAGATATCAAAAGCGCCTAATTTCTTGACTTGATCAATAAATTCGGGTTTAACTTTGGTCATTTTTTCCTCTTTAGCTGATAGTTAAGCATTAATCCTTACTCCACCAGTTTATATTTATAATATCCTTCATCAGTGACTTCCTCTGTTTCTTCAATAACTCCGTATTTTCTTAAAGCCATCATCCAGTACATAACTTGATAGGTGGGTTGACCCAATTGAGCAGCGACTTCAGGGACGGTTAAATTTTTTTCTCTGAGGGCAGCCACAATTTTTTCTCGAAAAAAAATTTCTTTTTTTATAATTTCGTTTAATTCTCCTTCTCGGTGGGCCATTTTTTCTCCTTGATTTAATTGCTGCTTCCCCGGGCCAGAGCTTCAATCATAGCCTCCACCTGGTCATCCGTGTATCCTTCAAGATGGAGAGCATCTTGGGGGCAAACCGGCACACAGCCGCCGCAACCTTTGCAAAGAGCGCGGTTGACGTCTGCTATTTCTTTCCCAGCTAAATTAGTTTTGGTAATGGCCTCGTAGGGGCAGGCAGGAGCGCAAAGCCCGCACCACTGACAACGTTCTTTGTCAACAAAGGCAATCAGGGGCTCGAGTTCTACGTATCCTTTTAGCAGCAGAGCTGCCGTTTTAGCGGTAGCAGCCAACGAAGAGGCGACACTCTCAGCTAAATTCTTGGGACCCTGGCTCGTCCCAGCAATAAAGACGCCATCAATCACTGTTTCTACCGGGCGAAGTTTAGGGTGAATTTCATTAAAAAATCCGTCCTTGCCAAGAGGAAGTTTTAAAAGATTTACCAACTCCGAGTTTTCTCGAGGGATCATCCCGGTCACCAGCACAATCAAATCCGTGTCTAGCTCCAGTTCTTCCCCCGCCGTTAATAAGTCCTTTACTTTAATTTTTAGCTGCCCGTTGTTTTTAACGACCTGAGGCGGCTCTGTGGCAGCAAATCTAATAAACACCGATCCTTGGCGGCAAGCTTCTTCGTAGAGAGGCTCGAACTTGCCGTAGGTGCGGATATCCCGATAAAAATGAAATTGATGGATGGAGGGATTGATTTCATTAACCAACAGAGCAGTATGGATAGCGGCATTACAGCAAAAGCGGGAGCAATAAGTATGGGCTGCTTCTTCCCCAGCGGATTGGCGCGACCCGACACAATAAATATAACTTATTCGCTGAATAGGCCGACCATTATAAGTGAGATTTCCTTTTCCTTGAGAATTTTCAACCAGTTCTTTGAACTCAGGTAAAGTGATAATTTGGGGAGCTTCTCCATAGCCAAATTCTCCCTTGCTGGGTTGATAATTCTCGAATCCCGTAGCCACAATAATGGCTCCAACATTATGAGTGACGATGTTGGAACCTGTCTTTATTTTGACTTCGAAATCGCCAATGCAACCCTTTTTTTCCACTATCTCTGCCGAAGTATAAAGAGTTACGTTTTCTCTCTTTTCTAGTTCCTCTAAAAGAGAAGCAACGAGTTGCGGACCGTTTTGATTATGGGGATAAAGAGAGCGAAATTTACTCAACCAACCGCCTACCCGTTGCTCTTTTTCCACAACTACCACTTCAATCCCCAAGTCGGCAAGAGCCGCGGCTGCTCTCAGGCCGGCAATACCGGCGCCGATAATTAGAGTTCTTTTGACCGTTTCCAAGCGGAAAGGTTTGAGAGGCTTGGTTAGTTTGGCCTTTTCAATTCCCGCGGCAACCAGTTTAATTGCTTTTTCTGTTGCCCCTTGGGGGTCGTCGGTATGAGCCCAGGAATCTTGTTCCCTGAGGTTTACCTGGACATACAGGTAAGGATTCAAGCCAGCTCTTTCAGCTGCTCCCCGGAAAGTAAATAGGTGAAGTTTGGGAGAGCAGGAGGCTACAACTAAGCCATCCAATTTTTTTTGTTGAATATCTTCAATTATCTCTTGCTGGGCGGCGTCAGAGCAGGCGAACATGGTCGTTTTAGCCACGACTACTCCTTCCTGGGAGGCAATGGCTTCTCTGACCTTTTCCACATCAACATAATCAGAAATATTTCCTCCGCAATAACAGATATAGACGCCAATTCTTCTTCCCGTAGATTTACCCTGGCCAGAAGGGGGAATTGATGGCGGGGAGTTTTTATGGCTCACGTTCGTCTCCTTATTTTCTCGATATAAGCGGCAGCCTGAGTGGCTGCGGCGCCGGCGTGGATAACCGAGTCGGGAATATCCATAGGCGAGGCAGCCGTGCCGGCCACAAAAACACCATCTAAGCTTGTTTTTCCTGGCGAAATATCTTCTTCGACTTGCTTAATGTAATTAAAATTGTCTAATTGAAGAGATTTGTCAGGAAAATATTGCTGAGCTTCAGAATTGGCTAGAAAACCAACCGCGAGGACGACGAGGTCATGCTCTGCTTCCTTCACTACTCCCCCGTTGTCAATGTCTTCATAGCGAACTACTAGTTGGCCATGGTCTTTTTCTTCGATCTTAGCCACTTTGCCCTTTATGAAATAAGTGCCCATAGCCTGGGCTTGTTGATAAAATTCTTCAAAACCCTTTCCAAACGCCCGAATATCGATATAGTAGATGGTAATATCAGCGAGGGGAAGAGCCCCCATGAGGAGCTGAGCCTGTTTGATGGAGTACATGCAACATACCTGAGAACAGAGAGGATTGCCAACGGTGTGATCCCGAGAGCCGGTACAGAGAATGTAAGCAATATTATCCGGGGTCTTGCCGTCAGAGGGACGAAGAACTGTATTGTAAGGACGGGTGGGAGAGAGAAGACGATCCATTTGCATGGAAGTGATCACGTTGGGGAAGCGTCCATAGCCGTAGGTTTCCTTAAGCTCTGCCGGGAAAAGATTGAATCCCGTCGCTAAAATAATAGAGCCGGTCTCAATTTTTTGCTCTTCATCCCGCTGGGAGAAATCAATTGCCTCAGCGGGACAAACTCGAAGACATTGATGGCATTCTGAACAAATCCCACAATCCAGGCAGCGGGAGGCAGAATATTTTACTTCTTCGGCCGTCAGAGGGAGCTCTACCTCATCGAAGCTATTAATTCTTTCGGCTGGAGGAATTTCTTTACGGCCGAGAGGAGCGAGCCGAGTGTGATATTTTTGTCTTTGGAGGACTTTTTCTCGAGGAACAGGCGGCATGGGTTGTGTTAGGCGGAAATTTTCGAGGTTTTCTCCTTTAAGATAAGCCTCGATTGCCTGAGCCGCCTGTTTGCCTTGACCCATAGCACTGACGATCATTGAAGGACCGGTAACCGCATCTCCTCCGGCGAAAACATGAGGAAGAGAAGTTTGCAAAGTGATTGGATTAACTTTAATCGAGCCGTCTTTATTTAGCTCTAGTTCAGATTGAAAAGGATGAGTTGAAGGTGTTAGCCCAATCGCCAGAATAACATAGTCGATGGGAATTTTATGCTCTGAACCTTTAATGGGGACTGGTCTGGGGCGACCACTGGCATCTGGAGCACCGAGTTTCATACGGATGCTTTCGGAGGCGACAATGTGGCCCTCTTGACCAATAAATCTGACCGGAACCCTTAGGTATTGAAAATCGACCCCTTCTTCTTCGGCTTCTTTAATTTCCCAGTCAAAAGCCGGCATCTGCTCTCGACTCCGGCGGTACTGGATAAAAACTTTGGCGGCTCCTAAGCGGACTGCTACCCGGGCTGAATCAATAGCTACGTTCCCGCCCCCAACGACCATGACTGTTTTGCCGCTAAGGTCAATCTTTTTTCGCCCGAGATTAACATCTTTAAGGAAATCCATTGCCGTGACTACTCCAGCCAGATCTTCACCTTCGACTTGGAGATAACGCGGTTCCTGGGCCCCTGTTGCCAGGAAAATAGCTGAGTATCCCTTGGCTTTTAAATCAGCTAAGCTACTGACGCGATGGTCAGTTTCTATTTCTACCCCAAGGGAAGTAATATTTTTTATGTCACGGTCAACAACATCATTGGGGAGACGGAAAGAGGGGATGGCGAACCGAAGCATGCCTCCTGGTTGATTCTCAGCCTCGTAAATTTTCACAGGATAGCCTTTTTGAGCTAAAAAGTAGGCTGCGGTTAACCCGGCGGGTCCCGAGCCAATAATAGCTATTTTTTGGTCAATTCTTTTCTCAGGAGGTGGGGGGCCGTATTCAGGTTTAGGATGACGGGAGTAATAGTAATCAGCGATAAATCGTTTAATCCGACGAATAGAAAGTGGCCCTTCTTTTATTTCCCGGGCCAAATAGAAATATTCTTTGTTATAGCGTTCTACTAGTTTCAGTTGATGAGGCTCGGTGAGTAGATTGCGAGTACATTCATTTTCACAAGGAGCATAACAGGCTCGCCCGAGAGTGCCAACTAGGGGAGCATCTTCTAGAATCAAGTGAAAAGCTTCTTCAAATTTACCGCAGCGGGACAAAGCAATATAACCGTGGGCCTTGATTGAAGCAGGGCAATTATAGCTACAAGGTGAAGTCCCGACTTTTTCAATCACTGCTTTTTTAGGGACTGCCTGGGGAAAAGGAATATAGGCAGCGCGGCGGGCTACTAAATCATAATTGAATTGGTCGGCGACAGGTACCGGACAATTGAATTCGCATTCTTGGCAACCAGTACATTTGGCGAAATCCACAAAAGTGGCCTTTTTCATGAGTTGGATTTCAAACCCACCTTGGGGAAGCTGATGTATTTTCTCTACTTGGGTATTAGTCATTAGGGTTATGCGCGGATGATGAGCCGTTGAGGCCATCTTCGGGGTGGCAATACAACTGGCACAGTCAAGAGTGGGGAAAACTTTGCTTAAGAGAATCATTTTGCCCCCAATGGTGGTTTCCTTTTCCACCAAAAGGACCTGGTAACCCATATCGCCAAGGTTCAAAGCTGATTCCATGCCGGCGATACCACCACCAATAATTAGGGCATCGAAATCCATTTTCATTTTCCTTTTGTCTTTTTGTTTGCTTCAGACGGGGATGATGTACTTGAGGCAGGCTTACTTTTACTTGACAAAGAATCGCCCACCGGACCCAGCGATTGCAAGGTTTCATAAAAGGCCTTCATATGGCTAACAAAAGGTTCGGCACAAACCGAACAAATAGCCGCCATTTTTACCCGAGCAGGTTCAAAACCATGTTCAGTGATTAATTGTTGAGCAGTTGTGGCAATTTTGGCTGTTCGATCAGTGCAATCGGGTAAATAGGGGCAATCCGTCCCGTCTGCAGCGATAAATACTCCATCAAAGCCCTTTTGGAGGGCACTCAGGATCCACTTGGGCTTCAGGCCACTCGAACAGGGAATAGGAAGAACAACGACTGTCGGCGGATAATGGAGATGGGAGCTACCGGCCAGGTCAATTCCAGGGTCAGAAATGCTGTTTGTGGAAAAGACAAGAATCTTTGGCCGAAAACTTTTTGGGGCCCGGTCTTGATTAGTCTTTTCCTGATCGTGGCTGGCCATTATTTCGTTCGCTTGATGAAGAGGCGAAAATAGCCAGGTTCATCTAATGTGCCTAAATATTCATGACCTACTTTCTTAGCCCAGAGAGGGACATCTCGTTTCGTCCCCGCATCGGAGGAAAGAATTTCCATAATGCCTCCTACTTTGACTTCGGCAATGGAGCGCTTAGCTGCCAGAAGTGGCCCTGGACAGGAAGTACCCCGGGCATCAACAACTTTATCCACCTCTAAGTTTCTAAGTTCTTCTTCATTCATTTTATTACTCCTTAATTTTTATGTTTAATGGACCTAGATGGACGAGGCCAATCAAGATGGAGAGAGGAAATTCAAATGATGATATGAAAATCGGCTTCTTCAATTGAGGAAATATACTCTCCAATACCACATACTTCGTCCACTAGATCAACAAAATCTTCTAGTTTGTCAGAGACCCAAATTTTGCCGGCGGTCCCGCATAAGTAAAAGGTGACATTACCCAAATCTTTAGCCTGCTGGTAATAGTCAAGCCAGTAGGGAACATTGGCCCGCTGAAATCCGTTGAGAAGTTCATCTTTATTGTAGTGCGCTTCCCCTGGTTCCTTAACCTTATCAGCCATATCTTTCCGGAAAGCGTAAGCTCCTCCCAAGAGTAAAAAGACTTTAATTTCCATGTCTTGAGCAACAGCACCACTAAGGATGATGCCGCCGACGGTGAGTTTTTCTACACCGCTGCTGGCTAGAGCTAAAACCATCTTTTTTGCCATGTGACCCTCCTAAAAAAATAAGAATTTATTACTCAAACAATCAGAAGAATTTATGGAAAACAATTGGTAGGAAACCTTGTATGACATCCGCTCCCTCCCTTCTGTAGCGGACAAAAAATTAAATTTATTTAGATAAATAATTACAATTTATGACCAATATTTGTCAAGGAAAATATTTACTGGAA
>Ga0190333_1000185_pt1 | contig 12992 bp, 11 predicted proteins | sample 48720467_MG_FD_161676 | JGI IMG/M metagenome (GOLD analysis project Ga0190333, IMG submission 161676) | Hydrothermal vent sediment bacterial communities from Southern Trench, Guaymas Basin, Mexico - 4872-04-6-7_MG | ecosystem: Environmental > Aquatic > Marine > Hydrothermal vents > Sediment ... | reverse complement strand
TCCCCCACCAGATGAGGAAGGAAAACCAAAAGAACAGTATAAACTTCCCGAATATAGCTTCTCTTTTGAGGTAATAGAGGAAAATAAAAAGAAATAATGAATTAACAAAAATAAAAGATGACACAGAAGGGGGCTTAGCATAAAAAACATTCAGTTAAATTAACATTTTTAATAATATTAATTCACGGATTCCTTTTTAAAAACTTTCTTAATCTTTTATTAAATACTATAATAAATTGGGATGAGGAAACGGGCAGTTTTTAATAAAGGCAAAGAATAATGAGCGCCAGAACTAAATTCATTTCAGCTCTCGTTTTTATTTTCACGGCCTTATCCTTCCCAGCGGTTCCCATCCATTGTTCCGTTCACGGAAGCTCAGACCTGTGGTTCAGCCAGCAGTTAGATAATGATAAATCCAGCCTTTTCGGGGTTCGATTTCTTCCTCAACTCTCTATTGAAGTCCCAATTTCCGATGGCTTTTCCCTTGATTCGGAATTTTCTCTAAACTGTTTTGGAAATCTAAACCTTACAACAGAAAATATTCAGGGAAAAATTAAGCCCTACAGAGGGTGGATAAGAATATCCTCAAACCAGTTTGAAGCAAGAGCAGGCCTTCAAAAAATAAGTTTCGGTTCAGCGAGCCTTCTTCGACCATTAATGTGGTTTGACAGAATTGATCCCAGAGACCCTCTTATGCTTACAGATGGAATCTATGCTTTGCTCCTTAGATATTATTTCCTGAACAATACAAGTGTATGGGCATGGGGAATTTATGGTGAAGACAAAACAAAAGGCTGGGAAGTGCTTCCATCACAGGAGGGTTCCATTGAATATGGGGGGAGACTTCAAATTCCTTTATGGACCGGACAGTTAGCCTTTTCCTTTGATCACAGAAAGGCAAGTTTTTCAAAGCATGACAATGGAGATATTACTATACCTGAATATAAAATAGCTCTGGATGGTAAATGGGATATTGGGCCGGGGGTATGGTTTGAACTCATGGAAAAAAAACAGAGCGGTATGCAGGGTGTGGAAAAATGGCAAAAGGCTTTAAATCTCGGGCTTGACTATACTTTTTCCATAGGAAATGGGCTTTATATAATGGCGGAGTTCCTTTACATGGATATAAGCCCCTTCCTTAAATCCGAAAATGACCATTTAGAGTTTACAGCTCTGTCCTTAAATTATCCGTTAACAATTACAGACAGAATCTTCGGTATGTTTTTTTACAGCCACAGGGAAGGGAAATTATACAGTTTTATTAGATGGGAACGAGATTACGATAAATGGAGCATTTATTTTATGGGTTTCTGGAATCCAACGGAATTTGCTCTTTTTGGTAAGGATAATTATAATCTTCTTGCAGGAAAAGGTTTTCAGGTAATGGTTGCATATAATTTCTAAAAGGAAGGGGTAAATGAGTGTTATAAAAACAGAAAATCTTACGAAGATTTACAGGATGGGACACACAAAAATTTATGCCCTTGACCACGTTAATCTTTCCTTTGAAAAAGGAGAATTTGCAGGGCTTGTTGGTCCCAGTGGTTCAGGAAAAACGACTTTTCTCAATATGGTGGGGATTTTAGACAAGCCCACTGAAGGCCAGGTAATAGTTATGGGAAAAGAAACCAGCAGTCTTAACCAAAAAGAGGCCGCCCTTTTTAGAAGAAAATACGTAGGATTTATTTTTCAGACATTTAATCTTTTCCCGCACTATACGGCATTTGAGAACGTTGAATTTCCCCTTTTACTCCTTGATCTTTCCACAGAGGAAAGAAAAGAGCGTGTCATGGAAGCACTTGAAATGGTTAATCTTGCCCACAGGGCGAATTCAAAACCATCAGAGCTTTCAGGTGGTGAAAGACAGAGGGTAGCAATAGCAAGGGCTATAGTGAAAAGACCGGAGATTATCCTTGCAGACGAGCCCACTGCCAATCTGGATGCAAAAAATTCTTATAATGTGCTGGACATAATGGCTGATATAAATGAAAAGCTTAAAGCAACTTTTATTTTTGCCACACACGATGAAAAGGTAATTAAGTACCTTAGAAGAAAAATAACCCTTAACGATGGGAAGGTAGTAAAGGACGAGGTTATGAAATGAGGAGGGGGGGATGGTTTTATTAAAACTTGCCTATAAAAACCTCGTAAGGGCAGGACTTAGAACATGGCTCAATGCCCTGGCTCTTTCTTTTGGCCTTGTTGCAATTATCGGACTGCAGGGGCTTTACATAGGAATGGGCGAGCAGGCAGCCCGTGTTGCAAAAGATGCTGAATATGGGGGAGGACAGTATTGGCATAAACTTTATGACCCATATGACCCTCTCACCCTACAGGATGCCCATGGTAAAATACCTCAAAATATTTCAAAATTGATCAGTGAAGGAAAAGCCACTCCTATTCTTATTGTACAGGCAACGGCTTATCCTCAGGGAAGGACCGTTCCTGTTTTACTTAAGGGCATCATTCCCGAACAGAAAATTCTTAAATTCCCTACAGGGGTTTTAAAAACTGAAGATGTGGATGGAATTCCTGCGCTTATAGGTGAAAGAATGGCAGCAGAGCTTGGAGTTAAAGAGGGGGACTATTTAACCGTAAGATGGAGGGATGTAAATGGCACCTTTGATGCCACCGATGTAAAAATAGTTAAAATAATGTCCACCACGGACCAGAACATAGACAACGGACAGATATGGGTTCCTCTAAAAGTGCTCCAGCGCCTTACTGGTATGGAAGAAGAGGCAACCATAATAGTTGTCTCACCTGATTTGAAAAATCCTCCTCCTGCACCCGGGTTTGAGTTTAAAAACCTGAAGTTTCTCCTGAAAACAATAGAAGCTCTGGTAAAAGTAAAGACTCAGGGCTCTTTCGTGATTTATATAATTTTACTTTCAATTGCGCTCATTTCTATATTTGATTCACAGGTTTTTTCTATCTTTAAAAGGAAAAAAGAAATTGGAACCCTGATGGCTCTTGGATTTACAAGACTTCAGGTAATTATCCTTTTTACTCTGGAAGGCGCACTCCATGCGTTCTTTGCAGTTATTCTTTCTGCTTTATATGGAGCACCTCTTCTAATTTATGCAGCAAAGGTAGGATACGCACTGCCAAAATCTGCTACGGAAAGTTTTGCTATAGCACTGGGAGAAAGGCTTTATCCCAGATATGGTGCCGGTCTTATAATTGGAACAGCCATCCTGGTTTTCATAGTAACGACAATTGTAAGTTACTTGCCTGTAAGAAAGATTGCAAAAATGAAACCTACTGAAGCATTGAGGGGCGGAATACAATGATTAAGTTCTTACTAAAAGGGATTATTAGAGATAAAACAAGGAGTCTATTTCCATTTTTAACAGTGACTCTTGGTGTTATGCTCACGGTATTTTTATATAGCTATACTCAGGGAGCTTTAACGCAGATGGTAGATTATTCAGCTAAGTTTGTTACCGGACACGTGAAAATAACAACCAGAGGATACGCAAAAGAGGAGAGCCAAAAACCACTTGACCTTGCACTTTTTGGTGTCTCATCCCTTATTGAAAAGCTGAACAGGGAGTATCCCAACATGATATGGTGTCCAAGAATTGTATTTGGCGGGCTACTTGATGTCCCTGACGAGAAAGGGGAAACCAGAATCCAGAGTCCGGTTGCGGGCACTGCCGTTGACCTTCTTTCAAAGCCGGTTGAAATAGAGATTCTGAATATAAAAAAAGGGCTTGTAAGGGGAAAGTTGCCCACTTCTTCTGATGAAATTCTTATAAGTGAGCAATTTGCCAGAAGATTAAAGGTAAACCCTGGAGTTAAGGTTACTTTAATCACCAATGATGCGTGGGGAGGCCTGGCAATAAAAAATTTCAGAATAGCAGGGACATTGAATTTTGGAGTTGACGCTCTGGACCGACAGACAATATTTGCAGACCTTAAAGGAGTTCAGAACGCCCTTGCTCTCGATGACGCAGCTGGAGAAATACTGGGATTTTTCAAAGATTTCGTCTACAGAGATATTGAGGCAAAAATGATAGCAGAAGAGTTCAATAAAAAATACGGAAAACCAGGGGATGAACTTTCTCCTTTTATGAGAGCCTTGAGCCAGCAGCCCGGCATGGAAGAATACATCTCCTATATTAAGGATTGGGTTGGTATTTTTATTGCAATCTTCATATTTGCAATGTCAATAGTTCTGTGGAACTCCGGATTGCTTGGGGGGCTGAGAAGATACTCAGAAATAGGGGTAAGGCTTGCCCTTGGCGAAGACAAGGGCCATATCTATAGAACTCTTCTTGGAGAATCCCTGATAATCGGTATTTTCGGAACAGTTGCAGGAACGCTCCTTGGCCTTGGAGTTTCCTATTATGTTCAGGTTCACGGCATAAATATGAGCCAGTTATTTAAAAACGCCACTATTATGCTCCCGAATGTGATAAGAGCAAGGATAACACCAGGATCATTTTACGTGGGATTTATACCGGGCCTGATTGCGCCCCTTATAGGAACAGCGCTTTCAGGAATAGGGGTATACAAACGCGAAACCTCAAGTCTAATAAGGGAGTTTGCGGAATGAAAAAGCTAATTTTAATTGTATTTTTAGGGACATTTGCAATTCAGGGAGCCAATATAACCGGCAATGAAATACTCAAAAGAGCCGACGAGAACATGACATCGGAGACTAAAATAGTTATTGCATCAATGATAGTTCACGGAAGAAGGGCAGTCAGAAAATTTAAATTTAAATCCTGGATTATGGGAACAGAGAAATCATTCACAGAATTTCTTGCACCTCCTCGTGAGAGAGGCACAAAAATGTTGAAGATAAAGAAACAATTGTGGCTCTACAGTCCTTCCGCTGACAGAGTTATACTTATAGCCGGACATATGCTCCGCCAGTCAATGATGGGCTCTGACCTCTCCTATGAAGATACTCTTGAAGACCCAAAGCTTCATAATTTGTATAATGCAGAAATTATAGGAGAGGAGACTTATCTTGACAGGCCATGCTGGGTATTAAAGCTCACTGCAAAAGTAAAAGATGTTGCCTATTTTTCAAGAAAAGTATGGGTAGACAAGGAGCATTTTCTAATCCTTAAAGAAGAAATGTATGCCCGCAGCGGCAGGCTTTTAAAAATTGCCTATGTGAAGGAAGTAAAGAAGCTGAACGGACGCTGGGTAGCTACTCGTGCAGTCTTCAAAGACATTCTTAAAAAAGGAAAAGGAACAGAATTCATTATAGAAAATATTAAATTTGACGTAAAAATTCCTCCCTACGTGTTCTCAAAGGCTTCTTTAAGAAAATAGTCTGAGAGCCTATGACAATTTATAGAGCATAAAACTTACTTTATAAGCATATTTTTCCTTCTTTTCTCGCCTGTTTATGAAAAAGTTATACAATATAAAAGAGGAGGTGGATTTTGCAGCAAAAAAATATGGGTTCTCTCTCAAAGAAGTCTGTCCGTGCAAAGAATAATTGGAAGATATCCTCTGACCTGAAGATTCCAGGGATAAAATTTTGTAAAACCCTGCTTCTTCTTTTGTTTGTTGTGCTTTTAACCCTGCCTGTTTTTTCGGAGGACAACTGTGGAAAAATAAGGGTAGCCGTGGGGATAAATATTGTTGACCAGGACAAATTTATAAATTTTCTAAACAACGAATATCCAGAACAACCTGCTGCTTCATGGATAAACCAGATTAAAAATAAAATCCTTGCTGAGCTAAAAGAAAATTCTCCTGACATTGAATTTGTTCCTTCCAGCACAGAAGGTGCAGAAAACTGCCACTACCGTTTCCCCTTTGAGCTAACCCTTATAGGAGCGGGAGAAGATATAGAAATAAGTGGAGTGAGGCAATCAGAATACACAGCTTTCTTTATAACCTCATCCCTTGTACAAAACAACAGCTGCGGTATTCAAAACAGGTTAGTTGGAGCCGAAACCACCGGTTCGCAAACTCCGGAGGAAATAGCAACAGACCTTTTTCGCACGATAGAGTATCACATTGACTCCTATGGAAGCATAAGCACCAGAATTAAAGAATTTGAAAAATCCCATCCTGTACCACCAAGAGAACCGACGCTCGAGTTTGCTCTGAAGAGAGAATATGTCTCCCCTCTTAAAAATGAAAGAAAAGTTGAAATAATAATGCGTGTTAAAAACTGCAAGGGAGAGTTAGTATATGATAAAAACCATGGACAGCCAGTTTTAATTTCAAAAAAGACCTTAAGAGGTGAGCTAAAACCCACTCCTGGGTTTCCTCAGGGAAGCTTAGTTACAAAAAACATAGTAACTCTGTTTATATTAAAACCTGAAGGAGCTTCCGTTACTTATACACTTAAAAAAGGCATGGAAATGAGCATTGACACTTTTAAAGCAGAAACATGTGGAATAGGCAAAAAAGAGGTCAAAAAGATAATGGTGCCCATTGCCGGAATAGCTCTTGGTGCCGAACCAGATGAACCATATGTTTTTCCTGAAGGAAATGACAAAATTAAAATAAAGCTATTCAAAATTACTCCCACCGGAGGGAGGGAACCTCTTCATAACAGGCCGATTAATATTTCGGTAGAAAATCTCGAAGATGGGAAAATAACCCCAACAGGAACGGTTTTAACCGGTAAAAACGGCATAGCAATACTAAACTATGATGCCGGGCAAAAAGACGAGACAGTTTATGTAAACGCAACATTTCAGCCAAAGGGTTACTCTGATTCAGCAGACGAAAAAACTTCTGTGACAGTTATTGAAAAAGGCTACGAATGGATGGGCACAGTTTTTGTAAACGAAACCTGTCATTTCGAAAAAAAAGAGGGAAAGGATAATCAAAGGGGATTCTGGAAAGAAGACCGTAGTTCTACAACTTATAATCATACGCTTCACATTACAGTTAGGTTCCTTGCTAAACCTGGCAGGTCTGCAATTATTACAGGTAAAGATGTCAGCGGCACAAGTCTTTACAGACTTTCCACATTTTCCCGGGCAGCAAAGGCCGAATGCAAAGTCAGAGGAAGCAGAAAACTACGCGTAGTAAAACCAGGTGATTGGCAGAAAAGCGTAATAACAGACACTGGAGAATTGGTAGAAAAAGATTTAAAGGTTTATCCTTCAATTACAATAAATCGATTAAAAAACAAATATTTTTTTGAATTCGGACTTTCCGGGTTATACTGGAAAAGGAAAATGACAACAGAAGAATCTTTTTATGATGCGTGCGACCATACAACCAAAAACAAAAAATATCCCTCTTATGAGAAGGAAGTGAAATTCCAGCTTGATAGTATAGAGTATAAAGGACATACTGACAGCCTTGAGTTAATTTCCGGAAGTTCAACTATAAACAAAGATACTATTCAGAAATGTACCACCACTTATAATTGGACCTTAAAAAAAATTAAAGAGAAAAAATAAGTCCAGAACTAAATTTATTAAAAAAAAGAAGAGTTTCATGGTAGAATATGATTTCGAGAAGGTAAAGGTTTATTTTGAACTTTTGTGAAAGAGAGTTTAATATAAAGTATGTGCGATAAAAAATTCAAAAAAATGGAGGTAAAAATGAGAAAACTCATTACAATTTTTGCGGTTTTGGCCCTTGTAGGGTTACTGGCTTTTTGCGGTAAAAGCAAAGAGGAAAAACAGGCTGAAAAGGCAGTAAAGCAGGCAGCACAGCAGATGCAACAGGTATCTAAAGGACTCCAGAAAATGGGAGAACAAATGGCAAAAACTGCTGAAGAGGCTAAAGAAGGTAAGGTAGAGAAACCCCTCGATTCTAAAGTACTTAAAGAGGCTCTTCCAAAGATAGATGGATGGCAGCAGAGTAATCTTAAAGGCGAACAGGCCACCTTTGGAGCTATAAGCTATGCCAGAGCAGAGGCAGATTACACCAATGGAAAGATTAATATTCACATGGGAGTGGCAGATGCTACTCACGTCAAGCCCATGATAATGGGTATTCTTGCTGCGGCCAATATGAACTATCAGAGGGAAACTGAGACAGGTTACGAAAAGAGCTTTAAACAGGGAGATATGATTGGAATCGAAAAATTCGATAAATCAAGTAATTCTGGCGAGCTTTCCGTCGTTTACAAGGGCAGATATTTTATCAACATTACAGCTGATAATCTTACCGATCCCAAGGATATGGAAATCCTGAAGGGTTTTCTTACCAAAATAGATTTCTCAAAGCTTCAGTAAGTTAGCAGAATTAATAACATTTCCCGGGGTCGCATTTCAACCCCGGGATTTTTTATTGTTTTTTATCTTTTGATTATAAAATTTTTATCTTTTCCTGGGGTTTTCATTTCTTTAACATAGTCTCGTTTCTCAAGGGAAAACTCGTATTTATTTAAACTTAATTAGTAAGTTAATGTTCTACAGGAAATGTCATTTTCCCTTTCCACGTTATCTTTGGCTGGTACTGGTTGATGTAATCTATAAGAAGAAGTGCTACTCTTATAGTTTGCATGGTGCTTTCCAGTGGCCAGTTGGGATTGTATTCGTCCTTGGGGGTGTGGTAGTTTCCCTTAAAGAATTCCATAAGCCTGTTTCTTCCTGAGACGTATTTTTCACCTGCGGAGATCCATATTCCGGGAATACCACGGCGTGCGAAGCTGAACTGGTCTGAACGGTAGAAAAATCCCTGTTCTGACATGGAGAAATAAGAATATTCAAGTCCTTCTTTTTTAAGAACTTTCTTCAGTATATCTTCAAGAGTGGAGTAGCGACCACCTACAGCCATAAAATCTGTGGTTTTTTCCCATACCGGGGTGGACTCGAAATTTATGTTTGCAATTACGGTGGAGGGGTCAATAGACCTTGCGAAGTACTTAGAACCCAGAAGTCCTGCCTCTTCTGCCTGACAAGCAAGGACTATGATGGAGTATTTAAGATGTTTTTGATATTCCTTCAGTACCTTTGCAGTCATTATCATTGAAGCGACGGCTGAACCGTTGTCTATGGCACCGTTAAAGATATTGTCCCCCTTGAGTGAAGGGTCCTTTCCAAGGTGGTCTATATGAGCGCTTATCACGATATATTTTTTCTTAAGTTCGGGGTCTGAGCCTGGAATTACACCCACCACATTGTTGGCTTTTATAGTCCTGAATGAATTTTTTCCCTTTATTTTTATCTTAAATCCAAGGTCTACAGGCTTAAACTCCCGGGATTCCGATTTCTTGTAAAGCTCTTCGAGATTTATTCCCCTCTTCTCCAGCATAGCTTTAAAGTCTTCTTCCTTTATCCATCCGCGGAATTTGAGGTTGTTATTCAGGTCCTCTGGAAGATAGACCTGTTCTCCGCTCCAGGAATTCCTTACTACAGTCCAGCCGTATCCAGCTGTTTCATCGGTATGTATAAGGAGGACTCCCTTTGCACCGTGACGGGCAGCTTCTTCCAGTTTGTAAGTCCATCTGCCGTAGTAGGTGAGAGCTTTTCCATTAAATAGTTCAGGGTTATCCCTGCCGGGCTCGTTTACCCTTATTATAAGTATTTTATCCTTTACATCTGCGTTTTTGTAATCATCCCATTCCCATGCCTTTGACTGGATACCGTATCCCATAAAGACTGCGTCTCCTTCAATAGAAAAATCTTTCTCGTCCCTTACATAGCTTCCCACAACGTGTTCTCTGAAGCCGAATTTTAGTCCATTTGCTTCTACCAGAAGGTCTTCTGTTGTAAAGGCCTTAAAGGTTATGGGTTGAAAGTAATCTTTAAAAAAGGGGGCAATATCAAGTAGTTTGTAAATGCTCTGTATGTATTTTTCTGCCAGGTCTCCGCCACGAGTGCCAGGAGCTCTTCCTTCCAGAAGATCATCACTCAGGAACTGAATTATGCTCTGAATCTGACGCTTTGATATGTGGTTGATGTAAGAATCAATACCGTTACTCTGCGAAGAACAGGCAGAGGAGAGAATAAGAATTAGCCCTGCTAACAGAATAAACATTTTCCGCATTTTTCACCTCCTTCTAAAAGACTAAACAAATCTTATTTCTTCGTCAAACCTCCCTTGTGTTTGTGAGTTTTTGCGTATACGCGATTTCGCGTCGACGCGTATTCGCGATTTCGTGTATCGCGGGTCACGTTGTCGGGTTTTCGCGTATTCGCGCAGACGCGCCGACACATATGGTATATCTGTTTGACTTTTATATATTTATGTATTAACATATTTGTATAAGGAGGATTAAAATGGGAAAGAAGAGAATTAATTTGCTTCTCGAGGATCGCCTCTATGAAAGGCTAAGAGCTGCGGCTTTTCTTCGTAGAAAGACTATGTCGGAAATTATAAGAGAAGCAATAGAGAAAGATCTAACAGGAAGAGAGGAGCTGGTTCTTTCCACAAAGAAGGAAGAAGAGCTCCTTAACATTCTTAAAGAAAATGAATTTATTTCTGAAGAAGAAGCGAGAAAGGAGCTCGGTCTTGAATGAAGAAGATTTACAGTAGAGCTTTTATAAAGAAACTAAAAAAACATGATATAAAATTTAGACGAAGAATAATGGATGCTATTTCAAAAATCCCTCAAGAAGGCGATATTAAAAAGTTGAAAGGTCTAAAGTTAAAAAATGTATTTCGACTCCGGGTAGGGAAATACAGGGTTATTTTCATAGTAAAAGAGGACAAAATTTATGTTCTTGATATAGATTCAAGAGGGGATATTTACAAGTGATATTCTTACAATCTTCTTCGGTTTCCCTGCATAAAGGGAAGAGATTGTAAAGATTCCCTTTTATCTCCCTTTACAAAAGGGGGAGGTTTATATGTTTTGCATAGCGGTGCTCGTTGCGCACTGCGTTTACGCGTTATCGCGATTTCGCGTTATCGGGTTTTCGCGTATTCGCACTTACGCGCAGACGCATAACAGAAAGCGCCATGCGCATAGTGCTTAATGCAATTTTTTCGGTGATAGTCTTGTTTTTCATACTCTAAAGTATTATACTTTAAAGTATGAAATTTGTAGATAGAGAAAATGAACTGAGAATTCTTCAGAGGTGTCTGGGTAGAAAAACTGCCATTATTTATGGAAGAAGAAGGGTTGGCAAGACAGCACTTGTGCGTAAAGTCCTCGAAAAATCCCGGGGGATTTATTATCAGGCAGTGAAGCTCCCGGCCCCTCTTCTTTATAGGGAACTGGCCATAGTAATAGGTAAGGCAATTAAGGATGATGCCCTTAGTTCAGGGCAGATAAATGATCCGGTCCTTATTTTTCGACTTTTTGCTTCGAAGGCCCCTGGCTGGACCCTTGTTCTTGACGAGTTTGGCTATATGATTGAGGTAGACCCTTCATTACCTTCTATTCTTCAGCGTTTTATAGATGAGAATAGGGGAAAAGTGGGAGTTTTTCTTACCGGCTCAACTTACTCAATAATTCAGTCATTGCTCGCAGATCGTTCTCCCCTCTGGGGTAGGGTGGATTTTTCTATAGAGGTAAAGCCACTGGAATTTTTATACACGAAAGAATACTGGCAAAACCTGGATTTTCAATATAGGGCAGGACTTTACGCTGCTCTTGGAGGGATACCATACAACTGGGAAAGGGTGGTTTTGGGGAAGGACCTTTTTTCTACCCTTTACCTCAGTTTTTTTACTCCTGAGAGTCCTCTTTATCAGGAAGTCTTCCACATCTTAAGGGAAGAGTTAAGGGAACCTAAGAATTATGTGGCTCTTTTACAGGCGATTGCAGGCGGGAGGAGACGATTTAATGAGATCGCAGACTTTTCATCTATTTCCCCGTCGAGCGTTATGAAGTATCTTGAGGTCCTTAAGGAAATGCGATTGGTAGAACAGAAGGTTCCTGTAGGAATAAAGGAGGGAAGAAAGCGGGGATTATGGAGAATAAGTGACCCCATGATTAATTTCTGGTTCAGGTTTGTGTTTCCACACAGACATTTGATTGAGTTTGGGGCAGGAAAAGGGGCGTTGCCAGGATTAAAGACAGGTTGGGATATCTATATGGGTGAGGTTTACGAAAATATAGCTCTTCAGCTGGTGAGGAAATTAATTGCAGAGGAAAAACTACCACCAGTGGAAAGGCTCGGAAGATGGTGGGGTAAAAATATCAAAGGCCAAAACATGGAGCTGGATATTGTTGGCATTAGAAATAAAAGGGTAAATATTGTTGGGGAGGTTAAATGGGGTTATTTTACCAGACAGGATTGGAAGGCTCTTGTCGACAAAGTCTCTATGTTGCCTCTTGAAAAGGAGGATGATTTAAAATTTGTTATTTTTTCAGGAAAGGGTTTTAAGTTTAAGATTCCTGAAGGGGTGGTTGCAATAAAGGGGGAAATATAGTGCGTTCCGCGTTTCGCGATTTCGTGTATCGCGGGTCGCGGTTCGCGATTTCGCGCTAACTCGCTTGCGCGTATTCGCGTTATTGCGTTTTCGCGTTTTCGCGATTTCACGTATTCGCACTTACGCGCAGACGCCTTCGCGCAGAACACATAGCGCTTTAGGACATTTTATTTACCACACATATATTATTGTAGAGAAAAGTCTGGAGGCTGCCAGGAAAAAGCAAAAGGGAAAGCCAGAGTGGTAGAGGATATAATCCCTCACCTTGGTGCTATCAAGGAGTTAAGAGTAATTGAAGGATGAACTATTATTCCAGAAACTTCCTCACAGGCGGAGCCCAACAGGTTTTTTTACGATGATATTAAAGAACTGCTGAAAACGTGTAATGTGCTGCTTTATGTTATAATTTATAACTCTATGAAAAGAAATTTTTTGCTTGCTTTTGTTATTTTATTATTACTTCTTGCTTCTTGGTTTTGTTTCAGATGGTTCAACTTTCCAGAGAAGGTTGTTTTTTACGATAAAAATGTGGGGACAAGTTGGATAGATATAAAAGTTTCAGAGAAAGTAAGGAAATTTTTTGTTAAAAAAGGATTTAACTCCCTGAATGCTGCGGAGCTGAATCGTTGGATGCAAGAAGTTATAGACCGCGGGAAGAAAAATTGTATTGTGGTTTTTACTCAGGATAAGTTTCCAGCTTTTCTGCTTAATAGGAAAGGCAATAC
>Ga0190333_1000183_pt1 | contig 13023 bp, 10 predicted proteins | sample 48720467_MG_FD_161676 | JGI IMG/M metagenome (GOLD analysis project Ga0190333, IMG submission 161676) | Hydrothermal vent sediment bacterial communities from Southern Trench, Guaymas Basin, Mexico - 4872-04-6-7_MG | ecosystem: Environmental > Aquatic > Marine > Hydrothermal vents > Sediment ... | reverse complement strand
CATATCAAATCTGAACACCAGTGCAAAGTGGCAAGCAGAGACAAACGCAACTTCTAACTATTATCAGCTCTTTCTTGATAGCAACAATGTGAGCACAGGCAACATACTCAGGATAGAAGTCTCAGGTTGCAGCCAGTCAAAGACGGTAGAGCACGAGGTAACGCAATCGGATATTGATAATGGTGGGATATTTCTTAACATCTCACTTGAAGCGCCAATAATCAATATCTTCCTTCGCGCTGATAGCATCACAGGCAACATCTTCAATGTCTCCTACACGGTCAATCCCGGGACAGTCACAGAGGACGGTGTCACAATCAATAACCAGACCGCAATGGGTGCTGTTGTTGCTTACTGTCAGGACAATGGCATCAATGTCAATATAACGATGGAACCGTATGGTGAATACTTGACACAGATTGGCAATGATCCCGCGGATGAATATAATTGGAAGTATGCGGTCAATGAAACAAATCCTTCGGTAAGTGGTGCTCAATACTCGCTCTCAGGCGGAGAGTTCGTACACTGGTATAACTGTGGGCTGAACTACTACACGGTGCTCACGACGGTTAACACGAGCATGATAAATGCCGGTGGCTACCTCAATGCGACGGTTACATGGAAGAACTTGAGCGGGATGTATCCACTTCAAGGTGCGGATGTCTATGTCTCAAGTGCTGCATATACTCCGGGAACAAAAGTTGGAACAACCGGATCTGATGGTAATGTTACATTCCAGTGGTCCACACCTGGCGTGTGGTATGTCTATGCCGTTGACCCCGTGCATGGGAGCGGGATATACAACTACCCGCCTGTATCATTCACCTGCGAAGCAACAATCTTTGACACCGGCAAAGGAACATACCCCAGCATCTCAGGCACGCATTACGGCACTATCATTCCTAACCGAAACATCAGGGTGAACAGAATATACACGTATCCGTGCGCTGGCACTGGCGGTCATATTGAATATGCGAAAATATGGAATGAAACCACTGGAGAATGTGCTGTTGCAGAGTGGAACGGCTACCACGTCGCTGACTACCACAATCTTACATTCAACACAACGCTCACACTTGAGAAAGATGTAATCTATAATTACATCATAGAAACGGGCTCGTATCCGCAGATAATACACGCACCCTACAAACAGCTAAATGAAGGGAACATTACCTGCACTTCGTTCGAGGATGCCAACGGAAAAGAGTATAACGATTGGATACCCGCATTCAGGCTGTGGTATGCAAGCTTATAGCCTATAGCCTATAGCTTATAGCCTACAGCCTGCAGCGAATTTTTTTAATGAGCGAAATATAAAAATATCTGAGTATCTGCACGGTATCAAAATGACCAATAAATACCTGCTACTGGTGGTCGTCATAGTATCTGGCGTTATGGCAGTATATGGCGTTTATAGTTACTACACGATTGGCAATAGCCCATATTAAGTAAATATGAAATATTCAAATTCAAGATACCATAGACACATATCAAGCCAAGCCGGCTATGAGGATCTCCACAATACTTAGGAGAAAGCTTTTTTGAAAAAGAAAACTCTTTGCATCTTTCGATATGAAGATTGTCAACTGTAAGTAGCTCATATTGTGGATTGTCAATAAAATATCGGGCTGTTTTGTTGTTGCAAGTATTCGCATAGATAAGGAGGTCTCTATAATCTTGCTTTCTGAGGTCTTTCTCAACTTCCATGATGAGTAATTCTAAACATTTCTCAGGAGACTCTACCTCGGGAGCAAGAGTTAAAGCCTTTATTTCTTTTCGGCGACAGGATAGCTACTTGAGTTTGTCATTTTAGAATAGTGCTATTCACATATGTTATCTGCACATAAACATTTAAATATGGAAAATGTACATGTTATATTGTATATCCATGAAGAAAGAAGAGCTGGTACATTTGCATTTGCTGCTGGCGCAATTGAAGAAGTATTGTGAGGAAAACGGGTTGGGCTGTAGTTTCGAGAAGTACAACGAGCTGGGTATCTCTCCTTTCCAGGTACATCGAAGCAAGGAGGAGCACAAGCAGGCGGTTCTCGTGCTTGGAACTGAACTGGCATCGTTAACACTGAGGAATAATATTAACTTTATCCGTAAATAAGCAGATGAGCAGCCCACTGCCCTTTGTTTATTATCTTATTTTGGATTATATGCCCCGATTTGTAACAAAAAAGGTATGTTATGGTTTAATATGTGTTAACTTTTATTAAAAGGTGTGGTTATATGCCTCTATTATCTCCCTACCCTCTATGAATACACTGTTGTGTCTCTGCGCATAACTCTTTGCATCTGACTTGGATAACGCATATCCCGTATTGCCATCCAGCATCTCACAGATCACCATCGCCGGCGGTATGCCCGCGAGCAGTGCGAGAGCTACAGAAAGTTCTGTCTGTCCCCTTCTCTCCTCGAGTAAGGTGTCAGCAGCTCTCAGTATCGCAACGTGCCCGGGGGTTCTGAAGGAGGATTGGAAATCGAAGGAACCAGAACTACCATTCAATACCTCTGCTACTGCTTCCCCTATCTTCTTTATTGTAAGCGCGCGGTCTCTATCTGTTATACCTGTAAATGTATCGCGGTGATTCACCCATAGAGAGAATGAAGAACGTTTATCATATACCAGATCGCCATTATCCTCCACCATTCCACGCAAGGGCGAACGTCTCAAGATGTCACTGATAAGCGGAAGACCGAATTTCTCAGCGGCAAATGGATGAATAGCAACACATATAAGCCCTCCTGCCTCGCGTCTGAAATACGCTATGTCCTTCGGTCTCACCATGGTTGCAGGCATTACCAAGTCTGTCTCACCTTCACGGTCCTCTGCATCGTAGATCAAGACGAGTTCCCCTCTTCTTAAACGTTCGATGCCCTTCTCTACCGAGTCTGGGATCATATCTTCACTTTAGTCCTTACCTCATCTCCTTCTTCCAGATTAAGTTCACAGCGCAGATAAACCGGAGAGATTATCTCCAGAACATCTTCCGGGTAATGTGTCCGCTCGGGAATGATAACAGCACTTTTGATCCCTTCTGCCTTGGGGTTTAATATCTTACAAGAGAAACATCTGCCACCTCCAAAGGTCCTGTTCTCAGATTCAAAACCCTCTATCTTTATCCCTCTTCTCCAATTCAGCTTTTTACGTACTGCTATGCTATGGGAATCCAGGTGCAGGTTCAAGGTGCCAGGAAAAGGAGTGAAACCCAATTTGGTCTCGAATTGCTTCTTGTACCCCTCAAGTGTGGTGTAATACTTCCCCTCACCCAGACCTGTAATCAGCCGCCCAGTGATTTCTACCTCTATATTTGCGGTGGAAAAGATTGCCTGATATTCATAACATTCCTTCTTCAGTTCCTCCACACCCTTCTCTGTCAGTGTTATCCATTGCCCATCTGCAATTATCCTTCGGTGCACCAGACCCTTGCGTTCAAGCTCCTGAAGCCGTCTCGCTGCAGTTTGAACGCTTGATTTTATCGCCTCTGCGAAATGCCCGGAAGACAACTTGATTGGTTGTTCAATGGCACCGAGCAGAGCAAGCTTTCTTAACGAGAATATTATACCCTCACCCATCTTTCTATCACCTTCACATTTTTGAGATATATCTCATATATAGGATATTTGTATCTAACAACATATAAAAATAAAAACATATCCTCTCATTCTCAGTTCAATCTCAACTCTTTTTCGACTCCATCCAGCCAGCAAGTAGCCCGAACAGGAGTCCAGACAGATGCGCTGTATGCGCAACCCAGTCATGAGCACCTATCATGAAGACGTCATATAATGCAAATAGAATCACCATCATCCACATCTCCATTGGAAATATTATGAAGTAGACCCTCATCCTCGGCATCAGCATCGCGAGCGCGCCAAGAACGCCGCATATCGCACCGCTCGCGCCCAGTGCAGGATAAAGAGAAGAGGACATACAGTAGCCAATACCGCCGAAGATGCCGGATAGGAAGAATATGAGCAGGAATTTTGCACTCCCTACTCGCCTCTCCAGTACGGGTGCAAAGAAGAAGAATACGAACATGTTGATAAGGACGTGTTCAGGCCGCTGGACAGAGTGGAGGAAGATATGCGTTACCAGTGTCCATGGTCTCTCCATCACCAACCCAGGAATCAGGATCAAGTGTTCAGTGTAGCCGGGAATGAGCAACTGGAGAAGAAAAGAGAATAAGATGATGAACAGAAGTAGATATGAGTAGTTATGAGAGAATATCCTGGGGATATCCGTATTAACTAATAATTTAGTCTTTGCACGCTCACGCTCATAATTCCTATTTCTATCATTATCCCTATACCTATCACTACCACTACCATATCCTACACACCAGTGCCTATCGGGCGGGAAATGCTCTCTGCAAAGGGTGTCACCACAGTATTTGCATCTGTACGAAGCAGGTTTGCCGCATACAGTGCAGCGTGACCGAGTCATGTATAAGAGGAATAGAGAGTTGTATAAATATTTATTAAATTTCGGAGATGTTCTCCTTATATGCCTCTATTGTTGTCTCTATATCCTCTTCGGAATGTGCGAGGCTGATAAAATTCGTCTCAAATTGCGATGGTGGAAGGAATACCCCTGAGGATAGCATCTTATGGAAAAGGCGCATATACCTGTTCTTGTCACACATGAGCGCATCAGAATAGTTCCGCACAGCATTACCCGAAGGACTGAAGAATATCTTGAACATAGAGCCAACACCTGAGACATAAGCTTCTACTCCTGCGCCTGAATCATGTATTGTATCGGTTAATGCAGCACGCATACGGTCGCCAAGTGCGTTTATTCGCGGTAAAGCGTTCTCACGCTCCAGTATCTCTATCGTCTTGATACCCGCAGTGATAGAGACGGGATTACCACTGAAAGTGCCAGCCTGATATACCCCACCAACAGGTGCTACAAGCTCCATAATCGCTCTACTCGCACCAAAGATGCCTATTGGAAAACCGCCACCTGCAATCTTACCCAGGATGGTTATATCTGGTATAACCCCATAATATTCCTGTGCACCGCCAAGCGCGAGTCTGAATCCGGTAATGACCTCGTCAAAGATGAGCAGGACATCATGCTCCTTCGTCAATCTCCTCACATCCTCCAGATACTTATCCTCCGGCGGTATCGGTCCCACGTTGCCCATAACAGGTTCCATTATGACCGCAGCGACCTCTCCTGCGTTCGCTTCCAGGATGGTGCTCAGCGCTGTGATATCATTAAAAGGCACCTGGAGCGTGTTCTTGACCAGATCAGGAGGTATGCCTCTGGAATCAGGAATACCGAAAGTGGTGGCACCTGAGCCTGCTTTCACAAGAACGCCATCATGTGCACCATGGAATCCACCTTCTATCTTTATTATCTTATCACGACCAGAGAAACCCCTCGCAAGTCTTATACCTGCCATCGTCGCTTCGCTACCGCTGTTAACGAACCTGACCATCTCAATCGAGGGATACAATGCTATAATCTTCTCTGCAAGCTTTATCTCGCCTTCATGTGGTGTGCCAAAGAGCCAGCCACGCTCAAGCTGCTCTTTAATCGCTTCTTTCACTTCCTCCGGTGCGTGTCCCAGAATGAGAGGTCCATACGCTAAGCAGTAGTCAATATATCCATTGCCCTCTACATCGTATATCCGCGAGCCCTTTCCACTGCTTGTAAAGAATGGATATGGTTTATATGCACGCACCGGACTACTAACGCCGCCCGGCATATATTTTGTTGCGCGTTCATACAGCTCTATGGATTTCATCATTTTTGCCATTTTACCATTTTCACCTCCGCAAGAAGAATTTATCTCCAAGCCCATATAAGTTTCTTGGTTTTATAATAACCTTCTTGTCCTTATCCTTCACTGTATAACCAATTTTGTAGGCTTCAACATCATGGCGCATAGCGGTATCAATGACCGCATCAGCATCATGCTCCCCTACAATGACGCAGAATCCTATGCCCATATTATAGACACTGAACATCTCCGCTTCCGTGATATTACCAAGCTTTTGCAGTATCGAGAATATTGCATGTGGCTCTGGCAAATAGTCTATCACAAACCCAAAAGGAGAGTGTACCCTGTTCAAATTCAATAGCCCTCCACCTGTAATGTGCACAAGTGCTTTTATATCAAGACCGTGAGAAAGCATATCCATAACTTCAGGTACATAGATGTGGGTAGGTGTGAGTAATTCCTCGCCCAGAGTCTTATCACTATCCAACCCTTCAAAATGGCGGTTAATTATCTCTGGATGCTGTGCAATTACATGACGTGCCAAACTGAGCCCGTTGCTGTGTATGCCACTGCTTCTCAGTCCAATAATAACGTCGTGTTCTCTTATATCCGCCCCAGTGATCAGATGGTTAAGGGGCACTATCCCTATTGCAGTACCTACCAGGTCAAATTCATAGTCCGTTCGCACCCCAGATAACATGTCTCGCAGTTGTGCGAGCTCGCCACCTGCGATATTTATTCGTGCGATTTCAGCACCTTTTAGTAGCCCTTTACCTATTTCCCCAAGTAAACGCGGATTGGGTGCACGAACTGCGATATAATCGAGCATGGAAAGAGGCTCAGCACCTACACATAGTATATCATTAACGTTCATTGCAACACAGTCAATCCCTACAGTCTCGTATTTATTCATCATTTGTGCAACCAGTATCTTGGTGCCGACGCCGTCAGTTGAAATTGCCATTCCCATATCATGCCCTATATCAATCACATTTGCAAAATAGCCTATATCCAGCTTCTGTGCACCGATACCCCCGCCTCGCCTGAACTCTCTCGTTTTACGTATATACGTCAGTAATTGTGCTAAACCAACTTTCTCCTGGGCTGTATCTACGCCCGCTGCGCTATAAGTTGCTTGCATCTCTCCTCAACATAAAAGTGTTTTATAGAATCCTCTCGAGCTTTGCTACAAGTTCCTTCTCCGCTTCTGCGTAGTCAATTACAACTTCGGAAGGTAACCAGTTCGCGTAGGAATTCTGATGCGAAGCACCAGCGAGCCCAAATAACCTCGACAGTTCTGGATCTCCAGGTTCTGTTTTCAGCTTCGCTACGAATTTGTACCGTTCGCCATGAGATTTTATCTCGATGCCCCTCTTCGCAGCACCCCATAGCTTCAGCGAAGCTTTTTCCGTCAACGCTTTTTTAAATGGTTGTGCTTGAACGTAATCCTTCCTCTTTATCAGCTCCTCTGCTTCATTGAGGTATTTATTGTTCAATTTGAGGTAGTGTTCCACTTTTTCTTCCGCTTCCGTCCCATTAGCACTGCTCATGCTCATAATTAATTATAGTAAGTAGCCAATGATATAAAGCCACAATAAATAGTAATAGATATGGAAGTAGAGGTAAAGATAAGACTGAAGCATGGAGTTGCGGACCCGGAAGGAGAGAATACGAAGAAGGCATTAAATCTATTAGGATTCACGAATGTGGTGGCAGTGAGAACAATTAAGACGTTTATAATAGATGTAAAAGTAGAAGATGGGGATGGTAATAAGGATGGAGACGTGGAAAGGGTGAGGCACGAGGTAGAAGAGATGTGTAAGAGACTCCTTGCCAATCCCGTTATTCAGGAGTATGAGATAAACATATTGGGGTAGAGCAAAGCGATGCGTGTAAAAGAGATAGACCCCTGGGGTGTTACAGATATAAAGGAGAAGGATTACAAGCGATTATTCGATGAATTTGGCATATCCAGGTTTGGACCGCTTCTGAAGCGAATAGAGAAGCCGCATCTGTACATGAGAAGAGGTATCATCATGGGGCATCGGGGTTATGAGGACGTGCTAAGAGCGATGGAGGCAAAGGGCAAGTTCGCAGTGATGAGTGGTTTCATGCCCTCTGGTCGTGTTCATCTCGGTGGTAAGATGGTGATGGACGAGATTATCTGGCACCAGCGGATGGGTGGGGAAGCGTTCGCATGTATTGCGGATATGGAATCGCACTCGGTTCGTGGTCTCTCATGGGATAAATGCCACGAGATAGGTGTGAATGAATATATAGTAAGTCTCATAGCACTGGGTTTCGATATAGAGCGTGGTCACACATATTTCCAGTCCAGTAATAAGAAATTGCAGGACCTCGCTTTTGAGTTAGGAAAGGAAGTAAACTTCAGTGAGTTGAGTGCGATATACGGATTCTCAGGCGATGTGAACATCTCACACATGATAAGCGTGCTGGTACAGAATGCGGACATATTGCAGCCACAGCTGGTTGAGTATGGCGGTCCAAAGCCGGTAGTTATTCCTGTTGGCGTTGATCAGGACCCCCATATAAGATTGACAAGGGATATAGCTGCACGGATGCGCATGTTCCGTGTGGAGAAGCGATATACTGCTAAGGAGTGCAAGCCGTATATAAGCATAAGGGTGAAGCGTACGAAGCCTGGAGCGGTGGAAGAGATAGCAAAGAGGATAGAAGAGAAGTATCCCAGCCTCAAGAAGTATGAGATGCACGAAATGCACATGGATGTATATATACACGCTCCTGTCACTCCTGTTACCGAGAGTAACATAGATGCATACATGCACGGGGTAGAGGAAATAGTGCGAGCAGTGGAGCTGGAATACGGAGGTTATGGCTTCTTCCTGCCTGCTGCTATTTATCACCGGTTCATGCAGGGGCTGACCGGCGGTAAGATGTCATCAAGTGTGCCTGAGAGTTATATAGCGCTAACAGAGCCACCAGAAGATGCTGCTGCTAAAGTTAAACAAGCGAAGACGGGTGGTCGTGTAACGGCAGAGGAGCAGAAGCGATTGGGTGGGTTGCCTGAGGAATGCACGGTCTATGAGTTATTGATGTTCCATCTGGTGGATGAGGATGCATACATAAGGGAGATATTTGAGGAGTGCAAAAACGGCAAACGAACGTGCAAAACATGCAAATCGGAGGTGGCAGAATTGATGTTCGCATTTATTAAGAGCCATCAGGAGGCGAGAGCGCGTGCGAAGGAGGTATTAAAGGAGCATGGGCTTTATAAGCAGTGGTTGTTATAAAGCATGACTAAGGCTATACCAATAACACTTAAAAGCTGTACTAAAATGACGAAGGTAAAGGGCTAAAGGGCGATGTTTAAAATAAGATGGGATAAAGAGTTTAATGGAATTTTGCTTACTGACAAAACTAATGATGAGATAATAAATCCGCCGAGACCAGTGTTTTACGAGGAATTAGATTTACTTGGCTTTGATAGATATTGGAACTATCCTAAATCAAGAGAGCCATTATTATGGGCTATTGGAAGAAAATATTACTATAAAGGGCTAATGGTGGCTGAGGCAAATGGTGGAAACTTTTTTCAATCTCCGTCTATTGTCATTTCAGAAGAAGGAAATAAACTCTCCTTAAAACCAATAAATATCGAAAAAGTCGTAGAAAAAAATAAGAAAGCATTGTTTGTTCTTGAAAACGAAGCAATGGATTTCGTTGAGCATACATACAGAGTTTATAGGAACAAGATAGATCTTTTTGTCGTTTCATTTAGTGGCGGAAAAGATTCACAGGTAGTATTAGATATTGTAAGTAGAGTGCTGCATCCCGATGATTTTATTGTTATATTTTCTGATACTACTATGGAGTTATCTCATACTTACGAAGCAGTTGAAAAGACTAAAAAAGAGTATCAAAAGAAATATCCTGAATTAAAATTTTATACCGCTAAACCACCCAAAGAGGCATTAGAATTTTGGAAAGAATTTGGGCCGCCAAGTAGAATTCACAGATGGTGCAGTACTGTTACTAAAACAGCTCCATTTATAAAACTTATCAGTGAATTATATAAAAATTCAAATAACAATAATAAACCAGAAATATTAGTATTTGATGGGGTGAGGAAAGAGGAAAGTAGCAATAGAGCTAGCTTTTCAAGGTTAGCTAATGCGGTTAAACACTCTAACCAAACCAATGCAGAAGTCATTCAAAATTGGAATTCGACAGAAGTATTTTTATATCTCTTTTTTAGAAGACTTGAATTGAACGAAGGATATAGATATGGATTAACCCGGGTAGGGTGTGTGCTTTGTCCTTTTGGTTCTAATTGGTCAGAATATATCGTGAGTAATATAGAAAAAAATATTATAAACGATTATCTAAGAATAATCAAAAAACATGTTAATTCACTGGGCTTAAAAGATGAAGAAAAAATTAAAGAATATATTATTGGGAGGCAATGGAAAAAAAGAGGGGGCGGAGAGGGTATTGATGCTAAAGGGAGTACATTAGATTTTATATTTAGTAATGATATATTTAAAGCTGTTATTAAAAATCAACGAGAAAACTTTTTGGAGTGGCTAAAAGTTGTAGGCGATGTTTTATATAAAGAAGGAAATAATAAAACAGCTGGAGAACTGAAGATAGGAAATGAAATTTTCCCATTTGAAATAGATAAACAGGATGACAGAGAAATTATCAAGTTTAGTAACATAAGCAGAAATATAATTGCACTAAGTGAAGTGAAAAAAGTTTTATATAAAAGCACATATTGTATTCATTGTGGTGCATGTGAAGTAGAATGTCCAACAGGAGCACTAAAGGTTATACCAGAAGTAAAGATAAATATGAAATTATGTACACACTGCAGCAATTGCTTAAATTTAGCACGGAGAGGTTGTTTAGTAGCTAAATCACTAACAATGTCCAAAGGAGCTAGTCGTATGGAAAAGAATAGATTGAAAGGTTTTGGAAGATATTTGACATTTGGTATAAGAAATGAGTGGTTAAAAGACTTTTTAAGCAAATTGGAATTATGGTTCTCTGATAACAACTTAGGAAATAAGCAAGTAGAGGGTATGAAAGCCTGGCTGAAGGATAGCGAATTATTAGATAACAACAATAATGTAACGGAGTTAGCAAATCTTTTATCAAAAACAAGCAAGCTAAGTAATAAAATCGTGTGGGAAATAATATGGATAAATTTGTACTACAATTCTTCTGTGTGTCAATGGTTCTCAAAGAACTTAGAGTGGGACAAAATTTTTAGGATGAGCGAAATTATAGAAATGGTGAGTGCATCTGAAGAGTCAATTTCAGAACGCACTATAAAAAGCGGGATCAAATCGCTATTCAATACACTTGAAACAACTCCTCTTGGTAAGGAATTAAAAATCGGAATAATCGAAAAGAGAGGTAGAGAAAGAGTAGTAAAAAAACTCGGTACTGACGACATTCACCCATTAGCAGTTGCATATAGTCTTTATAAAGCAGCGGAACATATCGGCAGGAGGGACTTTACTGTATCAGAATTATATCGCAGGGATTTTGAAGGGGGTCCCTATAAACTATTTGGTATATCAAGGGATAAATTAGAACGAATTTTGAGGGGGTTACAGGAAGACAAAGACCAAATCTTAAGAGTGGATTTAGCTGCTGATCTGGATAATATTTATTTACGTGACGATTTAACTTCATTGGATATTGTAAAAATTATGAGAGAGAGGGTGAAATGAGATACAATGAAATTATAGGCTTACACGACTACTTCCAGCCAAATTATGACTTAACGAACGAAGTGGGAACTTATTGGAAGCAATTTATTCCAAACAAAAAGTTTTTTGACGCACTGTCAAAAACATTGAATTCCATTGAAAGTGGCAACCCAGATGAAAGCAAATCATTATGGCTACAAGGAACTTATGGGACAGGGAAAAGTCATGCAACTGCTGTTATAAAACACCTTCTTTACGATGCCGGGGATGAAATCAGTGATTATATAGAAAATCTTGAGGATGCACAGCTAAAATTTAGACTGAGAAGTTTTAGGCAGAATAAAAGGGTCTTTCCTGTGGTATTGAAAGGCACATCCTCTATTGTGGATAATAGAACCTTTGCGCTTGTCATAGAGAAAGCAGTTAAAAACGAATTAAGAAAAGAAAAGATAGAGATTTCTACTAAAAGTGATTTTGAGAAGTTGATTTATCAAATAGAAGAGAATCCTGCGAATATTGATTGGCAGAAAAATATAGAGGACTCAGAATTGAAGTTGTATGTAAATGATAAAGAAGAGTTGATTGAAAAATTAAGAAAAGGGGATATTAAGATACTCACCATCTTGGAGGATATATCCTCTAAAAATGGTCTTCATTTCTCTCATAGCGATATATCCCTCTGGCTTGTTGAAGTTAGAGATGAATTAAAGAAGAAGGGAATAGCAGATGCTTTAATAATATATTGGGATGAATTTACAGGAATGTTAGAGCTTCCTAAAACAGGGGTTTTACTTACAGAGCTTCAAAATATTGCTGAATTGTCTATTAACAAAGATGTTTATCTTTTTGTGGTAAGCCACAGAAAGCCATATCAGTCAAGTATTGCCAGAGATGATACGGAAAAGGTTTACGGTAGATTTAAGATTTTAGATTATTCCATGGAGCCAATAACTACTTACCATATTATCAATGCTTCTATAAAAAAGAAAGACAAAAGTAGATGGGAAGAGCTAAAAAATGAACAAATTGAAAACATTATCCCGTTGATAAAAGAGATTATTGGAGATGAAGGTGTAAGCGGTCAAAAATATATTGAAAATCTGTTTCCTATTCATCCTTATACTGCCTATCTATCTACATTTATTGCAAGAAATATTGGTTCAACAGAAAGAAGCATTTTTAACTTTTTATATGACGAAGAAAGAGGGTTTAGAAAATTTATAAGTAGTAATCCCGATCCAGATGGAAATGTCTTCTTAACGGCAGATTATTTATGGGACTTCTTCTATGAAGAATTTGAAAGAAGCGATAATGAGAAGTTCTCTTCTTCTTTAGAACGGTTTAAACTGCACAAACAGACCTTAGAAGAAAAAGGAAGTGAGCATTTGGCAATATTTAAGGGCATATTATTACTAAACCTCCTTTATAAAGTAGCAGAGTTAAGTGAATCGTCTCTAGTTGCTCCTGCAATAGATAATATCAAATCAATGTTTCAAGGAAGCAAGTATGAGAAATATGTAGATGATGTATTAAATTTTGTAAATACAGAACAAATCATAAGCAAGACACCAGATAATCTTTAC
>Ga0190333_1000163_pt1 | contig 13746 bp, 14 predicted proteins | sample 48720467_MG_FD_161676 | JGI IMG/M metagenome (GOLD analysis project Ga0190333, IMG submission 161676) | Hydrothermal vent sediment bacterial communities from Southern Trench, Guaymas Basin, Mexico - 4872-04-6-7_MG | ecosystem: Environmental > Aquatic > Marine > Hydrothermal vents > Sediment ... | reverse complement strand
ATATCCATCCACAATCTGAACTCCTTACTCAATCCACTGTAATATAACTCCGCCGATCCATAGTAATAAGGGATATAAGTACTGAAATCATCAGTGTCAAAGTATTCGTAATAACGCCACTCCCCTGTTCCCGTGTGCTTTAGCCACATTTGATATCTTTTGTTTGCAGAGTCTATTATGAGATAGTACTTAATCGGCACGTCTACACCGCTGAAGCCTGAGTATGACTGAACCCATGACTCATTGTCATAGAGTGCAATCCAGACCTGTCTTGATCCACCTTCGTGGTGTTGAGATATGAATTCTATAATATCTCCAACATTGTTACCGCGAATCTCTCTCTCCTAAAAACTGGTAAAACCCGTCTGCCCGGTATTATAAGGAGGACGGGGATCTATTACCCCGTACAACAGGTTTGGTTGCTGATTCGTATTCCTCCGCTCAAACCCGGCCCATTCTCCTACAAATTGACTCAAAGATATTGAGGAAAATGCTACAACTGGTGCGTCACTCTTACTTTCTGTTCTCCCATTTGAGCTTTGATCTGGCACAACTGTCCTCTTCTCCATTTTCTTCAATTCCTCTAACTGTTTGAGAAACTCTGTCTGCTCCGCTATGAATCTCTCTATACCCGTCCTTTCAACTACCTCTTTCGGTGTTGATACCGGCCCGTAAGGTGTCTCTATCGTAACCATCTCGATCTCAGGTAGCTTTTCAACCGCCGGGGTTATCACATACTTTCCCTTTGCCACAATTTTTATCTCATCTCCATCCCTCACAACCATGTCCTCACGCACAATCACACGACCGTAACCGGGTATCTCCACCGTTACAAACTTCACTGTTGAATCCTCAGCGGGCAGACTCCCCTGCTGCTGTTCCACAGGTTCTTCTGTGACAGACTTTTTCGGAACCCTTTCTTCACTCGGCCCTTCTTCACTCGGCTCCTGGCTCGGTTCTGGGTATACAGGCGGTATATATTCGCCCTTAAGATATTTGGTCACAATGTCTAATGGGAATGCGAGTTCTTCTGCAATCTCTTCCTCGCTCCATCCTTCCTCATGTAACTCCGTAATCTTATTGTATGACTCTTCAGGGCATATAGGCTGATATTCAGACATGAATGTGGTCTGCATCGCTGGTGCACTGGATACTGATATTAACACTGCTAATATCACAATTGGTATTACCATGTATTTCTCTTTCATCTTTTCCATATCACCTCCCAACTTTTTAAACCTTCTTCTTTTCCCACCCATTTTTACCTCACGTCCCTCTTCACATTTTCGCCCCTTCGTGGATTCGCACCACGCAAGGGACACATTTTTCATATCCCTGCTTTTTCCTTTCCCCTGCTTAACCCCCTTTATTTTTATATCCCTTTCTTAAGAGATGCAACTTACTTAATTCATTATTAAGAAATTAGGTATATAAATAATATTTCCTAACAAAATTAGATATATAAATAATATCCTAAATGAATTCGATTTTTCGGATAAAACCTAACTTATCTTTTGATATGCTCTCTCCCTACAATAACTTCATTCACGTATCATCTAATGGTTCGCTCAAATACGATGAAATGCGGAGATAAGCGAAATTCATTTCTATCCTTCTATTATAATTAAAGAGATAAGACAAGAACAACAATGAGCAGCAAAGTCTTCTTTATAAAGGATGTGAAGGAAGAGAAACTCCATGCACTGCTCGAACATGCAGGTGTTGGTGATTTAACCGGGGTTGTAGCACTGAAGATGCACATGGGTGAACGTAACAACAGGACTTTCGTGAAGCCCGTGTTCATAAAGCCAATAGTAGAAGCGGTGAAGAGGCATGGTGGAAGACCTTTCGTCACCGATACTACCACCATTTATAAAGAGAAGCGGTATACCGCTATGGACTATTACGAGACTGCATTCGCTCACGGCTTCCTGCCTTCTTTACTCGGCTGCCCTGTGCTCATCGCGGATGGTCTGAAGGATGACGGTGTGCCGGTGAGCGAGCATGTAGAGATAGCAAAGAGCATATACGAGTCAGATTCGATGCTTGTCATCTCGCATGCCACCGGTCACGGTGCCTCTTCCTTCGGTGGCGCGATAAAGAATGTAGCCATGGGCTGTGTGACGAAGAAGACGAAGAAATATCAGCATGAGGTAACGAAACCGGTTCTAAACCGTGATTTATGCACTGACTGTGATAAGTGCCGCGAGGTATGCAAGCATCATGCGATAAGTGAAGCACACCTCATCAACCTTGATGAGTGTGTGGGTTGCGGTGCCTGTATTGCGGTATGTGAATCCCATGCACTGAGTTCACCACCAGATATGTCACCGAAATTACAGAAACGACTCGCCGAAGTCGCCAGTATTGTTCTCCACGCTCTACCATATACAAACTTGCTCTACATCAATTTCCTTATTGATATTACTCCCTTCTGCGACTGCGCTGAATTCGCACCCGAGTATTTATGCCCGGATATAGGTGTTCTGGCATCTAAGGATATAGTAGCAGTGGACATGGCGACGATAGAGATGATAAAGACAGAGAAGTTCGATGGCGACCCCACCATCCAGGTGCGTGAAGCACATAGACTGGGCTTGGGCGAGCTGGATTACGAGATTGTTGAGATTTAAGAAAGAAGCGATCGTCAAGTCAAGCTGTGGTGGAATACATTTGATGAACGAATAGAATAGCAAAATTTTTAAATATCAATATTATATATCTCCCACACCTAACAATAACATGTACCTTTTACAAGGGGAGACAGCATCTCGAAAGAGAAGGTAGGTGCCGATGGGAATAAAAGCGAGGAGTAGATGGGAGATTATATTGGATACATTGAGGGGGATACATGAGGAGGGAGGGGCAGCAAAGAAGACGCGTATCATGCAGAATGCATATCTGGATTGGCGCAACTTCAAGAAATATTTCGATTTCTTATTGGAGCATGGTTTTATAGAAGAAGTTGACTCAGGGGGTGTTAGCTCTGAATACAGACTCACAGATAAAGGCAAGGAGATAATGCAGAAATTGCTGGAGATAGAGCGGATGCTTCGGTGATCACACTTATCCCTTATTATTTATTCATTATTCATTATTCATGGGGTAGTTCCAAAAATTCTACACCTAAGGGTTTTATTCGAACTTTACTACCTTCGTCCATACGCGATATGAAACCGAGCTCAACGAATAGTTTGAGGACGGGTGCGAACTCCTCCTTTGGTAATGATATCTTCTCCTCAATCTCATTTAACGAATGCCATTGCGAGTCTTTAAGCAATTCTAACACCTGGTCAAAGAGATTCCAATTCAGCCTTGATTCTTTTGGTCTATTCCAGGATAAAGAACCTTTCCCTATTGACTCCGTCTTTGTATATTCACCCATCGCCTCTTTTTCCATCCCCATTATAAAGAGGAAATAGGGGGTATATATAGACAATTTCAGTCAATATTATTGTAAAGTTTTCCCCTCTTGCTTCAATAATCTCGATACTACATTCAGTATCAGTCCCATAAATATGCTGAACACGCCCAAAATGATGAAAAAGCCTGCAAGTAAAGTGAAAGGTATAGAGAAGTATCCTAAGTGGTTGTACAGTTGCAGGAGCTTCAAACCGAAGAATAAACCCGCGATTGTCAACGCCAATCCTGGTATTCCCATAAATATCAATGGTCTCTCCTCCACTATCAACTTTACGAGTGTGCTTAGTACACCCACACCATGCACTACCGGGTTCTTCGTAGGTTTCTCACCGTTCCTATAATTGCATTTGATCGGGACTTCCTTTATTCTGAGCCCCAGTGCTTTCGCTGCCAGAAGCATTTCTGATTCTATTGAAAAACCATTACCACGCAGATTCTCTCTTTTTAAAGCACCGAAAGCGCGGCGATTCAAAGCTCTGAAGCCCGACTGCGAGTCTGTAGTCATACCACGAAGCGCAGTTGTATAATCAAGCACTCGCCTGCCAATTCTGCGGTAAAAAGGCATTTGCGCAGGGTTCCTGAATCCGATGACCATATCTGCAGTGCCGTCTCGAAGCGGTCCAATCAGCAGAGGTATCTGAGCGGGATCATGCTGTGCATCCCCATCGAGCAATACAAGAATATCAAACCTGCCATTACCTGCAACATATTCCAGAGCAGACTTGATTGCTGCTCCTTTACCCCTGTTCCTCGTGTGAGAAATAACCTTCGCACCCGCGTCACGCGCTATCTCCGCGGTTGCATCTGTTGAACCATCATCAATCACCAATACCTCATCTACCCGTCTCCTCGTCTTCAGAACCACGCTCCCAATGGCAAACTCTTCATTGTAGCACGGAATAGCCGCAAGAACCATCATCTTCTTTGATTACCTTCATCACTCACCCTCCCCTCACACACTCCACCATCCTACATGCTCTTACTCCTATAGAAGAAGATGGTATATAAAACTTCCTATCTACTACCCGTGCCCAGACGCCCTGCCACCGCTTCTGCCTCCACCTGTGCCTTTGTTAGCAGGTAGGGAATTGTCTCTTTGTTGTATATACAGGCGTTCAAACCGAGATTCATCGCCTCTGCATGTGCCTTCTGGAGTAACGGTTTTATCGTTTGTGGTGTCGGATACGCGATATGAAATGCAAGAGCCTGTGATTTTATACTTGCTTCTCTCAATAACTCGCCTATAGTGAAGCTGGTGGGATACACATACTTCAGGTGTGTGGCGAGCGATAGAGCCCTCTTTGCCGCTTCACATAGCTCTGATATATATTCAGAAGGTTCTATGCAGAGTACCTCAGGCTTGAAGAGCACACCCGACTCACGCTCATAGACCGCAGCCAGATCAAGTCCCTCCTTCACAGGGTAGATCCCAAGCTTGGCTAATATCTCTGCTATCTCCGGTGTTACCCGCTCACCCTCTTTCACTACCACCGTCCTCTTCTTTATCTCTACCTTCCCTCCTGCTATACCCGCAGGAATGCCAAGGTTCTGTAATTCCCCGACCACCGGTCCCGGCTTGAGCGCAGTGGGTCCCGCCTCAATCACTATATCCTCAGGGGCAATTGTGCCTGCTTTTATAGGCGCCGGTATCTTACTCGCTTCTGTCAGTCGGTACAGCTCAAAAGCTCCAAGATTCGTGAATATCAATGCCATCTGATCCTCTATGTAATCAGTCATCTCATCAATACCGCTATCCTTGAATGAGATGGCAATCAAACTATTCTTGGAAACTCGTAATCGAGCATTATCACGCAATTCTCGCCTCAGCCGCTGGAGCTGACTGGCTCTTATTCCCCTTACCTTCGCTATACCCACTGTCTTATACGACTTGATAAGGTCTGCTATAAGTGCTATCTGCTCCTTCCTCCATGCCTTTCCCCTCTTTATCTTTAATCGCTTCTTCATTTCACACTCACACCACCCTCACTGCGTGCCCCATCGTCGTCTTCATGTAAATGGATGCGATGTTCTGCCAGCCACGTTCAAGATGTGATTCAACCGCTTTTATCACTGCCGCTGCGTTCTCTGCAATAGCTCTTGCGTCCATGCCCTTACGCCCTATATTCACCCAGAAGGTAGCGGTCTTTGACTTTATATTCACGGTTCGCCGCAATCTCATCAGTATCTGCGTTGGCTCAACTCCTGGTGGTATCGGAGTGGGCATCTTGCCTCTCGGTCCAAGAATGGTTCCAAGGCTCCTCCCTATCTGAGCCATCAGGGATGCATCAGCAGCAAAGACATCATACTTGTTTACCAGCATTCTCGCTTTCTTCTTATCCATTCGCTTCAGTTCCGCGGGGTCTATCACCTCCGCACCAGCTTCTCTTGCCTTTAATGCTATCTCACCCGATGCAAAGACTCCTATCTTCGGCTCCCGGAAACTATTCGGTAAGGTAATATCGAAGTTTAATCTGTTCTTCGGCTGCTTCAAATCCACATTCTTTAAATTTATGCACAGGTCTACACTCTCAACGAAACCCCTCTTCTTCGAGTTAAGTGCCTTCTCCACTGCCTCCATTATCTCTTCTGGTTCCATCTTACTTTTCTATCACCCCGTCATATTTGCCTGCTTCTATATCCCTCATTATCTCCTTCGCATCCTTACCCTCCACCTTCACTCGCATTGAGACACAGGTGCCTATCACCTCTTTGACAGCGCTCTTCAATGTCTTTGCTAACATCTCCCCACGCTTCTTATTCGCTATCTCTTTTATACGCTCGATGGATATATCTCCTGCATAATCGGTTGATGAATCTGTCTTCGCCTTCTCTATCCCCAAAGCTTCCTTTATCAATGCTGCAGTCGTTGGTGTACCCATTGCTCTTCTACTTATTCTCTTATTTCATATCCTTTATATTTTTTTCTCCTGAAAAAAGGCTCCCTGTATCTCATTGCCATTTTCAATCTGCTTATTATATGCTCGTCATCCACTCGCTCAATGGGTACGAGATTGTCGTTTCTAAGCAGGCAGGGCTTTATCATCCCTTCTGAAGTTATCCTCAGCCGTGTACAATTTGCACAGAATTCCGTATTGTCCATTGGATGTACAACTTCGACCTCCACACCATCCACGATATATTTCTGCCTGCGCTGCAGCCGCCTCGTCTTCACTGCCGATGCCTTCGCTCTCAGTTCAGCCTCAAGTTTATCAAAGTCAGGTCTGTAAATATCTATCGCAGAATTGAAAGAGGGTATCAACTCTATCAATTGCAGAATTACCACTTCTCTACTCCCAACACCTCTATCTCCTCTACCTCTATCCCTACCTCTCTCATTGCACTTCCGCACAAACTCTATCATATCCTCTATCTCATTGTCATTCACACCTTTCAACAGCACCATATTCAACTTGACGGGAGTAAGACCCGCATCAATAGCAGTGTAAATGCCATCTATCACCCTGCTGAGATTGTTTCTCGTGCGTGTGATGGCATCATACCTTTCCTCTCTGAGCGAATCAAGGCTGATATTCACGCGGTCGAGACCAGAATCAGCGAGTTCCGCTGCTTTACTGCTCAATAAAGTACCGTTGGTGGTCAGCGAGATGTCATCCATAAAAACCCTTATAGCCTGTACAATTGCAGGGAGGTCGTCTCGCAACAGGGGCTCCCCACCTGAGAATTTCACGCGCCTAATGTTATAATAACGAGATGCCACCCTCGCTATTGCTATAATGAGTTCAGCACTCAGGGGTTCGCCACCACTGTACTCCTCGCCCTCCGCATGGCAGTAAATACAATTCAGGTTGCATCGGTTCATAATGGAGAACCTCAAGCTCCTTATCTCCCTGCCGTAACCATCTATCAGTCCCGTCACACGCTTCCGCTTCCGTTCCTGCTCCCGCTCCCCTTCTCCCTCCACCATCTCTCAACTTCAACTTTCAAATTATAACTTATTCTGTATTCCGCGTGCTGCGAGTATGCCAGTAGCAGCGGCATTGACAATGTCACGCGATAACCCCGCGCCATCACCTGCGGCAAAGAGATTGCTCACCGAAGTCTCCATATTCTTGTCCACCTTCATACGCATTGCATAGAACTTTATCTCGGGCGCGTAGAGCAGTGTAGAATCAGCGGCAACACCAGGAATGATCTCATCCAGCTTCTCCAAACCCTCTATTATATCCATCGTGATTCGGTGCGGCAGTGCCATTGAGATATCACCGGGCGTGACGTCCTTTAATGTGTTCTTCACGAGATTGCGATTTATACGCTCCCAGGTCGATCTCCTGCCCCTCCTCAGATCGCCCATCCTCTGTATTATCGGCTTACCACCACCTATCGTGGTTGCCAGCTTCGCTATTGAACGTCCATATCTGGTGGTATTCTCTACCGGCTCTGTCAGTTCCACCTTCACTAAGAATGCGAAGTTTGTATTCTCCGACTTCTTTTCTCTTAGAGAATGACCATTCACACCTATGAAATCGTCATACACTTCTTTAACCACAAAACCTCGCTCATTTGTACAGAATGTCCGTGCGAAATCGTCGTAACGCTTTGTTCTTATATGGAACTTCGGGTCCCTGTTTATCTTCGTCACCGGGTTCATCGTTATTGCTGGCACCTCCACTCGCACGCCCACATCTATTCCTGCATATTCAGCATCCATGCCATGCTTCTTGATCATCTCTTCAACCCATGAAGCACCTACACGTCCCGGCGCCAGGATAACACACCTGCCTCTTATCTCAGTACCCTCTTCTGTCTTCACACCCACACATTTATTATTCTCTACGATAATATCTGTAACTGTAGTATTGAGCAGGAATTCAATGCCATGCGCCTTGAGGTCGTCTTCAAATGATTTTATCACTCCTTTCGTCCTGTCTGAGCCTATGTGGCGCTGATTTATCGCTATGAATGATGCACCAACAGAAGCTGCACGTCTCTCCAACCGCTCTACATCATCGTCTGTGCCCTTATAAAGCTCGTTTGGCATGCCATGAGTAAGAAAAACACGGTCCACTTCGTTCACAAGCTGCCATGCTGTATCTGTATCGCACAATTCAGTAAGCTCGCCACCTATATCTGGTCTCAGGTTTAAGGTGCCATCGGAGAATGTGCCCGCACCGCCCACACCGCACATTATGTTGCAATCCTTACATCGAATGCAATTTCCGGTCTCCACCATCACACAGTGCCGCTCTTCTACATCCCTGCCCTTATCTATCACCAGTACTCGCTCGCCCTTCAATTCGTTCGCGGCGAAGAGCCCCGCAGGACCCGCTCCTACTATAATTACATCGTAATAACCACTCATGGTATCATCATTAATGAACACGGGCCGGGAGGGATTTGAACCCCCGACTGGTAGGTTAAGAGCCTACTGCTCTACCTTTCTGAGCTACCGGCCCACTTCCTATCTTAGTCTTATATCACTACTATAAATTTACTCCTATCCATTATATTACTATACTTATCAATCATGAATTAATCAATGAATTATGGGTAATGAACGAGCAGACGATGCGATTTGTGCATGCGAAATTCAAGCAGTATTATAAGCGTACGAGGCTAAAACTACCGGCAGACCTGTGGATGCGGGAATGGGGCTTCATATTCTTCGATCGGTATTATACTTCAAAGACAGTGATGCGAAGGCATAAAGCCTTTAACTCCGGTATAGAGCTCCAGAATTATATTCGGGATAATGCACCCGCACATGCTTTCCATTCCGCAGCCATCTATAAATTTCCCGCTGCCACCATGGGCAAGAAAGAGTGGCTCGGTGCCGACCTCATCTTTGACCTCGATGCTGACCATGTGGTGACCGAAGCGGAACTGGCGAGGTGTTCCTATGAAGACCTGCTGGCACTGGTGAAACGTGAGACATTAAAACTGATTGACTTCCTGCTCGATGATTTCGGATTCCATGAAGAGGACCTGGAAGTGGTATTCTCAGGGTCAAGAGGCTATCACATACATATAACTAATGATGCGGTGCGTCAGCTTGGTAGCCGAGAGCGAAGAGAGATCATAGATTACATCACTGCAACCGGGCTCGAGATGGATACTTTCCTGAGAGCAACCGGAGACGGAGACCTGAAGTTGATAGCGGAAGGCTGGGGTAAACGGCTACTCGATGGTTTGGTTGAATTCATGCATGAGCTCGCGGGGTTAGAGGAAGAGGAAGCTATTAGAAAGATAAGAAATACCACTGGTAGTGGTAGTAGTCTGGATAGGAGACAGATAAAAGAGGTTCTCAGGATAGCAAAGGATCAAACCGTGATGAATCGGATAGAAAGCGGACAAATACCCCGATTCTCCAGGCTTCCTGCTATATGGAAAGGTATTGTGAGATTGGTGACAGGAACAGTTCGTGTTGAGTCCGCAGACAGACCTGATGAACCCGTCACCTCGGATATAAAAAGGCTTATTCGATTGCCTACTTCGCTACATGGCAAGTCGAGTCTGGAAGTAAAACCACTGCGAGTAGATGCAATCCCTGACTTTGAACCACTAGAAGACGCGGTAATCTTCGGCAACCCGGATGTTAAGGTCAAGGCTACACGGAACTCAAGCGTCAAATTGAAAGGCGAGCGATACGAGCTGGAGGGGGGAGAAATCGCCACATTACCCGAATATGCTGCACTGTATTTCTTATGTCGTGGTGCTGCCGAGATAGAGATGCGATGATTATACCTACACATAGCAAATAATCAAGGGGAAAGCGACAATGAGTAAACTCACCACATCTGGCGTTGTAAAAATCGCTGCGAGGACGAAGACCGCCACATATATGCATCGCCTGTATCCCTTCAGCGTGTTTATATGGACGAGTCCGGAATGAACGACGAAACGATAACAATAACAATAACAATAGGCAGTTCAAACGCTAACGCCGGTATAAGCAGCGTTAAAAGCAAAAGAATACGTGAGTAAATATGTTAAAATGCACGTGAAATGTGTAGAAACGGAATGCATGGCAGGAATTTGTGGAATAGCAGTAACTCCTGACTTGAATTACTGGGACTGCCCGAAGCATCAGGAAATCATAGATGAAGTGATGTATAAAACCCTTCTTTCAAAAATAAAGCTTTACCAAAGAGATATTATAGTTTATATACAATAAAAATAAAAAGAAAAAAAAGAAAGAAATTACTCCATCACTTTCTTCAATTCCGGGATTATACGCGGATACCCGACTGCCATGATGTGACAACCAGCAGCAGGCGTATCCTTGAGATGCTCCAGGAACCCTGTGAAGAACTCTACGTTTACACGGTCCACCTCTTCCTTACGCTTCTCCTTGTCCTTTATCTGTTTCGTCGCCTTCATATTCTGTAAATAGTCTGGTGGCACATCGACACCCGCCACATACTTATCGAAGAAATCAGCCTGTGCATATGTCTTCGCAGGGAATATCCCAACCAGAACCGGAATATCAACCTTCCCCAGCTCCTTAAAGAATCTGTCCAGAACTTCCGTATAGTATACCACCTGGGTCTGGAGAAACTCAGCACCCACTTTTATCTTCCGCTTCACTTTCGCTATCTCCGCCTTCAAGACCGCAGCTCCAGGCGCCGCTGCTGCTCCCACATGCAGCTTCGGAGGATTGTGTATCTCGTTACCGCAGAGGTCCTTCCCCTCATCCACCACTTTCCTTATCAGTGCAATCAGAGTTGTAGAATCAAGGTCAAAAACAGGCTTTGCATCCGGTGTGTCACCAAGTGCGACATGGTCGCCAGTCAAAGCAAGAATATTCCGCAGTCCTAGGACACCAGCACCAAGTATGTCAGAGAGAAGTGCATTGCGATTGCGATCCGCACACCTGAGCTGGTAGATGCATTCCATACCCGTCTCCTGCTGTATCTTATACGATGCTGCCAGACTACTGACATAAGCGAAACTCTGTGGATTGTCCGTAACGTTACATGCAGTTACCAACCCTACTAACTCGCGTGCTGCTTTTATCGGCTCTTCTACATCTCCCGCTTTCTCTGGCTCTAATTCGCCTGTGAAGACGTATTTCCCCTCCTTCAACTCCTTCATCAACTGACTATACACCTCGTCACCCATCTTCTTTCACCTCCTTCTCTCACTCCTCTTCATACTCTGGTCCCCCAAACAAGGTCAAATAAGAAGGTAGAGAACCAAGTATCGCCCTCATCGGATTCACCGGCTCTTCTATTGTGAACAGACGTGGACGTTTTGCTTTGCTCCACGCATGTGGGTCTCTCATCTCTGTAAACCTGTCCAGCTCACCCATCTTCTCCATCCGCTCGTATATCTTCACCCATGCACAATCCTTCTCGGGGTCCACCTCGCACTTACCATCCTCCCTCACACCACCACAGGGTCCGTTCATCAATCCCTTCCCGCAAGCAGTGAGGGGGCAAATGCCTGCGGTCTTTCCAAGCTCGCATTGACCGCATGACTGGCAAGTCTCCTTGAATTTCGTAGGTCCGCCACCCACCAGCCCCAGCGCGTCATTAGCAGGAATTACCGGCTTCGTAACTCCTATCTTATTATCTATATATTCACACACTACCTGTACTCCATCACCACAACTCATCATCAAAACAGCATCAGCTGCTTCAATAGCTTTTCTCTTCTTCTCCAGGAACTTTGAACTCATATCAATCTCACAGGCTGATATACCCAGCGGTAGAATGACCTCGGTGACTTCCTTACCCTCTTTTCTTAGTCTCTCTGCCATCTCCTTCACCGCTTTCTTGTCCCCTGTATGGTAGAAAGTGGCACAACCGCCACAGCCTACAGCTACTATCTTCCGTTTACCATCGAGATAACCCAGAATCTCCTCCATTGGCTTCTGCTCTTGTGCAATCATTTTATAGAATATACCTCCGTTATTATTTCCACTATGGAGAATATATAAGCTTTTCTATTTTACAGTGGTTATAAACGCCCAAAACGTCCGAAAATGATACTTGCTAACTACTGCTAAGTACGTGAACAGCCATCACATACAAGCAAAGAGTCTGAAAATCGTGTATGCGTGCTAAAATCCGATTTATATTTTTTATTGTATATGAAGTATTAAAAAAGTATGATATTTTTCGGTAAAGCCTTTTTTTGAAAGTAAGGTTTTTATATACGTAATGAATTTCAAGATTAGCATAACACATGAATAAGGGCACATCTTTCGCTTTCGCTCCAGCATCCGAAAGTCAGATAACGAGTGCGATAGTGGCTGGGTTTGTAAAAGAATTTGAGCGATATGTGGAGAGTGAAGTCATCATTGTTGGTGGTGGACCTTCAGGCTTGATGGCGGCGAGGGAGCTGGCATCCAGGGATGTCAAGGTGCTGCTGATAGAGAGGAATAACTATCTTGGTGGTGGTTTCTGGCTTGGGGGGTTCTTGATGAATAAGATCACAGTAAGGTCGCCAGCGGAAAAGATCCTCGATGAGCTGGGAGTGCCCTACGAGGAAAGCGAAACCAAAGGGCTATTTGTCTCTGATGCCACACACGCATGCTCGAAGTTGATTGCAGCAACCTGCGATTCTGGTGCTAAGATACTTAATATGGTGACACTGGATGATGTTGTGCTTCACGATGGGCTTGTATGTGGTGTCGTTGTGAACTGGACAGCGGTAACGACGCTTCCTGGTCCAATAGCCTGTGTTGACCCTGTCTCACTGGAATCGCAGTTGGTGATTGATGCCACAGGTCATGATGCAGTCGTGGTGAAGAGATTGGAAGTGCGAAAACTGCTCAAGACCAAAGGAGAGGGTGCAATGTGGGTTGATGCATCGGAGAATCTCGTGGTGGAGCATACCTCAGAATTTTATCCCGGGTTGATAGTCACAGGCATGGCTGTATCAACAGCATTTGGGCTTCCGCGAATGGGCCCCACCTTCGGTGCCATGCTACTGTCAGGTAAGAAGGCGGGAGAAATAGCATTGGAGAAGCTAAAGAGGTGATAAATCCTTTAATTTACTATTTACGCTTAGAACAGTTTCTTCACATATACATCCTCATAAATAGGACCCCGGGGCGTGAGAGTGCTCTTCTTTAATTTCACCGCGTTCACCTGCATCTCTCCCACCTCCACATCGCTCAGCTCTGCTATCTTCCTCATTAGCTGGTTTAACCCTGCGTCTGATTCAATCCGCTTCACACGGCAGATAGTGATATGAGGACTGAATGACTGTTTCTCAGCAGGGAAGCCCAAAGCGACCATTCTCGTTTCCACCTGCTCCTGTAACGCCCTCAGCCCCTCCATGCCTTTGCCTATTCCTATCCACAGAACGCGTATCTTCTTACGTGAAGCGGGGAAGAAGCCTGTACCACGCAGCACA
>Ga0190333_1000158_pt1 | contig 13907 bp, 25 predicted proteins | sample 48720467_MG_FD_161676 | JGI IMG/M metagenome (GOLD analysis project Ga0190333, IMG submission 161676) | Hydrothermal vent sediment bacterial communities from Southern Trench, Guaymas Basin, Mexico - 4872-04-6-7_MG | ecosystem: Environmental > Aquatic > Marine > Hydrothermal vents > Sediment ... | reverse complement strand
CCCCTTTGTGCAGTTCCTCTATTATCTTTATTGCCCTCTTTAGATAATCTACTGATACCCTCACCAACACACTATATCCTTTCAGTTCAAATGCTCCAATTCCCATTATTATACATTCGTCTGTCTCTATTATTCTATTTAAAGGTTTAAATTCTTTCTTTTCTTCACTCATTTTCTTTCACCTTACACGAAACTTTGGGCAATATGTAAATTCCTGCCGTTTTGTGCCACAACAATCTAACAGGCCATTTTACGTAATAAGTAATTGTTCCCTCCACTCCATCTCTCTCCTCACTAAAAGAAATCTTTACATACCCGCAATTAACTGACTTGATTATTTCGTTAACCAAATCTTTTATTACTTCATGTTCCGCAAAAGGTTTTAGTTCTTCATGAGTGTAATTGCAACCAGCACCAAACTTAAAATAATAATGAGTGTAATTTTCATTTAAAGAGTTGATGTCTACACTTATATAATCCAACAACTCCGGATTTGTGTATTCCACTTTGGTTATCAACAAAGGAAATCTTATCTTGCCTATTAATTTCCAAGCATTAAATTCTGGTGCTTTCTCTTCTTTTAAGACAATGTGTTCTTTAACGTATGCTTCTACCTCTTCATATCCAAATAACTTATATTCTTTCTTACTCATATCCTTATTTAATTTTTTAATATATAAAACAATATAAACAAATTTTATAATTCTTCCATGTCTTTGAGTTTGATGATTAGGTCTGGTTTTCCTTCTCGGGTTTCTATTTTCAGGTATCCTCTGGTTATTGCCCTCATTATTATCCCCCTTATCTTGTCTATATTTAATTCTGTTTTTTTCATTGCGTCTATTGTTGTGAATTTTGCCCCTCTGTCCAAGCAGTTGAAGAAGTCCTTGAATCTGTCCCACTCTCTCCCGTTGATTGAGAACAGTCCCATTATTATTTTTTTTCGAATTCATTAATATTTAATATGTATTGCTCCTCAAAATCTTTTTCCTTGATTGGTGTCCCTCTCTCCCTCACTTTGTTTGGCGAGGTTTGGTATAGTGTCTCCCCTCCGTCCTTTCTCTTGTAGATTAGGATTATTTTCTCCACTTTCAATTTGATTAATAAATCGATTAGTTCCTTGTTGAAGCCCCAGCCCTGGTATTTTATGAAAAAATGTCCAGGAAATCTGTGTGTTATGAATCTTTTTTTGTCTTCGCTCAACCTTCCGATATTTCTCTCTCTCCAGAAGAATTCGTTCCCTCTTCGGTTTAGTTCTTTCATTTTGGGAAAAAAATAAAAAATAAAAAAAATCTATCCTTCCACTTCCTCTTTTGCTGTCATTCCCACTCCCAAGGCAAATCTCAGAGACCTTACCACCGCCCTTGTTTCGGCTACCCGGATTTTGTGAGGTTTTACCATCGTATTGACATTCTCGTCTGTTGCGTCTCCGTAGGCCGTGAAAACCTGTTCCTTTTTCCCGTTTCCTCTGATTGTTATTGTTGCTTTGAATAGTATGGTTTTGTCCTGTGCCGTTACGAGTTCCGTTGTTATGTTCAGTCTGTCCTTGAATTTCTTGTGTGCCTCTTTCAATAAGGTCTCAAAGTCTATGTAATCCTCCATCCTGTCTTTGAAAGAGGATTTTTTTGTGCTTTCTTGAGGAACTAATTTCTGGAGTTCGTCAATCAAAATGCTTGCTTCCTCTGAAGTTAGTTCTTTGAGAATTACATCCTCTTTTAGCCCTATTTTTTTGATGGTTTCCTTGAATTTCTCGCTTCCTGTCTTGCCTCTCAAGAATCCTATATACTTCAATTGTTTTTCTGTCACCAAACCCGAATTGTTATTATTCCCTTCCATTTTCTCCACCTTCGCATATTTTTTCAAGTTCCTTTTTTGCTGATTTGAGCATTTCTATTGCTTCTTCCACTGTTTCTCCTCTTGTGGTTGCCTCGAAAGTCAGTTTTCCCGATGCCAATTGTTTGATGTTTGTTCTCACTCTTGGCTCTTTATACCCGTTTTCAGTTATTTCTTCCATATTTTTATATATTTTTGGAGTATATAAAACAATATAAATGAATTTTACTTAATAAATTCCTTTATTTTTTGTTCCAATAAAACAACCTTATTGTAATAACAACTACCTTTAAGGCAACCTTTATAAAAATGTATTAATCTATCAGCATAACCAACATCATTATCTATATATTTTAATATATCCTCTAAAGATTTTTTTGTATATAATTTGTCTTTATTTTCAACAATTTTATGAAGTTCTTGTATAACTTTACCAAATTCTAACAATCTATTATTTAATATTCTAAATTCTTCTTTTGTAATATTTTCGTTGAAATAACCACTTTGATTGTATAATACTAATTGTGCCAAATCATTATATTTGTCTTTTATGTAATTATACTCTGTAAAAATAGTTCTGCTATCCCAAATAGTTTTAGATTTAAGCCATATACTATTTGTATTTTTTATTTCATCAAACAATTCATTCAATTCTTTTTCAAAATTATCAACCTGTTCAGAATACCAAATAAATTTTGGTTTGATAAGAAGATAATAAACTTCTCCTTCATTTATACCTAACCACCTTTCAATTTTACCATTTTGTTTTAAATGTTCTGCTTTTAATCTCATTTCTTTTTTATATTTCTCTGCTCTATAAAAATAATTATACTCCCAATCAAGAATAATAAAGCCGTTTTTCCGTAAAGAATGTAATTTGCTCACATTTCCAACTTCTTTTAATTTGTTTCTTTCATCTTCGCTTAAACTTTGAATATACAAAATATGTTTGCAAGGTTCTTTTTCTACAAGTTTTTTCTTTTGAAATATAAATTTTGGGCAACTGCATTTCCATATCCCATCAGTATAACTAACAATATATTTATTTCCATTGCTTCCTTTGATAATCCACTTTTTTTGTTCCTTTTTTGCCTGCATTATAAATGAATTTTATTTTGGTATTTAAATAACAATATAAATGAATTTTATATTCTTTCCTCTAATTCCTTGTATCTTGTTCTTAGGTTTTTCGGGAGTTCCTTAAGATAGATGAATATTATGTCCTTGATTAAAAATGAATTGAATTGCTTGAGTTTTTTCTCTTTGATTTTCTCGTTTCTCTTTTGCTCTATTTCGTAGATGATTTGGGTTGAGCAGTCTAATATGTCAAATATTCCTCCTCCCAATTGTCCTTCTACTAATATTTTGTGATTTCTTTTTGTTAGGATGTCAAATATCATCCATTTTGTTATCCGGTGTTCGAATTCTTCTTCGGGGTTCCAGCAGTTGTATTTGTTTATGTCTCTCATCTCCAACTTTCCTCCGAATCCAATGTTCAAATCCTGTATAAATTGCCACTCTCTTCCTTCTCCATAATTGGTTTTATTTCGTTTCCACATAGTCCTTGATTTTGAGGTATTTTTTGTTTTTTCTCTCTCCCTCTGATTTGATGCATCCCTGCTCCTCCAATTTTTGGTAGTATCTTTTGAGTGCGAGATAATCTATGTGCAGAATTAATTGGGCTTGGGAGATGTTCGGGATTTCTCCTCTCTCCAAAGAGTTGAACCATTTGATAAACTCTGGCATTCTTGTCCTGTTCATATAAAAATAAAGAAAACGAATTAAAAAAACTTTATTAAAAAAAATGAAAAAAAATCAAAAAAAATCAAAAATGCGAATATATTTCCTCCCACTCCTGGAGTGCCTTGATACCTTTCTCTGTCAGTTTTACGTATCTTTTGTTGGTTTTTTTCTCTCTTTTTTTTCTTGTTGTCTTGGTTTTTTTGGTTATTACCAGTCCCTCCCTTTCGAACTCCTTGACGGTGTGGGAGACAAAAGGATAACTCAGTCCCGTTAGGTATCTGATTTCCATTAAGGTTCTTTCTCTGAAGTCGTTGTTGAGTGCCTTGAGGATTTTGAAGTACTTTTGGCTTACATAAACCTCCGGGGCTGTTAGGTTTAGTTCTCTGAGTTGTCGGAAAATGTAGGTTCTGTAATGGTAGGTTTTTCCCTCTCTCCAACACTTCCAGGTTTTTCTGGTTATCATAATTCCCTTTTTATGAGAATTGTCTCTCCCCTCCTCTCCACCGAGCAGTTGTTCCCGAATTTTTTTTCGGCCTCATCAAAGAAGGATTTTGCTGTTATTTCTTTTCTCCGTTCCATATCTTTTTTGCCCCGTTGAATACTGATTTTGCCAGTGTGTAAATTACCCACAAGACCAATAGAGTGACTAAAATACTGCCTGTTGAGTCCAATAGGTGCAGTCCTATCTCTCCGAATGCCTGTATTATTGAAATAGTTCCCTCTAACATTATGCCTCACCTTTTTCTTGCGGGAGTTCCACCCGCCACCCGTCAAGAGAGTTGGTGCTTTGCCCTCTCTCATACGGTTTCTTGCTTCCCTCAAGAAGCCTCAACTTCTTGAGTTTGGAAGAATTAAAAACTAAAAGATTTATCCAGCCTCCTGACTCACTTTCTTTCCACACACCGCTTTCATCTGCTTTGAGAATGTCTCCGTTTTCCATTTCAAAGTGCGGAACTCTGACTCCATCAAGCCACCCGTCAAAATCAAACCATTCTTTTGTTATTTTTCCGAACTCTCCTTTTCTTACTCTTTCTGCATTTTCTTCAATTCTTCTTGCCCATTCCCTCTCCCATTTCGCTTCTTTCATACTTCCTCACCTATTGAATCCTTGAGAGAGAAGCCATATTTTCGGCATTCCCTCTCAAGTATCCTAAATAATTGTCTTTGTGTCATTTTTCATCACCTTCTTTCAAATATTTGAAAACCATATCAAACAATTTGTTATATACTCCTACTAAATTTTCTCCGTTATATATCGCTATTGTTTTTTCTCCCTCTGCAATTCTCATTTCTATCTTATTTTTGTCAATAATCACACAAAATTTCGCTATCATTTTCCCTCACCTTTTTCCAAAAATTCATCAACCGCACAGAAAATACACTCTGCTCCACAATGCACGCATACATCTCCTTTGTCTTCCAAATTTAAAATAGTGTGAATTTTCTTTGCTACTTCTATTGCTTTCTCGGTGTCTTTCTTTTCTTCTATATAGATTTCTATGTTGTTTTTTCCGTAAACGTTTTTCCCAAAAACATAAAATGAAAACGGGCATATATCTATGACTTGTATTGCGACAGGTATGCTGTCATCCTCTTCTACTTCTGCTATTTGGCGTAGGAAATCTATTTCTTTTTGGATTTCTTCACTCGTCGAGACTTTTTTTGCCCATACTTTTGTGCATGTATTCCATTCATATTTCCTACTTTTCAATTTCTGTCGTATATGATATGTCTCTCCTGCTACTTCTATCCATTGACTCCTATGCCATACCTTTATTTTGTTTATCATTTTCCATCACCTTTTTCTAAAATTTTTAATAATTGTTCTACATTCATCGTATATCCGCTACCGCTTTTCTTTCCGTGTTTTTTTATTATTTTGTCTATTTTCTTTCTTGCCTCAGATTCTCCTAAAAAAGAAAAATCCTCTGAGGCCGACCCAACCATTTTATTCTTTGTTTCCATATATATAAATGTTTTTAAAGTATTTATAGTTTTATTTTCCTGAATATCCTTGAAATTTTAGGAGTATTTGCGGATTTAAATTTTTTAACTTCAAAAATTTTTATAGTTTTTGGTGATTTTTAAGGTTTTATTATTTAGGAATTATAAATTATAATCAAATATAAAATATATAACTAATCTATAACTTTCCTCTTAAACTACTATGCTATATTGCCTTTAAAATTTTAAAGGTATTCCTTGATTTAAAAGAGATTTTTTATTATTATTTTATTATTTTTATAAATTATATTTAAATTTATATTTTATAATTAATTATATATTTAAATATATTATATAAATTTAATTATAATTTATAAATCTATATTTTAATTTCCTTTATTTCTTTAATTATCCTTAAAATTTTAAGGTTTATTGATTTAAGATATAAGTGATGGTTAGTTATATATTCTATATTCAATTATAATTTATCTGCAGTTGAGAAACAAACCTTTTTCTTGAGATAATAAACCGGTCTGGTGTCTTTGAACTTAATTAAAAATCCCTCTCTCACTAACTCCTCTAATGTTTTTCTGATTTTTTGGTATTTTCCATATCTCTTGAAATAGAAGATATATATTGGCTTGTCATAGTAGTATTTGTTTATTATGTATTTGATTTTTGCCTTAAAGATGTCTTTCCCTCTCCACTTCTTTATTAATGAGGTTTCCTCGAAATAATATTCTAATTTCTCTCGCATATTTTGAACCTTCCCGTGTCTCTTATTACAATTAATCCTTGCTTTTCCAATTCGTGCAAAATTCTTTTTATAGTATAGTAATGAATTTTTAAGCCAAATGTTTTTTGAGTTTCTCTCGTAATTTCACCGATTGTTTTTGGTCGACTGTTTATTAGTTCTAAAATCATTTTTTCTGCTTCCTCTCCATACTCCACATCTCCTTTTTTCTTCATATATTATATTTAAATATAAAATATATATATCTTTATTAATATTTTTTAACTAATTCTCCATAATCTGCTTCTCTTATCAAATTCTCCCTTACCTTGAAAGTTTTTCCGCAAAATATACATCTCTTGGTTTTTCTTGGGTTGATTTTCTTATTACGAGGAATATACGACTGGACTTTTTTGCAGTAGGGACATTTCAAAAAAAATTTATATTTCAATAGTTTGCCGAACTGCTTTGGTTTCCTCACCATAGTCTTTTTTTCCTGTAATACCTCCTCCACTCCGGCTTTTTGGCTTTTTCCATTGCTATTAATAGTCTTTGTTCCTTTTTTGTTAGGGTTGGTCTTCTCATACTAATCTATAATTCTCCCTCCTGAACCTCTCGAAGTCCCTGTTTTTTATCATTTTTTTTACCTCCTCTTTCCACTTCAAAAAGTCTTCTCTTTGTTGATATAACACCGTAATAATAAAATCTATGTGCTTTATCTTGAAATCTGTGAGGTTTAACTCTTTTTCCATTGTCTTTATCTTTTTCTGGTATGAGGATTTGTCAAATTCTCTAATTCTTTTCTTGATTTGGGTGTTCAGGAGGTTTTTGTTTTCCTGCTCTTTTGCTTCGGTTTCTTTGATGGTCTTGACTATTTTGCCGTTTTTAATCAAATAGGTTGAACCGGTGCAAGGATTGTGGATTTCTTTTACTTCGTTGGGAAAATATTTCTCAACAATCTGTTTGACTTGTTCGAAGGATAATTTTTTTAATTCTTCTTCTGTAAATTTCTCACTCATTTTCATCCACCTTTTCAATATTGATACAAATTTCTTTCTCGTTCCACCACACAACTACTCCAGTTTCACAGCCTTTTACAAAATCAAAATTAAGACCGTCATCCCAACCAATTATTTTCTTTTTCATTTTCTTTCATTTTTCAAAACAGATTTAAAAGCAAGTCTAAATAACCACTCATTATATCGTTCAAGGTCGGTTAATAATGCTCCACGATAAAGATAATCAAATTTACTTAATTCTTCTTTATATTGTGGTTGTTCTTCTGCCAAATTGTCTGGTCTGTTTTTGTATTTCAACCAGAATTCACAAGCAGATTTGATTCGTTGCTTTATTTCTTTTATAGCATACAAGATTAATTTATCTATTTCTGATTTTGGAATTTCATAATCTACCAAATCATTTCCATTTTTCAGCAAGATACCTGATTTAAGGATAATCTCTTCAATTAATTTTCTCTCTTCCAAATCCAAAGGTTTTTCACTCATTTTAAACATATCCTTTTAACTACACCATTTTTTCCAAGCAAAATTATGTCTGTGATTATATTTTCTTTGTCAAAGTCGTTCATTTCGTTTATAATTCTTAATTCTTTTTCCATCTCTTTGATTTTCTTTTCTTCCAGATATTTTTCTTCACTCATTTTCTTTCACCTTCTCCCCCAGCAATCTGCGATGTGAGTAGCGTATAGAGGTAATAAGGCATACGTTCCTTGAATACCTCTGCCTGCTACTTTAGTTCAGAGAGACCACCGCAGATTTTTTCGCCACATTCCAATCTGCGTATAGTGGCGGGCTGTTCGGGGATTATCTCCAATAACTTAATTAAATTTTTCTACATAAAAAACAATATTAATGAATTTTGGATTTTTTCCTCTTTCTTCTCTGCAGTGCCTTTTCTATTTTCTTGAACTCCTTGTTGTCCATACTCAGATTTTCTCCATATACTCTATCCCCTTCCTTGTGATTTTGTAGCAGTGAGAGGAGTCCCTTTCTGCCAAACCTGAGATTTCCAGTAAATCATAATACATCTCCTCTCTCAACGTTGCGTATCTTTTTTTCTTTGATTTGTGGCCTTCGTATAAGTCCGACAGGCAAGACCAGGTTTTCAGGTATATTGCTTTAAGTATGTCCCTCTCAAACTCTTTTCTCATCATAATTAGTTTTTTGAGAATATAAAACAGAATAATAAGCGAGCAAAGTTGCCTCGTAGTTGGAGCATCCCTCCTTAATGTATTCCTCCCTTATCTTGTAATAAGCGACTAAACTATCTCTTGTCATATTTCCCTTCCGGATACAAATCATCAGGATGATTTTTAATATAATTGTAAGTTCTCGTTCTCGCAACAATTTTGAGAATTTCGTCCCATTCATTTTGCCAATACGGAACCCCTTCCCTCGCAAGAGCGTGATGTCTCTCAAGCATATCGTTGTAGGAGTCCTTTGTCCATTTGTAGTGCTTTCTGGCTATTATTCCCAAATCCGGATGTATAAATTCTGTATGGTGGTAGTGGCAGAGAGTTATCAAATTTTCAGGATTGTTGACCTGCTTTTCGTCCCATTTCAGAAACTCATAGGCATAATAGGCTGGAACTATGTGGTGAACCTCAAGCCTATGGTTGCTTCGGCATTTCTCGGCAATGTCTTTGTCCACATCAATAAACTGGCATTGGTAGTTGTCTCTCCTCAATATCCACTTCCTTTGTTCTTCTGTTTCCCGTGGATATTTTTTTCGTTTGTATCTCCCTCTCCTTATTTTTTTGGACATTATACCACGTCCCGATATTTGAATTCGATATAGGTTTTGTAGTCAAGGAAAGCCTTTTTGATTTCGTTCACCATCACTTCTTTTTCAAAATTTGAGTATCTGCTGTCCATAACTTCCTTAATTGCGATTTCCCTTATTTCGTCTATCTCGTCCAAATCCTCCGGTTGCCCATATAAAGCAAGGATTTCCATCGCTCTTACATAACCCTGTTTTCTTGCTATCCATCTGAGATATTCCTGTTTCATATTCAAATGAAATTAAACAATTTTTCTTTTCTAATATCCATATTAATTTCCTTTGCTCTCCGCCTTGAGGAATTTTCAAACAGCACCAATTTTTCTTCGCCGTGGGTAATCCCGAAGATACAATAATCTTTGAATTTTTCTCCAAGTCTTAAAGTATTAATGACATCTTTGTAATCAACCAAATATTTTGGGTCTCTAAAGAGATTGTATTTTTCAAGCAAGCCATCCATTTGAATTTTTCCTCTCCTAACAAATTCTTCATATTCCAGAGGTTCAAAGTCATCTGCTATCATCTTTTAAAAATTTCCCATTCGCATAGCCATAATATCCCTCTTTCCTTGCCATCTCCACTCCGTTCATAATTATCATTTGGTCATTGTTTACATATTTCTCTCTTATTTCATTAAGAATTTTTCCCAATTCCCACAAAGAACTTAGGGCATTTTGGTAATGAATGTTTCCTCTCTCGATTAGACTCTTTAATTCTTTTTTCTCCTGGTATTCCTTGATTCCTGACATCAGTCTTTATAGTGCTTCAGATAATTCTCAACCATTTTCATTATAGCGAGAATTATCCCCCATCCCGCAACCTGTTGTTCAGGAGGCAAATTTGCCAGATAAACTATGCCTCCAGAAATCATTGCGAGGACGAGATTTATTATACCTTTCTTTAGAGTGATGGTAACTTTATACCCGCTTGTTTCCTTTTTTCCCATAATATTTATAAGATAACTTTTATTAAAAACATTATAACCGAAATTATACCCACTCCTACTCCCAAATAGTAATATAAGTTGTTGATTCTTTTTTCGTGGCAGGAGAGTTCTTTTTCATGCCTTAATAATGTTCCGTTTATTTGTCTTAAATGCTCCTCGTTTTTGCTTGTGGATACTAATATCTTATCTATTTTTTTCTCCATCCTCTCCATCCTATTTATTCCCATTGTTTTCTACACTTCCACAAAAAAAAGTCCAAGGCGAGTTCTTTTAAATCCCTCTCTTATATCTGTTTGAAATTTCCTTTCCCTTGCATATCTGGAGAAGGTTTTCATTTTTCTGTTACTTCTCTGAAGCAGTTCTCACTTTGATTTTTTTTCCTTTGAAATTTTCAAACTTAAAATTTGGCTCTGGTTTTCTGTTTTCCCTTTCTTCAAGTACTCTGGCGATTTCATTAATAAATCTTTCATTTCCATTTGCCTCTTTGTTCTCCCAACCTTCACCAAAAGGAAAACCAAATCTTTGTCTTTTTCTATCTTTAGTTTCTATTTCAACACTGAAACCGTCTCCTTGTTTGTTTGGAACCACTTCTATTATTTCAAACTCCACCATAATAATATATTAATCTTCTTTATATGCTTTTATTGTCAATGTATAATATACTCCTGCATTATTTGAGGTAGGGTAAATTTTTATAGAATTGGTTCTTGAGGAAGAAGGGTCTTTTATTTTGGACAGAACATCTATTTCAGAACTGATGTCCCCCACATTAAGACTGCCAACGCTTCCTGTATTTCCATTTACTTCATATGTGAAATTGAGAGAACTCTCGCTTATAGTGTTTATTCCTCTTGTTAAAGGATTTGTATGTCCAGAATCAGAAAAATTATGATTATGCGAAGCGGTATTACCAGAAATGGAAGGACTTCTATGGGATTCATAGGAAGCAACATTGTGATTATGAGAGGAAACATTCCCAGAATAACTTGGACTTTTAGAGGAAGAATATACAGAAGCATAGTCATCATTTGTAGTAAAAGAAATTGAATGAGCATGAGGTCCTATTCCCATCCCAGACAATATTTTCCTAATAGTCCCACTACTTTCTCCTTTAACATGAACTTCAGCAATAGAATTAGGATACATGGCCGCACCCAAAAAGAAAAAACCCCATCCTGAAGAAGGAATCCACATCTTAAACCCTGTGCTATCAGGAAAATATGTCCAACTTCCTGCATAGTCTTGGTAAAGCAACCTAACATAAAAATATTTTTGAGACCCTAAGTCATTTTTAATTCCTACATATAACCAAACCAACACTTGATAATTAGGTGCAAGGATAGTATAAAGACTACTTCCTCCTGTTTTCCAGTAAGTTTCTACTGAATAATCGGATTGGGTTTGATATACTTTTTGTCCAATTGGTATTACTTTTGATGCCGTATATTGAGTTCCCGTTGCGTGGTCGTGTCCAGAATCGTAAGGATTGTGTTTATGGCTTTCAACATTGCCAGAATAAGAAGGAGATTGAGAATCGGCAGATACACTTACGCTGTGGTCATGACTTGCCGTATTTCCACTTATAGAAGGAGATTGAGAATCAACAGTTATATTAGAAGAACTGCTACCTGTTGAACTTCCCACATCATAATACAAAGGCAACCTCCTTACAGTCAGTTTTGCTTCTTTGATTTGGGAAGATTTGGTAATCCAAGAAGGCAAAGTAAATTCCATTTCCGCCTTGTTTGATGAGTTGGCTTTTCCTGCGTGTGTATAGGTTAAGGTTTCCAGAGTTCCTTGGGGTGTTGTTTGATGGGCTAATATTCTCTCCTCTACCCTACTCCATCTCGTAGAAATATCTGTTGGGAGAGTATTTAGTCCTTTTCTTGTCACTCCAATTACCAGTCTCTCGCTGTTCGGGGTTACAATTCTCTTTTTTGATATAATTCTTAATTCTCTTTTATATTCCTCTCCTCCCTCCTGAAGTTTTGCTCCACTCCTTATCGTAACCACGTCCCCGACAGAACAAGGATAATCAACATCGTTCATATCAAAATTGATTACTTCAATAGGATACATATGCTGTTTTAGGAAATTGTCGGCATATTTGGTCAGGTCTTCCTCTGTTTGAATTCTTTTGTTCACCAAAGGTTTTGGAGGCTCTCTTGTTCCATATTTAGACATATCATAACTTGCATCTATATCTGTTGCTTGTCTGGTTACGGATATTAGGGTTTCTCCCTCACTCTTCCCTATTGCCGTTACTTTGTTGAATATTCTTTGTGTGTCTTTTGTTCTTTGGACATTGGAGATGTCTATTCCCTCTACAAGAGTTCCAATAGACGAACTGCTTCCCCTGTATTGAACATTATTGAAAGATGAATTTCCAGAATCGGAGTAGGTCATATACCACTCATTTCCCCCTAAATCAACAATAGCATGATTTAGTCCGTCAAGATAACTCATTCCGCTTATGTTTACTTCTTTTAAGTTTCCTTTGGAACTGGCTTCATTTGTTCCCAAATCTATTCCAGAAATGTCTCCTATCATATCCGATACAATCGTGTCCAGACCTGTATTTGAATAGGTTTTGTTTGTTCCTGTGCCTTTCCATTCTATTTTTACCTCCATTCCCACTCCTTTCAAAACTAACCTTCCGAATTTGTCATAAGTTGGTTTTTCTATTATTCCTGCCAACTCCAAATTTCCTTTTCTATATATGTATATTACTCCTGTCTCCACTCCACTAACAACTTCATAGGAATTGAATTTTGAATAATCGTTTTTGTTTGCCTTTCCGATTGTGACTGAAAAGGTTCTCATCTGGTTTATTGTGTCTGTGTATTCCAATCTTGCTATATCTACTATTGCCTCTTTTTTTCCTGAACTTTGAACCACCACAACCTTGTAATCTGCAACTGCCATATTACCACCAATAAGCATCCCTCCATTTTATATTTACAGTTGTATTTCCTGCATTCCCGGTAAGTTTAACCGAAAAAACAGGATTTGTGGTTTCCGCAGGAATGAAAGGAGGTTCTTTACCGTCAAAATCCCTGTCTCCGTCAAACACTCCATCATTTGTGTAATACAACTTCTTAAAAATATCATCCACCACCTTGAACAGATATATTTTCAAAACCTTTCCGTTCAATAAATCTCCTTCCCAAGTGATTTTGTTTCCCTCTAATCCGCTTTCATCGCTTATCTCCACTTTTGTTATTGTGCCTCCAGAGGAATTGGTTATCGTGTATTCAAGAATATGGGAAGGAGCAGAGCCATCATTTTTGAAATCGTCTCCCGTTGTGGTGCTTGTTTTAAAATCGTGGGTGCTGTCATCAGAAATAGTCATACTTGCCGATTTTAGAGTGTCAGAATATATGAAAGGAATAGGAGAGACCAAATTAACCACATAATCCGTGAAGTTTGTTCTCTCTCCCACCATTGTCTGTTTCATTCCTTGCCCAAAACAATAGAAAAATTTGTTGGAAGTGTAATAAAATCTCAAAAGCCCTGAATTGTTTGAGTCCCTTCCATATATGTATTTGTTCAAAGTGTTTATTAAGGTGTTCTTGTTGGAGCCATAAAAATATCCATTCAAGACCACTGATTTAGGTTTTAAGCCTCCTTTGTCCATCAACAAATGAAACCTTGAATAAGGGATTTCTTTAATGTTCCTTTGTGAATCCATACTCATATCCGCCAGTCTTGGATTCACAGGAAACTCAAGAAAAGTTCCGCTATTGTAATTTGTTATTTCGCTATCCCAACCTATTTTCATCTGTGCCATATTAATTACTCTCCCTTATAGGGTTTGAAGTTTGTATTATTACATTCTCGGCAAAAATCATTCCTGCCTCTTCAGGCGTCATTCCTGGTCCTGAAGGTGTAATTGGTAAATAATAACCC
>Ga0190333_1000153_pt1 | contig 14072 bp, 17 predicted proteins | sample 48720467_MG_FD_161676 | JGI IMG/M metagenome (GOLD analysis project Ga0190333, IMG submission 161676) | Hydrothermal vent sediment bacterial communities from Southern Trench, Guaymas Basin, Mexico - 4872-04-6-7_MG | ecosystem: Environmental > Aquatic > Marine > Hydrothermal vents > Sediment ... | reverse complement strand
AAAGGTCACAAAAATTGTTGAAAAGAGTGGAAGAGAGTACTTCGCTAAGATCCCGAAGAGAGCAAGACGGATGTGTTCATTGTTCCCTGAGGTTCTACCTATGGGTTAACTTGCGGAGTTACGGTGTTGAATTCTCCCATAAGTACGGGTTACATTCTTTTCGAGCGGAAAAGCCGGGAAATCATATAAAAATGGCGCACTTGTATAGTAGCCTATAACCGGGGCAAAACCATCACTATTAAACTTTTGATCCAACAAAGATCCCGTCAAACCCCCATCAACCTTGTATAACGAGAAATTTTCTTTTTTGAAATACATGTCACCATAATTTTGGGATGGTCTCGATATTTTCACTCCATGATTCGGTCAAATGCTTCCGAAAGCGCTCTCATATCTGCACTCCCATAGCTTAATCTGATACAGCCCGCACCCTGGGACCCGAATGCACTCCCGGGTATCACCGCCACACCTTTCCTTAGCCACCTATCTGCCAGCTCATAGTCATCCATGTTCCTGAAATATGGGAATATATAGAATGCCCCTCCTGGCTTCTTGCATATCACTTCCAGTTCAAATTCACTCATGCGTTTCATCACATAATCCCTCCGTACCCTGAGCTCTTCTCTCATACGCCTCGTTGCCTCTTCTGCTTCCTCAGTGAATGCCGCCAGAGCACCGTATTGTGCAAAAGAAGTACAGCATGAGAGTGATTGCTGATGTATTATATCCACCTTCTCCATCACCTCTCGATTGGTGCAGGCACAGTACCCAATCCGCCATCCGGTCATACTATACGCTTTGCTGAACGCATTCACCGTTATCACATTCTCGTAATCTCTTGCTGGACTGTAATGCCTGCCATCATAGATCAGTTTCTCATACACCTCATCTGATATAACCATTATCCCCTTCCTGGTGCACACGTCCATTATCTCCTTGATTCTTCGTTCCGGAAATACCGCTCCCGTTGGGTTACCTGGAGAATTAAGTATCAGCAGTTTGGCTCTCGTCTCCTCCAGGTCTTGCATGAAGCTATCGCCCGGGATGAAACCCTCTTCTGGCTTCAAACTCAGCCAGTCAACATCCGCATTCGCCAGTCTGATCTGTGCTTCGTAACTCACCCATGTGGGATTCTGTATTGCCACGACATCTCCACGGTCTGCCAGTGCCATGATTATACAGTAGATTATCTGTTTCGCACCACCGGAAACAACTATATTATCGGGGTCAATGCTCCCAATATGATTCTCTCGCTCCAGTTTCGCCGCTATCGCTTCTCTAAGTTCTGGTATACCCTTCGATGGCGTATAATGAACCTTACCCTCGTCCAGCGCACGCTTAGCCGCATTCTTTATCACTTCCGGCGTATCAAAGCCCGGTCTACCAATTGTCAGGTTAATCACACCCGGCTTCTTCGCAGCCGCATCATATTTGAAAGTTGCGGAAGGTTTCACTTCCCGCATACGTGCTGCAAAGTCTGTGAATATGTTCATGCTCATGCTCATGGCTGTACAGACATAATCTTCCTTGCCTGCTCTGGATATTTAACAATGAACCTCATCTCATCCTCCGTCACTGGCTTCTGCGTATGTACATTTGCATATCTCACAAGTTCCAGTATCTTCCTCGCTTCCTCGTCATCCTTAAATTTCAATTTGTATTTCCCTGCTACACTCTTGAAGCCCTTTATCCCTGAATACTCACCCGCTGTTATTTGCCTCCCTGTCTCTATCACCTCAATATGCCCCCTTCCCACCTCAGTGTAATCATACAATTCATAATTCTTGCTGTCCTTCAGCGCTCCATCTGCATGGATTCCCGATTCATGTGCGAAGGCATTCTCACCAACCGCAGGCTGGTTCACCGGTATTGGCACTCTGAACGATAGTGATGCATATTTGCATATCTTCCATGCCTGCCGCAGGTCTATATGCTTATCCAGCTTGTATTTATTCTCAAATCCACTCGACTTCTTCACCGCAAGGATCGTTGATACAAGGTCTGCATTACCCGCCCGCTCGCCCATACCGTTCACTGTTGTCGTAATATATGCATCCACACCTGCATCTATTGCGCCTTTGGCTCCCGTAACCGAACATGCAACTGCCATCCCCAAATCATTATGGCAATGCAGTTCAATGGGAATGCCTACTGCTTCTGCTAGCTTCTTCACTCGCTCATAGATCGTGAATGGGTCGTCATATCCCAATGTATCGCAGTATCTTATCCGATCTGCACCATGCTCCTTTGCTGCTTTACCAAATTCTATCAATCTCTCAAGCTCTGTTCTTGATGAATCTTCCGCATTTACTCCTATTGACTCTGCACCATACTTCTTCGCGGTGTCCACCGCTTCGCACATCATCTCTATTATATCATCCCATGTGTATCTACCCATGAACTTGCCCTTCATCATCTGTTCAGAGGTGGATATACTCAAATTAACATGCTTTAGCCCGGGAACCTGCTTGAAACCCTGCTCTACATCGCTTTTTATCGCTCTCATCCAACCCCCGAGCCGGATACGCTTCATAGCACCGAGCTCAACCAGCTCAAGATTTGCATTCAAATAGTTCGTCTCATGCCTCGTGACGGGAAATCCGAACTCGCTCTGGAAAACGCCCATCTCGTCTAAATAGAGATTCAGTATTGTCTTCTCTAATTTCGCCAGCCCCAGTCTCGATGTCTGCACACCATCCCTGTTCGTGACATCTATTATGTATATAATATTCTCCGTTGCCATCTCACACCCAATACGCTATATGAAACAGGTCGATAATATAATATCAGGTACCTTTTATCATCTTCATGAACTCCTCTTCATTTATTATCTTCACACCGAGCTTATGTGCCTTCTCCAGCTTAGAACCCGGTTCTTCACCTGCAACTACATAATCCGTCTTCTTTGTAACGCTCGATGAGACCCGCCCTCCCAGTTGCTCAACCTTCCTCTTCGCTTCCTCTCTTGGTATAGAGATTCTACCTGTGAATACGAATGTTTTACCCGCCAGTACTTCCTCTCCCACCTCGGGCTTCTTCTCTTTCTCATACCGCACCCCCGCCTCCTCCAGCTTATGCAATAATCTCGCTGTACTCTCCTGCTTGAAGAAGAGGAGAATACTCTTCGCTACCTCCGGTCCTATCCCCGGGATACTTACCAGCTTATCATAACTGGCATTTCGCAGCTCCTCCATATCTCTGAAATTGGAGGCGAGCAATGATGCCGTATGCTCTCCCACATGTCTAATCCCAAGTGCATAAATTAGCCGTGCAAACGTGGTCTGCTTGCTCTTCTCTATCGCATCCAGTATCTTCTGTGCCGATTTATCGCCCATCCGCTCCAGTTTCAGCAGGTCCTTCTTACTCAGGCGGAATAAATCCGCCGCGTCTGTCACCATCTTACGGTCCACCAGCTGCTCTATCACCTTATCACCCAGACCCTCTATGTCCAGCGCACGGAGCGATGCGAAATGTTTTATCCGCTCCTTCAACTGGGCTGTGCATGAGACACCGATACAACGCCTTATAGGTCCTTCCTTCAATACCTCCGCACCACAGACCGGGCATCTATCCGGCATCTTGAATTCACGTTCCGCACCGGTCCTCTTGGATTTTATCACACTCACCACTTCTGGTATAACATCACCTGCCCTCTCAACCACCACTGTATCCCCTATTCGAACATCCTTCCTCTTCAATTCCTCTTCATTATGTAATGTTGCTCGCCTGACTGTAACACCACCTATCTGTACAGGCTCAAGAACCGCAACGGGCGTCAACGCCCCTGTACGACCCACCTGCACTACTATATCCTTCACCTTTGTAAACTCCTCCCTTGGCTGGAACTTGTATGCTATCGCCCACCTCGGGCTTCTGGAAATCGTTCCCAGCCGGTTCTGCTGTTCTACACTGTTTACCTTCACTACTATTCCATCAATCTCATAATCCAGCTCGTCTCGTCTCTTCTCCACTTCATCATGGTATCTTATCACTTCCTCTATCTCTCTAAATCGCCTCACCAGATCACTCACACGAAATCCTATGCTCTTCAGATAGTTCAATATCTCCCACTGAGTTGTGAATTCCTTGCCCTCCACACGCCCGATGCCATAAGCGAAGAAGTCAAGGGGTCTTGATGCTGTAACTCGCGGGTCCAGTTGTCTTACAGAGCCTGCAGCTGCATTCCTCGGGTTTGCAAACATTCGCTCCCCCCGCCTGCCCAATTCCTCGTTCAGCTCCCTGAATTTGCGCACCGGCATATAAACCTCACCCCTGACCTCCAGCAATGGTAATGCCTCCGAGAGGGTACGCAGGGGTATCGTCTTTATCGTCCTCAGGTTCTGCGTCACGTCCTCTCCTGTCCAGCCATCACCTCTCGTGCTACCCACAACGAGTACCCCATCTTTGTACACAAGCTCCATAGCCAGTCCATCTATCTTTGGCTCCACCACATATTCTACCTCTATGTTTTTACCCTCTCCACCAAGCATACGTCTCACTCGCTCGTCAAATTCCCTCACCTCTGAAGCTTCCATTACGCTATTCAAACTCAACATCGGAATGCTGTGCCTGTAAGTCCTGAATTCCTCCAGCGGCTTCGCTCCTACTCGCTGAGTGGGCGAATCGGGCGTTATAAACTCCGGGTATTTCGCCTCAAGCTCCTCTAATTCCTTAAATAATCTGTCATATTCCGCATCTGAGATCTCAGGCTCATTCAGCACGTAATACCTGTAATTGTGATAACGTATCTTCTCCCTCAGTTCCTCGATATGTCTCCTTATCTCCTCTTTATTTTCCCCTCCTCCCATTTTGATTTTGATATGGTGCCGCGTCCCGTGAAAAGATTTAATAGATAAAGGAAATTAAAATAAAAGGGATAATGAATGACCGAGCGAATGATGGATGAAACGGAGAATAAGGGTAAGGAGAAGGGAGAGGATAAGGATAAGGATAATGAAAAGGGGATAGAAACGCTGATACCCGGTCCTGATTACTTGGCGAGTGGTGTTCATATAGGTACGCAGCAAAAAACCGGAGATATGTGGAGGTTCATTTATCAGGTAAGACCTGATGGTCTTTACTTGCTTGATATAGAGATGATGGATAGGAGATTACGTATAGCGGCTCGTTTCTTAGCTAATTATGAACCTTCATCCATACTTGTTGTATCCGCGCGGGAATACGGGCATCAGCCGGTGAGTATGTTCGCCAGGGTAACGGGCGCGAGGGCAATAGTGGGACGATTTATCCCTGGTACCCTGACAAATCCTGAGAGCGAATATTTCGTCGAACCTTCCATTCTTGTATTGACTGACCCGATGACAGATGCACAGGCATTAAAAGAGGGTGTAAGAACCGGCTTGCCCATCGTTGCTTTATGTGATACGAACAACTCCACATCCAATGTTGACCTTATCATCCCAACGAACAATCACGGCAGGAAAGCACTTGCTACCGTTTATTGGCTGCTTGCACGTGAGTTCTTGCGAGAGCGGCACAGGCGTGAGGGCAAGAGCGATGAAGATTTTAAATTTGAGTACAGTGTGGAGGATTTTGAAGCTGAGGTGTGAGATAAAGGAAAAGAGAAGAGAAGAAAATGAGAAGACCGGCAGTAGCAGGGGCTTTCTACGAAGCAACCCGGGATAAGTTGATAGCACAATTAGAGGAATGCTTCGCGGGAGTATCAGAAGAAGAGGGTGTAGATGAGCGTATTATTGGTGCCGTGGTACCTCATGCTGGCTATATGTATTCAGGTGGTGTTGCCGCGCATGTCTATGCAAAACTCCCCTATGCCGATACTTTCATCATTCTCGGTCCCAATCATTATGGTACGGGCTCACTCATTGCCGCATCAAAGGAGACATGGATGACTCCTCTGGGTAGCGTGGAGGTGGATACCGCATTTCTGGATGCGTTACCAAGACGGATCATTGACTTTGATGAGACTGCACACATGCATGAGCATTCGATAGAGGTTCAACTACCGTTTCTACAATTCCGCTTTGATACCTTCCGCTTCGTTCCTATCTGCATGGCACTCAGTGATGAGGATACCGCACGTGAGATCGGGGAAGACCTCGCAGATACAATCGCCAGATTCCACCATAACGATAGAGATAAGAAGTTTATTCTGATTGCCTCTTCAGACTTCACACATTATGAACCAGACCATATAGCGCGTGAAAAGGACGAAGCAGTGATAGAAGCGATAACTGAGCTCGATATTGGCAAGTTCTACAACCGCATATTCGCACGGAACTCCTCTGCCTGTGGTGTTGGTCCGATAGCATCAGTGATGTATGCAGCGAAGAAACTCGGTGCAAAGCATGGGCAACTGGTTAAATACGCCACCAGCGGCGATGTCACCGGTGATAGAGCGAGTGTGGTTGGCTATGGAGGTATCGTAATCTTCTGATTTCTTCGTGCACGATACGATGCAAAGAGTAGCAGGGGAAGGAGCCTGTCGGGTTTTCTTCCGAGAATTGATGAGCAGTGACTTGATTATTGGTAATACCATTGTTACACCCACCTGTGCAAGATGCTCAACTCTGTTTGGCGTCGGTGAAGTGAAAGAAGTGGAGAGGAGAGGGAGAATAACAAAGCTGAAGATAGATGACTCCACTGCTGTCATCAATCTGTATACAGATATTAAGATGGCGTTCGAACCAGAGTCATTTCTGGCATTCCTCGGTAATCTGCGTATACGCCACCATGAGAGGGGCTTCCTGATGCTCGGGGAGGAGGTGGCTATGGCTGGCTCGTCTGTGAGAGATAACTGGATACTGAGTACTGCTATACGGACAATGAAGCGGATAGAACTGCTTCGCTCTCTGTCTCTGATGCCCATGTCCACCGCCACATGGATGAGAAAAGCTCTGACGCACTATGGCAATGGTAACAAGCTGGATGAATGTGAAAGTACGGCAATAAAAGCCGTTCAGCAGTTGTGGCTGCGTTATAATAGGACTGCAAAGGATATAGCACTTGATTTCCTGAATACCGTGGATAAGTGCAGTCGCGAACAGTTAATGGCGGAGTTAGGGAAGAAGGGACTGAAAGGAGCATGGATAGAAGGAGTGATTGACGAGCTCATCGCAGATGGCAGGTGCTATGAGCCAGAAGCAGGTGTTTTGGCACTGGTTCATGAGTAGTATAATTTAATTTTATACTTTTCACTTTTACACTTCAATTAATAGTCAAAATCCAGAAAGCTTTAACGTTACGAGATAATATTCCATATCCAATAGGAAAGGAACTAAGCAATGGAACCTTTTGAGAAGATGAAGTGGATGCAACTGCCACGAGAAGTTCTGGTTGGTCATGGAGTATTGGAGGAACTCGGGCGTGTATGCAGACACCTTGGGCTGCGAGACGGCGCCATTGTGGTCACGGGAGCGCTTTATACAAGAAAGATAGCGGGTGAGAGGGTGGTAGAGATTTTAGCAGATTCGGGCTACGAAGTGCAGCTGGTGGAAGTCCGGGCTATAAGCCCCGACAGTATAGAGCGCGTCAAGGAGATAGTGAAAGAGAACAAAATGGGTTTCGTGCTGGGCGTTGGTGGGGGGACAATCATTGATACCGCCAAGATTACTTCGTTCGAACTTGGTATCCCTTTCATCTCAGTTCCTACCATTGCCTCACATGATGGTATTGCATCACCCAGGGCTTCTATTAAAGGTGATGACCGCAGCCCGGTATCCAGGCAGGCGCAAGCTCCACTTGCTGTCATCGCTGATACACAGATAATATCCTCTGCCCCCTTCAGGTTTACCGCTGCAGGCTGTGGTGATATCCTCGCGAACTATACCGCGGTACGAGACTGGCAACTCGCCCAGCGACTCCAGAACGCAGAATTCAGTAGTTATGCCGCTGCTCTATCCGAAATGACCGCGAACATGATACTGGAGAATGTAAAGGAGATAAGGAAGAGAGATGAAAAGGCAGCATGGACAGTGGTAAAGGCGCTGGTGTCAAGTGGTGTTGCTATAAGCATTGCAGGTTCTTCAGCACCTGCATCTGGTTCTGAGCATAAATTCAGCCATGCTCTTGATATGATAGCAGATAAGCCCGCTTTGCATGGTGAGCAATGCGGTGTTGGAACCATAATGATGTCATATCTATACGGGGATAACTGGCAGCAGATTCGCGCTGCACTGAAGGAGATTGGCGCGCCCACGACCGCAAAAGAGCTGGGTATAAAGGAGGAATATATCATCGAGGCTCTCACAATAGCACACAAGATCAATCCCGACCGATATACAATTCTGGGTGAGTCGGGACTCACAAAGGAAGCAGCAGTGAGACTCGCTCTTGCTACCGGCGTGGTTGAATAAATAGGGATAGGGGATAACGAAGATGGAAGAAGGGAGGATAGTAACTCTAATAGGAGAGAAGCTGGCAAACGAGGGTGAGGAGTTCATCTTCATGGGTACGGCGAAGAAGTGCGATGAGTGCAGATTAAAGAAAGCCTGTGCGAATCTCGAAGTGGGGCGAAGATACAGAGTGGAGCGGGTAAGAGAAGGTATAAAGCACGATTGTTATATCCACGAAGGGGAAGTCTGTGTTGTTGAGGTGATAGAACCGCCAATAAAAGCAGTGATTGAAGCGAAACAGGCAGTAAAAGGCTCAAAAATCGTATTCAAAACCATGAATTGCGAATCATCGCCATCACTGCTCGATCTATGTCATCCCGCGGGTCTTATGGACGGCGATAGATGCACCGTCCTGGATGTGATAAGCGATATCTCTGCTGGTTTGAAACTGGTGGAACTAAAGAGAGAAGCGAAGTAGATGTTCATAGGTATAGACCACGGAACGACGGGAATACGGTTTGCCGGGATAGAGGATGTGGACATGAGAATCCTCGAGCTATCGCGTGAAGAAGCTGCGAGAATGGATGCTGGGACGATAGTGGATAAGGTGGAAACAGGTCTGGAAACAAGAACAGAGGAGATAGAACTTATTGCATTGACTTATTCGATGGGCGATGGCTTCTCAAGAATAAAAAAGATTGAGAAGGTCAACAACAGGGGATTGAGTGCTGAAGGTGGGGCAGGTATGAGGGTTGGTGGTGGTACGAGCGTCTTCGATGCCATAAAGAACTCTGGTATCCCTACTATTATGATACCTGGAATACACGCACGCAGTGAGAGTATAGACCAAAGAATGCGATTCTACTCTCATTGTGCAAGTCCTGAGAAGGTTGGTGTTGCATATCACATATATAAGAAAGGTTTTGAACACTTCATCTTCTCTGATATCAGTTCCAACACAGTAACGATATGCGTGGTGAATGGAGTGATAATAGGGGGAATAGATGCATGCATAGGTGCACCAGGACTTTATCAGGGTCCTATTGACCTACAGTTGATAAGGGATATTGACAGTGGGAGATTGAGTGCAGGCGATGCATTCGCTAATGCCGGTGTCATGCGTAAACGGATAGCTGCCGATGCGTTAGCTACATTATCATTATTCGTGGCAATGGAGATCTCTGCGATGCGTGTGCTCACGAATGACTATGGTATATGTATATCCGCTGATGCAATCTTCTTAACAGGTTCAGAGGGAGAGAAGGAGGCGATGAAAGAGCGGGTAGACCAGCTTCTGGGTGTAAAGACACGAACATTAACGAGATACAGTGCAGCAATAGGATGCGCAGAGATAGCAAAGGATGTATATTATGGTAAGAGGGAGATAATGGGGATAAAAGTGGAGTTATAGTAGTAAAAGTAAAACTTACCTCCTACTACTTCCCTTTATCTTCGCTATAGGACGAATAGCACCACATGCATCACATTTCAATACCCATACACGCTCCATTCTGGATAAGTGCGTATCTGGCTTCTTACATTCCCAGCATAACACATATTCATGTATGAACCGTTGAATTTGATGCTGAATTTCCTTATGAGAGAATCTACCCTGGAATATCGCTCTGCTTCCTTCTATCTTACCCGCAGTACCCAGTTCACTGAGCAGGAATTTCATTACATATTCAGGTCTTCTGTTTATATAATTGCATATAGCATCAAAATTATCGAAGATGGTAGTCTTACCCTCGATGAAGACCTTTGCGTTAGGTATGACAAATCGGGATTCATTGCTCTTTATATTCGCTGGTAATTGGCTCAAAGCCCGATCCAATAGCACCTCATATTCGTGATCATCCATATTTCTGTACCTCTACCTCGCTCTCCTATCCAGCGCCGAGGAAGGGATTTGAACCCTTGCGTCCCGCGAGGGACACCGGCTCTCAAGGCCGGCGCTTTTGTCCACTAAGCTACCTCGGCTGATATTAGATATTGTATTCATGGCTTCTTCTTTCTCCAGTTGGGGTATTTCCTCATTCGCCGGGATTTGCCAAATCCACATGCCACACAGTACTTACCATGTACGCTAAATGAGTGACTACCACATCGCCGGCAAATTATGTGTGACCGCTTTTGCCTCTTACCCTTTGAAGGTGTCCCTTTCACCATCGCTCCTTCTCCTCCAATTCCTTACCCTTAGCTCCCTCTTCTTCCTTCTCCATATCTTTAGGCTCTGTTGGCGATATGAAGACAACATTGTCGCCCCTCACAAGGATCTCACCCAGAAGATTCTTGACCGAAGAATCGGCGTTCAACTCCTCTGCATCGTTCAGCAAGAGATTCATGTGCAGGTCGTAGCCTGCCAGTATCCCCCTGAACTCTCTGCCTCCTCTTATCTTCACTATAACTGGCGACTTCAGTGATCTGTTCAATATGTCCAACGGCTTGGGTCTATCCACCATGTTCATCACTCTCTTCTTTCTTACTCCGCTAATCGCTAATTTGTGCTTCTTATTTTATTTTTATTTTATAATTGTTTTGAACTATTAATATCATAGCATAGTCTATATCTATTATCCTCTTATGTAATGTAAAGTAAATAGCGATAGCGGGGGAGTGAGATGGTAAAGTCCTTTTATGAATACATAGGTGATGCATGGAAGAGGCCAGATGAGTCTTATGTGGGTGAATTGAGGCGTACGAGGCTGATAGAGTGGCGAAGAGAGCCTGCGGTTGTCAGGATAGAGCATCCGACGAGGTTAGATCGTGCACGGGCCCTTGGTTATAAAGCGAAACAAGGGTTCATTTTGGTAAGGGTGAAGGTTAGGCGTGGTGGCAGGCGAAGGCCGAGACCGAAGAAGGGCAGGAGACCGAAAAGGATGGGCGTACATAAGATAACGCCCGGCAAGAGCTTACAGCGGATTGCAGAGGAGCGAGCAGCGCGTAAATATCCAAATATGGAAGTTCTTAATTCCTATTGGGTCGCTGAGGATGGTAAGAGAAAATGGTTTGAGATAATAATGGTTGAACCTGCAAACCCCGTGATAAAGTCTGATAAGAGGCTCAACTGGATCTGCCAGCATAAGCATAGGGGGAGAGCCTTTAGAGGTTTGACATCTGCGGGAAAAAAGGGAAGAGCCCTGGTTTAATGAAGAGAGCGGGTGTGGTGGATCTGCCACTACATGGTGGTTCGGCACCTTACTGGCTGGTAAAGCGGATGAAGGGCTTGGCTCATGCCATCCTTGAGTTGCTGGTTGAGGAATATGGAGTAGGGGGAGTGGTAGAGAAGCTGGCGGACCCGCTATGGTTCCAGTCACTCTCTTGCGTACTCGCCTATGACTGGCACAGCAGTGGTACCACAACGGTGGTATGTGGTGTCTTAAAATCGGTGATAGACCCGGAGGAATTTGGTATTGGTATCGCCGGCGGTAAGGGTAAGGCATCGAGAAATACGACATCTGAGATAGAAGAGATAGGACTAAAACTGAGCCTCAGTGATGCAAAGATTGAGGAGTTGAAATACGCCAGCAGGATATCTGCAAAGGTGGATAACGCGTGTATTCAAGATGGTTATCAGCTATATCATCACTCGATGATCATCACCGAGAAGGGCGAATGGGCAGTGATACAGCAGGGTATGAATCCCGGCAATCGGTATGCAAGGCGGTATCACTGGCTCTCTTCGGCAGTAAAGAGTTATGAGGAGCCGCATCAGGGCATCGTCGGCTTCCCTCACAGCCATGTGCTGGATATGACCGCGAGGGATAGTAGAGAATGCCGTGAAGTCTCTATTGATCTGGTTAAGAGTAATAGTAGAGATTTAAAGCGATTGTATAAGGAGCTTGAGAGCAGCTTCAGGATAAAAAAAGGGCAGAGGACATTATTAAACTTCAATGCACCCACAGTGGAAGAGGAAGTACCTGCACCTGCACCCACACCTGGCCAGACCAAGACCAGCATCTTCAAGTTACCGAGACGCGTGAACTGGGATGCACTTCGTATAGCTTATGAGAATCAGCCATCGGATTTTGAACAGCTTTTGTGTATTCGCGGTTTGGGACCTGCAACAGTGCGAGCCTTAGCGCTTATCGCCGAGTTGATATATGGAGCGAAGCCAAGCTGGCAAGACCCTGTTAAGTTCTCATTCGCATTTGGTGGTAAAGATGGCGTGCCTTATCCGGTAGATAGGCACACGATGGACGAGACCACAGAGATATTACAAGCAGTGATGAAAGAGAAGGGAAAGGAGTGTAAGAGCTTTATTCATTAAATAAGACATTAGTGTTAGTTCTTCCATCTCACATCCTCTGGAAGCATATCAAAATTATCTGCTATAGAAGCTGTCCCTCAAATAATTATTTAGCACAGACACTTAAACATGCTACTATTTTAGTATTTCCAATCGCCACCGCCAGAATTAGACAATGCGAACGCCATACCCATCGTAGCACTCAAAAAAAACAACAATACAAGCCCGAATGCAATCATTTTTCTTCTCATCCTCATTTCATCATTCGCTTTAAAGATTATCACAGAATCATCACCTCCTCTTCTGGACCGAAAGTGAAAGTTATCGCATCTCCATCTTTTATTTACCCAACAACTTAGATAGAACCGTCTTTCGCGTATCAGTATCACAGTATTTTGAATATGCACAATTTTCACATGGTGCATTCCTGCCTTTATCAGGGAAGGCGCCCTGCTTTATCCGTCTCACCTGCTTTAATATCTGCAATGCCTCTGCACGGTCACTTCTTCTTATCTGTGTCACCCGAAATTCCGCTTCCCTTATGTATTCCACAAACCCTCTCTTCACTATGCTCTCGAACTCATCCTCAATCAGCATTGCATACGCAGCCAGTTGTACACGGTCACTTCGCCACACGCCATATCCCGGCGATTTACCCGTCTTTATCATGCATGGTATCACCTCTTCATCTGCTATTATCAACTTGTCCACACTACCACTCAGGTTCAGCTTTTCTGAATACATCATTCGTTCACGCTCATATCCATGCACACGCTCCAGTTCCGTCAGCTCATTCTCAGTCCTCAGCTTCTTCAGCCACTCATCATTCATACCCTGAATAAAATCACGCTTCACCGCCTCTGTCAAATCCAGCTCCAACCCCAGCCCTACCAGCTCCTCCCTGTATATCCGTGGTACCGACTCCACTATATCTCCTATTATAGCTCTTATAGCTGCGGTGTCCTCACAGCCAGTGATTTTATGGAGGTTAAATGCAAATTCTTTCAATATGAAACTTTCTATCATGCTCTTTTCTCGCACTGTCACTGTATGTGCTTGTGTTTGTGTATGCGCATATGACTCATAACCCCGCCCTTGCGCTCTGACTCTGAAATACACCAATCTGGGACATATCACATACTGCATTAACTCGGATACTTTTACTTTTACTCTTACTTTCATCGTTTAAATATGACGTGATATTATGTAAGGGTTATGATTGATTATTATATTTTTAGAGTTTAGAGAGATGAAAGTGGTTAGATCAACCTCAATCGCGCTGATTACTGGTATCATTATCGCCATTATATTCATATCGCTCGTCCCGGTTTGTGCATATTCCTCACTATTGATAACCGAGGTTTATCCAAAAACGATGGTGAAGGGCGAACAGGACGAATATATAATTTTAACAAATAATTGCGCCCATTCGGTGGACATTGCGAACTGGAGCATAACGGATAATGAAGCAAATTTCACTTTCCCTCATGTCTCCATACCACCCGGCAGAG
>Ga0190333_1000139_pt1 | contig 14608 bp, 15 predicted proteins | sample 48720467_MG_FD_161676 | JGI IMG/M metagenome (GOLD analysis project Ga0190333, IMG submission 161676) | Hydrothermal vent sediment bacterial communities from Southern Trench, Guaymas Basin, Mexico - 4872-04-6-7_MG | ecosystem: Environmental > Aquatic > Marine > Hydrothermal vents > Sediment ... | reverse complement strand
GGTTTTGGTTTTCGATGTGGATTTTTAGGGCTTTTACATATGGATGTTGTAAAAGAAAGACTGGAAAGAGAATTTGAAATGTCCGTTATTTTAACTGCTCCTAATGTTGAATATAAGGTAGTTTTGAAAAATGATGAAGAATTATTTATTAATGATCCTGCAAAATTTCCCAGTGAAAGTGAAATAATGGAAGTTTATGAACCATATGTGAAACTTTCAATTATTACTCCTCCGGAATACCTTGGAAAGTTAATGAATTTAGTGCAAAACGAAAAAAGGGGAACAATGATTTCTACTGAAAATGCCGGTTTTGAAAGGGTTGTATTAAATTTTGAGGTTCCGCTTGCAGAGATAATTTTTGACTTTTTCGATAGGATGAAAGCTTTAAGCAGAGGATATGCGTCAATGGATTATGAATTAATTGGATATAGAAAAAGTGATTTGGTAAAAGTTTCAATTTTAGTAAATAAAGAACCTGTTGATGCACTTTCTATAATAGCTCATAGGGACAAAGCCTATACTATGGCTAGAAAACTAGTTGATAAACTTGCTGAACTTATTCCACAGCATCAATTTGAAATACCCATTCAAGCTAAAGCTGGTGGAAGAATAATTGCCAGATCGACAGTAAAGGCTCTAAGGAAAGATGTACTTGCAAAATGTTATGGAGGAGATGTTACAAGAAAAATGAAATTACTTGAGAAACAAAAAGAAGGTAAGAAAAAATTAAGGAATATTGGGAACGTAAATATTCCACAAGAAGCATTCTTAGCGCTTCTAAGGGTTGGAGAAGATGAAAACAAGTAAAAAGATATTTTTCTTTTTTCTTTTAATTCCATCAGCTTTAGTTATTTCACAAGCTTATTTTACTGAGTATGGGAATTTAACAAATGTAGTAGTTGAATTCTTAAATAATTCAAAGAGCTTTCTCTATATTTCGTCTTATAGTTTAGATAAAGAGGAAATAATAAATGAGATTTTGAAATTGAGTAATTCGGGTGTTGATGTGAAGGTAATACTTGAAAATCCTTGTCCAGAACTTGGGAACCTTGTGAAAATAGATTATGAAAAGTCTTTACATCATGCAAAGTTTATAGTTAATGATAGTGGAATTTTGTTTGGTTCTGCAAATTTTACTGAAAGTGGTCTTGAAACTGGATTTAATGATTTTATAATTTTTAACGATTATGTTGAGCAATTTAAAAATTTATTTTTAAGTCTTTGGGAAAACGGAAAAATTACTAGTTGCTTTCCTTTTTTGGTAGTTGGTTATGATGATGTAGAAAAGAAAATTCTGGAACTTTTATATAACGCAAAGAAAAGAATTTATTTATCAATTTTTGCATTCACTAACGAAAAGATTTTCGCACTTTTGAAATATAAAGAATCAAAAGGACTTGATATAAAAATAATTACTGATTCATGGTTTTTTAATTCCAGATTAAATAGGGTTCCAATTAGAAATTTGAAAATTATTGAAAGGCCTATGCTTCATCATAAATTTATGATTGTTGACGACAAAGTAGTATTGGGATCTGCCAATTTTACATTAAACGGTTTAAATAAAAATTTTGAAATAGTTTATATAACTGAAGAATATCTGGAAAACTATTTGGACATTTTTGATTTTCTTTGGGGGTTTTAAGTTGGAGACGCTTATATTAAAAATTGATCCATTAGGAAAAATAGATGTTGAAATACCAGCTAAAGTTTTGAAAAGTGGAGGCTTGGTGGCTTTTCCTACAGAAACAGTTTATGGATTAGGCGCAAATGCCTTTAATTCAGATGCTGTTCAAAGGATTTTTAAGGTTAAAGGAAGAGCGCAGGACAATCCGCTTATTGTGCATGTTTCAAGCTTAGAAGAAATGAAAATGATAGCCAAAGTTCCTGAAAATTTTGAAAATGTGATTCAAAAACTCACACCAGGACCAATTACGTTTGTTCTAAAGAAAAGAAAAGAAATTCCTGAAATAGTAACTGCTGGGTTGGAAACTGTAGGAATAAGAATACCAGCCCATCCTGTTGCCCAGATGTTGTGTAAAGCTTCTGGTCCTATTGCAGCTCCAAGTGCAAATCTTTCAGGTAGACCAAGTCCGACTGATGCAAGTGCAGTTATTGACGATCTATATGGAAAAATTGAATGCATTATTGATTCAGGAAGAACACCATTTGGCTTAGAATCGACAATAATTGATTTGTCATCAGATATTCCAGTTGTTTTAAGACCTGGTCCAATTACTGTGGAAGAGTTAAAAAACATATTTGGTAAAATAGAAATTCCTGATTTTATAAAAGCATCTAAAGAAGTTGAAAATCCAAAAGCACCGGGAATGAAGTATAGACATTATGCTCCAGAAAAACCACTGTATATGTTTTATGAAAAAGATCGGGAAAAAATATTGAAGATTTTAGAAAAAGAAAATGCAGTTGTGATCATTCCAAAGGAACATTCAAGATTTTATCCAAAAAATAGAATAATGATTCTTGGTGAATTTGAAAGACCTTATTCAATTGCTCAAAATTTGTTTAAAATTTTGAGAGATTTTGATAAAACTAAATTTGATGTTGGTTTTATAGAGGCTTTTCAGGAAAGTGGTATACTATTTTCAGTGATGAATAGATTAAAAAAAGCGGCAAAGTTATGGAGGTGAAATTGTGGAAAACAATTGGAAATCCACAACAGTAGTTTGTGTTAGAAAAGGTAATTCAGTTGTAATGATATCTGATGGTCAGGTTACATATGGAAATACGGTTTTGAAAGGAAATGCAAAAAAAGTTAGAAAGATGGGAGATGGAAAAGTTTTAGCAGGATTTGCAGGTTCTGTTGCAGATGCAATGGCCCTTTTTGATAGATTTGAAGCAAAATACAGAGAATGGGGTGGAAATCTTTTGAAGGCAGCAGTAGAATTAGCAAAAGATTGGAGAACCGATAGGATATTAAGAAGACTTGAAGCAATGTTGCTTGTAGCCGATAAGGACTATACTTTGATAGTATCGGGAACAGGTGAAGTAATTCAGCCTGAGGATGATATTGCTTCAATTGGTTCTGGTTCACCATATGCAATAGCTGCCGGAAGAGCTTTATTGAGATATACTGATTTAACTGCAAAAGAAATAGCACTTGAAGCTATCAAAATTGCAAGTGAAATATGTATTTATACTAATGATAATTTCACAATTGAGGAGTTGTAAAATGCCCTTAAGTTATATGGAATTTAATATAAAACTTTTTGGAATAAATTCTTTGAAAGAGAAACGTTCAATTGTAAAAAGATTAATTTCTGATTTAAAAAAAAGATTCAACATTTCTGTGATAGAAAATGATCTGCAAGATTCTAAGCAATATATAAATCTGGCTATTTCATTTGTTAGTATTAATAAAAGCTCAGCATATAAGACAATGGAAAGTTTGGAAAACTATATAGAAAGTTTATATAACGTTGAAAATGTAATTAAGGAGGTGTATGATTGATATATAAGGATCTTGCAGAAATTAAACTAATGGTTAAAATATTGGTTAAAGATGAAAGGTACCCACATGTTGAAGGAACAGCAAAATTTGCAAAAGCTTTGGCTAAGATTCACAATCTTGATCAAACAATTGCAGAATTTATGGCATACGCCCATGATCTTTTCAGAGATATTAGCTATGAAAAGCTTTTTAAAATTTCAAAAGTTTATTCTATAGAAATTACTTCGCATGATCTTACAAATCCAATACTTTTGCATGGAAAAGTAGCAGCTGAATTTGTCAAAAGAAGGTTTAAGATAAATGACAGTGACATACTTACAGGTATTGCATTTCATACGTCTGGTTATAAAGATCTTGGAATTTACGGAAAGGTTTTATTTTTAGCTGATTCGCTGGAAGAAACGAGAACTTATCCTAATGTTAATAAACTTAGAGAGTTAGCTTTTAAAGATATTGAAGTTGCGTATTTTGAAGTTTTAAGAAATAAAATAATATATGCTCTTTCACGTGATTTATTGATTTTACCTGAAAGTGTAGAAAGTTGGAATAATTTGATTATGAAGAAAAAAGGAGGAGTAATATGAGAAGAAGACGAAAAAGTCACTTGGGTTTATGGATATCATTGATTGTAATTGGTATTGTTATAGCTTTTGGCTTGTTTTTCTGGAAAATATATTCAGTTAAAAATTCTCCAGAGTTTAATCCATCATCAATTAGTGTATACTTTTTAATAAATGCAAACGAAGAAGCTAACTTAGAAACACAAGAGTCAGGTTATTTTATAATTGTTGAAGGTAGCGAAAGAAGTGTTTATGTTATAAGAGTAAAGAACCACTCGTATAATTCTGAGACAAAACAGGAAATTGATTTTGAAAATCCAAAATTGTCTGAAAGTTTACTAGCTGATATGCTTGGCGTAAAACCCATTTATGATTATTATGTAATTTATAATAAAAATAGTTTTAACAATTTTGTCTCTTCATTTGGAGTAAATGCAAATAATTTTGAAGATCTGTTTAATCAACTTGCGCAGCGAGGATTGAAAATCTTTGATTATTTTAGATTGGCTGGGGTTGTAAAAAAACTGAGACCAGATACAACTCTTACTTCTGAAGGTCTTGCAAAGTTGCTTTATTCATTTGGTACTTATAGTGTAAGAATGTTAGATTTAACTACGATGACTGAAAAACCTTTGAAAATCACTGTACTTAATAAGACTTTTGAAAGATTGTATATAGATTTAGATAAATTAAATCAATTGAAAGAGGAAATTAGGAGGTGAAGCATGAGAAAATTACTGTTTTTCATTTCATTAGTTCTTTTTGTAAGTTTTGCATTTTCATTTGATATTTATGGTGGATACAACTATGTTTTCACCCCAGAAAGCACAATTAATAGTTTTTTTGATGCATCTTTTGATTTTCCTTTAAATACCAACAATGGCACTCAATTTGGCTTTTCATTAAGTTTATTAACGATTAATAAAGATGAAGACAATTTCTTTTTCTCTTTAATGACGTACGGAAAATACGATACTCCAACATCTTCAGGAATATTTTCTGTATTCGGAAAAGGCGGGGCTATTTTTCCGGCAAATTTCCAGTTTTCGTCTATAGGATATGCAATTTTTGCTGGAATAAGATATTATTTTCAAAAGTTTTTTGTTGGATTTTCTTATGAGGTAATTTATTTATACGATAATATTAAAATAGATGCTATTCCAGTTCAATTTGGTTATAGTTTCTAAAGGAGGAAATAAGTTGATCAAAGAAGGAGATAAAGTCTTATTGTATGGAGAAGATGGAAGTAAAATAATTCTAACGATAGAGGCTAATAAAAAGAAAGGAACACATCTTGGCCATGTTGATATGAATGAAATAATCGGAAAAGAATATGGGGATCAAATTGTTTTAGGTAAGAAAAAAAGGGTTTTTTATTTGTTAAAACCAACTTATATTGATTTAATTTTTAATATGAAAAGAAGAACACAAATAATATATCCTAAGGATGCTTCTTATATACTTTTTAAATTGGATGTAAAACCAGGCGATAGAGTTATTGATACCGGTGTTGGTAGTGGTGCAATGTGTGGCGCCTTTGCTAGAATTGTTGGAGAAGATGGTAAAGTTTATGGCTATGAACGAAGAGAAGATTTTTACAATTTAGCTAAGAAAAACTTAGAAGAATGGGGATTAATTGATTACGTTGAATTGAAACAGAGGGATATTGCAAATGGTTTTGATGAAACAGAAATCGATGCTTTGATGTTGGATGTACCAGATCCTTATAATTATATTCAACAATGCTGGTCAGCACTAAAAGGTGGCGGAAAAATAGGTATAATATGTCCAACCACTAATCAAGTGCAGGAAGTTTTGGAAAAATTGTATGAATTTCCTTTCATTGATATTGAGGTATGGGAGAATTTAATGCGAAGATACAAGCCTGTACCTGACAGGTTAAGGCCATTTGATAGGATGGTAGCGCATACGACTTATTTAGTTTTCGCAACAAAGGTTTTGAGAAAAATTGGAGGTGTTTTTGATGAATAAAAAGCGCTTTATAACAATTGCTTCACTTTTAGTACTAGTGCTCATTGGAAGTATGATATTAACAGGAGCAACTGATAAAGAATTTCAGCAAAAAATGACACCACTTGCTGAAACTTTATATTACATTTTAAATTATTACTATGATATTGGAAATGTTGATATTGACAAGGTAATTGATTATGGAATTGATGGCCTTATCAAAGGTTTAGGGGATGATTTTAGTTATTATTACACTAAAGAAGTTTATGAAGAGCAGACAATTGAAAATCAAGGTGAATATGGTGGGTTGGGAATAGAAGTAACATATGATTCTGATTATAAGGCTATAAAGGTAATTAGTCCAATGTATGGTACCCCTGCATGGAGAGCAGGAATAAAAGCTGGAGATTTAATAGTTCAAATTGACAGCACACCTGTTAAAAACGTTTCTTACATAGAAGCTGTAAATATGATGAGAGGAGAACCTGGAACAAAGGTAAAGTTGACCATTCTCAGAGGTGAAGAAGTATTGAATTTTGAGCTGGTAAGAGAAGTAATTAAGATTATACCAGTTAAATATGGTTTTATTGATAGTGAAATAGGTAGGATTGGCTATGTAAGACTTACACGTTTTAATCAACCTTCTGCTACCAAGCTTGAGGAGATTTTAAAGAAAATTTATGATAAAGGTGTCGTAGCTTTAATATTTGATTTGAGAGATAACCCCGGTGGTTATCTAGATAGTGCTATTGAAATTGGGAGCATGTTCCTGGATGCAGGTCAATTGATTGTGACAGTTGAACCCCGAGTAGGTGCTGTTGAAAGGTATGAAAGTAAAGGAAATAACTTTCCTAAGGTTCCTTTGGTGGTATTAGTTAATGGAGGTTCAGCCTCAGCATCTGAAATAATTACCGGAGCTATGAAAGATAACAAAAGAGCGGTCATAATAGGTCAGAAAACTTTTGGTAAGGGTTCAGTTCAAAGCGGATTTCCACTGAGTAATGGAGGAGTTGCATATATTACTATAGCACATTATAAGACTCCTAGCGGGAAAGATATACATAAAATTGGTATAGAACCGGATATTTTGGTAACTGAAGAAGCTACTAAGGTGGAGCATGAAGAAGAGGTTGTGGATTATACAAAAGAATTTACAGAGGTTGACGTTAATGATCCTTATATTAAAAGAGCTTTACAATATATAATTGAGAAAAAATGAGATTGCTTTTTGCGGGATTTTTATTAATTATATTTAGTTTTTTGGCTCTAATCATAATATTTGTAATGATTCAAGGGAATGCGGAGATTGAAGAAATTCAATCTCCTCCCATTTTTGTTTTCGGAAATCCATTTTCAGAGAAATTACATGAAATTAAAAATCAATTTATTTTACAAAAAGTATTGTCTGAGACTAACATTTATGGAAACTCGCCGTTTTTGCTGGAAAGTATAAATGATGTTTTTAATGTTAAATATTATTTTGATATTACAAAGGCTAATTATCACTTAAAAAAATTTGAAGAAACGTATTGGTGGGGAAACAAACAGGCATATTATCTTGTATTCGATGGAAAGGTTTTTTATTACTTTCCTCACGTAGTTTTGAATAAAGCTGGTGAAGATAATTTTGGAAAAGTCATATTTAAAGCTTTATCCGGTAAATCAGCAATATTACCTGAAGATGTGATAAAAGATAAGATGAAAATGCTAATATTACAGAGGTATGGAGTTGTTATAAAATGAAAAAGTACGATCTTAAGATTTTGCTTTTTGTTTTTTCTTTATTTGTCTACACCTGGACCTCTAGAATACTAAATGTTGAACTTTTTACAATGGGAAGGTTCCAATTAGGTTATTTTTTCCTTTATTTTTTAGTTCTTAGCTTGATTTCGTCATTAAAAGGAAAATTCTTTTTATTTGATGAAATTTATAGATTTTGGGTTTATGCTTTTGTCCCTATAACAGTTTTTGTTTTCTTTAATTTAAGTATAATTTTTCATGTAAATATAAGTAGAATGTATGCATATTTAATATTCTTTTTATTTTCAAATTTTTATAATTCAAACTTTGAAGAACGAAAAGTAGTAATAATATTTAGAACATTGGGATTTTTCATTTTTGTTCTGGGGGTGTCATTGAATTGGAAAATTTGGTAGCAAAATTTATCTTGAAAAATTCAAAACTATTGATTTTAATTCTAACAATTTTAGGAATTGCTTTAGGAATTTATAGTTTTTTGAATATGAAAGTTAATGCAGAATTAACTGATCTTGCTCCCAAAGGAATTCCTGAATTTGATAATTTAATAAAATTTACTGAAGAAAAGGTTGTATCCAATACTTTATTAGTTGTAGTAAAAGTAAATGGATTAAAAAATATCCCTGAATTTGCAGAGGATTTAAAAAATATTTTTGAAAAAACCCCTTATATTTCTAGTGCAGAAGCATTTGATAATCCCGAAGCATTAATTAAATATGGTATTTATTCAATAGATGAAAATAATTTTAAGAATATACTAGGTTATTATAATGCAGTTGTAAATGTTGAACCAAGAACTGTGATAGATTTTAGATTTTGGAGAAATTTAGGTGTTGCCGTTAGTTTGGTTTCTAATTATGCCAACGATTTCTTTGCAAGAAGTGGAATAAAGAAATTCTATCTTTTTTCAAAAGATGGGAAAGTTTTGTTGATGAATTTTTCAATGGCTAAACCTGTTACAGATGTTGACTTCATAAATGAAGCAATTCCAAAATTAAAAGAGATCTCAGATGAAATTTCAAAAAAATGGAAAGTGGAAATACTGTTTAGTGGAACAGCAATGAATAATTATTTAGGAAATCAGCAAGTAAGGAAAGATTTTCAAACTACAACGATAATTTCATTAATAGGAATTTCTCTTATTCTTTTGGTTTCGTATGGTAGTACTTCTGCTATGTTGTTTCTTTTTTATTCAATGCTGCTTAGTATGGGTATAAGTTTGGGAATAATAGTAATGGCTTTTAAAGAAATCAATATTATTACTTCTTTTGTGAACGCAATGCTTTTAGGATTAGGTATTGATTATGGTATTCATATTACGGCTAAAATTCATGAAAATATGCGTCTTTACGGAAAAAGGCGTGAGAGTATTGTAGAAGCTATTAAAGAAAATTTTGTTCCATCTTTAGTTTCAGCTATTACTACAGCTTTAGCTTTACTTGCACTTGCATTAAGTCCTTCAATTCCATTAAAACAAATGGGTATTTCTTCTGCCATTGGTGTAATTATATTTTATTTAGTGATGAACTTTCTCATACCTTCTTTTTATTACATTTTTCTTAATAGAATTTCAATTCCAAAAAAGGAATATTTTTCACGTTTTATTGAAATATTGAGAAAATTTAGACCTTTAACAATTGCAATATGGGTTGTTTTAATTGTTTCAAGTGCATTTACATATCTTGCAGTAAAGAACTTTTCTTATACTCCTCCAGGACTAGTTCCAGAAAGTTCTGAATCAGTTGTGGCATTGAATTTAGCAATAGAAAAATTTGGGGAATTTGGAATTGGTCAAGTAGTTGTTGGCGCAAAAACTTTCAATGAATTAAAAGAAACAAAAAAATTCCTAGAAAATTCAAATTACTTTTCAAATACATTTTCAATTTTGAATTTTGTTGAAAATCCTGAAAAGATTTCTGAAATTGAATCAACATTTTATAAAGAAATTTTTGATGTTGTTAATGAACCTTTACTAGTTGTTATTTTCCAAAAATACAGACTATATGATAGTTTAATTGAAACTTTAAAAATGTTAAGGAACACAAGAACTTTTGATGATGTGCTATCTAATCTTGAAAAAGATATTCCGCTACTGTTTTTTACAGATTTGCAGGGAAACAAATATTTCTTAATTTATGCAAAAGAAAAAGTAAATTTATGGAAAAATAATAATTTAAAAGTAATTTACGGAGATATCTTAAAAAATTACACCGTATTTGGTTATCCTGCTTTGTTTTACAAAGTTATGAAGTATTTAATTTCATCCGTTAGTAAAGCTGTATACTTCGTTTTTGCATCTATTCTAATAATTTTAATAATTGATCAAAAGAGAATTTTCAAGGCGCTTAAAATCTCTTTTTTGGTTATTTTATCTATTCTATCAACAATTGGGTTTGGTTATGTGGTGTTTAATATTGATTTAACTTTCCTGAATTTACTTGTTGTACCAATCTTTTTAGGTATGGGTGTGGATAGTATGGTTCATCTATCTCACAGTATTAAATATGGAAGGGAAAGTATTGTAAAAACTGAAAAGGCTGTTACAGTATCAGTATTAACAACCATAATGGCATTTGGAAGTTTTATGGTTGCTCAAGGACAACTTCTTAAAGAATTTGGAATTTTAGTGGCAATTGGTTTGGTTATAACATGGTTTGTGAGTATATTTATTTATTTAAATTCACTACAAAAGCAAAAACATGTAAGATAGTTAATATCTACTTACATTTTTTATTTTGAAAGCTTATCTATTAAAACAAAGCTTTTGCTGCTGATAATTCCTCAAATTTGGCTTTAAATATTTCACCTAAGTAGTCTCACAAATTCTAATTTCATGAGTCTTATAGGCAAACTTTATGGAATTTTTTGGGATTCAAAAAGTACCGAGTAATTGGAGAAGTTCATAAAAACATTATTTTTTGGGAGATGTTTTTTGAGGTTTTAATAAATTCAAAAACAAAATTAATGTACCAATTATAATAACGAGATAATATGATAGGAATCTGAAGAACAAAACTCCTTTAATTATAAGCTCTTTTTCTGCTGCAAATGGAGCTAATGCATTTGTGAATACAAATTCAAAACTTCCGCTTGCCCCAGGTGTAGGAACAAGAAAAGCTACTGCATTTACAATGTTTACTGTAGCAAAAAATTCAATAAATTTAATTCGTAAAGGTGCAAAAATATTTAAAGCATAAAAGAAAACATAACTTTGAAACATCAAAAGAAAGAACATCATTATTAAATCTAGAAATAGCAAAAATTTGTGTTCTCTAAAAATTTTTTTAATGACTTCATCAAGCTCATGAAACCAAGATTCTATTTTTTCAGCTTGAAGAAATCTATTAATTAATGGAATTTTAGATGTTAGTAGTACGATTTTTGAAATTAACTTTGGAAATATAATGCTTAAAAGAATGATAAGAGAGGTTAGAAAAGTTAAAATTAATCCTAAGGAAATGAGATTTTTTGAAATCCCTGCTACATTTTTTGAGAATGCAAAAATGTAAGTAAGATCAATTAGAAACATAAGAAAAATCATTTCAAATAATCTTAAGAATACAACTTGAGTTGCATAAGAAGATTTAACTCCTTTTTTATTTAAATAAAGTATTTGGAAAGGTTGACCACCTATTGAGAAGGGAGTAACTGCAGAAAAGTATCCAGTGATAAAACAAGAATTAATTGCAGCAATAGGGCTTATTTTTTGACCAAGGACTTTAAAAACTATAAAATATTTTATACCATCAATAACAAAAGAAAGTATTGTTAAAGAAATGGCTATTATAAATTCGTAAAAAGATACTGAATTCAATATGTGTAAAATGATATTTTTATTTAGAGAAGCACTGTAAGCAAAAAGGACTAACCCTGAAATTACAACTGATAAAAGTATTCCAATGTAGATCTTTTTACTCATCTTTTTTAACTACTCCTTTTTTCTGATAGTATTTTTCAGTGTAATATGAATCATATTTTATTTTGTTGATATTAAAAGCAACATCAGCCCAAAGTTTAAACGCATTAAGTAAGGAAAAAAATGTTCCATATTCTTTGAATCTTCTATTGGAAGTTAAAACTATAAGAGATGGTAAAAATTTTACTTTTCCAAATTTAGAAAGTTTTTTTGCAAGTCTAAAGTCTTGAGAAGCAAGATTAGATTTTGTGTTATATCCACCAACTTTTATATATATATCTTTTTTAATAGCAAAATTAGCTGCCCCAACAATAAAAGTATTTGTAAATATTTTTGAAAGAAAGTCGGAAATTACGTATCCAAGCCATGTAAAAAAATTGGAAACTTTACCGCTTTCCAGAAACTTGAAAGGGCCATAAATAGCGACGATATTTTTATTTTTATTGAATGTTTTGATGATTCTTTCAAGATAATCTATAGGATATAAACTATCAGCATCACAAGTAACTAATATCTCTCCTTTTGCGTTTTCAAACCCCTTAACCATCGCATATATTGAACCTTTTTTCTCCTCATGTAAAACTTTGTCAGCGTATTTTTCAGCAATTTTTACTGAGTTATCTGTGCTTCCATTGTCGACAACAATAAGTTCATAATTTTTATATGTTTGTTTTTTAATGTTTTTAAGAGTTTTTTCAAGAATTTTTTCTTCATTTAAAATTGGTACAATTATTGATACCAATGGACTTTTATTCATTAGAATCCCTCACATTTTTTCGCGTTTGACTTTATACCATTCGGTTACCCTATTTAATGGTCCAAGAATATAACTTTCAATTAAAACGCCTAGTTGGAATAACATTAACAAAGGTGTAAAAACTAGAGAATATAGTAATGAAAAAATACCCATTTTTTTACTATCAAAAGAGCTTACAGCCATTAAAATATAAACACTAATTATTAGTCCAAATAAATATATAAAAGATCTGGTATTAAATATTAAATCTATTACAAAAGTATAAATTGGTGAAAAAATTATAAGACCAATTATTAAATAAACAAACAAATAGAAATAATGCCCCTCCTTGATTCTTTTAAACATTTCTCTAAAACCACCAACATACCATCTTTTATGTTGTTTCCATAGATCTTTAAAATTTGAAACAAATTGGATGCCAATGTATGGATAAGTTGAATAAAATTCTTTAACTCCCATTTTTGAAAGCTTTGTTGCCATGCTAAAATCGTCTACCAATGTTTCAGGATCAATAGGTAATAGTTTTTCTAATAAACTTCTTCTGAAAAAAACTCCATTTCCCATAAATATCATTTTTACAAAAATATTCGAATAAAATATAGCCTTTACAAAGTTAAAGTAAATTTCTTGAATAATATACACTGGTCTAAATTTAAAATTGTAAGCTTCAAAATTGGTAAAAATCATATTGACATTTTTATTAGAAAAGCAAAAAATATGTGATGAGATATAATTTTCAGGCACTCTGGCATCAGCATCAATCATCAAAATAATTTCACCATTTGCAATTTCCATAGCTTCGTTTATCGATTGAGGCTTGCCTCTTTTCCCTTTTTTTAATATAACCCTTAAATTTGTAAATTCTTTTTCAAGATTTTTGGCTATTTTATAGGTGTTGTCTTCTGAATTATCATCAATCACAATAATTTCTATGTTTTTGTAGCTGCTATTTTCGACTGTCCTGATTGTATTTTCAATTACGTTTTCTTCGTTCCAGGTTGGTATTATGACAGTAACAAGTGGATTATAATCAGGATTCCTATTTTCATGCAAATAATTTGTCCTTTTTTCATTTTTATACTTACCATAAAGAATAATTATAAGAGCCATCATAATTGAAGCAATATAGAATGTTCCAGTAAAGTAATACATTTTTTCCTCCTTATCTAGAATTTATAATAGACTCCAAGCAGGTAATTTTCAAAGTTTATAGTTTTGAATTTTAAGAATATTCTTTTATAATTCACATCGATACTTATAATATTATATGTTAAGTCGGTTGAATCTTCAACTGCATATGTGGCTTCAGGTGTTACATTTCCATACCAACTGTCCCAGAACCATTTCCATCTTTGTACGCCATCATCTACGACAGTTCCTTTGAATAAAAGATTGTATTCAAATTCAATATTAAAATCTTCACTATTGTAATTAAAACCTGCTGAAACCATTGTTGCATCTGGTCCATAAGTAAATCCCAATGGAAAATCCATCAAAGCTCTTTTTGGAGAAGTTAAATTATCTAAATAAAAATGCCTTACATTAATCCTTAAATATGGAAGGTAGTTTGTAATATACATCCATTCACTGGTATGATCATACTCAGTCCAGAAAGTAAAGTTATTGAATTTAACACTAGCACCAAAATTATATCCATTTGCCCCAGGTTTATAGTTTGAACCACCTTCGGTCCAAGGAACTTCAAAATCATCCATTGAAAATTCTCCATATATTTGAATGTTTTCATTAACTAAATAATTAAAATCAACTGAAGCTAAAACGTTTGAATATCCCTCGCCATAGGTGTTGTGATAGAACATAAGGGGGTTTAAATCAATAATATCAGGAAATTTTCCGCCAACAACATTTAATTCTCCTATTCCAAAGCGGAGTTTGTCAAATGAAAAATCAAACCTGTGGGCAATAATGGATTTATAGGGTTCATCAAATATAACTCCTGGAGTATGTTGTTCAGAATAGGAGCTTTGTATGGTTTGTTCTGCTGAAGAAAGTAAAGGATTAGATGAAATCAAATGATAAGTATATCTAAAGTTATCTATTTTAGTAGAAAATGTTAGATTATCCTGATAAGTTGTATCTGAAATTGTTATAGGATATTTAGAAACTCCCCATTTTAAAGGAAATCTTCCAATAGAAATAAATGAATTTTGATT
>Ga0190333_1000138_pt1 | contig 14626 bp, 14 predicted proteins | sample 48720467_MG_FD_161676 | JGI IMG/M metagenome (GOLD analysis project Ga0190333, IMG submission 161676) | Hydrothermal vent sediment bacterial communities from Southern Trench, Guaymas Basin, Mexico - 4872-04-6-7_MG | ecosystem: Environmental > Aquatic > Marine > Hydrothermal vents > Sediment ... | reverse complement strand
GTAAAAAGGGTAGCCTGATACATAATCAACATACCTCCTGCAATTCTTGTTTATTTTGAAGTCCTTCCATAAAGATTGGCGAAAGCCACTTGAAGGGCTTGGTCTTGCGCTGGCAGGTGCAAAGATGGTAAGCTTAATAATTAAAAAAAGTATGCTTTTTCCAATGGCCAACCTCAATTAAAATAATTAAGCTGTTAGAATAAAAAATGGGTTGGAATTTTATCTAAAAAGAGGTTGCGGATTTTGGGAGTTAATACTATATGAGAAAATTCTTTAAGTTTAGGTATCATAGCCCTTCGCCTGAGGATACCTTAAAAGTAGGAAGGAAGATAGGTGAGATTGCTCAAAAAGGGGATGTTATTCTACTTTGTGGCGATTTGGGAACAGGAAAGACTTGGTTGACCAAGGGGATAGCTGAAGGATTGGGGGTACCTGAAAATTATCCCATTACCAGCCCTACTTTTGTCTTTGTGCATGTTTATCCTGGATGTCTGCCCCTTTATCACCTTGATTTGTATCGATTGGACAAAGATGTGGATTGGTCATTGTTAGGTTTGGAAGAATATATTTTCTCTGAAGGAGTGACTGTTATAGAATGGGCGGAGAAAATGCCTGCCTCGCTTTTACCTCCTCATTATTTAAAAATTTATATCTATTTTAGTAATGAAGGAAGGGATTTAGAGTTTATTACTAATATTGCATACTTTAAACAGATAGGTTACTATCTAAAAAATTAAGGAAGGTTGAAAATGCTAGTTGTGCAGAAATATGGGGGTACTTCAGTAGGCAGTATTGAGCGGATGAGAAATGTGGCTAAAAAACTGGCCCGATTTTATCAGGAAGGACATCAACTGGTAGTAGTGGTTTCTGCTATGGCAGGTGAAACCGATAGGTTGATTAATCTTGCTTCTCAAATAGCGAAAAATCCTGACCCCAGAGAATTGGATGTTTTATTAGCTACTGGAGAACAGAGTTCCGCTGCCCTTTTAGCCATGGCTCTTAAAGATATGGGTTATCCTGCTACTTCTTTGGTAGCCTTTCAAGCTAGGATTTTTACAGATGATGCCTTTGGGCGAGCACGCATAGATGAAATTGACTGTGCTCGTTTAAAAAAAGAATTGGAAACAGGTAATATTGTGATTGTTGCTGGTTTTCAAGGTATTGATAGACATGGAGATATTACTACTTTGGGACGAGGGGGCTCAGATACTACCGCAGTAGCTTTAGCCGCAGCATTAAAAGCGGATATATGTGAAATTTATACTGATGTAGAAGGTGTATTCACTGCAGACCCCAGGATATGTCCAGAAGCCAGAAAAATTAATAAAATTTCTTATGATGAGATGATGGAACTGGCTAGTCTTGGGGCTAAAGTGCTTCAAATACGTTCAGTAGATGTAGCAAAAAAATATAGAGTCCCAGTTCATGTGCGTTCATCTTTTATAGAACAGGAGGGAACTATGGTGGTAGATACCGATGCTGAGATGGAAAGAGTAATTGTGACTGCAGTAACTTACAATAAAGATGAGGCTAGAATTACAGTAAGGGGTGTTCCAGATAGACCAGGTATCGCTGCCCAACTCTTTAAACCCATTGGAGAAGCAGGTATCGTGGTAGATATGATTATTCAGAATACCAGTGAAGAGGGCATTACTGACATGACTTTTACAGTGCCGAAGGCGGATTTTAAAAAGGCTCTGGAAATTGCGCGTCAGGCAGCCAATAACATTGGTGCTGAAAGAGTGCTGGGAGACGAACATATTGGTAAGGTCTCTATTGTAGGAGTGGGAATGAGGAATCATCCTGGGGTTGCCGCCAGGATGTTTCAGTCCTTAGCTAATGCTGGTATTAATATCCTTATGATTAGTACTTCAGAAATAAAAGTTTCTTGTGTTATTGATGAGAAAGAAGTAGAAAGAGCAGTGCAAGTATTACATGAAGCGTTTGATTTGGGGAAAAATGCCTAAAGTAGAAATTTACGATACGACTTTAAGAGACGGAACTCAGGCAGAAAATTTTAATTTGCAATTAGAAGATAAGTTAAAAATCGCACAAAAACTGGATGAAATAGGTGTGGATTACATTGAAGGAGGATGGCCTGGCTCTAACCCCAAAGATATTCATTTTTTTAGTAGGATTAAAAATTATCATTTTAAAAAGGCTCAAATTGTGGCCTTTGGTAGCACCCATCATCCCCAAAAAACACCCCAAACAGACCCTAATCTTAAAGCATTAATAGAGGCAAAAACAGAAGTAGTGACTATTTTTGGAAAAAGCTGGGATTTGCATGTAAAAGATGCCTTAAGAATTTCTTTAGAGCAAAATTTAGAGATTATTTTTAATTCTCTTGCCTATCTCCGAGCCCATGTGAAAAAACTTTTTTATGATGCTGAACATTTTTTTGATGGGTTTAAAGACAATCCCCAATATGCTTTAGCCACTATTAAAAAGGCACTAGATGCTGGAGCTGATTGTATTATTTTTTGTGATACTAATGGAGGAACACTTCCCTTTGAATTAGAAAATATTATATCTCAAGTGAAGTCAAAACTTCCCAATATTTCTTGGGGAATCCATGCTCACAATGATGCCGCAACAGCTGTCGCTAATAGCCTTGTGGCAGTTCATTTAGGAGCCACGCAAGTGCAAGGCACCATTAATGGCGTAGGTGAAAGATGTGGTAATGCTGATTTATGTTCTATTATCCCTGCCTTAAAGCTCAAAATGGGTATTGATTGTGTTACAGACGAACAATTAGCTAAACTCACCGCGGTTTCCAGATATATAACCGAATTAGTCAATATTGCTCATCCTCCTTATCTCCCCTATGTAGGCCGTAGTGCCTTTGCCCATAAAGGTGGTGTCCATGTTAGTGCGGTAAAGAGAAATCCTCAAACTTATGAACATATTCCCCCTCAGAAGGTAGGAAATATAAGGCGTATTCTCATCTCGGACCTTTCAGGGAAAAGTACTATTTTGAGCAAGGCAAAGGAATGGGGGATTAATTTAGAGAGTGAAGACCCAGAAGTTCAAAAAATTTTGCAAGAATTAAAAGACTTAGAAAATCAAGGTTTTCAGTTTGATGTGGCCGAAGAATCCTTTAAATTGAGGATTTATAAGGCAAAAGGGGAATTAAAAAACCATTATTTCCGCCTTCTTACCTATAGAGTGCATGACTACAATACTTTAGATGGGCGGCCTATTGCTGAAGCAGAAGTCTGGGTTGAGGTAAAAGGAAAAGAAAGACACGCCCTCTCTTTGGGTATGGGGCCTGTAAATGCCTTAGATAGGGCATTGAGAAAGGCCTTAGAAGAATTTTATCCCAAATTAAAGGAAATGAGTTTGGTTGATTATAGAGTGCGAGTTTTGCCTGGAACATCTGGGACTGAAGCCAAAGTTAGGGTGTTGATTGAGTCAAGGGATAAAGAATGTGTATGGCGTACAGTAGGTGTATCACATGATATTTTAGAAGCCAGTCTTCAAGCCTTATTAGACAGCATCGTTTATAGACTTTTCTTAGATGAACATAGAGAAAAGTGTTAATTATTTAAGCATTTCCTTCAATTAATTTAAACCATGGACCCCAAAACTTTACAGGATTTGGGATTTTTTCAGATACTTAAATATATTTCTACCTATGCCCATTCTGCTCCTGGAAAGGCCATGATAAATACCCTTAAACCTCTGACGGATAAAGATATCATCAAACAAAGACTTGAGTGTGTGAGAGAAATTAAAGACTTGCTCTGGGATAAAAATTTGCCTTATCCTACTATTCCAGATATTTCCTTTATATTACCAAAAACTAGGGTAGAAAATGACTTCCTTTCCCCTGCAGAAATCCTTTTGGTAACTGAGCATTTAAGTGCGGTAAATAAAATTTATAGTTACTGGCAACAAAAGGAAAAGGACTGCCCTAAAATACACGCCCTAATTAGTCAACTTCACTTATTGCCAGAGGTTTTATATCGCCTAAAAAAGACTATTAATGTGCAAGGAGAGATAGTAGATACAGCTAGTGTTACTTTAAATGAAATAAGAAAAAGCATTCAAAGATTAAAAACAAAGATAAAAACCTTCCTCAATGACCTTTTGAATACACCCCAATATAGTTCATATTGGCAGGGAAAAATTATTTCTCTATATAATAATCGTTATCTAGTTTCTGTTAAAAGTGAATATCAATCTTTTATCAAGGCCATTGTGCATGATTATTCTCGCACTAAGGCCACTTGTTTTGTAGAACCCCTGGAGATATTACCTTTAAATAACCAGTTACAACTCCTCATGGAAGAAGAACAAGAAGAGAAAAAAAGGATTTTGTTGGAGCTTACACACACTATTGGTCATCATTGTGAAAGTCTTTTGCAAAATCAAAGATTAATAGCATTGTTAGATACTTATATGGCCATTGCTCAATATAGCTTAGAGTTTGATTGTGCATTTCCCAAATTTAGTGATAAGGTTTTTTTAAAAAAGGCTTATCATCCTGTTCTTCTCTGGAAAGAAAAGAAGGAAAGACAAGGCAGAGCAGTCCCTATTGACCTAAAGTTTTCCCCTCCTATTAAGGTGTTAGTTATTTCCGGCCCTAATGCTGGAGGAAAAACCATGGCTTTAAAGACCATGGGTGTCTTGGTTTTGATGTCACAAACAGGGATGCCTGTCCCCACTGAAGAGGCTTTTTTGCCTGTTTTTAATCAAATTTTTAGCGATATGGGCGATGACAAGGCATTAGAATATCAAATGAGCACCTTTTCAGCCCATTTAAATCGTCTCCAAGAGATTTTAAACGCCATAAAAGGCAACACTTTGATATTAATTGATGAAATAGGCAGAGGAACAAATCCCACTGAAGGCAGTGCCTTGGCTATGTCTTTTTTAGATACTTTCAAAACAAAGAAAGCCTGGACAGTGGTAACTACCCACTATGAAGGATTAAAGGCTTATGCCCTTCAGAGGCAGGATGTCCTAAATGCGGCTGTAGGGATTAATTCTGAAACCTTGAGGCCTACTTATCAGCTATTATATAACACTATGGGCATGAGTTGTGCTTTAGAAATAGCAGAGAGAATGGGAATAGAAAAAGAGATTTTAGAAAAGGCTCAAGGGTATTTAAGGGAATGGAATGGGAATGTATCTTCTTCACTCCAGGAAATATTAAAATGTAAGGAGGAATTGATCACCAGAAAGGAGTATCTTTTAAAACTTCTTTCTAATCTTGTGGCATTAAAAGAGAAACAAGAAAGGTTACTTAAGGAGATAGAAGAGAAAAAGTGGGAAGTTTATCTTAAAAAAGAGAAAAATATTAATTTCCTATTGCAAGAGGTGGAGCAAACAGTTAAAGTTATCCGCAGGCAAAAAAGAGAGAAAGAAACAGATGTAAGGCTGCTAGAGGCGCAAAAAGAGCGTTTAATTCAGGTAAAAAAAGACTTTTTGACCTCAACTCCATCTAGGACGGAGCTAGAGTTAAAACAAAATGATTGGGTGAGACTTTCTTTCCGTTTTAATCACAAGATAGTTCAGATAAAAAGGGTAGAAGGAGAAATGGTTGAAGTAATGGCAGGGAATGTGCGGTGTCATGTGCCTAAATGTGAGATAGAAGAGATTATTGGCAAAGCTCCTCTTTTGTCCCAAGGTATAAATGTCCACGCTCATACTAAGCCTAAAACAGAGATAAACTTGTTGGGTAAACGGGTAGACGAAGCCTTATTGGAAGTAGAAAAGGCTATTGACAAAGCCGCTTTATATGGTTTAAAGCAAATGCGGATTGTGCATGGCTTAGGAACCGGGCAATTGCGCACTGCTATTCATAAGTATTTAGAGACGCATCCTCAAGTGGCAGTTTTCAAAGATGCCGTGCCTAAAGAAGGTGGCCAGGGAGTGACCATTGTGGAAATACAAACATGAATGTTACCTAAGGGAATAATATGTCCCTCATTCCTCCACAATTTATAGAAGAGGTTAAAAATGTAGCTAGTATTGTAGAAATAATAGCTGAATATGTCCCTTTACGCAAAAGAGGTAAGAATTATGTTGGTCTATGTCCTTTTCACCAAGAAACAGCACCTTCTTTTACCGTAAGTGAAGAAAAACAAATCTTTTATTGTTTTGGTTGTGGAGTAGGGGGAAATGTCTTTACCTTCTTGATGAAATATAAACACTGTAGTTTTTATGAAGCAGTAGAAGAAGTAGCTCAACATTACGGTATTTCCTTACCCAAAGGAAGTGTTTCACCTCAAGAAGATATTTACTATAAAAAGAGAAAAAACCTCTTGACCCTCTATCAAGAGGTGGCAGAGTTTTATCATCGCTATCTTCTCCAAAATCCTGAGGCCCAAAAGGCAAGAGAATACCTTTCAAAAAGGGGTATTGGCAAAGATACTGTGGTTACTTATCTTTTAGGTTATGCTCCTCGCCGCTGGGATGCCCTTACTAACTTTTTGCAAAAAAAAGAACTAGATTTATCTCTGGCTGTAGAAGGGGGTCTGCTTGCCAAGGGAGAGAGGGGAAAAATTTATGATAGATTTAGAGCGCGCATTATCTTCCCCATCTTTAATTTGAAGGGTAATGTCATTGCTTTTGGAGGTAGAGTTTTAGATGATAGCCTACCCAAGTATATCAATTCTCCTGAAACCCTGATTTATAAAAAAGGATTTAATCTTTATGGTGCCCATGTGGCTAAACAATGGTCTCAAAAAGAAGAAAAAGTTTTATTAGTAGAAGGCTATTTTGATTTATTAAGTTTACATGCATGTGATATTAAATATGCAGTTGCTAACTTAGGGACAGCACTGACTCCACCTCAAGCAAGAATCTTAAAAAATTTAGCTTCTAAAGTAATTTTGGTCTATGATGCAGATCCTGCAGGCCAAAAAGCAGCTATCAGAAGTCTGCCTATTTTGCTTAAGGAAGATTTAGATATAGATATATTATTGTTACCAGCAGGGGATGACCCTGATAGCTTTGTGCAAAGAGAAGGCAAAGAGGCCATGCTTTTACTTTTACAACAAACCCAATGTCTTTTAGACTGGTATTTAAAACAAGGGGAGAAAGAAACCAAAAAGGACTTAAACCAAAGGTATCAATTTATCCAAGAAGCCTTAAATATGGTTTCTCTTATAAAAAACCCTCTAACTCAATCTTATTATAAAGATAAAATTTGTCAGTTATTTCATATAGAACCCTCTTTATTGCTGAATTTGAATAAAAAAAGCAAATCTTCTAAAGCTACTTCTGTCTACCAAACAGGCAGGCAGGAAACGTTTGATTTAGAAGAGACCTTACCTATTTTTGAGAGAAATGTAGTCAAATTTTTACTTCATTATCCTCAGTATATTTCCTGGTTTGACTTAGATGAATTATCCTCTGAAATTAAACATCCTCAACTGGCTTTACTTTTAGAAAAGATAATAAAATCTTACCAAAATATGGGTAAGGTAGATATAGAAAATTTGATGTTAGAATTAGACCCATCACTTCAAAGGTTCATAGCACGGTGGGTTTTAGAAAGGCACAAACCTGTTGACTCTGAAGAAATAGCCCATGGCCTTTTACATCAAATTCAAGAGAAAAAGTTTAAAAGTCTATTGAAAGAAATACAAGAAGCCGAAAAAAAAGGAGATTGGCAGAGATTGTTTCTGCTCTTGAGACAAAAAAATAAATTTGCTTGTAATTTAAAGAAGAGGTAGGAGCCTCTCTATGAATAAAGAAAAAGATTTATTTCAAAAGATTAAAAGCTTGATTTCTCAAGGTAAAGAAAAGGGGTATCTTACTTATGAAGATTTGAATAAAGTTTTGCCTCAAGAGCCAGGTTCTGAAAGTTTCCAGGATGCCTTGATGGTGTTTGATGAAATGGAGATTGATGTGGTAGAAACCCCTCCAGTGCCCGATGATTTATCCCAAGACCAACCTCCTGAGGACCGAGGGTTTGGATTCCTTCCTGAAGAGCGAATAATGCCTGATTTTTTACCTATTGAGAAAACAGCTCCCATTGATCCTGAAAGATTGTACTTAAAAGAAATGTCAGAAATTCCCTTATTAAGTAAAAAGCAAGAAATAGAAATAGCCAAGCAGGGTGAAAAGGGAGAAGAAGAGGTTTTAAAGGCATTAGCCGGTCTTCCTATAGCCATTCAAGAGATTTTGAAATTAAGAGAATGGTTAAAAAAAGGAAATAAAACAATCAGGGAAGTAGTGAGGGATTTAGATGAAGATGAAGACGAAGATGAAGAAAGGCAACAAGAAATAGAAAAGAAAAAACAAGAAGCAATGGCTATATTAGATGAAATAGCAGCTACTGAGAAAGAAAATGAAAAATTAACGCGATTTTTAAGGCATAGTTACCTTACTAAAGAGCACCGTTTGCAAATAGAGCAAAGACTGAAATATAACAAAAAATGTTTATATCTATATTTGAAAGCTCTCAGATTGAATAGGAAACAATTTTATAACATTATTAATCAATTGAGACAACTTATGCATGAGATAGAAATTTATGAGACGGATATAGCCCAGTGCATTTTGAAAACGGGCCTATCTAGAGAGAAACTAAAAAAATTTGTAGCATACTTAAGAAAATATCCCCATAAGAGAGAAGAAATTGCAAAAAAGTTAAATGTGAATTTAAAGGAATTGGAAATCATAGAACAGAAAGTTAAGAAATGGCAAAGAGGGCTGAGGCGGATAGAAAATGAACAGGCAGACATTTCAATTAAGAAGTTAAGAGTAGTTTTACGACGGATTGAGAAGGGAGAACAAAAGATCCAAAAAGCAAGGAGAAAACTTGTAGAAGCCAATTTACGCCTGGTAGTGAGTATTGCCAAAAAATTTACTAATCGAGGTTTGCATCTCTTGGATTTAATCCAAGAAGGAAATATTGGTTTAATGAAGGCGGTAGAAAAATTTGAATATCAACGGGGTTACAAATTTAGCACTTATGCTACTTGGTGGATTAGACAGGCTATTACGAGGGCTATTGCTGACCAAGCAAGGACAATTCGTGTTCCAGTGCATATGATTGAAACCATAAACAGATTAATTAAAGTCACTAGATTATTAATTCAAGAAAAGGGACGTGAACCTACTCCTGAAGAAATCGCAGAAAGGATGGGATTACCTTTAGAAAAAGTGAACAAAATTTTAAGAATTGCTAAAGAACCTATTTCTTTGGAAACACCAGTGGGTGAAGGTGAAGATACCTTTTTAGAGAGTTTTATTGAAGATAAAAGGATCCTACCTCCTGAAGAGGCAGTAATTAAGATGGATTTAGCCAGGCAAACACGGCAAGTTCTTTCTACATTAACCCCCAGGGAGGAGAAGGTTTTAAGAATGCGTTTTGGCATTGGAGAAAGGACAGATCATACTTTAGAAGAAGTGGGAAAATTTTTTGCGGTAACCAGAGAAAGGATTAGGCAGATAGAAGCAAAGGCTCTCCGTAAAATAAAACACCCCAGCCGGAGTAAATTCTTAAAAAGTTTTTTGGAGAGATAACATGAAGATTAGCAGAAAAGAAGTGGCTCATATTGCCGCGCTGGCACGACTTTCTTTTTCTGAAGAAGAAATGGAGTTATTTGCAGAACAGCTTAATCAGATTTTGATTTACATGGAAAAACTAGACGAAATAGATACTACCGGGATAAAACCTACTTATCATGCTTTAGATTTAACAAATGTATTTCGTGAAGACCAAATAAAACCTTCCTTAAGCACTCAAAAACTGTTATCTAATGCCCCTCAGACAGATAAAGACATGGTGATTGTGCCTAGAATAATTTAAAATAACTTCTTCTAGATACTCCCAAAATCCGTAACCTCTTTTTGGATAAAATTCCAACCCATTTTTTATATCACCATGTCTTTTATTATTCAAAGAATATAAAATTTCTTCGCCACTGTGCCAATGTGCTTTAAGCTACGCTGTGAAAGAGGGGCGAGGAAAATTTAGGTTGATTTTTTCTTAAAATATTTTATAAAATATTTTATAAAATTTATTAGAATAGGAATTGACTAATCTATTATGAGGTAGCATGATGAAAAATAAAGATATTCCTAAGTTAATTAAAGAACTTAGAAATAAACTTGGACTCACACAAGAACAATTTGCACAAAAAGTTGGAGTGACTTTCCCAACCATAAATAACTGGGAAAGAGGAACCAGGATTCCCCACCCATTCTTGTTTCAAAGACTTTTGGAAATAGCCGAGGAAGCTGGGTTGAAAAATATTCAGAATATTAAAAGAACTAAGAAGTAAGGAGTTTTCTATGACAAAAAATCATATAGCCGAGCTTGAAAAAAGATTGTGGGATGTAGCTGATGAACTAAGAGCTAATTCGGACCTAAAATCGTCGGAATATTCTACTCCTGTTTTAGGCCTTATTTTCCTTAAGTATGCAGATTATTGTTTTTCAAAACAGGAAAAAATACTGTCCAAAAAATCAACTGGTCGCAGAAAAATTGGTAAAACAGATTATCAAGCAGCTGGTGTAATGTATCTACCTGATGAAGCAAGATTTTCTTACCTTTTAAACCTTCCCGAAGGCGCTGATATTGGTAGAGCTATCAATGAAGCTATGAAATCTATTGAACGTGAGAACGAGGATCTCAGAGGAGTTCTCCCAAAGACATATAATAGATTCAATAATAACCTGTTGGTTGAACTTCTCAAACTTATGTCATCAATTCCCGCTGATATTGAGGGCGATGCATTTGGCAGGATTTACGAATATTTCTTGGGTAATTTTGCTATGAAGGAAGGTCAACACGGTGGCGAGTTTTTTACTCCGACTTCTATTGTTAAACTTATTGTTTCGGTTATTCAACCATTCCATGGGAAAATTTACGACCCAGCTTGCGGTTCGGGTGGTATGTTCGTTCAGAGCGCTAAGTTTGTGCAAGAGCATAAAAAACGAGCAATGGATGAAATAAGTATCTATGGTCAGGAGAAAACAAGAGAGACAGTTAATCTCTGTAAGATGAATCTTGCAGTGCATGGTTTATCTGGCGATATTTTACAGGCTAATTCTTATTATGAAGATTTGCACGATATGGTCGGTAAGTTTGATTTTGTGATGGCTAATCCTCCATTTAATGTCAACCGAGTTGACAAAGAACGGATAAAAAATGATAGAAGGCGTTTTCCTTTTGGGATGCCGTCGGTGGATAATGCTAATTATATCTGGATACAGCTTTTTTATAGTGCATTGAATGATAATGGTCGAGCAGGATTTGTTATGGCTAACTCCGCAAGTGACGCTAGGGCCTCTGAGTTGGAAATACGCAGAAAATTGATTGAAGATAAAGTGGTAGATGTAATGATTGCTGTTGGTTCCAATTTCTTCTACACGGTTACTCTACCATGCACATTATGGTTTTTAGATAAAGGAAAGAAAAATACAGATCGTAGAGATAAAGTATTGTTTATAGATGCTCGCAAAATATACCACCAGATTGATAGAGCTCATCGTGAATTTCTGCCTGAACAGATTGAGTTTATCGCAAACATTGTCCGCCTATACCGGGGAGAAGATATTGAAATTGTTCATGGTAGTGAAAAACTTATGAAAGAAACTTTTCCCAAAGGAAAATATCAGGATGTTGCAGGATTATGTAAGGTAGCGATATTAAGGGAGATTGAAGAGCAGGGATGGAGTTTAAACCCGGGGAGATATGTCGGAGTTGCAGAGAAGACTACGGAGGAATTTGATTTCAAAGAGCGACTTGAGGAATTGAATGAGGAGTTGGAAAGGCTGAATGCTGAGGCAAAGGGACTGGAAGAACGAATATCAGAAAATATTGCAAAAATATTGGAGGTAAAATGAATATGGAGGATAAACTGACTTTGAAGGAATATATGCTAAAAGAGATTGAGATAATTCAAGATATAATAAAAAGGATGGCTTTTAACTCATTTATGATAAAAGGTTGGGCTATAACTCTGGTTGTTGTAACTCTTTTGTTAAAAGGAACGAGATTTCAAGTTTTAATAGCATTCATTCCATTGTTAGTTTTTTGGTTTTTAGATGCATATTTCTTGTGGCAGGAGAGAATGTATAGAGAATTATATAATTGGGTTATTAGCAATAGGTTGAAAACAGATGAACATCTATTTGATATGAATGCTTACCGATTTAAGGATAAGGTTCAATCAAAATTCAGGATTATGTTTTCAATAACTTTAGGATGGTTCTACGGCTCAATAGCAGTTTTGGTTATTATTTATGGTTTAATATTATTCACAAAAGGAGGCTAAAATGGCAAGAAGGGTATTTTTTAGTTTTCATTACAAAGCTGATAACTGGCGTGCATCACAGGTTAGAAATATGGGAGTGATAGATGGAAACAGACCTGTTTCAGATAATGACTGGGAACAGATTACAAGAGGCGGAGATAAAGCTATAAAGGACTGGATTGCTGAACAAATGGAGGGAAAGTCATGTATAGTTGTTCTGATTGGTTCTAACACTGCGGGCAGAAAATGGATTAAGTATGAAATAAAAAAAGCATGGAATGATGGTAAAGGAGTTATGGGAATTTATATCCACAATTTAAAAGATAAAGAAGGAAATCAGTCATCCAAAGGTAGAAATCCCTTTGATGACTTCACTATAAATAGAGAAAAACTTTCGAAAATTGTTAAGGCTTATGACCCCCCTTATTCAACAAGCACAAATGTTTATGACTATATTAAAAAGAATATCGCAGATTGGGTTGAGAAAGCCATCAAAATCAGGAATAAATACTAAAAAAGAGAGACTTTCTTAGAAAGTGTTACATTCAGAACGATGGAAGTCAGAGCCTTAAAAGAATTGGTAGAGGTCAATCCTGAGACAATCAGGAAGAATTATCCATATGATAAGATTGAGTATATAGATATTAAATCAGTTGGCAGTGGATATTTAATTGAAACTAAATTAATACCTTTATCAAAGGCACCCAGTAGAGCTAGGCGTCTTATAAAGGATGGTGATACCATTTTATCTACAGTGAGACCAAACCGGCGGTCTTTCCTATATATAAAAAAGCCTAAGAGTAATGTTGTCGTATCTACTGGTTTTGCAGTATTAAGAGCAAAAGAAGGCGTTGATCCAAGGTATTTATATTATGCAATAACAGATCAGAGATTTACAGATTACCTTACATTAAGTGCTAAAGGCGCAGCTTATCCTGCTGTTGATACCGAAATTATTAAGAGAGGAAAAATCCCAATTTGGCCAATAGATATTCAACAAAAAATCGCCTCCATCCTCTCCGCCTACGACGACCTCATTGAAAACAACACCCGGCGGATACAAATTCTTGAAGAGATGGCGCAACTTATTTATCGGGAGTGGTTTGTCAATTTCCGATTTCCAGGGCATGAGAAGGTAAAGTTTGTGAATTCAGAACTTGGTGAAATTCCAGAGGGGTGGGAAGTAGTAAAACTTGAAGATATTATTGAAAATGTAAAAGAGAAAACAGAAGCAGGAGAGCATTTAAAAAATAGAGAATATCTCCCTATCGATTGTATTCCAAGAAAATCTTTTCTTTTATTAGAAAGTCAAGATTATACTCATGCAAAAAGTAGTTTGATATTGTTTAATAGAAAGGACATTTTGTTTGGAAATATGCGATCCTACTTTCATAAAGTAATAATTGCTCCTTTTGATGGTGTGACAAGAACCACTTGTTTTGTTTTGAGACCGAGAAATAAAAATTATTTATCATATGCTTACTTAACCTTATTTAATGAAAAAACTGTTAGTTATTCCGCTCAGCATTCTAAAGGGAGCACAATTCCATATGCAGTATGGGAAGGTGGCTTGGCTGAGATGAAGATAATTATGCCATCGCGTAAAATTATCGATGCTTTTGAAAAGATTATCAGTCCTATTCTTGAGATTTCGATAAATACATTCTTTAAATTGAGAAATCTTCGAACAGCACGTGACCTATTACTCCCCAAACTCATCTCAGGTGAAATTGATGTGTCAAATTGGGAAGTGGTAGGTAGTAGGTGGTAGGTGGAATATGGGGAAGATTGAAAATTTTATGCAACTTGATGTATGGAAATTTGCTCATACCTTGGTCTTGGATGTATATAAATTTACATCTACATTACCAAATGAAGAGAAATACGGATTGGTATCACAAATGAGAAGGTCTGCTGTATCTATCCCTGCTAATATTGCTGAAGGATTTAAAAGAAAAGGACAAAATGATAAAGCACATTTTTACAATATCGCTCAAGGTTCGCTGGAAGAATTAAGGTATTATTTTATCCTTGTTAATGCCTTAGGATATAAGATTAATCTTGAAGAAATAAATAACAGAATAGATCAGATAAGTCGTATGCTTTCAGGGCTAATTAAAAGTGTAAGGAGATGAAAATAGTAGGTAGTAGATGGTATATGGTAGATAGGAAAAAGCGAAGTGTTGATAACATGTTTTATTCCCAAATGTTACTTATTTCTACCAAATACACATTTAAGGAGACAACGGAATGAAATTAAACAATCCCCAAATACCACCTACCATATACCACCTACTATTAAGGGAGCAAGAAGAATGAAGCGGATAGATAAAAGTATAGCTACAAGGATCTATAATAATTTAGTTGGGAGAATAGCAGAAATTCTTACCAAGGCAAGAACC
>Ga0190333_1000126_pt1 | contig 15156 bp, 24 predicted proteins | sample 48720467_MG_FD_161676 | JGI IMG/M metagenome (GOLD analysis project Ga0190333, IMG submission 161676) | Hydrothermal vent sediment bacterial communities from Southern Trench, Guaymas Basin, Mexico - 4872-04-6-7_MG | ecosystem: Environmental > Aquatic > Marine > Hydrothermal vents > Sediment ... | reverse complement strand
AGTGCGGAGTATATAGGTTCTTTTTTTACAAAAGGAAAAAAACCTGAAGATGTTACAATAAAGAACATAAGAACCGCAATGGACTACAAACAAATGACAACAGGCCAAAAAGCACAATATTACGCAGGTAATATTTTAGGCAACATACCAACACAATTAGCCGTTAGTTACGGCTTAGGATATGGAACTTCAGCGACATTAACCAAGGTAGGAAGTGCAGGATTAAATAAAGCTTTGGCGGTGGGCGGAGCAGGTTTGGTGGCGAAAGAAAGTTATGATATATCAAAAGAAATGTCAGAAAATAAAGAAAAAGCAATAGGCCACGCAATAGGATTAGCAGGAAGTATAGCTATGTTTGGAGCAGGAGCAAAAGCATACAAAACAGCCGTAACAAAAACAGAAACTATAATAGGATTAAAAGAAACCAAAGTATCAACAAAACCAACACCAGCCGAAAAATTAGGAAAAACAGAACTTTCACAACCAATTAAAACAAAACCAACAAAAAATGTTTATTTATATAAGGAAATTCAGGCAAAAGCTCAAGCTCCAGATGTAGAAACCATTACAATTCAAAATATTCCAAAAGGAACGCAAATTATTACAAAACCAAAAAAGACAGATTTAATCAATGTCATAGAAATAGGCCGAAGTGCAGGATTAAGAAGTGGTTCTGTTGATGTTGTTACAACAGAAAAAGGAATGCTATTTGTGGGAAAACCAACAAAACCAGAACCACCAAAACCAAGCAAATTAGGAGAATTATTGGGCAAAATTACAGGGATATTTCAAAAACCAACAAAAACCACCAAAGAATCAACACCATTAAAATTAAAGCCATTAGACACAGAAATAACCGCAACCAAACCAACACCATCACCTACAACAAACGAATTAATTTCTTTAGATGTTCCAAAAGGAATAACTTCTTCACTAACACCAATTCAAATAAAAACAGCACCAGAAATAACACCAACATTTATACAATTAACCTATGACAAAGAATTAGCAGATTTAAAACCAAAAGTTACACCAGAAATAAAACCTATTCAAATTACAGAACAAAAGCAAGAACAAAAAATAATAGAAGGCATTACACCAAGACCAAAACCACCAAAACCCAAGACAACACAAGAAGTGGATATTATAGTTACACCAAAAATAAAGGTAACACCAAAAATAACACCAGAAGAAACAACCGTAACAACCTCAGAAATAGAGATAATACCAAGACCAACACCACAAAAAATAAAAACCAGAAAAAAGCTTCCACCCAAATTCTTAGATTTAGATATTCCTTCAGGTTTTGGATTAACTTTTGGAAGAAGGAAAAAACCTTTAAGACAAAAAACCAGATATGAACCGTCATTATTGGGACAGTTACTCGAAATTAAAGCACCCAAAAAGACCAAAGAACTATTTACGGGCTTTGAAATAAGAGGAATAAAGCAACCGAAAAGTTACAAAAAAAAGAAATTATTTATTTGAGAAAACCCATACTATTACTATGCATAATCATAAAGGTTCAATTTTAGATTTAGGAGCTATACTTCTTATTTTAACACTTTTTGTAACAACAGGAATAATTTCAGCAAAAATATATTCAAACTTTAAATCTAATGTGGAAGCAAATTTTAACAATACCGCCACAGAACAAACCATTTTAGAGAAAGGAGAAAAAGCCCAATCCGTTTGGCTAAACTCAATCCCGTTTATTTTGGTCATCTCAAATATAGGAATGATTATATTTGCTTTCCTAATTCCAGCACACCCAATATTTATGCCGTTGTCAATTCTAATGTTAGCAGTATTTACCTTCATATCCTTTATTTTCTCTAATTTCCTATGGAACTTCATACAGTCAGAATATTTGGTTTCAATTTCAACAGCACACCCAACACTCGTAGGAATAGTTAGATATTTGCCATATTTCTTTGTGGTTTTTGGCACTATATTAATAATTGCTATGTATTCAAAAGTGAGGGTTGAAGAATGAGAAAATTACTACTGCTATTGATATTAGGAATTTTGATGGCAGGAACAGTTTCAGCTCTCTCCTTAAACACCATAACACCAAAAGATATTTTTCCAAGATTAATAGAATCAAAAGCAGATTTAACAGAGGCATACGCTATTTTTGAAATAACCGTGCCATCATTTTTAACGAAAGATTTAACCAAAGATGTTTTAGGCCACAAATTCATTAAACCGAAGAATGTTTTTTACAACCTAAAAGGAAAACGAATGTCAGTAGAACCAATAAACATAGATTATATAGAGTATTATATAGAACAGAATATACCTTATCAAGAGCCAATTTACACCAAAAAATTAATCTCAAAAACCTGTTACAAAATAGACAATGAAACAAAAATAAATGAAAGCTATGACTGTTCTTATTATGAAAATGTAAAAATAGGCACTAAAACAGTTTATAAAAAGGAATGGGTTAAATTAAATAAAAATTTCAAATTTGTCAGAGGCCAAACCTATAAAATCAAAATTGTAGCACATTATAAAGCAGGATTAGGTAAAAGGGCTATTGATTGGATTCCTTATGTTAATTTGAATGGTAAAATATTAGAAAGAAAAGAATGGATTTGGTGGAACTCAAGCTGGAACTACAAAAGACCAATTAATGTTTCAGTTTCTTCAGGCTCAACGGTGGCAGGTTATCAAGTAAAGCTAAATATAACTTATGATTCAGATATGCAAAGCGACTTTGACGACTTAAGATTTACGAACGGCTCTGAGAACGACAAACTGCCTTATTGGATTGAAGAAAAAAGCAATGGGAACTGGGCTATCGTGTGGGTAAAAATAGACCAGAACATTACAACATCAAACTACACAATCTATATGTATTATGGAAATCCAACAGCCACCAGCGAAAGCAATGGAGCAGATACTTTTGATGACTTTGATGATTTCTTAGGGACTTCTTTGGATACTAACAAATGGAGTAATTTAGGAGATGGGGGCTGTGGCTCCGTTTCAGTTTCTAACAGCATTTTTGAATGTTCTGGAACACCTGCACATACTTATTCAAAATTTGGTGTAAAATCAAATGTTTCTATTTTAGATGGGGGACACATTCTTGAAGCAAAGACAAAAGTGGTAAGTGGAGGAGATTGGGTGTATGCTTTAGCAGAATACCAGACAGATTCAAGATGGGCAGACATACGATATGGTGCTTACGGGAGTCCAGATAAAATATGGTGGAAAACTGACGCAGGAACGACGGGAACTAACGAAGTAGATGGTTCAGAAGGCGGTGTTGTATATACCACATCAGGAGATAATTTTGGCGTATGGAGGATTTATCAAATATACACAACATCTTCAACGGGAACATATAACTTTGTTTACGCAAACACAGATTATTCTTCCATAGGAACGGGAAGCTCATCAAGAACAAAATCTGACATCTTTACAGGCAATAGGTATATATCACTTATGGGTCAATCAGGCGGAGCAACATTGTCATACGACTTCCAAGTTGATTGGGTAAGAGAAAGAAAATACACTTCCACAGAACCAACGACTTCGATAGGAGCAGAAATAGACGCAAATCAACCGCCACAATATAGCAATATTTCAATTAATCCAACCAGCCCACAAACATATCCAATTGCAGAAACTCAATTTAATATAACTGTAACTGACCCTAACAATGACGATATAGACACAGTTTATTTAGAGAATAACTTTACAGGAACATTACACAACGACACTCTAAGCAATACAGGTAATATATACACTTTTACATTAAACGCAAATTCAATTCCAGCAGGAACATATCAATACAGATGGTTTATGAAAGACAATAACTCAAATTGGAACGCAACCACTACATATAATTATGTTGTAAATAAAGCCACTACTACTATAAACTTATACTTGAATGGAGCTGAAAATAATTTAACAATCAATTACACAACCATTACGAACGCAACCGCAACAAAATCCGTAGATGACGGAACATTAACACTATATCGTAATGGAACAGCAGTTAGCAATCCAGAAATAACAACATTAGCAGGCGGATATTGGAATTATACGGCAGTTTTAGACCACGAAAATTATACAGCAAACCCAAAAACCTTATTTGTAACAGTCAATCCGATAGAACCGACAATATCATTATCAATAAGTCCAAAAAGTAGAGTTTCAGAGGGAACGGAAACAAATGTGTCAGGAACTTGTCAGGCAGGTTTAACCTGCACACTATATAGAAATGGTGTAGCAGTATCAAATCCAGATGTCCAAACGCTCGGAGTTGGAAACTACACTTATGTATTTAATACAACAGGAAACGAAAACTATACGGCAAAATCCGTAAATGACACTTTAGAGGTTTTTTATGCAGGACTCTATATATACACATATAAAACTACTGATTTATCTCAAATAACAGAAAACATAAGCATTATTCTTTCAAACGACACAGCACAGCACGGATATATAATTTATTCAAAGGCAGATAACGAAACAGAAGACGGAAACGCATTCGATAAAGATTTAAGCACTTATGTTTCTGGAACGGTTGATGTTGCAACAGGTGAATCTGTATCAGGAAAATACGGAACAGGTAGCACTTCATATAATAAAATTTGCCTAAAATACGAAATAGACAATAGTGGGGCAAACAGTTTATCTCTTTCTTTACAAATTTATAATAGTTCTTCTTCAAGTTGGGACACTTTAAATTCAACAAGCACATCATCAGGAGTAAAAACAGGTACTCTTTGTTCCTTATATGAGAATCCATTTAACAATTATGAAAACATATCATCAGTTAGAGCATATTTACAGGCCTTTGGCCCATCAGGAACAGGAACATATAAAATATACGAAATTTACAACCCAGAAACAATAAACGGATATTTGAATGTCAGCTGTGGTCAAAGCTACATACCAAAAGGCAATAACATAGAAATAAGAGTATCAGATATAAACGGAAATTATGCACTTTCAAAATACTACGCAAACATTACAACAGAAACAATAGCTACAATAAACGCATATATGACACCAATTAGTAGCACGGCTTTAATCACTATATATGTAAAAGACGAAACATACACAGCAGTTCAAGACGCAGTAGTTTATATTCAAAGGTTCTTAGATGGGCAGTATATTACAGTTAGAGAAATAAAAACCGATTATGAAGGCAAAGGAACAACTTATTTGGTGCCATATAACGAATATTACAAATTTATAGTTTATGTAGATGGAACAGTTAGATTAACAACCTCTCCTTTAGTCATTACAGAATCAACAGTTAATTTATTGCTCGGAGCAACCGACTCAAGCGAGTGGATTACTTTCAGAGATAAATACACTTATAGCTGTTCTTTCAATGAAACAACATCTATATTACGGTGCGAATTATTAGACACTTCAGGATTTTTAACAAATGCTACTTTAATTGTTAAAAAGAAAGAAACTTTAATTTGGAATACAACCTGCAATACATCAAGCAGTTCAAATCCTGTAACTTTAACCTGTGATTTAGGAAATTATTCAGGGAACTTATATTTTTATCAATTTTACGCACATTTGACAGATGGAACATATTTAATAACAAGCAATTATCTTGATTATTCGACATCAGATATTAATATTCAATGGGGGGAAATGGGATTACTTTTGGCATTCATAATGGTAGGAACATTTTTCTTTATGGGAATTAGTCCAATAACATCTATTATTTTCGCATTTTTAGGCATAATAGTAGGATTTATTTTAAACATTATACCTGTCTCTATGACTTCACTAATAGCTATTGGTGTAGTTGTGGCGGTGATAATATGGGCAATAGCGAAGAAATAAGAACAATGACACAGGGAATAATTGTTTTAACAGCAGGAGCTATAATGATTTATATGCTGATCCGCTACGGCGGACAAATAATTAAAATAATCTCAGGAGGATTGAGTGCAATATGAAATTAGGCGGAATAGTTATAGCAATGTTAGTATTCGCTTTGGTAATGTTAGGTTTATCTAATTTTACGGCTGATTATGTTTCCCAGTATAATTTAAGTTCAGAAAATCTGTCATCAATAGTTAAAATTCAACAAATACAGAATACTACAAATTCAATAGCTCAAACATTCAACAGTTCAACAACAGTAACAGATAATCCTTTTAATCTGCCATTTACTTTGGGAACAGGAGCTTTTAAAATACTCAAATTGGTGTTTTTTGATATGATAGATTTATATTCAAGCTTTGTAGGAACAATAGCAACCTATTTACATATTCCAGCAACCTATGTAGGAATAATAATTTCAATAGTCATAGTAGCAATTATGTTTTTGATAATCTCAGCTATATTAAAATGGAAGGTTTAAAAAATGGCAATAGAATACATATATAACATCAGCACAAATTCGACAAACTTAGTCGAACTTATGCAAAATGTTCAAGCAGAAGTTCCATTCTCTCAGCTAACACTATTAGCATTTGCCATAGTTTCTTTCATATTCCTTTCTAAGAGGGGATATAAAGAAGCATTTGCAGGTTCTTCATTTTTAACCTTCCTAATGGCACTATTACTTTATTCTATGCGGTTACTCAACACAGCATACTTAACAGGTGCAATGGTTCTATTAGGAATCTCTGTTATAGCACTATTAAGTAACAAAGATTAATTCAGTTTATTTTTCTTTATATAGTAAAAAGCACATACTACTATGTAGGTGCAAACTATGAAAATACAAACACACAGAAAAGGATTGAATCTTAGCTCAATGTGGGTAGCAGCACTCGGATTGGTCATTATCGCTATTGTTGCTATGGTTGGTGCAAAAATATTAGGACAGGCACAAGCAAACGAAACCTCAGGATCATACGCTTACAATATCACAGATCAAGGACTTACAGGAATTAATCAGTTAGCTACTTGGTTGCCAATAGTAGCTTTAGTGGTTGCTGGTGTTGTAATCATTGGGCTACTCATCAGAGGATTTGGCGGATTGAGCAGAGAGTAAAACCTCTGCTTTTCATACTTCTTTTTAGGTTAATTATTTATTTAAGAAAATCCATAGTATTATTATGTTATTGCCAATAATCCTAAGCTTAATTGCAGGGGCTTTTTTATTCGCATATTTGTATAAAAGCACTCCCGAAACATCACCATTCTTTAAAATATTGTATGTTTCTTTGGCTTTATTCTTTCTATTTTCAACCTCTTGGGTGTCTTTGCACTCTCAGGACTTTAGCACGGCAAAATATACCTATAATGCAACAGGAAGCTTAGTAACTAAAGAAATAACAAATTATTCAATGACAGAACCAATGAAAAACTTTATAACAACCAACAATTATGCAATAATTATAGTTACTTTAACCGTATTATTTACTTTAGTAATAATGTATATATGGAATCTTTTTGTGAGTGCATCAGAACAGAGGTTTGAACGAAATGCCAAAGGTTATTAAAGTTTCAGATAATTTTTGGAAAATTTTGGAAGAAGGACACAAGAATTTAAATAGTGTGCTTTATAGAACGACAAAGAAAAAAACCACATTTATAGATTATACGGACATTTTGGCTATGACAATAGGAGAGGATTTAAGACAAGCAAACAAAAATATAATTCTGCCAATTCCTAAAGGCAGGTCAAAAATAAAATTAAAAAAGCTCAGATTTGAGTTTTGAGGTAAAAATGGCAAAAACACTTCATTTCAAATCCAAAAAAGATTATCAAAAATGGTTGGCTTATAATTGGATTCATAACAAAAAACAAATGGGCGTAGCACCGCACAAAACAATAAAAATAAGAGGCAAAACCCATAGAGTAAAACATAAGAGGTAAATAAATGCCAGATAGAGATGGAACAGGGCCAAGAGCAAGAAGCTGGCGGCCTAAAGGAAGAAAAAAGGGAAGAAGATTAGGGAATTGTAGGTAATATAATGCCATTCATTAAAAAAATTCTAACATTGATAGCTTTCTTCATATTCTTTTATGGAGCATACACCTTATTTTTAGCCAAAGGCCTATTAAAAATTCTTAGCATAATAATTTTATTGTTTGGAATTTTCATATTAGGAATAACCAGAAGATATTAACACCACCATTTCTTATAAAGTAACTATGTTTTAGTGAAACCAATTATTTTATATACTAAAAAATCCATAGAAAACTTATGGAAGAAGTAAAAAAATCAACTGAAAGTAAAAATTTTTACTTGTTCATATACAACCAAATAAAACTTGGAAAAAATCCATCAAAAATAGCCAAAGAATTAAGAATAAGCAAACAAAAGCTTAATTATTATATCAGATTCTTAAAAGAAAACGGTTACATTCGTAAAATCAGCTATGGAGTATGGGAAACAGCAAAACCATTAACCAAAGAAGTAAAAAAATCAACTCGGGTAGCCCTCAACAACTCAAAAAAAATTTTTACTTCTTTAAAACCTGACTCAGTTAGAGGCCACGCATTCCAATTTAAGTTACTATTGCCAAGTGAATTAAGGAATTGGCATAGGAAAGAAGAAATACTACAACAATTAGGAATTCCATTTAAAAAATTGGCCATCAAAGGAGCAATAAGCATAACGCATAACGGGAAAAAAATCTGGCTAACAAACAAATCAATAATAATCTACGAGAAAGAGAGCTTTATATCAGAAACAGCCAAAGAATCCAAATCATTGGCCATTTATCACTTTCTCAAAATAATAAAATCTTTAGAAAAAACCTTAAAGGCCGATTTTTCTTTTGGCGGAACTTATAAGTTTAAAGTAACAAGACAACATTACTCTTTAATAAAAAACGCATTGGCCAAACAATACGACAAAGAAGGCAAAAAATTAAATTGCTATACTGCTGATGGTCTTTGGCTTGTAATAGACAATTCATATAACCTACACGAAACAGAAACATTACACCCAAAAACCGCAGTAAAAGATAATGAAAAAATTCAAAACTTCTTTAATGGCATAAAAGTAATTGAAGGATATACCCCACAATTTGTTTTATCGGCCATAACACAGAACGCACAAAATTTAGACAACTACGCAAAATATTTAACAGCACATATAGATTCAGTTAAAAAATTAGGCCAATCAGTAGAAGAATTAACACACATAATAAAACAGCTCTCAAATAAAATAAATAAGAATCCATAGAAAAATATATAAATAAGTAAGTCCAATAAATCTATGGAAAATGAAGGCCAAAGATGGAATATACACTATGAAGATTAGAACAGATAAAAAGCAATTACTTTTAGCAATACCGCAGGAACTACGCAAAGAACTTAATTTGAGTGTTGGAATGTTGGCCAGAATCCGCAAATCACAATTCGAAAAAAATAGAATAATAATAGATTTTGAGGATAAAAATGAGAATCTTCCGCAGGAACAATAAAGTTTATGTAAGTTTGTCGGAACGCAAAATAGAACTTTTAGATATAAGCGAAATGCCGACAGATAAGTTTCTTCAGCTCTCTAAAAAGGAGCTGATAGATTTAGGCGTAGATGCCATTAAAAACAAAAAGGTGGTTGCATAATGAAGGACAAACAATTAATGAAATTCCTTGATTTGTATTTTTCAATAGGCCTATATATGCTTCAAACAGTAGCCATTACCCTTATGACTATAAAATCTAAACAATTTGGCTTAGGCGTTGCAGCAATAATAATAGCTTGGGCCTTTTTTGCATTCCTAATTTATGGTGATAAAGATGTTAGATAAAAAATGGATAGTTATCTCACTTGTTACATCTTTAGTTTCATTTGCATTTGTGGGAATTTATTCTTTTGATTCAGAGATTATTAAAATTCTTTTTATTATGATGTTTGGGTTATCTTTGCTCATTGCTTCTATGAGTGGAATTATTGCACTCGAACTTGAAGTGCTTAGAAAGGAAATAAAAAATGAATACACAAACAGAAATTAAAAAAGTTTCAGATATTGTATTAAAACTTTTAAAAGAAGATGTTAGATGCAGGAATGATGATAAATGGCTAACTTATAGGGTTATGCGACACTTCACAAAAATTTATATTCCTTTTGAGGATTTTAAAAAAATTCCTGCATTTGAAACCGTAAAAAGATGTAGGGCAAATATACAAAACAAATATGGCCTATATCTTCCAACAGAGCCAGAGGTTTTAAAAAAGAGAGGCCACCGAGAAATAATTTTTAAAGAGGAATTTAAATGAAAACTGAATGGTTAGTTTGGATTTGGATTATTTTAATATTAGGAGCAGGAATATACGCACTTTCAAATGGTGTAAAAATGGCTTTAAACATAATAAATAAAGAATGCGAGAACGGAGCTTTTTATACTAAGGCCGAGTGTTTTAACGACACGGCAAATAATACTTTATGTGTAGATAGAATTATTGAATGCGAAAACAACAAATGGAAGCCAACAAATAAAATAACAGGAATAGCATTTAATAGAGGTGCTTAATGTGAATGGCGAAATAATTATTATTATATTGCTTGTATATTATATGCTTCTCCTTAGAATTGCCTATAAATTCTATGGATTATTTGAACAATATGTAAAGGAAATTATCAAAAAAGAGGTTAAAAATGCCAATTTACGAAATAACCGTAACTGATAAAAACAAAGAAGAAGTAATTAAAAAAGTAATACACGATTTAAAGCTAAAAAAAGCACAGAACGAACAAATAAAAAGAAAAAGAAGTTTAAGAGTATTTAATAAAGCTTACGAAAGAGTTATGAATGTTCCATTAACAATAGAAATAGAATACAAACAAATAGCAGAAAATAAAATAGAGGTTGCATTGCTAACAACGGCAATGGTAAAAGACAAAGTATTTGATAAAGCGATAAACGGCCTAAAAGATTTTGGAGAGATGGAGATAGTGAAAAAAGATGTATGAAAAATTTTTAGATAAACTTTGCACAGATTTAGCAGAAATAGTAAACGAAATTAAAAAGAAAATCGAGAGTGATAAAAATGAATGAAGGAAACGATTATATGGAAATCTATTACGAATTAAAAAATGTTCTCAGCCAAGATAAACCAATAGTTAAAAAACTTATTCAAGCAAAGGAACTATTGGAACAGTTTGATGTAAGGTTTGCATAATGAAATTAAATAAAGCCGAGAAATGCGGACTATTAGAATTTATTATGCTAATACTTATATTTATATCATTAATTCTCTGGGCCTATACATTTTCAAAAACAACAAAAACTTATGATTATTTCTGTGCCAAAGAGTGCGATTTAAAAGGTTTTAAATTCCATAAAGTATCATATCCCACCTATAAATGTTCTTGTTCATTTCCAAAAACAGATTTAGAAATGGCCACTAATACTACTATTCCTATAATTCCACCTCATTGAAATTGGCCTTTAAACCTTTCAACTTTACGAGGCATATAATAATCTTCAAATGCCATACTCCTGTGGCCTGTCCAAGCTTTCAATTCTTCAGGAAAGGCCTTTAAAATTCTGGCCAAAAATGTTATTCTTGAGTGCCTTAAATAATGAAATGTTATATATTTCTGATAATTGTTTTTATGCAATTGCCGATTAAGTTTTAATAGCATTTTTTGATAACTTGATTTACTTCTCCTATGAAAGATATAATCCTCAGGATTAAATCCACGCACATAATTTATAATATTCATAACAAAAGGATCATCAAAAGAAAATGTAGCATAGCCGACCTTCCCAAACTTTAAGGCTTTATGTGATATTGTCAGTTCTCTTTCCTTCTCATTGATATAAAAATCACTCGCTTTAAGGTTAATTATTTCAGATAATCTCATTCCTGTAATATATCCTATTTGAATAAAAATAGAGTATTCTAAGTCAGGTGCATTTTCAACATAGGGAAGAATCTCATCATACTTTACTATCCTAAATTCTTCTTTTGGAATATAATAACTCGGCATTTTAAACCTAATATTAATTGGCCACGATTGTTTTTATCTTTTTCTATATTTTGTAAGAAAAGTAGATTAAAGAGGAATAACCATAGATTTTATATATCAGAACCCACAATATAATACTAATACTACAACAACACACAGGTAAAGCCAATGCCATATATGTATCTGCAATTTTCCAAGAAAGATGAGGCACTTAAAAAATACTATGACTATTACATTAACCGCTTAAAAGTTGCACCCATAGTTTCCATAACAGGTGGCCAATTTATGAAAACAGGTGCAGGCAAAAGCTATACAGCATTAAGATTAGGAGAACAACAAGACAAAGATTTTAATGTTAATAAAGTTGTTTATACACCATCAGAGTTTTTAGATGTTGTAGATTATATAGAAAATGAGGGAAGACCATCACAGGTTTTAGTTGTAGATGAGGGAGAGATTACAGCACCAGCCCAGATGTATTACTCTTTTATGAACAGAGCCATCAGCTATACTCTTTCAACCTTCCGTTATTTGAGATGTATGGCAATATTTATAACACCATCTTTCAGTTGGATAGACAAAAGAATAAGACAATTAACTTTAAATTGGGGATTTACAGTCAAAAAATATTCTGGCGAGTGGGATAAGGAATTAAAAGACAACAGAGTTTATTTAAAGCTATATGAGGTTCATACTGATTTATTTGGCGACAGAACATATATGAAACGGATTAGAATGTGGAACACAGAAACAAAAAAGAAAGTCATATTAAACCGCTTCTTAGTTAAAATGCCATCAGAGGATTTAGTAATAGAATATGAAAAAAAGGCCAGAGCATTTAAAGAAGGATTAAGAAAAGAAGTTATAAAAGAAATAGACAAATACAATAAATATTCAGGAAAAAAAGACGAAAACGCTATGACTGTTGAATCAATTTTAGAACGATTTAAAGAAGAACCAGATTTAATGACAGAATTGGTTAATGAAAGAGGCCGAATAACTACTGATATGATTCAATATAAATTCCCAGAATTAACACAAAAGCAAGTTAGAATTTTAAGAAACCTAATAGAAAAAATGTGGAAAAGTAAAAAATGAGCTATTATAGAAATTATTCAAACCAACAAGCACCAATAGGAGTAGAAAACTTTCAGGCATTTGAAAAACTTTCAAAAGAAACAATAGTAAAAGGGCTGATATGGGAAACCGTAATGGCCAAAGATTTAAGCATTATGCCATTAAGAATAAGATTTTTAGAAACAATTTTAAAATCAGAAATAGAGAAAGACAACGAAACAAAACAAAAATTAGAGAATGTAGAAAAACAATTAGATGAGGAATTTGGCAAAGACCAATTTATTGACGAGGAAAAACAGGCCAAAAAAATAATTGAAAAATCATTAAGAAAATTCTCTATATTATGGGACAAAGTAGAATCTAAAATAGCTGAAGAATACGAGGCGGAGCTATGATACCAAATTATCAAAATCCAAACCAGCAAGAAAGAAAACCGCAGTTTAGAGAATATACAGACATAAGTTATACACCACCAAAAGCGGAAGATGTTCGTTGGGCTTTCAATTATGATATTTTTATATTACAATTAAGGGCCAAGCTAATGGGCGGTTGGCTAATTGAAGATAAACAAATAGGATATAAAATACAGCTTCCAGCCGACTCAAAGCCATTAATGAACACCGAAGGAATAGATCAAACCATTGCTTTTGTAAATGGTTTTGTTGATGGCAGAATACAGGGATTGACTGTTTATAATGAAGAAAGAATTTTAAAAATCTGCCAAGATTTACACCGCAGATTAACCGATTTTTATTTTATCAAGATGGAACAGTTTAACCTAACACCAGAAACCGCAAAAGTAATAATTGCTATGATTATGAATTTATTTGAATCAAACCTTAGGAAGTCATTAGAGGGGAGAACCTTAAAGATGTTAGGAGAATCTGAAAGAATTGTAACTACAAAAGACGAATCTAAAAGAAAATGGTTACCTTTTTAGATGATAAAAATGTTCAAAAAATATCCAATATCAGTAACAATAATTAGAAAATACCAAAACGGTTTATCTGTTGTAAAAGACAGAGGCCGATATTTCCAGAAAAAAGCTAGAACTAAATCAGGCACAATATACCACGCCTTTTTTAGATTAAAAAAACTTAAAAAGACAATTCCAGCACCAGAAATAGAATTTTATCAAGACATAGAGGGCAAAAGGCATTTATTACTATTACAAATCTCACGAGAAGAATTTTTACCACTAAGATATGAAGAAGGAATTTTAAAGGGCTATGTTAATGTTCCTGTAATTGAGAACGGTCAAATAAAAACAGATGAGGCAGGAAACCCAATTTTAAGACCTCAAGAAGTAGTAGTATTTAATACAAATGTAGCAATAGAGGAAGGAAAAATAGTTAAACTCCCTGCCTTAGTGTCATACAAAACTTATGATTGGAAACAATGGCTGACTTCAGAATATAGAGCAGGAACACAGCTATACGGACTGCAAAAATTCTGGGAAAAATACGGAACATTCATAACCATAGCTGTTGGTTCATTCGCAATATTAGGCATAGTATTCTTTGCATTAAACAAATTTGTAGCAATATCTCATTCATACACAGGAGCATTAGTTAATATAGTCAATTCAAACAAAGAAATAGCAATGGCCATAAAGGATTTAATCAAACATAATATAACCAACATAAAGCCACCATACTAAATTTATTTAAACCAGCAAACCAATAGTTATTTATGCAAGTGCATACTACTGCGGAAGAAAATAAAAAATCAGAGTGGAAAGAAGCGGAAGGTTGGACACCTGAAAAATTTTATGCACTTGCCCAACAACCTTATTCTTATGTAAAACCAGCCCAAGCTGAAACCAGACCAACAAAACAAACCCAACCTTCCGCAGCTCCCTCATTAAAAATAACAAAAGAACAGTTTCTTAAAGCGGCGGAGCAACCAGTAAGCCGATATAAAATATTAGAAATCAAAAAAGATGTAGCAAAAAAAGTAGCTGAAGCAAAAGAACGGCAAAAACAAGATATAGCAAAAGAAATATACCAACAAGCAACACCATTTCAAAGAGGTTTAGCAAATGTTCAAACTCTTTTTAGTTCAAGAAGTGCGGAGTATATAGGTTCTTTTTTTACAAAAGGAAAAAAACCTGAAGATGTTACAATAAAGAACATAAGAACCGCAATGGACTACAAACAAATGACATCAGGCCAAAAAGCACAATATTACGCAGGTAATATT